>Ga0335077_10005932_pt1 | contig 15039 bp, 14 predicted proteins | sample Lox_Sample_31_FD_207151 | JGI IMG/M metagenome (GOLD analysis project Ga0335077, IMG submission 207151) | Soil microbial communities from Loxahatchee National Wildlife Refuge, Florida, United States - Lox_Sample_3.1 | ecosystem: Environmental > Terrestrial > Soil > Wetlands | place: USA... | reverse complement strand
ACCGATTGATAGAACGACAAATCGAGCGGGAAGCCCGCGGCGCTGGTGATCACGAGATCGGCCGGCTCATCGATCTCCTCGAGGCAGGCTTTCTCGACAAATTCCACGCCTGCGGCGTGCGCCTTCACCGGGTTGCCCGCAAAGACCCCGGCGATCTTGCGTTCCTGCGTGAGCGCGACGTCCACGATAAAGTCGTGCCGCACCATGCGCGCGCATTCCAGCAACTCCTCATGCAGTGGGTTCCCCTCGATGGAGCCTTCGGTGGCCAGGGGCTCGCGAATGAACTTCGGCGAGTGGATCACCTTGATGGTTTCCTGCGCGGCGAGTCCGGGAACGATCAGCTTGCGGCCTCCGGAGAACCCCAGCATGAGGTGCTGTTCGATGAAGCCCAAGGTGATGTGCAGATCCGCGGTCACGAAGCGCTCGTCGACGTACACCGGCGTCCCGCGGCGCGTCTCCCCGATGAAGCGGTGTTCTTCGCGCGCCCTTGCGTTGTGGCTTGCCACGTGATAATTGGCGGCGATTTCCGGCCCCACAATGATGTCAACTTCTTCCGGCGTAGCGGCGCGGTGCAGACCCGTGGCGATGAGAAGGAGGATGTTCTCTTTGGCGATGCCCGCCTGTCGCAGCCGGCTGAGCAGGGGAGGGAGCGTGATTCGGTTCGGCGCGGGCCGAGTAATATCGCAGACCGAAATCGCGGCTGTTCTCTTGCCCTGGGCCAGTTCGAGGAGCGGCGGACACGCGATCGGAAAATCGAGCACGGTTTCGACCGCCACGGTCTCATCGGGGACCGCGATCGCTTTACGACTCCTCACTTCGCGGCATGCGATGCCATCGGGCACTTCCACTTCGATCCCGTTTTTGCCAAACAAAAACAGCGACTTCATCGGCGCGATTCCTCAGTCTTTGATTTTCTCAAATACGCGCGTTTTCGCGTTCAAGCGGCGGAATGAAAAAGTGATCGCAGTCAGAAGTGATCGGGCTTCATCGGGAACCATGAAGATCGGATGGGCTCGGGCGGCCCTCCGGGGCACCCGATATTCTTGAAGGGCGAAAGCCTCATTAAGCTGGCGGCGTGGTGGAAAGTCAACCGCTTTTATGCCCGTGTGGGGACCGATGGCCCATCGAGACACCACTGCAGTCGTGCCCTTTCAAATCCTCGTCCCGCAGCGGTTAAGCCGTGGCCGCCGGAAGCGTGTTCACTGGTTTGGCGCCTGCGGTTTCGCGACCGGGCGGACGCCCATGGAATTCAGCTTGTGCCGCGCCTGGTCCGCCTCTGGCGTTTGCGGATGGCGCTGGATCAGTGCGCGGAGTTCGCGAATGCCCGCATCGCGCTTGCCCTGCTGGAGCAGTGCGAGCCCCTTGTGCAGCTGGGCGGCAGGCGCTTTTGGACTACCCGCGAAGCCCTCCAGCACCGTATTGTAGGCCTTCACCGCACCCGCATAGTCCTTCTGCTGGTAGGCGATTTCGCCCAGGTAGAATTGCGCATTTCCCGCCAGGTCGTCCTGCGGGTAATAGGTCAGCACGTCCTGGAACTCGCCCCGGGCCACATCGTAGCGGCCAGTGTTGTAGTCGCGCAGCCCGGCCTGGTAGGTCTCCTTCAGCGGCGGCGCCTGCCCTGAAGCAGGAGCCCCTGCGGGCCCGCCCAGCGCTCCATTGGCGCCTTCGGCTCCGGGAGCCGGCTGTTGGCCGGTCGCGGTGGCAGGCGGATTCTGAACATTCTGCAACTGGCCCTGCAGATCCTGGATCGCCTTCTCGAGCTTCGCCATACGCGACTTCAGTTCGTCGACCGAGTCATTCAGCGCCTGCACCTGTCCCGACGCTGTATCGAGTTTTCCGTTCGTCGCCTCGCTCTGCGCATCGAGTTTCTTCTGCAGCGCATCCACGCTGGCGGTCACCCGGTTGGCGTTGTCGGCGGTTTGTTCGACAAGGTGCTGGATCAGGCCGAACTTTGCGTCCACGGTCGACTGCAACCGCTGGACCGCGTCCAACAACTGCTGCACCTGTGTCTGCAATTCGACGATCTCTTTGCTGGCGGCCTGCGCCGGGGAGGGCGCATAAGCAAGCAGGGCAGCCAGAAGTCCTGTGGCCAGGACGCGATTACGCAATGAATGTACTGTCAACATCTTTCACCCATCCGTATAGAGATACGGCACCCCGACAAGATCACCCCAAGAACGAAGACCTATTCGTGGGGGCCCCGATGTCGCCGGGATGCCGCAGTCTGTTTCTATTGTCTCGCATCGGGTGGACACGCGGACTGAGCCCGCGAGCCATGCCGTGGTTATTCCTATAGGTCAATCAGAACCCACTTGACCGATTGAAATCCCCCAAGGCCATCGCACGGACAATGACTGTCCTTGGGAACCCGGGGCAAGGCAGGCGCCTCTTGCTCTGTTTAGACGCGAGAGGCGCTATTCGGACGCGGTATTAGCGATCGATGGAGAAGCCCCCGCGCCGGTTCTGCTGCCAGCATTCCTCTGTCGACTCGGTGCAGAACGGCTTTTCCTTCCCGTAGCTGATGGTCCGGATGCGGTTCGCCGCGACGCCAGCAGTCACCAGCGCGTTCTTGGTCGCGTCGGCGCGGTTCTGGCCCAAGCCCAGGTTGTACTCGTTGGAGCCGCGTTCGTCGCAGTAGCCGCCGATCACGACTTTGATATCCGGATGGCTCGCCAGGTATGACGCATCCTTTGACAGCGTGGTCTCCCCATCGGGCCGGATGTCGGCGGAGTCGTAATCGAAGAAGATGTCCTGCACGTTGGCCCTGAATTCCTCCTCGGAACTCATGGTGTTGGTCGGAACCACGACGGCTGGCGGCGCGTTCACGGTGACCCGTGTGGTCGCGTCCGCAGTACCGCCGTCGCCGCGCGCCACCAGGTGGTAACTCGTGGACGTAGTCGGGGTCACCGTCTTTACGCCGGACGTGGGCACATCGCCGATCCCATCGATCGACACGCTAGTCGCGTCGGTTGTGCGCCAGTTCAGCACCACCTGGTCGCCGGCCGCGATGGACGAGGGAGTGGCCGTGATCTGTGCTGTGGGAGCGGGGGCGTGGACCGGAGGCGCGGTCTCTGCCGGCAGCGGCGGTGCCTCCTTCTTCTTGTGGCAACCGGCAACGGCGAGAGCAGCCACCAGAAAACCAACGGAAACCAAATGGCGATTGAATTGTTTCAAGTCTTCACTCCTTCGCGGGCGCAGAGCGTTGAATTCCGAACAACGGATCATTCTAATCGCTCGATTTACGTCCGCTTTGATTTTTGAATTCGCGAGCACACGGGTAATCAATAGTCGCAACCGCGCCATAACACTTGAGGAACCGCGTACAGAAAGATGCCTGACAGCAGCACTCAGGCGCAGGAACGGGTGGTGACCTGACTGGCAGTTACAATGATACGCGATCCGGCATGGAAACGTTTCCATATTGCGCCTTCCGCTCTGGGAACATAGCGTGCACTTCAAGTTCACAAACGCGGCAAGTGTTACTTCCAGCTCCAGTTGGGCATGAAGTTGCTGCCCACGTGGGTCAACTGGTGCTGCTCTGTGCCGTCTGCCAGCATGGTCCAGATCTGAGTCTGTCCTCCGATCTGGCGCTCAAACACGATATGGCGCCCGTCGGGGGCCCAGCTCGGAAAGTCGTTGCTGCCGGCATCGTGGGTGAGCTGCAGCCAGCGCTTGCTGGCGATATCCATGACGTAGATATCCTGCCCGCCGGGGGCGCCGGGGCCGTATTTCCGATTCCAGCTGAAGGTGAGCATGGCTCCGTTGGGAGCCCACGACGGCGAGATTGCATAACCGCCGTCGGTCAGGCGCTGGATGTTGGACCCATCCTGGTCCATGATGTAGATCTGCGGGAGGCCGGTACGGCCGCTTACCCACGAGAGTTGCGTATTGGTGCGCGGGTTCCAGGTGGGAGCGACGTCGGGTCCGCGAAACGCCGTGAGCTTATGCAGATTTCCTCCGTTCGCGTCCACCACCCATATCTCCGGGTCTCCCGATCGCGACGAGGAGAAGGCGATCTTGGTTCCGTCTGACGACCACGCCGGAGATTGATTGGTGCCACCGCCGCCACCTGCGGGGAAGCTGACCATGCGGCCTAGTTCCAGGGAGTACATCCGTACGGCCCACCCGGTCCGGTCAAGGGAGGCGAAGGCCAGGCGGCCGCCATCGGGTGAGATGCGTGGCGACAGCGAGACGCTGCCCAGGTGCGTGATCTGGTGCTGGTTCTGGCCATCGTAGTCCATGGCCCAGATCTCCTTGGTGCCGGTGCGCGAGCTGACGAAGTAGATCGTAGTTTCGGCGATGCCGTTGATTCCGCCGCCAAGGCGCGAGATGATCTCGTCCGCGAAGCGGTGGGCTAAGGTGCGCGCCATGTTCTCGCTGGCGGCTTCGTTGTATTGCTTTCCGAGGACCTGCGGGCTGGCGGTGTTGCGCGTGTCGTCGAGCCAGCCGTTAACGTTCAGGCGGCCGTTGTTGGACGTGAGAGCGCCGAACGCCACCATCTCGGCATTGGCCGGAGCCGCCGACCACTGGGGAAGGCTCATCTCCTGCGGGGAGCCCGGGGTGGACTGCGGAGCCATGGTCTTCGAAACCATGTCGAAGATGCCGGCGCTGGACAGATCGCTGTAGAGCGTTGCATCGAACGTGGCCTTCAGGGCGGGCGTTTCCGGATCGGCGCCCACGGGCTTGAAGTCGGCTACGGCCATGCGAATACGCGCCTGTCCGAGATTCGTGCCGGTACGGACCCAGTCCTGGCTTTGCGCCGTCGCCGTAAGAAACAAAAATGCAGCCAACAGTGTCGATGAAAACGACCAGAAAGAGACCTTCATGTGTCGAGCAATCCTTCCTCGAAAAGAACCCGGAGTGGAATAGCGTGCAACCAGAGCGATCTGCGCATGTGGGGGTTCTGCGCAGCCGGAAACTCAGTATTCACAGTAGTAAGACACCTTCAACGTGCTCGAGTTGTAACCTGACGGCAGATTTCCAAATGTGTCTACGCGCTGCACTCCGCGAATGCACGAGCGGTCGAGAGTGGGGCTTCCGCTCGAGCGGTCGATTTGCACGTCGGCGGGAGTGCCGTCGCGATGAATGGTGTATGTGAGATAAACGCGCGCGCCTTTGGGGGTGCGCGGATCGACTTCCCCTTTGTTCCAGCTCTGCGACATTTTTCGGTTGATGCCGTCGACATACCAGGGGAACCGGCTGCCGAAGTCGCCTTCGTTCACCGAGGTCGGACCCACGGTAGTGGTTTGACCGGTGAGTGCGCGGGGCATGGAACTGCCCGCCTGCTCGCCGTAGCGCGCGCGGTTGTCCTGCGCGACCTGCTGCTGTTTGGGCGGCGACTTCGGCGCGGGCTGGGGCTTCATCTTTTCTTTTTTGCCGGGGATCGGGATCGCATTCAGGTCGATGGACTTGGCCTGCTGTTTCGGCTGCGGAATTTCCGGCGCCGGGCTCGGCTTTTCAGTTGCCAGTACGTTTTCATTGATCGGCTGGTCGGAAGGCAAGGGAAGCGCACTGGTGATGTTCACGCGAATTGCTCCGCCGGCGGCCGATCCGCCCCACACATTCGAGTGGAAGAACCCGCCCAGGATGTAATAGAGCACGATGGCAAGGCAGAGGAGGGCATGCAGAATGACGGAGCCCGTCGCGGGCGCGGCGATCGGCTCGCCGGCGAGTTCACGCTCCAGGTGTTCTTCATTCCCTTCCAGCAAACTGCTCATACGCCTTGCGCAATCTCTAAAGCAGATCCTTCGTACTCTTAGAATGACAAGAGTAGAAGGGTGCCATTACTTTGACTTTGTCTCCAGCGGTTGCGTCACAATCGAAATGTTCGTAATCCCGGCCTGCTTCACCGCGTCCATGACGGTTGCGAACGCCCCGAACGGCACGCGCTCATCCGCGCGCAGATAGATCACCTGCTTCGAAGGATCCGCACGCCCCTGGCGCAGCCTCCCGGGGAGTTCGTGAATATTCACCGGCGTGTCGCCCAGAAAGATTCCGGAATCTCGATCGATCGTAACCACCAGCCGCTGTTCAGTGATTTCGCGAACGGTGCGGGTTTTCGGCACGGCCACTTCAATGCCCGACTGCAGTACCGGCGCGGTGATCATGAAGATCACGAGCAGGACGAGCACCACATCGACCAACGGCGTGATGTTGATCTCTGCCAGCGATGTCTGGGTGCGCCCGTTATTACTTGTAAAGGCCACGTTCTACCTCATGTGGCTGATCCCGCCCCGGCAAATCGCGCCCCTGCAGTTCGCGGCTCGTCATTTCGCGGGCTTCCGCGGGCGCCCGCTGCGCCGATCCTACGGCGGCCGCCGGGCGCACCTGGATTTCTTCGAGCGAGTTCAGCAATTCGCGGCTGAAGTCGTCGATTGCCGATGCGAAGATCCTTACGCGCGCCGCGAATTGGTTGTACGCCACCACCGCGGGCACGGCGACAAACAGGCCGGCCGCCGTGGTGATGAGCGCTTCCGAAATGCCCGGTGCGACTGCGCGCAGGGTTGCGGCGCCCGCGGTTCCCAATCCATGAAACGCATCGACGACGCCGATGACGGTGCCGAACAAACCCACGAAGGGGCTGGTGGCGGCGATGGTGGCCAGCCACGTCAGGCGGCGTTCCAGGGTGGTAACGGCTTCGCTTGCGGCGGTCTGCGCCGAACGCTCGAGGGGCGCGATGTTGCGCGGCGGTCCCGAGCCGCCGGTCTGCCGTTTGTAAGTCTCGTAGACGTCTTCAAACACCTGCGCGAGGGGGCTGTCTTTGAACTCGGGGAGAAGCGCGGCAATCTCCTGTAGCCGCGAGGCCTTGCGGAAAGTGCGGATAAAACGGCGGCTTTCGCTGGTGGCGCGTTTGAAGGTGGACATCTTCCCCAGGATGACGGTCCACGAATAGAGGCTCGCGAACAGAAGGATCAGCAGCACGCCCAGCGCGATGGGGCCAATGTTGCTCAACAATTCCAACAACGCGCTTGCGCCATGCGCGATCGACCCGCCGGCCGGCGCGGCTTCGCTGTCAGCCTGCAGAGCAAAAAACAGGAACGCAGCAGTAGAAATCGGCATTCACCTCACTCTTTACGGTATCAGATGCGCAGATTCGCTCGAAAGACCGGACGCGGATGGTCCTGATAGCAAACAGGGTTCCTCCTCGCCGGGTTTACTGTTGTTTTCTTTTGCGTCCAGAGGCTGTTCCTTCTTCATTTTGAGGAACCGTAATTTCCCGGATGCCTCCGTTGCTCCAGCGGTTCGGAGAACGACGCGCGCGCATGTCGTTCGTGCTATGCTGCGCTCGGAATCTCCATGCTCATCGAGCTCCGAGCCGAGAATTACGCCGTCATCGATCACGCCATCGCCGTCTTCGGCCCCGGGCTCAATCTGTTGACGGGCGAAACCGGGGCAGGGAAGTCCATCCTCGTGGATGCCCTGGCCCTGCTGATGGGCGGCAAGGCGTCCACGGACGTGGTTCGTCACGGCGCCGACAAGGCCGTCGTCTCCTGCGTCTTTGAATCCACGCCTGGGGCCGAAACCATCCTCGAGGAAAACGGGATCGACGCCGAAGGCAGCGAGATCATCCTGCGCCGCGAAATCCAGTCCAATGGCAAGGGCCGCGTGTTCGTGAACAACCAGCCGGCAACGGTTGCAGTTCTCAAGGAACTCGCTCCGGAGCTCGCGCTGGTCCACGCGCAGACCGAGACGCTCTCCAGTTTCGACCAGTCGCAGCAGCGCATCCTGCTCGACCGCTTTGGAGGCATCTCAACCGATGCGGCGTCCGATGCGTTCGCGCGCTGGCGCGAAGCATCCGGAAAGCTGGACGATCTTCTTCACGGCGAGCAGGACCGGCTGCGCATGCTGGACCTCTGGACCTATCAGAGGAAGGAGATCGAGGCAGCCCAGCTCAAGCCCGGCGAAGACGAAGCTCTCGAAACCGAGAAGCGCGTTCTTGCCAACGCCGAGAAGCTCTACGCGGCGGCGATGAGCGCCTTTGACAGACTGTACGAGGGAAGCGATTCGGCGGAGACGGCATTGCGCGCCGCACAGCGCAACATCGAAGAACTGGCGCGATACGATGCCCGGTTCAGCGACGCCGCGCAGCAGATCCAGTCCGCGCGCGCCACCGTCGGCGACATCAGCGCTAGCCTGCGCGATTATGCCGAAGGTATTAATGCTTCGCCCGAGCGCCTGGCCGAGATCGAAGATCGCCTCGCGCAATTCGATCGGCTCAAGCGCAAGTACGGAGCAACCGTTGCGGACATCCTCGCATTCGAAGAAGACGTCGCGCGCAAACTCGCCCAGGTTGAGGATCGCGATGAAATCCTGAAAACCCTGCGCGCCGAAGTGGACAAGGCATCGGCCACCTATCGAACCGCGGCCGCCGCACTAAGTTCGGAGCGCAAATCCGCGGCCGCAAAGCTGGCGAGGCTCGCCGAGGCGCAGATCAACTCGCTGGCCATGAAAGTGCGCTTCGAGATCGCTGTGACTTCCAACGAAGATTCGTCGCGCTGGACTTCATCCGGCTGGGACGAAGCGGAGTATCAAATCGCGACTAATCTCGGCGAGCCTCTCAAGCCTCTGCACGAAATTGCCTCCGGCGGCGAGATGAGCCGCGTCATGCTGGCGCTGAAGGTGGCAGTGGAAGAAACCTCGTCCAAGACAAGGAAAAGAAATCCTACGCCGCGCACGCTGGTCTTTGACGAAATCGATATCGGCGTCGGCGGGCGGGCGGCGGAGGCTGTTGGTCAAAAACTCAAGACCTTGTCACGCGGCCAGCAGATTTTATGCGTGACGCATCTGCCCCAGATTGCAGCGTTTGCAGATCAGCATTTCCTGATCGACAAGCGCGAGTCCTCGGGACGAACCAAGACCCAGATACGTCTTCTCGATCAGCGCGCCAGCACGCATGAGGTTGCGCGCATGCTGAGCGGCGCCACCGTGACGGAAACCAGCCTGCAGCACGCGGCGCAAATGATCGCGGCATCGCGCTGATTACTCGCTTGCATAACATCGTCAGGTCTTGCATACTAGGTACGCTTATTTCCCCGGCGTTCTACCTCCGTGAAAGCGGCTGCCAAGTAAGTCACCTATCTGAGGGAATCCAGACAGACGAAAGAGACAAAAGCCGACCCGAGCACGAATTCAGGTCATTTCGAAGTGTCGTGATTGCATCTCCGGGAATGTGCCAGCCCCATGGATGTGAGTTCGTACCGGCGTGAATCGAAGCCCCGAATTCCATGGCCCCCTCACAGGTTGATTCTCGATGCTTGCCGTCGAATGTCGTGAAAGGTGACGACCATGATCCTCAAGGAGCTTCCCACAGCCTCTCGTCAAAACCATCTTTCTCCAGAATCCGATCGTGTTCAAGGAAGCCTTGCCGCCATGCCCCTCGACGCTCTGAGGGATGCAAAGCAATTGACGCAGGTGCAGATGGCGCAATTGCTCAAGATCTCCCAGGGAGCTGTATCGAAGGTGGAGCGTCGTACCGACATGTTTGTGAGTACGCTGCGCAACTATGTCGGGGCGATTGGGGGAAAGCTGGAAATACACGCTGTTTTCCCCGACGGCGATGTGCTGATCGATCAATTCGACGACGTCCGGCGCCAGGAACCGAACGGCGCCCACCGGGTATCCTCCCGGCGTGACGAGCGTAAATCCGCGCCCACGGTGTAGGGACGCCGCGCGACCAGGTTCTGAATGCCAGCGTGAAGGTCGGATGGAGCGGTTTTGCCGGGAGCTCGAACTGGCGTCCTTTCCTCCTGGCCTCCGCCAGCAGGTTGCTCGTGTCTGGCTGTCATGAAAAGCGAAGGTGCTGGCAAGAGGGATAACCGGACTTCAGGAAGATCGCGAATTCGATGCCGTTGATTCCCGGAAGAACGACCTTGATGATGGCCAGGCCAGCGCGCCACTCTTTCAGGGTCTCCGCCGCCTGCTCGACCGAGTAGAAGGGCGAGGGCATCCTACCGGCTGGATGAAAAAATTGCTCGCGTGTATCCGTATCGTCGGCTCATCGTCGCCGATGCTGAGGATCTTGCGCGTCCCCGTTACCGCCGCCATGATGCCCCCCGGGAACTTTGCCTCGCCGATAACGCGGCTGCCAGTCTCGGAGCGGCTGTCACCCGCGTTGCCCGGAACTTTCGCGCTTGAAGCGATCCGTCATGGGTAGTACATTCCTTGACACTCCCAGGACGTGCCTCGATGCGAAGGGGAGGACAACAAGGTGTTCGATGCACAAGACTCCTGTTAGTATTCCGCGAAAGGCCTCAAAGTATTGTTTTCATCCCCTACATTGCAGAAATGAAAGCGATTAGAAGGCTGTCCGAGGAAAGGAACGCCCTCGATGCCCGACCCCAAGAAACCACCGCACGAATGGTCCGAGAGGATCCTGCGGCTTGCCAGCGATCTGGGGTTGACTCAAGCAGGTCTGGCGGAACGGCTTGGGGTTTCACCCGCCACCGTTTCGCGGTGGATCCAGGGAAAATACGAACCGACTGCCGAGGGGTATGTGGCACTGGGAAACCTCGCGCAGCGCTCCGAGGGGATGTACTTCTGGGAACGCGCGGGCGTGGATACGTCGGCATTTCCGGAAGCCAGTTTTCGCCGTGCGCAATCGTCCCTGAAAGTCAATCTCCACGACTTTACGGTCATTGCCGGCCGCAGGGTTTCCCGGGTGCCGGCAGGGAAATCCGGCGCCGTGGCCGTTCCCCTGCTGAACGTGGCCGCGTACGGCGATCCGGTTCCCCCCAGCGAGAACGTGAGCCTCTCCGATGTCCAGGTCGAGGAAGTCCTTCTCGCGCCCCTTTCGTGGTGCCCGCATCCGGAGTACATGATCTCCATGCACCTGTCGGGCGACTCCATGGTGCCCACCATTTCCCCGGGATCGATTCTGTTTGTCGATACGGCAGCCACGGATCGCGATGTACTCAACCAGAAGATCGCGGTGGTGTCTCATCGCGACCTGGGATTCAAAGTTGCGCGGTTGCAGCGCCTGGCGAACTCGGACCTCCTGGTCTCTTCAAACCACAAGTACGTACCGCTCGACATCAGTAACGCCTCGCGCTGGAAGATCTTCGGCCAGGTGCTGTGGTGGGTGTCGCGCGACACTGCGCACGCGTCCTGATTTTCAGGCCAGGCACGACCTTCACCGCCAATCGTCAATGACGTACACGTCTCCGCGATTATGCCCGGGCGCGTGCGGGCGCTGCATCGAGACGCCCTGCGCAAATGCCCTGAAGCCGTGCGCTCGCATGCGGCGGTAGGCGTCGTCGCGTGCCAGGTTCATGCCCGCTTCCAGCGAGACGCCGCGCTCCGCGGCAAACGCATCGCAGGCATCGAGAAGCCGTGCGAAGCGCTCCCCGGCACCGGCTCCGCTGCGGGCCGCCGCAAATTTGATGTAGCAGGTCTGTGTTCCGCCTTCCGATCCCGCTCCGTGAAGGCAAATAGCAAAGCCATCGAGAGCATTACGCGTATGGATGAGAACAACCTCGCCGGTTTTCTGCCGGAGGAGGCTGCGAATCTCTTCGCTGAGATCCAGTCCCGTGCGAATCCTGGCGGTCAGCTTAGCGCAACCCGCAATGGCTTCTTCACGCTGGCTCTTATTCAAGACGGTCAGGTGAACTGTCCCCGGCGCGGCCGTCTGCTGCGGGCCCTCTGCCTTCGGCGCATGCATCATGAGCGCGGTTAAATAGCCCGGCCAGTAGCCGAACTTCTGGTAAAGCCCGACGTGCTTGGCGCTGTTCGCGAACGTGAACAGCCCCGTGTGCTTCAGACCCTGCTTGTCGAAAGCCTTCATCGTTGCGTCTAGCAGAAGTTGCGCGACCCCGCGGTCCCAGTATTCGGGGAGGATCGTAAGCGGACCGAAGAAGGCGAACGATCCCCAGCGTGTGAGCTGATTGGTACCGATGAGGCAGCCGTTGTCACGGGCAGCGAGAGTCCTGACGTGCGGCGCGTGCCACCGCGAGATCAAAAAGTCGCGGTCGCCCATGAAATCAGCCGGATTGGGCAGGCCGAGGAACGTCCCGAACGCCACGCGGAAGATCCGGTCCGCCTCCTTTAATTCAGATTGCTTCAGCGGACTAACTTTGATGGATGCTGACCGGGCCATTCGAGCTCCTGAGGTCTGGAGGGAGTGCACACACGGTGCGGACCGGCTCAGTGTAGCCGACGGGGCCTGCGAACGGTCGATTTCATTTCCCGTAGGGCACGATTTCCGCGTCCGGAATGGCTGGTTTTTGGGAATCGAAGATGGTGCCTTTGTCGTCATCGAGCGTCCTGTCGAGAAAGGCGCGAATAAAGGTCGTGATCAGATCGAGGTTGTGTTGTGCGGTCTTGATTTGCTGCGCACGATCTCCGGCTTCCAGAAAGGGGTCATCGCTGAAACTGCCGTGGCGGATCCCGGGCGATCGCAAGACTACGGCAAAGGTACCCGCCGAACATTGTTTAAGTTGCTCTTCTCGTTTCTTGAAGTATTCCAGGTGCTGTTCATGGGATCCGCCCATGTGGGCTTCGTCATGGTAGGCCTCGAGAAACAGGAGAGGCTGCTTCACGGTCGCCCCGTCGGGGAACTCGGGCAGCGCCGCAACCGGGACCATGCCGCCATCGAGGTCCACACAGGCTTTGAACCGGGTGTCGAGTTCGCATGCGCGCGCGGCGAATTCCGCTCCGGCCGAATGGCCCATCGCGGCAACGCGGTTCAGGTCGAGTCTTCCTGCAAAGGCGGATTTGGGATTGCCCGCATTCAACTGTGTTAAACGGTCCAACACGAATCGAACATCCGCCGCACCTTCTTCGATTCCCACGCTCACCGACGCCAACAAGCGTTTCCACCTCTCCTCGGGGGAAAGGTCCGGCGTCGGCTGATCTTGGTGGAACGGGACCAGCCTGCCATCCGAAAACAAAACTACCCCGGCCGTTTCGGTGTGTTCGATGGCTGCGACAACATAGCCATGGCTCACCATGTCCTCGATCAGGGCCGTGTGTCCGAAGCCTGTACCGCCAAGGCCATGGGAGGAGATCACGAGCGGAAACCTGCGGGGTGTATTGACGATCGGGGCGCTGTCCACCGCATGCGAGTAGATCGCGTTGGATACGATCAGCGGCCAGTTGGCCTCATAGTCGTCGCGCATTCGGCGCTGGATGTCTGGGGACTCATCCATCTGCCTGGCGCCCGGCAAGTAGGTCCCCTTCGTGCCGGAGGGATTGGCCGCAGTCGGGTACCACACGTACACCATCAGCTCGCGGTGCGCCTGCGGATTGCTGGAGTAGCGATCCGGGCGTGTTGTATCGGTCCAGTCAAACCCGACCCTGCCGATTCCATAGGTGCCGGCCGGGAGTGGCAATCGCGGCACGGCCGCGCTCGCAGCCACAGGCTGCGAAGCTCCAGGTTGACTGCTTGCCTGGGTGTGGATGGCAGCGCAACCACCGAAGAACCAGCCGAGAAGAATCGCACTCGCAAAAGCACGCATGGTGTTCTCCTATGCCGATGGTTGCTTCGCCAGCGTGGTGGCGGCGAGGGTTCCGCCGAGTCCCATGGTTTCCAGCGCGGAGGAGGGCACCACTACCATTGATCCCTTCTCACGCATGGCCTCGAAGAGCATGTTCATGCCGCGCAGATGAAGCGCGACGGGGCTGTCGGCGTAGACCTGCGCCGCCCTGGCGAACTGATCGGAAACCTGCACCTCGGCGTCGCCCAGGATCACGCGGGCCTGGCGCTCGCGATCGGCCTGCGCCTGCTGGGACATTGCGTTTTCCAGGGCCTGCGGAATCCTCACGTCGCGAATCTCCACCGACTGCACCGTGATGCCCCAGGGATTGGTCTTCTCGTCGAGAATCCTCTGCAGTTCCCGGCCCAGGGTCTCGCGCTCGGTGATCATCTGCGCAAGCTGGTGGCGCCCGATGGATTCGCGCAGAGCGGTCTGGGAGCCGAGCGTGATGGCTTCCATGTAGTCCTCGACCTCGAGGATGGCCTTCTCCGCATTCCAGACCAGCCAGAAGACGATTGCGTCCACATTTACCGGGACTGTGTCGCGGGTCAGAGTTGATTCGGCACTTACTGTGGTTACGCGCACGCGCTGATCCACGTAGCGGCTAAGCGTGTCCACGATGGGGACGATGAGAAACACGCCTGGCCCCTTCAACGCGCGGAATCGGCCGAAACGCAGGACCGCGACCTTCTCCCACTGGTCTACGACCTTGATGGCGAACAGGAAGTAGAATCCGATGATTGAGGCGGCGAGGAGCGGGCTTTGAGAATGGACGCGCTCCGCGATCCAGGCACCCGCCAGGAGCGAGATACAGCACACAAGTATTCCCATGCCACTGACTCGTTTCTGCTGGCGAATGCTCGTGCGTATTACAGCTGGTTGAAACACGGCTTACCTCCTCTCGGGTTGAAGCTGTTTCAATGCGTCGATAAGTTCGTCCACCGTGAGCCCGGCCGCGCCGGCGCGCGAAACGAATTCGCTCATCAACTGTGCAAGTTGGCGTTCGCGATATTCGTTCGAGGCCTCGGCAGGCCGGTCGGCGATAAAGGTCCCCGTCCCCTGCTGGCTGTCGAGAATGCCGCGAATCTCCATCTCCCGGTAGGCGCGAAGAACGGTGTTGGGATTGATGGCCAACTCGACGGCTACCAGGCGGACGGTTGGCAACTGGCTTCCGGGTCTCAAAGCTCCGGAAGCAATGGCGCCCTGCACCTGGTCGATGAGCTGGCGATAGACCGGCACGCCGCTATGGCTGTCGAGCCGGAAGGCGAATGGTGCGCGTTCGGCTTCGGCGTTACTCTTCATGACATAAATAATGTACTAGTATTATAGAACATTGTCAAATATTCTTTGGGAAAGACCAAGGGATGGGTCCTCAGGTTGGCGCCGGGGTTCCTGCCGTCGTTTCTCAGGATTCTTGATCAGTCCGATTGTTATAATCGAAAAGTGACTTCTACTGCCCTTGCATCCATCGCCAATGGTGATTCCGCCGGGACTTCCCCTAGTCAGAAGCGCGTCTTGCTGCTGAAACCTCGCGGCTTTTGCGCGGGCGTCGTGCGCGCCATCGATATCG
>Ga0335077_10005930_pt1 | contig 15042 bp, 10 predicted proteins | sample Lox_Sample_31_FD_207151 | JGI IMG/M metagenome (GOLD analysis project Ga0335077, IMG submission 207151) | Soil microbial communities from Loxahatchee National Wildlife Refuge, Florida, United States - Lox_Sample_3.1 | ecosystem: Environmental > Terrestrial > Soil > Wetlands | place: USA... | reverse complement strand
GACCCCGAGGTGCCCCAGCCCAAGAAGCCAGGGAAGGGGCTCACGGAGTACGTGCTGCGGACCGGGCGCGGTCTGCTCGTGACCCCCGACGTGCAGGCGGATCTCGAGCGGCGCGGCGAGGTGGAGCTGATCGGGCCGCCGTCCCTCGACTGGCTGGGCGTGCCGCTGCAGACGGGCGGCAAGACCATCGGCGTGCTGGTCGTGCAGACGTACACCGAGGGCGTGCGCTACGGCGAAGTCGAGCTCAACATCCTCCGCTTCGTGTCCACCCAGGTCGCGCTGGCCATCGAGCGCAAGCGGGCGGCCGACGCCCTGCGCGAGAGCGAGTCGCGCCTCCGGGCGCTGGAGGGCGCGACCACCGAGGCCATCGTGCTGCACGAGAACGGGCGCATCGTGGAGGTCAACGACGCGTTCCTGCGCACGTTCGGGTACGACGAGCCCCGCGAGGTCATCGGCCGGTCGGTGCTCGACTTCGGCACGATCGAGGGCCGGCGCCAGGTCATGGCGGCGATCCGCGAGGGGCGCGTGACGGCGTACGAGGCGGAGGGTCTGCGGAAGGACGGCACCACCTTCCTCGCCGAACTGTCGGCCCGGATGGCGCAATACGGCGGCCGCCCGATCCGGATGGTGGCGATCCGCGACATCACCCTGCGCAAGCGCGCCGAGGCGGCGCTCGCCAGCAGCGAGCGGTTCTTCCGGGCCGTGATCAGCAGCGTGCCGATCGTCCTGTTCGCGTGGGACCGCGAGGGCACCTTCGTGCTGTCGGAGGGCAAGGGGCTCGAGGCGCTCGGCCTGCGGCCGGGCGAGGTCGTCGGCCGCACGGTGTTCGACGTGTACCGCGAGTATCCGGAGATTCTCGGCGACGCGCGCCGGGCGCTCGCCGGCGAGGCCTTCAGCACGGTGGCGACGATCGGCGAGACGCACTTCGACATCTGGTATTCGCCCGTGCGCGACGAGAGCGGCGCCGTCACGACCGTGATCGGCGTGGCCGCCGACGTGACGGACCGGGCGGCGCTCGAAGTCCAGCTCCGCCAGGCGCAGAAGATGGAGGCGGTCGGGCGCCTGGCCGGCGGCATCGCGCACGACTTCAACAACCTGCTCACGGCCATCCTGAGCTACGTGGACTTCCTGCTGGTCTCGCTGGGCGCCGAGCACCCGGGGCGCGACGACGCGGAGGAGATCCGCCGCGCGGCCCTGAAGGCCGCCGACCTGACGCGGCAGCTCCTCGCCTTCAGCCGCCGCCAGGTGCTGCAGCCCAAGCTGCTCGACCTGAACGCGATCGTCGCCGACATGGAGAAGCTGCTGCGGCGACTCATCGGCGAGGACGTGGTGCTGGTGACGCGGCTCGCGCCCGGCCTCGGCAGCGTGCGCGCCGACCCGAGCCAGCTGGAGCAGGTCATCGTGAACCTCGCCGTCAACGCCCGCGACGCGATGCCGCAGGGCGGCACCCTGACGCTCGAGACCGGCGAGGGAAGCGCGGAGGACGTGCAGGCGCACGGGCACGCGGCCGTCGAGCCGGGCCGCTACGTGATGCTGCGGATCCACGACACCGGCCACGGCATGGACGCCGGCACGCGGGCCCGGCTGTTCGAGCCCTTCTTCACCACGAAGGAGCAGGGCCGCGGCACCGGGCTCGGGCTCGCGACCGTGTACGGGATCGTGAAGCAGAGCGGCGGCTACATCTGGGTGGAGAGCGAGTCCGGCCGCGGCACCACGTTCACGGTGCACCTGCCGCGCGCCGACGCGGCGCCCCCGGCGCCCGGCACCTAGACGGGGGCGTTCCGTTCGCGTTTGACCGGTCCCCGGCGCCGCGTAGATTCAGCGCCGGCCCATGGCGCCCTCCGCTCCGCACGATCCTCGTCTCACCGAGCAACGGAATCCCCACACCGTTGACATCGACGTCGCCGATGCCGCGCGTATCGTCGAGCTGCTGAACCGCGAGGACCGCCTCGTGCCGGAGGCGGTCTGGGCGGTGCGCGAGCCCATCGCGCGCGCCATCGAGCGGGTCGAGCGCGCCTTCCGCGCGGGCGGGCGCCTGATCTACGTCGGCGCCGGCACGAGCGGCCGTCTCGGCGTGCTCGACGCGGCGGAGTGCCCGCCGACGTTCGGCTCGCCGCCCGGGATGGTGCAGGGGGTGATCGCGGGCGGCGCGGCGGCGCTCGTGCGCAGTGCCGAGGGCGCCGAGGACGACTTCGACGCCGGCGGCGAGGCGATGGACGCCAAGGAGGTCGGCGCCGCCGACGTGGTGTTCGGGATCGCCGCGAGCGGCACGACGCCCTACGTGCGCGGCGCGCTCGCCCGCGCGGCGGCCCGCGGCGCCGGCACCATCCTGCTCTCCTGCACGGACCCGCCGCGCGACCTGCTCGCGAACGTGGACATCGCGATCCTGCCCAAGGTCGGCCCCGAGGCGCTCACGGGCTCGACGCGGATGAAGGCGGGCACGGCGACGAAACTGGTGCTGAACACGGTCACCACCGGCGCGATGGTGCGCATGGGACGCGCGTACGGCAACCTGATGGTGGACCTCGTCGCCCTCTCCGACAAGCTGCGGGATCGGGGCGAGCGCATCGTGATGGAGGTGTGCGGCGTCGGGCGCGAGGCGGCCCGCCGCGCCATCGGCGAGGCCGAGGGCCGCGTGAAGACCGCGATCGTCATGGTCAAGCGCGGCGTGGACCGGGCGGGCGCCGAACGGCTGCTGGAGGCGGCGGGCGGCCGCGTGCGCGGGGCCGTGGGCGAGCCGCCGCCGCCCGTGGGGGGAGCGGCCGGTGGCTGAGGCCGGCCGGCCCGTGCTCGCCGTCGGGCTGATGTCGGGGACGTCGCTCGACGGCGTGAGCGCCGCGCTGGTGAGGATCGCGGAGCCGGCGGCGGGCGCGTACGCCCTCGATCTGCTGGCCTTCCTCACCGTGCCGTTCAGCGACGCGCAGCGCGAGCGCGTGGGGAACACGATCACGGGCGGGAGCGCGCGCGAGCTGGCCCTGCTCGACGCGGACCTGGGGGCCTGGTTCGCCGACGCGGCGCTGGCCGTGCTGGCCAGGGGCGGCGTCTCCGCGGGCGGTCTGGGCTTCGTGGCGTCGCACGGGCAGACCATCTGGCACGAGCCGCAGCGCACGAGCCTCCAGCTCGGCGACGCGGCGGTGATCGCCGAGCGGCTCGGCGTACCGGTTGTCTCGGACTTCCGCTCGCGCGACGTGGCGGCCGGCGGGCACGGCGCTCCGCTCGTCCCGCGCGCCGACCGGCTGCTGTTCGCGAGGCCGGACGGGCCGCGCGCGCTCCTGAACCTCGGCGGGATCGCGAACTTCACCGCCGTGCCGCCGCGGGGCTCGGCCGCGCCGCTCGTGGCGCTGGACACGGGGCCGGGCGTGATGGTGATCGACGAGTGCGTGCGCCGGCTCTACCCCGGGCGCCGCTTCGACGAGGACGGCGCCATCGCGCGCACCGGCCGGCCGGTCGCGGCCGTGGTGGACGCGTGCCTGGAGCACCCGTTCTTCGCGGCGCCGCCCCCGCGGTCGACCGGTCGCGAGACGTTCGGCGTCGCGTACGCGCACCGGCTGATCACCCATTGCCGGGAGCTCGGCGCCGCGCCGGCCGACACCGTCGCGACGGCCGTGGCGGTCACGGCCCGCGCCATCGGCGCCGCCGCCGAGCGCTTCATCCCGCCGGAGCTGCGTCCGCTCGACGTCGTCCGGTCGGGCGGCGGCGCGCACAACCCGGAGCTGGTGCGGCAGATCGCGGCGGCGTGGCCGGGCCCCGCGCACCGCGCCTTCGACGAGCTCTTCTTCGACGGCGACGCCAAGGAAGCCGCGGCGTTCGCGTTTCTCGGCTTTCTCACGCGGACCGGCAGGGCCGGCAACGAGCCGGCGGCTACCGGCGCGCGGGGGCCCCGCATCCTGGGACGCATCACCCCGGCATGAAGCCGCTCGCGGCCCTCGTGCTGCCGGCGGTGCGCTGGGACGCCGAGCGCGGCTTCGCGCCCGCGCTCCCGGCGGTCGAGCAGGCGCTGGCTCTCGGGGTCGGCGGCTTCATCATCTTCGGCGGCGAGCGCGAAGCGGTCGCGCGTCTCGCGGCCGACGTCGCCGCGGGGTCGCGGCATCCGCTGCTGGTGGCCTCCGACTTCGAGCGCGGGGCGGGGCAGCAGGTCGCCGGCCTCACGGCGCTGCCGCCGGCACTCGCCGTCGCCTCGCTGGGTGACGAGGCGCTCGCCGACGCGGCGACCATCACCGCGGCGGAGGCGCGGGACGTCGGCGTCTCGTGGGCGCTGGCCCCGGTCGTGGACCTCGACGTCGAGCCCGCCAACCCGATCGTGCAGACGCGGGCCCTCGGCGAGGACCCGGAGACGGTGGGCCGCGGCGCCTCCGCCTGGATCTCGGCCTGCCAGTCGAGCGGCGTGCTGGCCTGCGCCAAGCACTTCCCCGGTCACGGCCGCACGACGGCGGACTCGCACGCCGAGCTTCCGGTCGTGAGCGCGCCGCGCGAGGTGCTCGAGGCCGACCTGGCGCCCTATCGTTGGGCGGTGCGGGCGGGCGTCGCCGGCGTGATGAGCGCCCACGTCTCCTATCCGGCGCTCGATCCCTCGGGACTCGCGGCCACGCATTCGCGCCCCATCCTCGACGACGTGCTGCGGCACGAGCTCGCGTTCGACGGCCTGGTGGTCACCGACGCGCTGATCATGGAGGGCGCGCTCCACGGCGCGGGGGAGCAGGCGGGCGCCGTGCTGGCGCTGCAGGCCGGCTGCGACCTGCTGCTCTACCCGCACGACGTGCCGGGCGTCGTCGCCGCGCTCGAGCGCGCCGCGGCGTCCGGGGTGCTCGCGCGGGGCGGGCTGGAGGCCTCGCTCGGCCGGCGGCTCGCCGCGGCCGGCCGCGCCTCGGGGCCGCGCCGCCTCGACGCGGCGCAGCTGGCGCGTCACGGGGAGCGGGCGCGCGCCCTGGCGTCCGCGGCGGTGCGGCTGGTGCGCGGCGAGCGGACCGCCCCGCCCCGGGCCGTCGATCTCGAGATCGTGGACGACGACGCCGGAGGGGCGTATCCCGTGCCTCCGCGTGCGGCGTTCGCGGAGGAGCTGGCGCGCCGCGGCGTGTCCGTCGAGCCCGGCGCGACGCGGATCGTGGTGCTCTTTGCCGACGTGAAGGGCGGCAAGGGCCGCGCGACGCTCGCGGCGGCCACGCGGCGCAGCCTCGCGGCGGCCCTGATCGCGCCCGCGACGGTCGTGCTGTTCGGCCACCCGCGCCTCCTCGCGGAGATCCCCGGCGGGGGGCCGGTGTGGTGCGCGTGGTCGGGCGACGTGCCGATGCAGCGCGCGGCCGCCGAGCGCCTCCTGGCCGGCTAGTGCGTCCCCTCGACTGGATCGTCGTCGCCGCCTATCTCGGCGGCACGCTCGCGCTCGGCATGGTGCTGGCGCGGCGCGGCTCGAAGAGCCTCGCCGAGTTCTTCGTCGGCGGGCGAGCGATCCCGTGGTGGCTCGCGGGCGCCTCCATGGCGGCCACGACGTTCAACGTGGACACGCCGCTCTACGTCACGGGCGTGGTGGCGCGGCGCGGGATCGCGGGCAACTGGGAGTGGTGGAGCTTCGCCTTCACCCACGTGCTGATGGCGGTGGTGTTGGCGCGGTTGTGGCGGCGGGCGACGATCATGACCGACGCCGAGCTGATCGAGCTGCGCTACGGCGGGAAGCCCGCCGCCATCCTGCGCGGCACGCGCGCCCTGCTCTTCGCCATCCCCATCAACTGTCTCGGCATCGGTTACGGGATGCTGGCGATGCGCAAGGTGCTCGTCGCCCTCGGCGCGATGAACGGGCTGCCCCTGCCGGGCGACCCGCAGCTCTGGGCGGTGGTCGCCATCGTGCTGGTGGTGCTGGTGTACGCGGCGGCGGCCGGCCTGTGGGGCGTCGTGGCCACCGACTTCCTGCAGCTCTGTCTCGCGCTGCTCGGCGCGATGCTGGTCGCGGGCTACGCGCTCGCCGAGGTCGGCGGCCTCGGCGCGCTGCGCGAGCGGCTGGTCGAGCTGGGGCGCGGCGACGCGTTGCGCCTGCTGCCCCGTCCCGGCGACGTGGCGCTGCCGTTCGGCACTTTCCTCGGGTACATCGGGATCCAGTGGTGGGCGTACCGCGGCGCCGATGGCGGCGGGATGTTCGTGCAGCGCCTCTCGTCGGTCCGGGACGAGCGCGCCGCCGAGCGGGCGGCCGGCCTCTTCAACGTGATCAACTACGTGGTGCGCACGTGGCCGTGGGTGGTCGTGGCGCTGGCCGCGCTGGTCGTGCTGCCCCGCCTCGCGGACCCCGAGACGGCGTACCCGCTCATGATGCTGCACTACCTGCCGGTCGGCGTGCTCGGCCTCGTGTTCGCCTCGCTCGTCGCCGCGTTCATGTCGGCCGTCTCGACCCAGATCAACTGGGGCGCTTCCTACATCGTGCGCGATGTGTACCAGCGCTTCATCGAGCGCGACGCGGCCGAGCGGCGCCTCGTGCTGGTGGGGCGCGGCGCCACGCTGCTCATCACGCTGCTGTCGGCCGCCGCGAGCTTCGCGATGCACGACGTGGGCCGCATCTTCCGCTTCCTCATCCTGATCGGCAACGGCTCGGGCACGGTGCTGCTGCTGCGCTGGTTCTGGTGGCGGGTGAACGCGTGGGCGGAGTGGGCCGCGCTGCTCGTGGCCCCGCTCATCGCGCTGCTGGCGACGTTCGTGCCGGGGCTCGACGCGCTGGGCTTCGGAGCCAAGCTCGTGCTCACGGCCTTCGGCGCGGTGGCCGTGTGGGTGCCCGTGATGCTCGCGACGGCCCCGGAAGCTCCGGCGGTGCTCGCGAAGTTCTACGCGCGCGCCCGGCCCGGCGGCCCGGGCTGGGCCGCGATCCGGGCGAAGGCGGGCGTGGCCCCGGCCTCGAACCTCGGCCGCGACTTCACCGAGGCGGGGGCGATGCTCGCGATGGTGCTGGGCGCGATGCTGGCCATCGGGGGCGTGGTGATCGGTTCGACGGCCTGGGCGCTGGGGGCGAGTCTGGTGCTGGTGGCGGGATGGGCCGTGCGCCGCAGGGTCAGACGGGGAGGGGAGGATGTGATGGGGGTGATGAAGTGAGGAGGTGATGAGGGTTTCGCCCTCACCACCTCCTCGCACTCTCACCTCATCACCCCATCACGTCGTCGCTTCATCACCTTCCCGCTAGAAGATCAATCCCAATCCGAACCCCACCCGCACGCCCGGCCGGGTGGAACCGACGATGTCCTGAACGGACCCGTCGATGTTGATGCCGAGCAGGTTCAGCCCGAGGCCGCCGCCGAACGCGGTCGCCCCGGCGAAGTCCGACGACGCGCCGCCGCGGAAGGCCAGGATGCTGAGCAGGCGGAACTCGCCGCCGACCGAAACGAGCTGGCTGGGTTGCTGGTCGAGTCCCTGCTTCAGGCGCACCTGCAGGTCGCCGGCCACGGTGAAGGGCCCGCTGCGCAGGGCCGCGCCCACCCGGGCCAGCTTCGCGAAATTCGCGTTCGCCAGCAGGCTGTTCTTGAGCGCCTGCGCCGCGGGATCGGCTGCGATCTGGGAGGCGGTCTTGAGCGTCGCCGACGAGTCCGCCAGGGTGAGCACCTGGCCGGATGCGGTCTGCGAGTCGGCGTGCATCGTGTAGTCGTAGTACAGCCGGCTCTCGTCCCACTTCATGCTGCCCAGCACGTTCACGAGCACGGCCGATAGCGTGATGCCTCTGCCGGCGAGTTGCAGGGTGCCGCCGAGGTCCACGCCCCAGCCCGTGCCGGCCCGCCCGCCGCACATGCCGCTCTTGAACGGGCTGAAGCTGCCGCAGTTGGTCTCGTAGTTGGTATAGACGGCCTCGCCCGCCTCGGTGGCGCTGAACAGCGGGTTGAACGCCACCTGGCTGCCGAGGTCGGCGCCCGTGCCGATGAAGTTGCCGATGACGTACTTGTAGGTCGCCCCGACGGCCAGGTGGCCGAGCGGCGAGGGTATCGGCAGCGCGAAGCTGCCGGCGATCGTGGTCGCCGCCCACGCCATGCCGTTGGAGCCCCTGGCCGTGAACAGCGACGAGTTGCCCGACGGGGCGTTGCCGAACAACGCGAGCTGCACGGCGCTCTTCCCGACGCCGACGCTCATCTGCCCGGCCTCGCTCACGAGCAGGCCGACGGGCCCGATCGAGAGTCCGAAGGGCGCGACGCCCAGGAGCGAGCGGATGGTGAGCGTCGAGTCCTTGATCTTGTCCAGCAGCGTCTGTTTGTCGCTGGTGGTGAGATAGGTATTCGCGTACTTCTTGACGTCCGACAACCCGTACGCGTTGCTGCCGAATTCCACGTTCAGGTGCGGAAGGTCGATGGTGAATCCGGGGCGTCCCACGGCCGCGAGCATGGCCGGGTTCCACGCCACGGCTTCGTAGCCGCGGGCGAGCGCGGTGTACGCGCCGCCCATGCCGAGGGCGCGGGTCGAGGGATCGGCGAGCTGCGCTTGGAGCAGTGCCGGCACGAGGAGGCCGGCCAGAACGAGCGACATCCGTTTCATGGCTGTCCTCCTACTTGTGGGAGACGGCGATGCGTATCGTCGCCGTCAGGTTCACGCCGAGGGAATCGGCGTTCGTGATCACAAGGGGGCTGGCGGACGGATTGGAGACCTGTCCGCGCAACTGGATCCACAGGGGAGTGCCGCTCTGTCCCGCCGACTGCAGCATGGCCACCGACGCCTGCGTGAGGTAGAGCGTGTCGGTCTTGTCGGTGTCGGTGGTCAGCAGCGTGACCGGGAACACGACTCGGCCCGGGCTTGCCGTCGTGAGCCCGGACGAGTCGGGGGCGACGAACAGGGTGTCGATCGCTGACACCGCGGTCGTCTTGGTGATGGTGAGCGTCAGCAGGTCGCACGAAAGCGCCCCGGCCGAAGTGCAGCGGCCCGGGTCGGTCACCACGTTCTTGAGCACGTTGCCCAGAACGCCCGAGATGTCTTGCTGCTGGGCGGGGAAGCTCACACTCCCCGAGGTGTCCGCCGGGATCACGACCGGGAAGAATGCGTTGAGATGGATCGGTTGGGTGCTCAGCGGCACGAACCAGTCCGCGTCCCACCGCGGAGCGAACGGCGGCTCCTTGCAGGCCGTGAACAGGATGGCCGCACTCGCGCCCACGAGCGCGAACGCACGACGGAATCGCATGGACTTACTCCCGCGAAGAAGAAGAAGACAGGAGGGGGGTCGCGCGCCTGATGGGCAGGCCCAGCACGATGCGGCCGTTCGACTCTTTCAGGCCGCCGAACTCGATGCCGATGACCTGGCCATGCCGGTTGAGGATGGGGCTGCCGCTCGCGCCCGTGGTGCTGTACGCGTCGAGCTGCAGCAGCGAGTCGGGAAGGATCTTGCCGATGGTGCCCGGTGCGAGCGTCGGTTGGACGATCGGGTGTTCGGCGGTGCCGCCCATCGGCGCATCGAGGCCGCCGGGGTAGCCCAGCAGCGCGATCGGGTCACCGACGCTGTCGCTCGAGGGGTCGACCTTGAGGCCGCTCACGACGGGGAAGGAACCGGAATCGGTGATCTGCACCGTGGCCACGTCGGCGTCGGTGGACGTGCGCTCGAGGATCGCGCGCCACACCTCCTTGCTGCCCGCGAACTGCACCGCGATCCGGACGGGGGTCCGGCCGGAATGGTCGATCACCACGTGCTTGTTGGTGAGCAGCAGGCCGCCCGCGGTGACGCCGAAGCCCGTGCCGGTGAACGTCGAGTCATCCGGGAACTGCACGTAGATCATCGCCACGGCGCGTGCGTTCGCCCGGTTGATGGACGCCCAGTTCACGCCCTGCGCGACGGTGATGTTCTGGCGCCGCTGCTGCACCGCCGCGTATTGCTGCTGGAGCGACGCGAGCCGCGAGGGATCGTGCTCGGTCGCGAGTTCGGTGCGCAGGGCGGTCGCCTCGGAGTCGGCCCGCGACGCGGCCGTGCGGAGCGCGACGAGTTGCTTGGTCAGCGTGTCGAGCTGCGTGCTGATGGTCTGGATGTTCTTCTGCGCGGTCCGGCCCTGCCACAGCACCACGGCCACCGCGGCGACGATCACCACCGCGAGCACGACGAGGCTCGTGCGATAGCGCGTGGCCTGCTGGCTCACCTGCGCGCGCAGCACGGACGTGGTGGACGGCACGGACGGCTTCGCAGGGGCCGGCCGGCCCTGGCCCGCGTCCTTCGTCGCGCGCGGCGCCGCGGCGCTCGGCGGCAGGTGCACCGCCGGCACGACCTGCTCGGCGCCGTCCGCCACGACCTGGAACTCCACCTCGGGACCGTTCGGGCCGAAGCGCATCCGGTCGCCGGGCTTGAGCTCGTGGTCGGCAGTGATCCGGTGTCCGTTCACGAACGTGCCGTTCCGGCTCCCGACGTCGCGCACCACCCAGCGCTCGCCCGTGCGGATGACCGCGGCGTGGCGCGTGGACGCGTCGATGTCCTTGTCGGGATCGAACGGCAGGTCCGACTGCGGGTGGCGGCCCAGCGCGATGTAGGCCTTGTCGAACACCTCGCGGTGTCCCGCGCGTCCGCCCGACAGGATCCGGAACTCGCATCTCATGACGTGACGCGCGCCTTCCAGCGAGAGGGCACTAGCCTAGAACTGCCACCATTTCTTCTTGCCCGGATCCGTCTTCCGGGTCGTGGGCTCCGTCTTGCGGCCGGGTGCCTCTTCCGGCTTGTAGACCGGAACGGGCTCGGTCGTGGACTCCGTGTCGAGCAACGGGTACACCTGGTGGCCGAGCGGCTCCGAGCCGTCGGGCTCGGGCAGCCCGCCGCCGAACCTGGCGACGATGCACGTGATGTTGTCCGGGCCGCCCCGGGCATTCGCCTGCTCGATAAGCTCCTTGCAGGCCGTCACGAGGTCCGTGGCCTGGGTCACAATGGTCAGAATCTCCTCTTTCCTGACCAATCCCGACAATCCGTCCGAGCACATCACCAGGACGTCGCCCCTGCGCAGGTCCTGGCGCGTCAGGTCCACCTTGACGTGGGGGTCCGGCCCGAGCGCCTGGAGGATGATGTTGCGCCGCTCGCTGACGGCGGCTTCCTCCTCGGTCAGCTCGCCGGCGTCCACCAGGCGCTGCATCAGCGACTGGTCCTTGGTGATCTGCGCGATGCGCCCCTGCCGGATCAGGTAGCCGCGGCTGTCGCCGATCTGCGTGAGGTAGAGCGCGCCGTCGAAGACGCCCGCCGCGGTGGTCGTGGTGCCCATCCCGCGGACCTCGAGGTGCGCGGCCGCGTACTCGTGGATCTGCTGGTTCGCGATCTCGACGGCTTCCTTGAGCCGGTAGGCGAACCGCTGCTCCGTGACCTCCTGGTCGCCGCCCCACTGCTCGACCATGTGGTTGTAGACGGTGCTGGTCGCCATCTCGCTCGCGACCTCGCCGGCGGCCGCGCCGCCCATGCCGTCGGCCACCATGAACAGCGTGCCGCGCCGCCCGACCTCGTGCGTCCGGACCTCGGGCTGCAGCGACGCGTTGCGCGTGGTGAGGTCCGCGACGACGAAACTGTCCTCGTTGTGTTCGCGGGCCTTGCCCACGTCCGTCCGTCCGAACACTTCGACGCGCACCGGGCGGTCGGTCATGGGGTGCCCCCGAGCTGCGTGATCATCTTCGGCGCGAGTGTGTCCGTGGGATTGTGCCTCAGAACGTTGTGATACCACGTCAGGGCCTGAGGGGCGTTGTTCTGGCCGAGATAGGCGCTAGCGACCAGCATGGCGGCCTTGGCCTTCTGGGTTTCGGTGGACTGGGCGGCGTTGTAGACCCACTGGCCGACACGCACCGCGTTATCGAACCGGTCGTGGTCGTAGGCATCGTAGCCGGCGTCCAGCGAGTCCGCGACGGACGCGCCCGTGCTCGCCGCCTGCGTCCCCGTCGGCCGCGGGGGCTGCGCCTGCGTGCGCGGCCCGGGCTGATTGCCGCGCGGCGGCGTCTGCGTTCCCGTCGGCGTCGCGTTGGCCGCCTTCTGCGTATCGCGCGGCGCCGGCGCGGGTGCCGCCATCTTCGACGTGTCCGGCGTCGCGGTCGAGCCCAACGGCCCCTTCTTCGCGCCGCCGCTCATCGCCACCACCGCCACGGCGGCGATGACCGCCACGCCGCCCACGCCCCCCAGCACCGGTACCAGCGGGAACTTCCGGCCGACGGCCGCCGGCGCCACCGCGGTGGCCGGCGCCTTGGCCTTCGCGGCCTTGAGCGCGGCGTCGGCGTCCATCAGCTGCGTGGCCATCGTGGTGACCTGTTCCGCCACGCGCGTGCCCGGCACCGCCATGCCGGCCACGGCCGCCTCGGCCTCGCGCCCGAAGTCGGTCGCGTTCGCGTAGCGCGCCGACGGCGAGCGGGCCAGGGCCTTGTCCAGCACGGCCTGCAGCCCCGGCGGGAACGCGATGTCGGGCCGGGCGCCGGACAGCGGCATCGGCTCGTCGGTGAGCCGCTTGATCATCGTCTCCTGCGCGCTGTCGGCCTGGAAGGGCAGCACGCCCGTGAGCATCCGGTAGAACACCAGGCCGAGCGAGTAGATGTCGCTGCGGCCGTCGAGCTTGTCGCCGGAGAGCTGCTCGGGGCTCATGTATTCCGGCGTGCCCACCACCAGGCCCGTCTTCGTCACCTTCTGCCCCGCCTCGTCGCCCGCCACGGCCTTCGCGATGCCGAAGTCCACCACCTTCGCGATGTCGGAGCCGTCGCGCCCCTGCACGATCATGATGTTGTCGGGCTTCAGGTCGCGGTGCACGATCCCCAGGTCGTGCGCGGCCGCGAGCGCGTCGGCCGACTGCTTGAGGATCCTGACCGCGCGCAGCGGCGGCAGCGCGCCCTCCTTCTCGATGATGTCGGTGAGCGCCGCGCCCTCGATGAACTCCATCGCGAGGTAAATGATGCCCTCGGGCGTCTCTCCGAAATCGTAGATCTGGCAGACGTTGGGGTGCGAGATGCGGCTCGCGTTCGACGCCTCGCGGTTGAAGCGGCTGATCGCGTCGGGGTCGTTGGCCATCGCGGGGTTCATCACCTTGATGGCGCTCTTGCGGCCCATCTTCACGTGCTCGCCGAGGTAGACGGCCCCCATGCCGCCCTCGCCGAGCTTCTTGATGATGGCGTAGCGGTCCGCCACCACCTGGCCCACCAGATCGGCCGTCGGGTTCTTCGCGCGCAGGGTCGACCCGTCCACCGGGCAGAACTTGACGGTGTCCGGGTACTCCTTGCCGCAGACGGGGCACGTCTTCACGTCATCTCCACCACGAGCAGCTTGTCGCCGACCAGGATCTTGGAGCCCTTCTTGAGCGCGACGTCGCCGCGCGCGGCCACCGCGACGCCGTTGCGGCTCCCCGCGTCCGCCAGCACGAAGTCGGCGTCCTCCGAGCGGATCACCGCGTGCTGCGAGCTCATGGAGGGATCGTACGGGAACGACCAGTCCCCGGCGTCGCGGCCGAGCTTCACGTCGCGTCCGGGCGAGAGGTGGAACACGTCGCGCACGCTGCCGTCCACCCGGAGCTGGGAGACGCTCGCGATGTCGGCGCTCGGAATGAGCGAGCCCATCCGCCGCGTGGCGTCCGCGTCGGGCGCGTAGGGGCCCGGGTACCCGAGCCGGCGGAAGCGCAGCAGCTGGGAGCCGATCAGGATGAGGTCGCCGTCCACCAGCTTGTGCGGGCCCTCGAGGAAGATCCACGTGCCGTTGCGCGAGCCGAGGTCCCGGATGCTGAGCTTCCCGTCCTTCCAGATGAACAGCGCGTGCATCGGCGAGAGGTAGATGTCGTCGGGGAACGCGACGTCGGCGGCGCCCCGGCCCATCGTCGTCTCCTCGCCGACCAGCGGGTAGCGCGTGCTCTTGGAGCCGTCCTCTGCGGTGAGCGCGAGCTGCACCGGCGGCTGCGACGCCCGCTTGGCGGTGAAGACCTTCGTCGGCTCGTGCGGACCGGAGGTGCGAGGGCCCGCGCCGAGCGGCGTCGCGCAGATGGGGCAGAACTTGTAGTCGGCGCTCGCGATCGGCGCGCCGCACGTGGGGCAGGTGGTGCCCGCGGCCGCCGCCGGCTTGTCGGGGGCGAGCTTGGCCCCGCAGTACGCGCAGAACGGCATGGTGGCGTCCACCGGATGGCCGCACGACGAGCATTTCAGGCCGGCCGCCGCTCCCACCGCCGCCTGGCCGCTGGTGGAGGTGTACACCCGCGTCGCCGGCGGGCCGCCGGCCGCCGTGACCGCCGGCATCGCCATCGCGGACGCGGACAGGGGCTTGCCGCAATCCATGCAGTAGCGGGAGCCCGGATCGTTGCTCCGGCCGCAGTGCGCGCAGGTGATCACGTTCGGGTCGCCTCCGGCGGCGAAGAATCCGGCAAAGTGTGCGCCAATCTATGGCCGCCCGGAGGGCTGGTCAACTGAGCTAAATTGATTTTGCACCGAGAGTTGGTGTACGTTGGGCCGCCCATGTCGCCTCGACGCTTTCCCCTCCTCGCCGGCCTCTTCCTGGCGGCCGTCGCGTGCCCGCCGGCCGGCTTCGCGCAGCTGAAGCCGTCGGCGCATCCGGCGCCGCTCCCGGCGATCCCGGCGGTGGACGGTCCGCTCGCCATCACCGTCGTCTACCCGCCGGCCGACGCGCTCGTCGAGGCGAGCGACAGCGAGTTCCTGTTCGGGGCCACCGGCAGCGGCCGCGCGCAGCTCACCATCGACGGGGCCGCCGTGGACGTGGCGCCGAACGGGGCGTTCCTCGCGTGGCTCCCGCTGCCCGACGACAGCACCGCCACCTTCCACCTCGTGGCGACCAGAGGGGACGAGCAGGCGTCGCTCGACTGGCGCGTGCGGCTGCCGCGGCGTTTCGCTCCGCCGCCGCTCCCGCTGTGGCTCGACACCGCGTCCTTGCGCCCGCGCGGCGACGTGTGGCTGCCGGCCGGCGAGACGCTGCGCGTCGAGGCGCGGGCCGCGCCCGGCGCCACGGTCGCGATTCGCCTGCCCGACGGCCGCGTCTTCCCGCTCGCGCCCGATACGGCTCCCGTGGCGGCGTACGGCCCCTTCGAGCGCCGGCCCGACCGGCTGGCGCCCGAGCGCGCCGTGCGCTTCGAGGCCGCGGTGCCGGCCGCCGCCATCGGCGCGACCCTCCCGGCGCTC
>Ga0335077_10005929_pt1 | contig 15042 bp, 8 predicted proteins | sample Lox_Sample_31_FD_207151 | JGI IMG/M metagenome (GOLD analysis project Ga0335077, IMG submission 207151) | Soil microbial communities from Loxahatchee National Wildlife Refuge, Florida, United States - Lox_Sample_3.1 | ecosystem: Environmental > Terrestrial > Soil > Wetlands | place: USA: Florida... | reverse complement strand
GCGGCAAACGCCGGCCTGCTGGTGAAGTACGCGGGCCGGCTGATGGAGCGCCCGGCCGAGTGGGAGTCGCGCTGGTGGTCGCCGGTCATCAACGCCGAGCACCTGGCCATGCGGGACGCCTGCGGCGTGGTCGACCTGTCGGCCTTCGCCGTTTTCGATGTGTGCGGGCCCGCGGCGCTGGACGCGATGCAGAACCTGTCGGTGGCGCAGATGAACGTGGCCGTCGGCCGCGTCGTGTACACCTCATGGCTGGATGACAACGGCGGGTTCCGCGCCGACCTGACCGTCATGCGGCTGGCCGGCGACCGGTTCCGGGTGGTGACCGGCGGCGCGACCGGGATGTCCGACGCGGCGTGGATCGCCCGCCACCTGCCGCCGGGCGCGTTCGTGGCCGACCTCACCTCGGCCTGGACCACGATCGGGCTGTGGGGGCCGCGGGCCAGGGACGTGCTGGCCTCGGTGACCGCCGACGATGTCTCGCACGCCGGCTTCCCGTTCGGCACCTGCCGCGAGATCGAGATCGACGGCCTGGTGGTGCTGGCCTCGCGTATCTCCTACGTCGGCGAGCTCGGCTGGGAGCTGCACGCGCCGATCGAGCAGGGCCTGCGGCTGTGGGACACGCTCTGGGAGGCGGGCCGGCCGCACGGGCTGGTCCCGGTCGGCATCGGCGTGTACGGCACCACCGGGCGGCTGGAGAAGGGCTACCGCGCGTTCGGCGCCGAGCTCACCCCGGATTACACGCTGGTGGAAGCGGGCATGACCCGGCCCAAGGTCAAGGAGCAGCCGTTCGTCGGCAAGGATGCGTACCTGCGGCAGCGGGCCGAGGACCCCTGCGCGGTGCTGTGCACGCTGACCGTGGACTCTGTTACTTCCGCGGACGGCACGCCGCGGTACATGCTGGGCGGCGAGCCGATCCTGTCCCCCTCCGGTGAGCGCCTGGCCGACGCGAAGGGACGGCCGTCATACGTGACCAGCGCGGGTTCGGGCCCGTCGGTGGGCAAGCACCTGCTGATGGCCTACCTGCCCGCTTCCCTTGCGGTGGAGGGCGGCTCGCTGCTGGTGGAGTACATGGGCGAGCCGTACCCGGTCACGGTCGCGGTGGCGGGGTCCACGCCGCTGTTCGACCCGTTGAATGCCCGGATCAGGAGCTAGTCGTGGACATCCTGGTCTGCGTCAAGCGCGTCCCGACGGTCGGCGGCAAGATCGCGGTGACCCCGGACGGGCAGGAGGTCGACACCCGGGCCTCCGGGTTCTCGGTCAGCCCGCACGAGGAGTGCGCGGTGGAAGAGGCGGTTCAGGTCACCGAGCGGCTGGGCGGCACGGTCTCCGTGCTGACCCTGGGCCCCGAAGCCGCGGTCGAGCAGCTCCGGGACGCGCTGGCCCTGGGCGCTCACCGGGCGCTGCTGCTGGAGACCGACGGCCGGGAGTTCGGCCCGATCGCGACCGCGGCCGCCATCGCCGCCGAGGTCCGCGCGCCGTGACCGGTCCCGCGTGGTCACCTCCGAAGGCTGGCGGCCGCACCTGCAGCAGGTGGGCCAGACCGGCACCAAGATCACCCCCGAGCTCTACCTGGCCTGCGGCATCAGCGGCGCCATCCAGCACATCGCCGGCTGCGCGGGCGCCAGGCACATCATCGCGATCAACACCGACCCGGGCGCCCCCATCCTGGCCCACGCCGACTACGCCGTCATCGGCGACCTGCACCAGGTGATCCCCGCCCTGGTCAGCGCGCTGCGCGCCCGCTGAGGCGGAACGCGGCCAAACCCGCTTATCCCGGTCGTCAGGATCAGCGAACGCGGTGGCCGGCCCGGGCACGCGGACTACAATCAGGCGGGTACTGGCGCAACTGGCGCAGCGAATCAGCTGTTTACCCGGTAGACACAATTACGACTGCTTTTGGAGCGATCCCGAGTTCGAGGAGCGGACTGCCGTAGTTCTTCTCAGTACCCTGCGAATCGGCTGGTTCCCGGTGACGGCGATCCGCGGCTCCGGCCGCATGGCCCACCCGGACGGGCCGAAGCTTTGCGTACGCATTTTTCGCTATTCTGTCGTCCGCTCTGTGCCCTCGCGCATAAAAATTGCATCACAATTGGCCGGGATGATCAGCGCCTGTCGCCGCCGAGGTGCACTTGGCGATACCGTCTCCTCAGCGATTTCCCGCACCTTACCTAGACAGGGGGGTTAGGCGTATGGACGAACGCTCGTCCGGGGAGCCGAGTTCGGAGGACACCGCGGCCCTGATAGACTTGGGCAACATATCCTTGGACGACTTGGCGCGGCTTGACAATTCCGTGCTTGTTCATTCGCTTAGCCGGGTTTTGGGCGATGTTAACAATCCAGACGCAGTTGTGCTGGCTAGTTTCAGTGCTACTATCTGAGCCCCCGGCTTATCACCGCTACTATCTGTCTGCCGATCCGGAGTCCGGCAGCCCAGCTTTTCCTTTTCGCCAGTTTATTCTCAAGCTGGTCAGCAGATGCAATCTGCAATGTGATTACTGTTATATGTTTGAGATGGCCGACGACACCTGGCGAGCGAAACCGAAGATTATGTCGATGGATACCGTTGCCGCTGTCGCACGCCGTATAGCGGATCACGTCCGGCGGCATGAGCTGCCGACCGTGCAGGTTATCCTGCACGGCGGTGAGCCGCTTCTCGCCGGGCCGGAATATATCGGCGGCGTCGCGTCTGCGCTGCGCAATTCCATGGATGTGGCCATTGACCTCCGGGTGCAGACCAACGGCACACTCATGTCGGATTCGATGCTCGACATCCTGTGCGGCAACGACATCCGGGTGGGGGTCAGCCTGGACGGAAACCGGCAGGCCAGTGACCGCCACCGGCGGTACGCGAGTGGCCGGGGCAGCTACGACGCGGTGGCTCGCTCGCTACGCCGGCTGCGGGAGCGCGCGCCGCATCTGCTCGCCGGAATCCTGTGCACCGTGGACCTCCGCAACGACCCGGTCCAGACATACGAGGCATTGCAGGAATTCGAGCCGGCCGCTGTGGACTTTCTGCTGCCGCATGGTAACTGGGACAGCCCGCCCCCGGGCCGCGATCCGGTCACCGAAGCCGCGCCCTACGGGGCTTGGCTGAGCGCGGTGTTCGACCACTGGTATGCGATTTCTCCGCAGCGCTGCCAGGTCCGGATGTTCAGCGAAATCATCCACGTAATGCTGGGCGGCCAGGCCGCGGTGGAGACAGTGGGCCTGGCCCCGGTCAGCCTCATCACCATTAACTCGGATGGTGCTCTGGAACAGGTCGACACGCTTCGATCAGCCTACGCGGGGGCGGTCGGTACCGGGCTTAATGTGCATACTCACGACCTGAACGCGGCGATCACCCATCCCGCGATAATTGCCCGCCAGCGTGGCCGTGACGGGCTGTCCGAGACGTGCCAGAAGTGCAGCCTCCACCGGGTCTGTGGCGGCGGGCTGTACACCCACAGGTACCGTGCGGGCACCGGATTCATGAATCCGTCGATCTACTGCCGCGATCTGTCCCATTTGATCCGGCATATTCATCGCCGGGTCAGCCGTGATGTGGCCCGGCTTCGCGCGGGGACCATATGACGGCGGCAGTGCAGGTAAAGAGCTCGACGCTCACCAGCGGCGATCTCGCCGCGCTCGTCGACAGCGATGAAGCCCAGCGATTGCCACTGGGAAAACTGGTCTCCGGTCAGCTCGGCAAGCACAAACTGCTGGTCTGCGCGGTGGCCAGGTTCGGCGCGATGACAGTTCCGGCCGCGGGACCCGCCTTGCGCGAGCACTACAGCGTGCTGGCCGACGTCGAACGGACGGCACCGGAGGCTGCGGCCACCATCCTCGGCCACCCGCATGTGGGAGCGTGGGCGGCCCGGTGCCTGCGCCAGCTGTCGAACGGGCCGGGCCTGGAGGAGCCCGACCTCGGCCACCTGGGCGCCGTCGCCGTCAGCGCCGCTATCCTGGCCGGTTATGCGTGCCGGATAACCCTCCGGGTCCAAAACGGGACGGTAATGCTGCCCGGGCTCGGGCGAGCGCTCGTCTCCGGGGACCGCGCCACGGTCATGGTGAGCGCCGAGGGCCAGGCGGTGATCGAGTCGGGCGGTCAGACGATCATGCTCATCGACCCGAGTGCGGACGGTCCGGGCTGGCAATCCGTACACGTGCTGACCCTGGGTGATCGGCGGCTGTTGCTTGATGACCTGGACCCGAACCGGGTTTACGATCCCTACCCGCTGCCGGGACGGCTCACCCGCCCGGACGTGGCCCGCTGGCAGGACGGCCTCGACGAGGCGTGGCGCCTGCTCAGCACGCACCATCCGGGCCACGCCGCGGCACTGCACGCCAGCCTGAAGTCACTCGTCCCCATCGGGCAGCGCACCGACGACCGGAACGTGTCGGCCACCTCGGGTGACGCGTTCGGCGCGGTCGCCGTCTCCACGCCGTCGGATGGCGTCGGCCTCGCGGTCGCGCTCGTGCACGAATTTCAGCACGCCAAGCTGTGTGCCATCGGCGACATCGAGCCACTCGTCGATCGCCGGGACGGACCTTTGTTCTACGCTCCGTGGCGGCCCGATCCCAGGCCTGCGGCCGCGATGCTGCACGGCATCTTCGCGCATATGGCCGTCGCGGATTTCTGGCGGGTGCACCGGAACGTGGCCGCGCCCGGCGATCAGCTGCTCGCTCACGTCGAATTTGCCCGGTGGCTGCGGCAGACGCGGCACGCGGCCCGGCTGCTGGCCCCGGACGGTGCGCTGACCAGTGCGGGCCGCCGGCTGCTCACGCGGGTGACCGCGCACCTGACCAGGTGGCTGGCCGAGCAGGTACCACCGCTCGCGCTGAGGCTTGCCGGGGAAGCGTCGGCGGAACACCTGAGCGGCTGGCGGCTGCGCAACCTCGGCCCGGATCCCGATGACATCGAGCGGCTGGCCCGGGACTGGGTTTCTGGTCGGCCGGCTCGTGGCATCGTGCGGACCCGCCTGCTTCAGCCGCCGCGGACCGCGAGCCGCAGCACCCGGATGGACCTGCTATACGCACGGCTGCGTGATCCCGCGCGGTTCGAAGCGGACCACGCCGGCTCGTGTGAGGCGCCCGACATCGCGTGGGCGCGGGGTGATCGTGCGCTGGCGGCCCGCGGATACCGGGCCGAGCTCAGAGCCGATCCGGCCCGGCTGGCCGCCTGGACCGGCCTCGGCCTGAGCGCAGGCCGGCGCGGCATGCTCCGCCGTGGCCCCGAGGTGACGTACGCTCTCCACCGCCGGCTGGCGGAGCTGTCCCAGCCGGCCGACCCGCTGCGCCTGGCCGGCTGGCTGAGCGGCGTTTCAATCCGTGACCTCGACGTTCAGGTGTAAGGGGCGTCGGTACTGCACTCGCTGCGAGCGCTGAGCGCCCGGCCGGAGACGGCTTCGGGATGCGTCGGGCCCAGCGCCTCGGTGTACCGGTCTATGGTGGCGTCGGCCAGCCGGTCGGCGTCTTCATGCTGGCCGGTGGCGTTCAGGTCCTGCACCAAGTTGACCGCGCAAGCGAGCGTGTACGGATGGTACGGGCCGAGGACCCGCTTGAACGCCGCGTAGGTCGTCTCCAGCAACTGCATGGCCGCCATCTCGTCGCCGCTGGCGCTCAGGTCGTTGGCGTGCGTGGTGGCCGCGGACAGCGTGTAGGGATGCTCGGCCCCGAGCGTCTGCCGGAAGCCCGCGAAGGCGTGCCCGGACAGGGCCATGGCCTCGACCATCCGCTGGGACTGACGCAGGACGATGGCATAGTTGTTCTCGGCCGAGAGGGTAAAGGGATGGTCGGGGCCGACCGCCTGCCGGTACTGTTCCAGCGTCTGCGCCGCCAGCGCCGCCGCCGCGTCGAAGTCTCCGTTAATGCGCAGGTCATTCACCAGGTTGCCGGCTGCGGACAGGGTGTCCGGGTGGGTACTGCCGAGTCGGCTCCGGTAACTGGCGTAGGCCTGTTCGCTCAGCTCCAGCGCCTCGCGGTAGTCTCCGGCCTTGCGCCGGGCCACCGCGAGCTGCTTGGCGGCGCGCAGGGTACCCGGATGGATCATGCCGAGGGTGGCGACGTAACGCTCCAGGATGTTCTCGAGCAGGTTCCTCGCCTGCCGGTACTGCCCGGCCTCACGCAGATCGCGGGCGTAGCCGTCCTCCGACTGCAAGGTGAACGGGTTCTCCTCACCCAGGACCCGGCGTCGGGCGTGCAGGACCGCCACGTCGAGTTCGGCGGCCTTGCCGTAGTCGCCGATGAGGAAATAGTCCAGGGCCAGGTTGTTGCCCGACATGAGCGTGCGGGGATGCTCGTCCCCGAACACGCGGATGTGCCGGCGGTACAGGTCCTGGTCCAGTTCCAGCGCGTCCCGGAACCGGCCCAGGCCCCGGTAGGCTCCACCGAGCAGGTTGCCCGCGCTCAGGGCCTCTTCGTCGTCCTCGCCGTATACCCGGCGCAGCGTGGCGTAGCATTCGGCGCTCGCGTCTTCGGCCTCGCTGTCCCGGCCCAGGGCGCGCTGGATCGTGGCCAGGTGCCTGACCAGGACCAGCGTGGCCTGATCCTCCGGCGGAAACGTCTGCCGCCACCGGTGCAGTGCTATCTCCGCGAACGTCTGGCCGGCGTCGAAGTTGCCCTGGACGTAGAGATAACGGGCCAGGTTGAGGACCGTTTCCCGGACCTCCCGGTGTACGCACTCCACGGCGCCGCTCGGCTCCACGTGCGGCCAGAGGTCGCGATAGCGTTCCCAGTTATCCGGTACGTCCGGGTCGCCGGGATCGGCCGCAGCGATCAGCATGTGCGCCTGATGGCGGACCTCGTCCCGCTCGTCCGGCCCGGGAAGCTGCTCGCGCAGCACGAGCTGCGCCAGCCGGTGCAGCTGAAGGCGGTTGTTCCCGTAGTCCACCTGGGCCAGCGAGTACTTCTTGATCTCGCGGATCATCCGGTCTCGTTCGCGGTTGCTGCTGAGCGCATGCCGCAAGCTCTCCGGCAGCGTGTCGACGAACCGGCCGACGGAAAGCACGTTCCACGGAATGGGTTCGGGCGCGAAGTAGGCGCACAGCTGAAGCAGCGACACCACCTCGGGCTGTGCCTCTCTCAGCTTGTCCAGCGCCAGGCTCCAGGTCACCGCGACCGGCAGCGGGTAGTCGGCGCGCAGGGCCCCGGTGCGGACCGCCTCGAGTTCCCGGAGTTGCGCCAGCCGCCCATCGAACAGCGGGAGATAGTCACCCGCCGACGTTCGTGTCTCCACCTGCCAGGCCGCCGCCTGCTCCAGGGCGAGCGGTAGATCGTCGAGCCGGGCGGCCAGCTGGTCCGCGTCTTCCTCGCGGATATCCTGCAGCCTGCTGCGCAGGAACGCGATGCTCTCCGGCCGTGGGAAGACGTTGACCTCCACGACCTGGGCGATACCGGTCCAAACGTCCGTTCGCGAGGTCACCAGGATGTGCCCGGCCCCGATGGGCAGGAAGTCCTCGATGTCCTTGGGCACATTGACGTTGTCGAAGACGAGCAGCCACCGGTCGTACGGGTCGTTCTGGCGCAGCGCCGTGAGCACCGAACGTACCGCATCGTCGGTGGTAAGCGAGGGAAGGCCCATGCGCTTGGCGAGGTCGGCGACCGTCGTGCGTACGATGGCCGGCTGCTCCGCGGAGATCCAGCAGACCAGGTTGTACTCCTGCTGGTACCGGTGCGCGTACTCGATGGCCAAGTGAGTCTTGCCTACGCCGCCGTGACCGTGCAGCGCGTGCGGGACCAGAGCGGTCACCTTACTGGTGAGCCGCTCGTGGATGTCACGCAGGAGATCTTCGCGGCCGGTGAAATACGGGTTGCGCGGCGGCACGCCGACCCAGATGGTCGGCAAGTCGCCTCGCCGTTCCCGGCCTGGACGATCACTCGGCGGATAGGACACGTCGTCTCCTCGGACGGATCGGGCAACAGCTGAGAAACGGGGTCCCGAGGGGGGGATCGGCCGCGATCCGGGTCGCGCCGCCGCCGGCGGCGGGTCGGGAGCGTGGGCTGGCGAACCGCCCGCCCGCGGCGAGGCAGTCGCCGCGAGCCACTTCTCTTCATTGATTTCGGCATTGATTTCGGCCACATGAAGCCGGTCGATCTGACTTCCCAGCTGGTCGGCGACGTCCGCGTATCGGCCGCCCAGCCCGCGCAGTGCGCTCCTGGCGATCTTCGCGAAACGCAGGTTGGACCGGGCCAGGGCGGTCAGGCGCTCGTCCGAAGGGTCATCGATCAAGGCCAGGATGTCCACCTGCCCGCCCGACTGACTTGTAACGTGCCGTGTCACCAGGCGCAGCACCGATAGAGCCGCGGTGCGCTGCACCGAGGAGCGGAGGAGGTCGCGGACGCCTGGGTGGAAGTCGTAGAGCACCGGCGGGTCGACGGCCGCCCGCCGCTCGCCCGGGGCTGCCGCGCGCACCAGGAGACCGTCGGACAGGACCTCGGCCAGGTGACCGGCCCCCGATGAGGGCAGCATGGCCTGCTGGACGAGCCGTATAGCCGACAGCTCGAGCGGGGCGAAGGTCAGGTAACTTGCCAGCTGATACGCCTCTTGGGAGGCTCCCGCCCGGAACCGGGCCACGCGGGTGCGGGCCGAGATCTCGCCCGCGCTGTCCGGCTCCGGCTGGGCGATACGTCCGGTGAACATGACGGGAACATCGGCCCAGCCCGCCCGGCCACGGACGATCTGGACCCAGTGCTCGAGCCAGCGCCGGTCGAACCTGAGGACGGGGATGGGCACGCCATCCTCGGCTGAGGGCTGTTCACCGTAATCATGGCGGAAACCCGCGCCGGGATCGGCCACATGCCGGTAGCGCACCGCGAAACGGCGGTTTTCCTGCGCCGGCTGCTCGGCCCTGATCTGCACCGAGGCGACGGGAGTGGGACCGCGGCGCCAGAGCCGCTGCGGAAAGAGCTGCACGACTGAAACATGGTTGGTGCCGGCCCATCGCTCGAGCAGCCGCGCCATCCGCCGGTCCCGCCAGGCGGCGCCCAGGCCGTCACTGACCACCAGGGTCACCTGCCGCCTGCTGGGGTCGAGGATCTCCCAGGGGCTGTGCGCCGCCGCCTGCTGCGCACATTCATGATCGCGCAGCAGGAACGACTCTCCGGTTCGGGCGTCCGTATCCAGCCACCAGGCTCGCACCCGCCGGAATACACCCGCGGACTGGAGCGCGGTCCGGTACTGATGAACCGTGTCCCGCCACACGGTCATCGACGCGCCGACGTCGATGACGAGCGCGAGATCGAGCCAGCGCTCGGTGGCTAGCCGCAGCGCGGGCAGCCGCACGCCGCAGGCGGCCCGCGACGCCGTGACCTCTTCGTCGAAGACGGGCGGTCCAGGTCCGGGCGCCGCACGGCGGAGATCTCGTAAAGCCGGGGCGAGGTCTTCCGGCCGGCGAGCTCCCGGAGGCCCGCCCCGGCCCGGCCGGGGCCAGTCGCTGCGCGAGGAAATCGGGTCGGCCGGGAACCCGGCGGCCAGCCAGAGTGCGTCCGCTATCTCCTCCGCGGTCGCATCGGGCACGATCGTGGTGAACATCTTCACGAATCGTTCGAGGCTCATTGTTTCCATCACCTACGATTGGCTGTGCTGGCCGGCCGGAGCAGGATCTCGGACAGCTGGTCCTCTGGAGGCTGCCGGCCGAGCGCCACCAGGTACACAGCGTTGAGAAACTGGTCGGTTGTGATCTCACCTCGGTCGAAGCTGTCGAAGTGCCTATCCATGAAGTCCCGGCTCTTCTCCAGTGCCTCCGGTCCCATGTGCGCTCGCACGATCGCGGCCAGCTTGTCCCGGCCCGGCTGCTTCAGCTCGAGCTGGACGCACCAGCGAAGGAAGGAAAGCGGGAGCTCTCGCGCCCCGTTGGAGGTGATGACCACGAGGGGGAAAGCTCCGCAGGCGACCCGGCCTTCGCGCAGCAGGGCACGTTCCCGGTAATCGGCGGTGAGCACCTCGACCGGAAACTGGTCAGCGGGCAGCCGTTCGAGTTCCGGTATCGGAAATTGCCCGTCGTCAAAGACGGTCAGCAGCTCAGCAGGCAGATCAAAATCGCTTTTGTCCAGCTCATCGATGAGCACGACCCTCGGTTTCTCCCGCGGCAGCAGCGCCGTCCCGAGCGGGCCAAGGCGGATGTAGCGGCCGATATCTGCCGGGACGCGCTCGGCGGCGGTCGCGCCCGCCGCCTGGAAATAACCAAGGGCATCATAGTGGTAAAGGCCGTCGGAGAGGCTAGACCGGCTGGTTATGGACCATTTGAGCACCGGGCCGAGCCCAAGCTCGTGGGCGATGTTATGAGCCAGCGACGTCTTCCCGGTACCGGCTTTGCCGGTAATGAGCAGCGGGCGGCGGAGATGCAGGGCAATGTTGATGATCTCGATCTCGCCCGGTCCGATCTGGTACGCACGCCCGACGCCGGAACGTCCGGATCGCGGATCGAAGCGCCGCCACGGAGGCGGTTCGGGCAACTCTCTGATGCCGTCGTGCGGTTTCCCGTCGCCGCGGTAGATGAGCCGGTCCGCGGGCTTCGGGCCCCCGTTACCTGTCATGGCCGTTCCTTCCGTGCCGCCGGGCGTCTAAGACACGTATCTCGCGTCGGGCATGTGGTCCGCGTCGTCGAAAACCAGTGTCAAGTTGTTCGCCAGATCGTTGTCGTCGGCCTGCCGGGCGGCCGCATCGCTGCGCACCTGCAGCAATCTCGACGGCAGATCGCGAAGCCACGGCGGAGGAGGGTCGGCGATAAGGCCGCTGATGCCGCCGCTCAGCACGACCTGTGGGTGCCGTGACCACAGAAATATCGGAATCCCGGCCGCCAGGGCCAGCATCAGCGCCTGACAGCGGCCGGGCGCAGGAGCCTCCGCTAGCAGCACGCACACCGGTCCCGCTGGCTGGGTCAGCGTCACGAATACCCGGGCCCGGTCCTGATCCGCCGTCTGCTCGCTGAGCCAGCAGGTTGCCCCGGTCGTCGCGGGAAAACCGGCGCCGGTGAGTGGCGGCGGGACGGAGAACTGGATGGTCCCGGTCCTGGGCCATTTGTCGCGCAGGTAGGCGTGGGCGCTTCTGATCTCCCGGAGCCGGGTCAGGCTGCGCACCACTACCTGGTACTGCACGCCGAGGGGGATTCCGGCCGCACCGACGCGCCATCGGTCTATCGGCAGGTTGACCAGGATCGCGGACAGGTAAAATTCGACCCGCACGTCGGCCGGGTTAATCCCGTCCAGCACGGGGGAGTTCAGCGCCTCGCCGATCCGGGTCCGGATTTCGGCTTCGGTGCACGGGACGTCGTCCGGCGGCCGCAGTGGCTCCGCTGGATGAGACCCCTCTTGCACCTGGATCGAGACGTAGCAGTAACTCTTGTTCACGGCGTCCGCGTCAAGGTAGACAAGGCAATGCCAGGGCCCTGGCTCAGCTGGCGCCGGGCGGGCGTCCGTGATCGATTGCAATGCGTTCACGTGCGGGGTTCGGTTACCGACGAACTTCCTGAGCCAGGCGCGAAGACGCTCCGCGGATTCCGGCGGCTGATCGCCGGCGAGGTATTCGACAAAGACGGCGATGGGATGGAGGCCGTCTGCGGCGCGCGCCTGGAACCCTTCGAGCTCGTTGAGCACGGCGCACAGGTTTCTCGGGTCCGAGCGCAGCGTGCAGCCGATTCGGTCGATGCTCATACGGAACATCCGCGGCACGTCCAGGCCCGCGATGTCGCGGCACAGCCTATGGAGGTCCGCCCGCTGTCCGCGGGTGAGGACCGGCTCGGCCAGGTGCGATCTCACCGTGTCGAGCAGCGAACCGGCTACTGGGTCAGGCCGGTAGATGTCGGCAATCGTGTAAGCAAATACCCATAGCGCTACTTCGCGAGCTAGCAATTGATCAATGAGTTCCAGCAGAGCCACACCGCTCGCGACATCGGCCCTGGTCAGCACGTCGTGGGGGATGCGCTCCCCGATCTCCTCTTCCGAGAGCTCAACACACATCCTGAGGCCCTCTGGATCTTGCAATAGATCTACTTCGCGAAAAGCTTCAGCAATGGCCAGCCGCCTGATCCCGTCTGGATCATGACCACCTGGATGACTCAACCTCACCCCCCCCTGGTACTTGCATGATGGCATACGGCATGAACCCGGGCAACCGCTAGGCATCGAATCTTTCCAGATCACGAGCCACATCAGCCGCACTTCTTCCACCGTGCGGACTTTCGCGGATCATCTCGGCCAATTCATTCAAGGCACCCGGCACACGCGCGCAGGACCACAGCAAGGCGGTGAGATCGGCACGATCGGCCGAACTCCGTGGCGCCGTGACCGTGACCGCGACCGGCAGTTCGCTGGCCAGCCGGTGCCTGGACTGAGCCTCGGCGAGGACCGGTGCCCGCAGGCAGCTGTCGACCAGCCGCATAATGCGGGTGAGGCTGAGCGATCGAACCAGGGGTTCATTTATGTCCGCCTTGTGGTCTGGCCCGGCAATGCGAAAAAGCAACGGCCACTCCTCAGCTACCTTTCCGATCGGCGTCATCCACAGGTCGCCATCTTGCGGGGGAATTTCGGCGATGCCGACGATTTCGCCGCTTTGTTCATCGACCACGTCCGCGCCGGAAAACTCGCTGGCGGTCATCGGAGCCCAGTCCGGGATCCTGTTTAGCAGAACCCGGTCCCCATTTCTCACTTCGTGATACGGCAGGCGCGCCCAGGCCGGGGGCCGCTCCAGACCATCGGCGGTACACGGCTGCAACCGTACGATTCGCGGGCCCGGCTCCCGGTCGAAGCGCAATACCGGGCTATCCAGGCCGCGGACGGACGGCCCGGCGATGCTGAGCCCCGCCATACCGGCCCCGGCCGGGCCGGCGCGAGCGGCGCGCCAGAAGATGATCTCTGCACGCTGCCCGCCCGCCCCGGGCCGGCCGGGCAGATCGAAGGAGACCTGACCCGGGGGACAGGTCGCGGGACTGGGTCCGGAGAGTCCGAGAGCCCTCGCGGCTACCTGCGATGACGTGATCGCATAGCGACTGCACAGCAGGATTCCAGGGCCAGCGGTGCGGGCCTCGGAATCCCGCAGCCGGATGCGCCACGGTTCGCTGCGCGGTCCCCGGAGGGCCCGGTCCGCGGCGGCGGGCACGGTGATCCAGGCGACCGTTTCGGTCTCCTTGTGGTCAACGAGCACCGGAAAATAAATCTCCGGGCGGAAGTTCTCGCCATGCCAGATCACCTGTTCGTAGAACCACGACGAAATAATCACGGCGAGGACGTCCGAAGTCTTTTGCAGTGTATCTCTGAGCGGGGCAGAATCAAGCAGGCGAAACGTCTTGTTGAGCGCGTCAGAAACCACTCCGTGCGCATCGAAGTAAATCTCGCCGGCGTTCACCGCCATCCGCAGCCGGATATGTTCCGGAGCGGAATGTACCTCATTGTGCTGACGCAGCACGGCGGCGAGCCGATAGGGCAGGTCAGCGGAGAACCGGACCTTCGGTATGTCCGGTGGCGCCAGGATGATCACGCCGTCTCCGCGGTCCTCGTGATAGCAGCTATCGAAATCGATGCCGGACTCGTCCAGAGCCTGGTTCAGCATTTTGTAGAGGCTGTCGTGAACCCGTAGCCGATGCGGGTCCGTGCGGCTGTGGTCGCTGAACCGCTCCACGTCGACCGCCAGAATGGTGCGGGGAGTTGCGGACAGAGTCATATGACCTCGCGTTGCCAGTAAACGTGCGGCGGCTCAGCTACCGGACGACTAGCCTAATCCCGGAGCCCGGCCCGGTACATATCAGCTGGGGCCCCACACGGCGGCTGGTGTAGCCCGGTGCGTCAAATGACGCACCGCGCTTTACGCCCGGTCGCCGGAAGGCTGCCGCATTGCCGCGCCCAGCCTTGGACCGGGAGGCCCGGCCGGCCCGGGCCGGCCTCACCGGGGCACAACGGGTCACGACCCTGCCCGACGCCGCCTGACCCGTTCCCACCAGCCGGCCCACGCAGGTCGGCGGGCGGCGCAGGACCAGTGAACGGTACGGGCAGCGTTATCGTCCCAAGAATGGGAAAGTGTTGAGGACGGAAGGCACGTGCCGGGCGAGGAATGGGGAACTCTTTGGCGCCGATTGCTGTATGGCCGGGCGACAGCTACCCGCTAGGGGCGACCTACGATGGCGCCGGGACCAACTTCGGGCTCTTCTCTGAGGTAGCCCAGCGGGTCGAGCTTTGCCTGTTCGACGACGACGGAACGGAGAGCCGGATCGACCTGCGCGAGGTGGACGGGTTCGTCTGGCACGGATACCTGCCGGGCATCGGCCCGGGCCAGCGGTACGGATACCGGGTGCACGGGCCCTACAACCCGTTCGCCGGACAGCGCTGCAACCCGGCCAAGCTGCTGCTCGACCCGTACGCCAAGGCCATCGACGGCCACGTCACCTGGGGCCAGCCGGTGTTCTCCTACCCTTTCGGGCACCCGGACCGGCGCAACAACGCCGACTCCGCGCGGTACGTGCCGCGCTCGGTGGTGATCAACCCGTACTTCGACTGGGGCCTGGACCGGCCGCCGCACACTCCCTACCACGAGACCGTCATCTACGAGGCGCACGTCCGCGGCCTGACCAAGGAGCACCCGGTCGTCCCCGAGGAGCAGCGCGGGACCTACCTGGGGCTGGCGCACCCGGCGATCATCTCGCACCTGCACCGGCTGGGCGTCACCGCGATCGAGCTGATGCCGGTGCACCAGTTCATCACCGACAGCCACCTGGACGAGCGAGGGCTGCGCAACTACTGGGGTTACAACACCATCGGCTTCCTCGCCCCCCACAACGGCTACGCGGCCAGCGGCGGCCGCGGCCAGCAGGTGCAGGAGTTCAAGACGATGGTCCGCACCCTGCACGAGGCGGGGATCGAGGTGATCCTCGACGTGGTCTACAACCACACCGCGGAAGGCAACCACCTGGGGCCGACCCTGTCCTTCCGCGGCATCGACAACGCCGCCTACTACCGCCTGGTGGACGACGACCGCCGCTACTACATGGACACCACCGGCACCGGGAACAGCCTGCTCATGCGGCACCCGCACGTGCTCCAGATGATCATGGACTCGCTGCGGTACTGGGTCCTCGA
>Ga0335077_10005927_pt1 | contig 15043 bp, 13 predicted proteins | sample Lox_Sample_31_FD_207151 | JGI IMG/M metagenome (GOLD analysis project Ga0335077, IMG submission 207151) | Soil microbial communities from Loxahatchee National Wildlife Refuge, Florida, United States - Lox_Sample_3.1 | ecosystem: Environmental > Terrestrial > Soil > Wetlands | place: USA... | reverse complement strand
GTTGGCCAGCAGTTCGGTCATGCCCTGGATCGCGGTGAGGGGTGTGCGCATCTCGTGCGAGACCAGCGATATCACGTCGTTCTTGGTCTGCTGGAGCTCGTGCTGGCGCGTGATATCCGAAAATGACACGACGATGCCGAGCACCGGGCCGCCGCCGTTCTCATCCGCCGAAACGGCGGCCAGGCGAAGCGTGAAGTAGCGCGGGCGGGAGCCGCGCACGGTGAATTCACGCTCGATGCGGCCACGGTCCGCCACAAGACGGGCCAGTGTCGCCGAATCGACAGTGCCGGCCAGGCGCTGAGCGAGGTTTTGTCCCACGAGGCCGCGCGCCGGCGAGCCGAGAATCTCCCCGGCGGCGCGGTTGGCGAACGTGATCAGGCCATCTGGCCCGGCGATCAGAAGCCCGTCTTCGACGGAGCGCAGGGCGAAGTTGACGAAGCGTGCGCGGTCCAGCAGGCGCGCGTTCAGCTCGCTCAGTGTCCTGGCCTTCCACTCCAGACCTTTCGGCAGCCATCCGCGGGCGAGCGATACCGGGCCGCCTTCGGCCCACTGATACGCGCCGGGGATGCCAGGGCCGGCTGGCGCGAGCAGATCGCCGGAGACGGCCAGTTCGGTGATATTACGATCGAGACGGGCGCTGGCCACGAGCGAACGCCGCAGCAGGGTCAGAATGCCGGCGCATCCATATGCCACGAAACAGGGAACGATGGGAGGCACGAGGAGCAGCCGGGAGAATGCCACGTAGCAGCCGAGAAGGCTCAGACCGGCCACGCCCGCCAACGCGCCGGTCTGCTTGAGGACTTCGCGTCCTCCCTGCGACGCTTCGAGCAGCAGCACGGTAAGTCCGGCGGCAAGAGCAGCCCAGAAAAATGCCGCGGCGTCGGAGACATCGGTATAGAAGCGCCCGCGCAGGATGGAGTTGATTGCGTTTGCCAGTACCTCGACGCCCGGCATGAGCGCGCCGTGCTGATCGGCACGGGCATCGGTGTAGCGCACAAAGGGAGAGGCCAGACGCTCGCCGATCGCCGCCGCCGTGGCGCCCAACAGAACGTATTTGTCGCGCAGTTTTTCTGGCGGCACGACGCCCGCAACCACGTCGGCCAGGCTGTAGGTGACCGGGTTGAAGCTGCCCGCCGGGCCGATGTAGTCGATGGTCATCCGCCCGCCGCTTAGAATCCTGGTGGACTGCGACGGATCGATCAGCACGCTGGGCGAACTCGTGTCCACAAAGATGGTACGTGCACCGACCAAGAGTGCGTTTCCGGTATCGGTCACGCCCTCTTCCGGCGTGCCGTCGGCGACCCGCACGGCCTCGATCGCCATGGCGCGGATTGCGTGGCCGGAATCGTCGGCCAGGCGAACCGCGATCTGCCGTGCCGCGCCGTCCTGCTCGGTTTGCACATTGACATGACCGACCGCTGCCGCGGCGCGCTCGATGGCGGGAACCGGCATAAGCCAACGCGAGGGGCCGCCGTGCACGGGCGAGTCGGTAAGTTGAGCCGCTACCACTACGTTACGGGCACGGCCGACCGAGCGGGCGAGCGCATCGTCGTCGTCCTGGGCCGTAGGATCGACGAAGAGGACGTCGAGCGCGATCACCTTCGGTTGGTCGGCGGCAATGGCGTCAACGGCACGGGCGATCACGCGCCGCGACCACGGGAATCTGCCGAAGCGCGCCATGCTGACTTCGTCGATGGCGACAATGGCGATATCTTCAGGGACCGACAGCGGTCCCCGTGCGCGCATGAGCCAGTCGCGGGCGTATCGGCCAAGGCCGGACGCCCTCCAGTCCACTATCATCCCGAGGCTCGCGGACACGAGCAGGATCGCGATCGTGGAGGCTGCGATGGCGATTCTGGCTCGCGACGACATGTACTTTTCAACCGGGTTATGGCACGTTCAACACCACGCGACGTAACGGATAAGCCATTTGTTTTCAATATATATTAACCGCTAATGGGAATGGGCGGCGGCAAGTTGCCACATGGGGTGAAAATTCCCGGTCCGGCAACGCCGCCTTGTAACGTCGCGGCGGCGCGCGACGCCTAAACGGTCACTATGACAAAAAAGCTGCTCTTTGTAGCAACAATTGTGCTTGTCTGCGCCTTCGTCGCCATGGCGGCGGATGTGACCGGCAAGTGGACGTTTGAACAGCCGGGGCGCGGCGGCGGGCCTGGCCGTCCGGTGACGATCACCTTGAAGCAGGACGGCGCCAAGCTGACCGGCAGCGTTCCGGGGATGGGTCGCGGCGGGGACAATCCTCCTCCTCCGACAGAGATCACGGACGGCAAGGTGGATGGCAACAACGTTTCGTTCACGGTGAAGCGTGAGTTCAACGGCAACACGATGGTGACCAAGTACGAGGGCACCGTTAACGGGGACGAAATGAGGTTGAAGATCACCCGCGACACCCAGAACGGCCCGATGACCAACGAAGTGACCGCGAAGCGGTCGACCACGTAGTTCCCGTGGGGCAGATCTTCGCGATCTGCTCCGGATTGGCTCGCAGTTGGAGGTCGGGGCAGGTCGGGAACCTGCCCCACGCTGACCCCACCGGCGAACCGAGATTGACGGCGTGCCCAGTTAGGGGCATACTCTTGACGGAGGGCGCGTTATGCTCTGTCTGCGTCTCCTGGCTTTGAGTCTGGTGCTTGCCTGCATTCCCCTGCCGGCACAATCGGTAGTTTCCACACATTCCGGTCTGGTCTATTTCTTTGAGGGTTCGGTGTATCTCGCCGATCAGCCACTGGAACAGCGGTTCGGCAGATTTCCGGATATTGGGGAGGGCGGAGTGTTGCGAACCGAGCGTGGCCGGGCCGAGGTTCTGCTTACGCCCGGTGTGTTCCTCCGTGTGGCGGAGAACAGCGCGATTCGGATGATCTCCACCGCGTACTCCGATACTCGCGTGGAACTGGCCGCTGGGTCTGCGATCATGGAATCCAGCGAACCGGCGGCCGATCCTCCCGTGACTCTCTGTCACAAGAGCTGGCAGGTGCGGCTCTCTGGGCAGGGTGTGTACCGGATCGATTCCGAGCCGCCGCGAGTAAGCGTCTACAAGGGGAAGGCCGAGGTTACGGCAGAAGGGGACCGTGCACCGGTGGCGATCCTGGCCGGCCAAAACCTGCCGCTGGCTGGAGTGCTGGTTCCGGAAGAGTCCACCATGGCGAAGGCCGACGGATTCAAGAGTTGGGCAATGAGCCGCAGCGAGGTTGTTTCCTCGGACAATGCCACTGCCGCCGGGATCATCGACGATCCCAACCTGATCGACAGCTCGGCGGGACCCTTGGGAGGACTCGCCGGGGGCCTCAGCTACTTCCCACTGACTGGCATTCCCGGCGTCGCCGTCACTAACCCTTACGGGCTGAGTTTCTGGAGCCCGTATCAGTCTACGCTGAGCTCGATCTATTTCCCCTCCTACAGCTATGGATTGCTGTACCCATCGGCATGGCCGATCACGATGCGGCAGAACCTATGGCGGCCGTCGGGCACCCCTGGCATCGTCAGCCCGATCGGCGGCGGCCTCCATCTCGGGGGAATTGCTCCCCTGCGAGTACCTTACTCGTCGCCTCCGAGAATGACGCACCCCGTGGCACCGCCGCATGTGGGTGTGCGCCCCGTGGGGCATCGGTGAACTTACTGAGACGGGCTGTAGTAGCCTAGCCTCCAGCGCAGCTTGAGGGCACCGAGGCCGCCAGGCTCCGCAACCTTGACCTCCACCTTCCGAAACTTCCCATCCTTGGTTTCGTTCTTGGGCGAGTAAGCCAGAACGTATTGATTGCGCAATTCGATTCCGATACGGGTTGCGACGCTGGGCAGGTCGTTGGGATCCGACGCCGCGAATACCCGCCCGCCGGTTTGTTCCGCGATCTCCGCCAGCAGGCGAGGGCCGGAGATCTCCTCGGCTGTCATTCCGGCGAATATCGAGGGCTCGAAGACCCCCATCGCGTAGACCTGGACGTCGGCTTCGCGGACCAGGGCTTGAATCTGCTTCGCGGAATAGCGGCTGTTGTTATCGCCGCCATCGGAGATCATCAGAATTGCCTTGCGGGGATTCCTGGCTTTTTTCATCTCCTGGAGCGCGAACTGCGCGGCGTCGAGTAGCGCCGTGAGGCCGCCCGGCTGCAGGGACAGCAAGTTCCGATGGAGGTCCTCCACCTGGCTGGTGAATCCGGATACCAGCGCGGCGTGATCGCTGAACGCCACCAGGAAGGCTTCGTCTTCGCGGTTCATCGTCTTGAGAAACTGCACGGCCGCCTGCCGGGAGATGCGCAGTTTGTAGTCCATGCTGCCGCTGATATCGAACACAATCCCTATCGACAGGGGCGCATCCTCGCCGGAGACGTGAGCGATGGTCTGCTCGGAGCCGTCCTCGAGAAGCCGGAAGTCCTGTTTGCGGAGGCCGAGCACGAAGCGGTTGGTAGCGTCGGTGACGGTTACCGGGATCAGGACCAGTGTGGCATCGGCGTTGAAACGCGCCGCGGGCTGAGTTTGGGCGGCCACGGGCGTACAGAGCGCGGCCAGGACGGCCGGGGAGATGAGGATCGAGCGGGCAATGACAAGCCGCACGGCGGACTCCTGATGTACAGACGAGTGTATCAGTTTCGCGGTCGTCCGGCGGGCGCCGAAGATCTAGATGCCGAAGATCTAGAACGCACGCTTGTATTGCACGGGAGCTTGGGGATCTTCTCCAAGCGCCTTCGCCGCGTGAAGGGAAAAATAGGGATCGCGCAGAAACTCCCGGGCCAGCAGCACCAGGTCGGCCTTTCCGGTCGACACGATTTCGTTGGCCTGTTCGGGAGTGGTAATCATCCCGACTGCCGCCGTGAGCACGCCGGACTCGCGGCGGATTCTCTCCGCAAAGGGGACCTGATAACCGGGACCCAGGGGGATCCTGGCGCGGGTCGACGACCCACCCGTTGAGCAATCCACCACGTCCACACCGAGAGCGCTCAACCGGCGGGCCAACTCGACGGTGTCCTCGATAGTCCAGCCGCCATCGACCCAATCGGTGGCCGAGACACGGAAAAACAGCGGCAGGTGTGCCGGCCAGACGCCGCGAACCGCCCGGGCGACATCGAGCGCGAACCGGGTGCGGTCGCCGTATTCATCCTCGCGACGGTTGCTGAGGGGGGAAAGAAACTGGTGAATCAGGTACCCGTGCGCACCGTGGATCTCCAACACCTGGAAACCGGCCGCAAGCGCGCGCCGAGCGCCGGCGCGGAAAACGTCCAGCAGGCCGTGAATCTCCGAGAACGTCAAGGCACGAGGCTCCGGGCCGCCCTCCCGAAACGGTATCGGGCTGGGTGCGACTGTCTGCCAGCCGCCAGCGGATTCCGGTATCGTAGCGCCGCCTTCCCAGGGCCGTTGCGTGCTCGCTTTGCGGCCTGCATGCGCGATCTGAATGCCTGGGATCGCCCCCTGTGCGCGGATGAAAGCGGCGATCCGGGCGAGGGGCGGAATGTGCTCGTCCTTCCATATGCCGGTATCCCATGGCGAGATGCGGCCCCGTGGCTCGACCGCGGTGGCCTCCACGATCACCACGCCCGCGCCACCCACCGCGCGGCTACCCAGGTGCACCAGGTGCCAGTCGTTCACGAAGCCATCCTCGGCCGAGTACTGGCACATCGGGGAAACGCCGATTCGGTTGCGAAACGTTACCTCGCGGATGGTGAGCGGCGAGAAAAGCTGGGCCACGGCTACAGTTCCGCGGTGCGGATGCGAGCCTCGGCGCGCGCGATCGCCGACAGCGCCACGGCGGGATCCACGCCCAGCGCGGGATTGATGCATTCCTCCAGCGACCTTTGAAGGGCCCGTTTCGCGCGGCTCATGTCGATCTCTTCTTTCGGTTCGGCAGCGTTCGCCAGCACGCGCACATGGTCGCCCGACACTTCCAGGAACCCCTCGTGCACGGCAAGATGCCGTTTCTGTCCACCCAGGTCGTAGCTGAGAGTGCCAGTGCCGAGCAGACCCACCATGGGCGCGTGCCCAGGCAGGATCCCGAAGTATCCCGTGCTGCCCGGCAGTTGCACATCGCTGACCTGCTCGCGAACCAACTCGCGCTCGGGTGTGGCGACTTCCAGTTCCAGCGTCTCCGGCATGTTTAAGCCTGCTTCAACTGTTCGGCCTTCTCCTGTACTTCTTCGATGGTTCCCTGCATCCAGAAGGCCTGCTCGGGAATATCGTCGTGTTTACCCTCCGCGATCTCCCGGAAGCCCTTAATGCTGTCAGCCAGCTTCACATACTTGCCCTTGTAGCCGGTGAACTGCTCAGCGACGTGGAAAGGCTGCGAGAGGAAGCGCTGGATTTTGCGCGCGCGGGCTACCGTGAGCTTATCTTCGTCGGAGAGTTCGTCGATGCCGAGGATGGCGATGATGTCCTGAAGGTCCTTGTAGCGCTGGAGAATTCCCTTAACCATCTGTGCGGTCGAGTAGTGGTCGGCACCCACGATGTGCGGATCCATGATGCGCGAAGTCGACGCCAGTGGATCGACCGCTGGGTAGATGCCGAGCGCCGCGATGTCACGCGAGAGGTTCGTGGTGGCGTCGAGATGGGCGAATGCGGTGGCGGGAGCCGGGTCGGTGTAATCGTCTGCCGGCACGTAGATGGCCTGTACCGATGTGATCGAGCCTTTCTTGGTCGAGGTGATACGCTCTTGCAACTCGCCCATTTCGGTAGCGAGGTTGGGCTGGTAGCCGACTGCGCTCGGCATGCGGCCGAGCAGGGCCGACACTTCGGAGCCGGCCTGGGTGAAGCGGAAAATGTTGTCGATGAAGAGCAGCACGTCCTGCCCCTCTTCGTCGCGGAAGTATTCGGCAACGGTGAGGCCGGTAAGACCGACGCGAAGACGGGCGCCCGGTGGCTCAGTCATCTGGCCGTAGATCAAGGCTACCTTGCTCTTGCTGATGTCCTTGGTATCGATGACGCCGCTTTCCTGCATATCCAGCCAAAGATCGTTGCCTTCGCGGGTGCGCTCCCCCACCCCGGAGAAGACCGACACGCCGCCATGTTTCAGGGCGATATTGTTGATCAGCTCCATGATGATGACGGTCTTGCCGACGCCGGCGCCGCCGAACAGACCGATCTTGCCGCCACGCAGGTACGGCTCGAGCAGATCGATCACCTTGATGCCGGTTTCGAACATCTCGAGGCGGGTGGACTGGTCTTCGAAGGAGGGCGCGTGGCGGTGGATCGGATAAAACGTAGTGGCATTTACGGGGCCTCGCTCATCCACCGGCTGGCCGATCACGTTGAGTACGCGGCCGAGAGTCGCCGGGCCCACGGGCACCTCGACGGGGTGTCCCAGGCTGGTCGCTTTCATGCCGCGCACCAGTCCTTCCGTGCGCTGCAGCGCGACCGTACGCACCCGGCCTTCGCCGATGTGCTGCTGCACCTCGCAGATGATATCGATGGGCTCGGGGACATCGAATCCCTCGCTGGTCACGCGGACCGCCGTGTACACCAGGGGAATGTGTCCTTCGGGGAACTCGCAGTCGACGGCCGGCCCGGCCACCTGAACCACTTTGCCGACCACGGTCGCAGTATTCGTCGCCATAAGATCCTTACTCCGCGGCTGCCGCCCCGCTCACCACTTCGATGATCTCCTTGGTGATGCTGGTCTGGCGCACGCGATTCATGAACAGAGTGAGCTTGTCGATCATTTCGGCCGCGTTGGAAGTGGCTGCGTCCATGGCCGTCATGCGCGCGGCATGTTCGGCGGCGGCGGATTCCAACAGGGCCCGGTAGAATTCCATTTCCACATACCTGGGAAGCAAGAGACCGATCATCTGCGCCGGCGGATCGGCGTAGATATAATCGGCCGGCGCGCTCTGCTGCGGAAGCTCCACGGGCAGCACGCGGGTGAGCGTGAGCTTTTGCGAGACGACGCTCTTGAACTCGTTGTAGAGCAGGTAGACGGCGTCGATCTCCTCGTTGGAAAAGAGCTCCATGGCTTTATCCGCGATGGCCCCCGTGTCTTCGAACTTCACCTTGGCAGCCAGGTTGACGTGCTCGCTGACGGTTGGCGCGCCGCGCTTGCGGAAGAAATCGCGGCCCTTGCGGCCGATCAGCACGAAGGAGACCTGAGAGTTGGGATGCTCCACGACGAAGCGTCCGGCCGCCTTGATGAGGTTAGTGTTGAAGGCGCCGGCCAAGCCTTTATCGCCGGTGATCAGCACCAGCAGGATACGGTTTTCTTCGCGGCGGGCCAGGAGCGGATTGGCGGCCACTCGCTCGTCTCCCGCGACGGCAGCCGCCACGTCGGACAGCATTTTGCGGAAAATTGCCGCATAGGGGCGGGAGGCGATGGTGCGGTCCTGGGCGCGGCGCAGTTTCGCCGCCGAGACCATCTTCATGGCCTTGGTGATCTGCTGGGTGTTCTTCACCGAGCGGATTCGGCGCCGGATGTCGATCAGGCTAGGCATGCGCCGTTACCGACTTGTTCTCCGAGACGAAGCGCGCCTTAAACTCTTCCACCGCGGCCTTGATTTTGGCGGTCAATGCGTCGTCCAGGACCTTTTTGGCGGCGATCTCCTCCAGGATGGGCCGGTTGGCATTGTCCATGAAACGGTAGAGCTCGGCTTCGAACTTGCGGCACTGCTCGATCGGGAGATCGTCGAGGTAGCCACGGGTGCCGGCCCAGATGATCATGATCTGCTTTTCGAGAGGCAGCGGCTCGTACTGGCCCTGCTTGAGGATCTCCACCAGGTGGCGGCCGCGATTGAGCTGCTGTTGCGAGGCCTTATCGAGGTCGCTGCCGAACTGCGCGAAGGCAGCCAGCTCGCGGAACTGCGCGAGGTCGAGACGGAGGCCGCCGGCGATCGACTTCATGGCCTTGGTCTGCGCGTTGCCGCCGACACGGCTCACCGAAATGCCGACGTTGATGGCCGGGCGCTGGTTGCTGTTGAACAGGTCGGCTTCCAAGAAGATCTGGCCGTCGGTGATGCTGATGACGTTGGTGGGGATGTAAGCCGAGACGTCGCCGGCCTGGGTTTCGATGAACGGCAATGCGGTCAGGGAGCCGCCGCCGAGCTCGTCATTGAGCTTGGCCGCGCGCTCCAGCAGGCGGCTGTGGAGATAGAACACGTCGCCGGGGAAGGCCTCGCGGCCGGGCGGACGGCGCAGGAGAAGCGAGATTTCGCGGTAGGCGGCCGCGTGCTTGGAAAGATCGTCGTAGACGCACAGAGCGTGGCGCTTGCTGTCGCGGAAGTACTCGCCCATGGCGCACCCGGCGAAGGGCGCCAGGAATTGCATGGGCGCGGGGTCGGAGGCCGAGGCCGAGACCACGATGGTGTAATCCATGGCGCCGTAGTCTTCCAGCGTCTTCACCACCTGGGCCACGGTGGAGCGTTTCTGCCCGATGGCGACATAGATGCAGATCATGTCGCCGCCTTTCTGATTGATGATGGCGTCGATGGCGATGGCGGTCTTACCGGTCTGCCGGTCGCCGATGATGAGCTCGCGCTGGCCGCGGCCGATGGGGATCATGGCGTCGACGGCCTTGATGCCGGTCATCATGGGTTCCTTCACCGGCCGGCGCCAGACCACGCCGGGCGCGAGGCGTTCGACGGGATTGAACTCCGTGGTGACGATAGGGCCTTTGCCGTCGATCGGCTGGCCCAGGGTGTTGACCACGCGTCCGATCATGGCCTCGCCGACGGGCACGCTGATGATGCGCCGGGTGCGGCGGACCTCGTCGCCCTCCTTGATTTCCGTGTAATCGCCCAGGAGCACGACGCCGACCTGGTCCTCTTCCAGGTTCATGGCAAGACCGCTGACACCATGCGGGAATTCGACCATCTCGCCGAACATGACCTTTTCCAGGCCGTGAATGCGGGCGATGCCGTCACCCACCGAGATAACCGAGCCGACTTCCGCCACGTCGATGGCACGCTCGTAGTTTTCGATCTCCTGTCGCAGGATGCTGGTGATTTCATCCGCTCGAATTTGAGCCATATTTCCTTCCGATCAATTCTCCGTTGCCAGCCGGCGAGCCAACGAGTCGAGCCGGCCGCGCACGCTGCCGTCATAAACCGTGGAGCCGATCCGAGCCACCACTCCGCCGATGAGCGAATGATCCACGGCAAAACGCATGCGAATGCGCTTGCCGGTGATGCGCTCCAGGACCGAGTTGAGCGCGGTTCGCTGCGCTTCCGTGAGGTCGCTTGCCGAAGCCACTTCCGCGCGGGCAAATCCCAGCCGCTGGTCGACTACTGTCTCGAAGCTCTGCAGCATGCCCGGCAGTTCGGACACTCGCCGGTGATCGATCAGCACAAACAGAAAATTGCGCGGAATGTGGGAAATCTTCAGCACGTCGGCGATTCGGGCAACGACGGCGCGTTTGCGTCCCGGTGGCACCGCGGGCGAAGTGAGCACGTTGTGCAGGTCGGCGGATCCGTTGAGCACTGTTTCGAAGGTTCGCAGTTCGGCCAGCGCATTCTCGGCGCGCACACCGCTCCCGGGCGCCATGACCGCGTCGGCCAGAGCCTGGGCATATCGTGTAGCTACCGCCGTGATGGTCATTTGAGCTTCTGCACGAATCCTTTCACAAGGGCGTCCTGCGCCGCCGGGGTCATGCGGTCGCGAATCTTCCGCGCCGCAAGATCCACCGCCAGCTCCGCAGCGTACTGCTTGAGCTCCATTCGCGCAGCCTTCCCGGCAGCGGCAATCTCCACCTCGGATTGCGTCTGAATTTTCGCGATCTCCTGCGACGCCAGCCGCGACATGCGCTCAGTCTCGGCCTTGATCTCCCGGTCGCTTTCGGCTCGCATGGCCGCGATTTCGGCCTCGAGGCTCGCGAGGCGCCGGTCGACTTCCGCCGCGCGCGCTTCGGCTTCCTTACTCTGGCGGAGGGACTCGTCCATATCCTTGCGAATTCCCGCGGTCCGTCCGGCAAAGAACGGCCCGGCGTTCTTGCCGATGAAGTATCCGATCAGCCCGGCCAGGATGACGAAATTCGCGATCTTCAGCTCGAGTTCGTGCTTCTCGGCCCAACTTTCCTCTTTCGCGAGCGCGCCGGAGTGCTCCGCGCCGCCCGCGGGCTCCTGCGCCGCCGCAGGACGCGCCGCCGGCAACAGGCACAGCGCAAGGACCAATAGTCCGATCCGCGTCATGCGGCGCTCCGCCCGAGGATCGATTCCGCAATCTGCGATGCCAGGGCCTCGCCCTGGGCAGCCAAAGTCGTCTTCGTTGTGGTGACGTCCGCGGCGAGCTGGGACTTGGCGGCCTTGACCGATGCCTCGGCCCGCGTCCGCGCTTCCGCGATCACCGCGCCCTGGTGCTCCTGCATCTGCCGGTGCATCTCTTCCTGCGCGTGATAAAGTTGGGCACGCGCGGCGCGCATCGCATCCTCGTACTGCGCCGTCTTGGCGGCCGCCTGCTCGAGATTCAGCTGCGCATGCTTCCGGGCGCCCTCGGTGGCGTCGTAGCGCCGGCGCAGTACTTTCTCCAGGGGCTTGAAAAAGACCCTCTTCAGGTAGAGGTTGAGCAGAACAACAAGCACGAAGGTGGGGATTGCTCGCAGTAGAATCCCGCCGAGAGCATGCAACATGGCGTCCATGATTTTTATTGGCGCAGAAACCCGACCGCAGATCCCCCGTTAAGAGATCGCTATAGAACGAAATAGCGTAACACAAAGGGCCGTGGACCTGCAGTCGCTCAGGCCGTCAGTTTCCAAGGCTTACGGTACCGGCGAGTGACGTATCGGTTGGCCTCGGTATGGCCAGTGAAGCGCTCATGGGCGTCGTCCCAATTGAGCCGCTCGCCGGAGCGGTAGGCGATGTTGGCCAGCAGCCCGCCCTTGGTGAGCAGATGCCCATATTCGATGTCGCAACTGGTGCGCCGCCGCGACTTGATGGCGTCCAGAAACTCGCGAATGTGGCCGGGCGAATCCGGAATGGTAGGCGCAGGCGGTTTGAAGCCCTCGTCGCGTTTGCCTTCCACATAGAGCTCGTAGCGGTCGTAGTTAACCACGAGCGTGGCCGCAGAGCCCTCGAAGATCACGCCGCTGCCCATGTGGTCGAAGCCCGGGCGCCCGTTGGGATGCAGGGTCCACGTCAGCAGCAGATTCGGGTAATAGCAGACCACTTCCAGAATGTCCGGCGTTTCGGCCAGGTCGTCCACCGCCCATCGTCCGCCCGCAGCCGAGATGCTGGCAGGCGCCGGCAAGTCGAGGGCCCAATGAACGACGTCGGTGTAATGGCACCAGAAGTCGATCAACGCGCCACCCGAGTAGTCCCAGAAATAGCGGTAGCTGAAATGCGACCGCAGAGGGTTGTAAGGGCGCTTGGGAGCGGGACCCAGCCAGAAATCGTAGTCGAGGCCGGCCGGGGGCGCCGTGTCGGTGGGCTTGCCGAGCGGCCTATTGCCGGTGGTGAGGGAACAGTTCACGCGGTGTATCTTGCCGAGCGCGCCCGATTGGATCACTTCTACCACGCGCCGGTAAGTGGGCCGGTCGTTGTGGATGTGGTTTCCCATCTGGGTAATGCGTCCATGCCGGCGGGCGGCGGTGACCATGGCCCGGCCCTCCCCGATCGAATAGGAAAGCGGCTTCTCCACGAATACGTCCTTCCCCGCCTGGCAGGCGAGGATCGCCGGAAGCGCGTGCCAGTGATCGGGGGTCGCAATCATGACCGCATCGAGATCCTTGAACTCGAGCAGCCTGCGAAAGTCCTGGAATCTCGCGGGCGTCTGCCCCTGCGCCTTGGCGACGATCCCGGACGCGCGATCGAGATGGGACGAATCGACGTCGCACACGGCTGTCGCGGCCACATCGGGCTGTCTGAGAAACTCGTTCAGGCGCGATGTGCCCTGGCCGCCGAGGCCGATGAAGCCCATCCGGATCCGGTCGCTGGGTGCTGCCATGGCGAGTCCGGCAGCTGCCATTTGCACAAAAGTCCGTCGAGTGGTTTGCATCAGCTAATCTTGTAGCAGACGGATCGTCCTGATTCCAGGAGAGCTCATGAGCCGAACACTGTTCGCGGCATCAGCCCTTTTCGCAGCCGCTGCCATGGGTCAGACCCCCGCTTTCGATGTGGCGTCAGTGCGGGCAAGTCAGGGCGGCGGAGGCGGCCGCGGCATGAACCCCTTCGGGAACCGCGTTGTGGTTTCGCCGGACAGCGTGATCATGCGCAACATCAGCTTCCGTTCGTGTGTGGGCTGGGCCTATCACGTGATGGACTACCAGGTGAGCGGGCCCGATTGGATCGGGTCGGAGCGCTACACGATCACCGCCAAGGCAGCCGGCGAGGTGCCGGAGGACGAACTTCGTCTGATGATGCAGAACCTCCTGGCGGAGCGGTTCAAAATGGCTGTACATCGTCAGACCAAGGAAATGCAGGCGTATTTGCTGCAAGTGGCCAAGGGCGGAGTGAAACTCAAGGAATCCACCTCCGAAGGCGAGGCCGACATCAAGCCCGATCAGCAAAGAATGACCGTCTCGGTGCAGCGCACGCCGGTTTCGCAACTGATCGATGTGCTTTCGAACATATTCCGCGCTCCCGTAATCGACGAGACCGGCCTAAAAGGCAAATACGACATCACGGTCAATGTGGCGAAATATATTGCAGATTTCGGGCCTGCGGGCGCTGGCAGGACGAGCGAGGTACCCCCGGACCCGCTCAATATCGTGACCAGGGCTCTGCAGGAAGAACTCGGCCTGAAGCTGGAGCCGAAGAAGACGGCGGTCGACCTGGTCATCGTCGACCACGCCGAGAAGGTTCCTGTCGAGAACTGAGCGGTTACTGCACCTTTTTCCGCCGCGGCGCCCGCTTCTTATTGGGATCTCCTTGCGATTTCTGCCGGGGAGCGCGCGGACGGCGCTGCGGCTTGGGCGGCGGTTCGGGAATCGGAATCTCGCCGGTCGCGGTAGGCTGTCCAGGAACGAGCGGCTGCGGCTCGTCCACTTCTTCCATCTCATCGGGCAGCGCCGCCTCAGGCTCGGGCGGCGGGGCCGGAGGATGAAACTCGGTGCCGAGGTACACGATCAGGCCGCGCTCCTCGTCAGTCTGGTTGCGCACCAGGCCCTTATCCTGTGCGAAGTTGAGCAACTCGGCGAATTCCTGAAATCCGTACGTGCTCGGCTCGAAATCGGCGCGTTCCTCCTTCACCCACTCGAGCACCTCGTCGGCGGTGGCGCCGCTGTCGACCTCCATGCGATGGATCTCCAGCACGTCGCGCAGGAGCGGAATCGCTTCCTCTGGTTTGGCGCCCGGTTTTTCCGGAGCGGCGCCGCCCTTGAGCCGGATCATGTAACGTCCTTCGCCGCCGGTGACTTCGACATAGTCGGATTTCTGGAGGCGCTCAACAAAATCGGTGAATGAGCTCGCCCCATAGGCCTTTTCGTTGAAAGTCGAGTCAAGCTGCAGCATGGTGCTCTTCAGCAACCCGAGTTGCGGGCGGACTTCCCGGCGTTCGAGCACCCCGAGCGCGCGCTCCACGAGCGGCATCGCCTGCGAAAGATCGAGCGCGACTCGCTTGTGCTGTTGCTGTTTCTGAGGGTGCGGCTGGTGCTGCTGCGGCTGGTGCTGCTGTTGTTGCGGCTTGTCCTGGCGCTCTTCGCGGCGGTCCTGCCGGTCGCGCGGGCGGTCGTCGATCACGGATTCGTAGGCGACGAACTCATGGCAGTTCTTTTGCAGAATCGTGCTGGTGAAGGCGCGGCCGCCCACCACGAAGATCCGCTTGTCGTACTGTTTCAGTTTGTTGACCAGGGCAATGAAGTCGCTATCGCCGCTCACGATGGCGAACGCATTGATGTGGTCATGGGTGAAGGCCATCTCGAGAGCGTCGAGAGCCAGGTTGATGTCGGCGCCGTTCTTGTCGCCGCGCGGAGAAGGGTCGCGCTGAACCATCTGCACCGCGTGCTCGCTGAGCGCGCGGGTAGCGGATTCCTGCCGGCCCCAGTTCGCGTAGGCGAACTTGGTCACGATTTCGCCGCGTTCCTTGAGCGCGTCGAGTACGGCAGCCACGTCAAATTCGCGGTGCAGCGTGCTCTTCACGCCGATTTCGATGTTGTCGAAATCGATGAAGACGGCGATCTTCAATTTCTGTT
>Ga0335077_10005926_pt1 | contig 15044 bp, 8 predicted proteins | sample Lox_Sample_31_FD_207151 | JGI IMG/M metagenome (GOLD analysis project Ga0335077, IMG submission 207151) | Soil microbial communities from Loxahatchee National Wildlife Refuge, Florida, United States - Lox_Sample_3.1 | ecosystem: Environmental > Terrestrial > Soil > Wetlands | place: USA: Florida... | reverse complement strand
CTTGGAAGCTTCGGCTTCGGTCCGCAGTTCGTCATCTGTGGGATAGTTGAGCGGCTGATTGTTCTTGGCAGCATCCTTCTCCGCTGCCTGCCGCTTCTCTTTTTTCGTCCGCAGCTTGTCTTTCAGGTAATAGGTAAACACCGCGCCGAACGGCGGATTGTCAGCGGTGTAAAAAGCATCACCCTGGAAGCCCCTCTTTGCGCCCCCAAGTGGCACCCGCTCGATGTATAGCAAGCTGTCCTTGGTCGGGAATAAAGTTGCGGTTTGCTGCAACTTGTCGGGGCTGATCTGCCGCAGCGCTGTGATGTCGTCGAGAATGTAGAAGCCTCGCCCGAAGGTAGCCAGCACCAGATCGCCCTCGCGGGGATGGACGATCATGTCGCGCACCGCGATGGTCGGTAATCCTCCCTGCATTTGTACCCACTTCTGTCCACCATTGATGGAAAAGAAAGCTCCAAACTCAGTACCCGCGAACAACAGGTTGGGGTTCACAGAATCTTCCGCAAAGGCCAGCACCGGTCCGTTTTCGGGCAAGTCGCCGGCAATCGACGTCCAGGTTTTGCCTGCGTCGGTGGACCTAAGAAGATACGGCTTGAAGTCTTCATTCTTGTGATTGTCGAAAGCCGCGTAGACTGTGTCTCCACCATGCCTCGATCCGGCCAGGCGGCTGACGTAAGTCATCTCCGGCACGCCCGGGAACTTCGCGTACTTCGTCCAGTTCGCGCCGCCATCCTGGGTCATTTGAATCAAGCCATCATCCGTACCCACGTACAGCTGGCCTTCTTTCACCGGCGACTCGGCGATGGAAACAATGTTTCCGTAGAACGAGGTCGACTGATTCTTAGCGACCGCATCGGGACCCCATACCTTTCCCATCACCGGCAACTTGTTGCGGTCGAGTTGACGTGTCAGGTCTGGGCTGACGGGCTGCCAGCTATCACCACGGTCATCGCTGCGAAACAGGACATTTCCACCGAAGTAAAGACGCGTATGCGAATGCGGACTGACGATGAGAGGCGAATCCCAGTTCCAGCGCAGTGGCGGACCACCTTTGGGTTCCTGTGGCTGAATCAATATTTGCTCACCGGTGCGCTTGTCGTAACGCACCAACACTCCATACTGCGACTCGGCGTACACCGTGTTGGGATCCTCCGGGTCAACCTGCGAGCGAAATCCATCCCCTCCGGTGGTGACATACCAGTCGGAGTTCATGATCCCATTGATGTTTCGCGTGCGCGAAGGACCACACCAGGAGAAGTTGTCCTGCGTTCCGCCGCAGACGTTGTAGAAGGGCGTGGCGTTGTCAACGGCGACGTCATAGAACTGCACCGTCGGAAGGTTGGCTTTGAACAGCCAATTTTCGCCGCGAGTGTAGCTCTCCGATACGCCTCCGTCGGAGCCAAGCAGGTAGTAGTCGGGATCGTTGGGGTCGATCCAGATGTAGTGGTTGTCGCCGTGGTGGTTGGCCTCGTTCATTTTGCGCAAGGTCTTGCCCCCGTCGTCGGAGACGCGTAGCGCAGCGTTCATGACATAAATGCGATCAACATTCCTGGGATCGGCATAGACCTGGGCGTAGTAGAAGGCGGTGGAATCGAACTCGTTGCGACGCTCCCAGTTGGCACCCCTATCCTTGGAGCGGAAAATTCCACCCTTGCCGTTAGCGGCTTCGACGATCGCGTAAACGGTATCCGGGTCGGCTGGCGAAATCGCCAAACCGATACGTCCCAGATCTTCCGTCGGCAGCCCGGACTTGAGCTTGGTCCACGTGGCCCCTGCGTCGGTGGACTTGTATATGGCGCTCTCAGGGCCGCCATCGATCATGGTGTAAACGTGACGGCGGCGTTGATAGGCAGCAGCGTAAACAACGGCAGGATTCGACGGATCGATAGCGACGTCAACCATGCCCGTGTTCTCGCTGATGTTGAGCACGTTCTTCCAGGTCTTGCCGCCATCGGTAGTCTTGAACAGACCACGATCGCCTCCCGGACCCCACAATGGACCTTCGGCGGCGACGTAGACTACGTTGCTATCACTGGGATCGATGGCAATGCGGCCAATATTGCCTGATTTCTTCAGCCCGGTGTTGGTCCAGTTCCTCCCGCCATCCTCAGAACGATACACGCCATCGCCGTAACCGACGCTACGCTGAGCATTGCCCTCGCCCGTTCCCACCCAGATGACGGATGGATCGTGTGGATCCATGACAACTGCCCCGATCGAATACGAGCCTTCGTTGTCGAAGACAGGCGTCCATGTGGTGCCGTCGTTGCTGGTCTTCCACACACCTCCCGAGGCAACACCAACGTAATATTCAGAGCGCTTATTCGGATTGACGGCGAAGGCGATGACCCGCCCTGAGGCAACTGCTGGCCCGATCAGCCGAAAATGCAGTCCGGAGAACGTGTCAGCGTTCATTCCTCCCGGCTTCTTCTCGGGAGCTTCTTCTTTCGCCGAAGTAGCGGAGTCGCTCTTCGGCTTCTGAGCCGGTTTCGAGGTGGAGGGCGGCGGTTCATGCTTCTTGGTGTCGGGCTGAGCCGCGGTCTGCGCGAAAGCAGTCATACAGCCGACGGAAAGAATGAGAAGAGTGGCAGCAGTCAGTTTGCGAGAAAGCCGAAATGAGCTCAAGCGAACTCCCTTATGAGGCGCCGGATAGCGGTATGGTTACGCTGGCCCGGGCCGAAATGGCGAAGCAGTCATTCTATTCCTTCGTGTCGTAACGCCAAACGATAAGAATAAGCCTTTCGGATGGGAGCCATCTTCGCGGAAGCAGCCTCCACGAATGCTGCGGAGCTACACGGGGCAGCACTGCATTGAATTTGAAAAAGGGTCGCAACCATGAAATTGCGACCTGCTTTGCTGACAATTCTCTATATTGCGCCGCTAGCGGTAGCGCAATGGTCCTATGACACTGGCCCAATCAATGGCACGACCTTCGCCTGGACCATTAGTTCAGGCTACGTCGTAAGTGACTCTTTCTACGCAAGTGGCTCCACGAACGGCTTCACCTTTGGCGCTTGGGAGTTCCTGGGCGATAGCTTGACTTCCGTGGACTGGTCCATAGCCACTGGGGTAAATGGAGCAGCGACGATTGGCCCAGGGATGGTCGGACCCGAGCGGATAGTCGTCCCGCTGATCGGCGCCCCCTCAGTTCTGGGCGACGCCAACAGCTGCGGAAGCACTTTTCTTCGGCGGGCCGGTGGTCTGACCCCGATACTGTGGTCCCCAATTGATGTAATACCTATCGATAATGTTCAAATGTACCCACAGGAAGGGAGCGGGCGACGAAGCTGGTCCTGGAGAACTGTGGCTTGCTGATCTGAATTCAAGCACCACGCGGGCAATGACCCCTGGCCGCAGCTATCGCTCTCCCATTTTCGTGGCAGGGAACCGAGAGGTTCTCGTGCTGCAAGGCACCGATGTGCTGCGCCTCCCATTGGACGGAGGAGAAGGTAAAAAACTTTTCGCGATCCAGGGAATCTGGAAGCTGGTGGCAGCGAGTTCGAAGGACCCCGACAGCGTTCTCATTCTTCTACGAGAGGCTGAAGCTAGCCGTCCTACCGTTGCTCTGGTGAGGCTGAATACAGGAGCGGTCGTTATTGTGCCTTACGATCCTACTTCGCCCCAGGATCTGCAAATGTTGGAAGACCTGCAAGGCTGGTCGCGCACCTACGGTGACCGGCGGATTTACGTAGGACGAGAAAATAAAGAAACCCGATCAGGCACGCTCGAGTGGAACGACGTCTTTCTACAGGTGGAGCACCAACCTGCGATGGATGTCAGCCGGTGCGACGGTGCCGAATGCGGGCAACCGTCCCTTTCTCCAGACGGACAATGGCTGGTGTTCATAAAGTCAAAAGCCGAGTATTGATTTCCGAAAGAACTTTGCCAACTCGGCATCCCTTTCCCCGAGATTGTCCAGACGTCGGCTTCTGAGAAGTAGGCAGCAAGCAGGGTTTGAAACGAGTCGCGACTGATTGGCTAGGCAAGTCGGAGCCCTGTTCGTCAAGAGCGACTGCTTCGAGATGACGGGCAAACCAGAACCCGCCCTCGCCTCGCGAAGGATGAGTTACCTGAAGCGGTTTCTTCGGCGACTCAGTGGTTCTTGGCCCAGCGCGCCACCAGGCGCCGCCTGCCATTCTCGTCAGCTTTGACCGTCCACCGGCGCTCACAGGGACACCCAAGGACACCATTCCGGCGCTTTTCGCCCGGGCGATGGACTTGCGAATCCTTCGGCCAATACGCCCTTTTCAAAAACCGGACGGCCAGCGGCCACCCATGGTCCAGTATCGCGTTGGCAGTAAGCCTCACGTATTCAGTCGTTTGTGGGACGATGCCCATCAGCTTGTGGCTCGAAGTTGATTCCTTGGGCGGGCATACCCGGTTCGCTGGATTCCTGCAGCCGCTCGGCAAGCATACTGTTTCTGCAACAAATGCAGAGACGCGAACGAGGAGCGGCTTGGTGCGGGTGGGAACGCTCCACGCCTTAGCGCCAATCGCCATGAGGAGGTCAGCCCGTCGATAACTCTCATCTTGATTTCCTCGTTTTTATCCGCAGCATCTTAACCTGCTGTCCAACGGTTGTCAGTAACCCTTGCGCGACGAGGACGTGATGAGGACGAGCGAATCGAATGGGGTTGGCCTGCGATTACTATCTCGCTGGCCCACGTTTCGGCTGCGGCAAAGGCGGGTTCAGTGCGTCAATGAGCAGATCGGCAACGGGGATCGTGCTTATTCTCCGCCATAGGCTTCTCTTTCTGTGTGAGAAATGGCAGAACTATACAGCGTTAGGTATGCCAAGGATATAGTTGCCCAGATGGGTAAGTTGTGCTCACGCTGCTTACCACAGCAATGCCCAAATGCCTATTGACTTAGAATCCATTCTCGGCTTGCTTTTAAAACCATAAGGTTACGACTGTCTTCTATAGCACGGCATCACTGGCTGGTGAAGCAGGTTTTCGTGGTATGCTCTTACACCCGCCACAGGTCTACGACTCGCACTTTGGCTCTGGAGGAGTTATGAAAAAGGCCCTGCTTCTGTCCGCTGTCCTGCTGCTTGCAGTATGCAGCTTCGCTGAGACGACTATTAACAACTTCACCGGCTACAACGATGGCTGGTATCCCTTCGGGGGAGATGCCCGCTCCACTCAAACGTACGGTGAGATTTTCACCGCTCCGAGCGGCGTCAACACGCTTACGAGCTTTTCGTTCTATATGGGGAGCCCATACTACAGTGGGAATATCATCTCCGGCGCTTACCTTGCGACCTGGACCGGGACTCATGCTGGAGTCTTGTTGTACGACAGCGGCCAACTCAACTACGACAATGTCGGTGACGAACAGATCACGATCAACAACGCCAACGTTTCCGTCAACCCGGGGCAGCAGTACGTCATGTTCCTGAGCGCTTCGAAGTTCTATTTGCAGTCCGATGGCGGCGCTTTTATTTCAGACGGAGCCACTAACCAGTACCTGAACGGTTTCTCTTATTTCAACAACGGCAGAGCCTTTGACGATCTGTTTTCCCTTCCTTGGGACGGCTATGGCCTCTCGCCCGATTGGGCTGTCGATTTGGAGTTCACTGCCGCGCCGGAACCGGCGTCGCTGATGCTGCTAGGCACCGGCATTTTAGGAAGTGTCGCCGCAATACGTCGCAAGCTCCTGTAGCATCGTGCGGCGACCGGCGGAAACCGGTAACGCGCCGCAATTCGTCGCTGGAGAGATGAACGCGGGGGCAGCGTCTATGGCACACACTTGGAAACTGCTGTTAGCAGTACTGCTCATTTCCGGTGCAGCGTGGTCGCAGGTGATGTCCGGAACAGGACCGGTGAGCCTGCCGACTTATTACGCGGCTATTTTCGGAGTATACGGCGATGGCTCCCACAATGATTGCACTGCACTTACGAACGCCATGAGCATCGTGTCTACTGCTGGCGGAGGGTATATCGATCTTCCTTATGGACACCTGACAAAGTTGACCACCTGCGATCCCCAGATTCCCTCCAATGTCATCCTGCGGGGATCGGGCAACGTCGGATGGACCGTTAACACCGGCCTTGCGCCGCCGCCATCCGGTTTACACCTCACGAATACCGGAAGTTCCAGTGTTCCCATCCTGAATTGCCTCAGTGCAGGAATGTGCGGTCTTGAAAACATGACCGTGGTGAACGATGCGAACAACCGACCATTCATGCTCTACACTGCAGGAATACCTTGGCTGCAGAATGTGCTCTTCAGGGGGGAGACGCCGGGGAATAGCTCCGGCCACGAGTCTGACCGTCCAACGGGCGCCATCTGTCCAGATAACGATGGAATCTACTTTGGAACCGCGGGCCAGCTCACGTGCAGCTCCGGCTCCACGAGTTCCGACTTCTGCGGCTATGGCGCTAATCACATCTATGGCGTGTACTTCCAGAACATCCGACAAGCAATGGTGCTGAGTGAGGACGCCAACGGACTGAACTTACACGTGATCGAAGGCGATGACTCCGATGCCTATCCGTCCGGATACTTCATCTACGCGAGTTCCAGTGCTCCGACGAATCAAATTTACGGCAACATTTTCGATGGCGTGGCCGTCGAGCAAGCCCAGTTTAACTACCAATCGGGTTGCGGGTACAAAGGGGCGGTCGGACTTAATACCAATGTCGTAAACAATATGTTCGTCTATTCAACGTCCGACGTGGGCACTTGCGCCCACAGCATGGATATTTTGCAGAGTTCCTCCGTTCGGAACAAGATCACGGTTCTTGCTGGAGGTGTGAGCGGAATTCCGGTCAACGATGTTAATGGGGCGAGCACCGTAAACAACAGCGTCGAGGATTTAACCAAGAGCACTCTTGCATGGCAGACCACCACCACGAAACAAATCATCTTCGGCCCCTACACCGTTTCCGGGATGACCGGGCTTCCCTCAGGCGCCGCCTACGAGATTGCGTGGGTCTCCGACAGCAACACCGGAGACTGCACGACGGGCGGCGGGACGATCAAGGTGTTGTGCTTCTACGACGGCACCGGGTGGAAGCCGCTGGGGAATCTATTTAGCCCAACCTTTACTTCGCCGAATCTTGGAGCGGCAGCAGCCACCTCGCTATCCGTTAGCGGAGTGCTCGATGGGCACGACGCAGTTTACAAAGATACGACCACGACAGTAACTGTAGGCTCTTCGTATCAGCGGGAATACCACTTCAATCAGCACGCGACGGCGAGTCAGGCCATCCTCTATAACCTGCCGGCGGCTGCTGCCGGTAAAAAATACTGCTTCTTCAATTGCAACAACGGATCAGCGGCCAACACTGGTACGCTCAAGCTGCAAACTTCGGGCATTACTCAATACGTCATTGGCTACGACGGCACTCTTTCCTCGGCGGATGGCTATGTCATTTCTGGAGGAGGTGCCGGAGACGCAGGGTGCGTCGAAGGTTTGGACAACACCCATTGGCAGCTCTATTCATACAGGGGTACGTGGACTGCACATTAGGAGAAGGTAACCGGGTCTGGCGATTCTCTTTTAATTTTTGGGCGGGCTTATGCCGTGGATGTATCTGTGAAATATCCCCATTACCCAAGCAACCCCTTCACGAGCCGCTCTGAACAGCAAAAAACTCTGGGAGGACCGGCGCTGCGATCCTCGATAACAGGTGACCATACCATCCAAAAGGCATGGCTGGGTTTGTGCACATCTGCACACTGGTTCTAAGCATAGTAGGGATATACAAAGACACTCGATAGCATGAGCCGAAGGGCCATCCAAACGTCCGACTGGCCGCTAACGGGTGGCGCTTCGCTGTTCAAGAAGGCCAGAATCGCGCAAGGAATGAATGCTTTCCATCCAAAGCTTGATCTGGTTCCAACTGGCAATGGCTTGGGACGCCAACCTCCCGTTCTCATTCACGATTCCTTCCAAGACACTTGTCGGCGGTGGCAGCCTGGTCCTCCATTGCCACTGGCTCTTTCATCTTTATGGTCTTTTTAGAGACCCTTTATATCCGCTTTGTCGATCTTCCTTTTCAATATAGCTAGAACTATGCATTGTCCGACTTGTCCCAGTTTTCTCCGGCTGTGCGTAGCCATCGATCTCGCCAGGTTCGAGTGACAAAGTCCCTTTAGAAAGGCCGCTTCATGAGAGCGTTGCCGTTTAAGTTCGCTTACCGATGCATCAAGAGCACGGGCAGTGTGGCTATCGTTTGTGTGCTTGGGCTCAGCGTTGGCGCGCAAGACGCCGGTTCGAGTCCGCGGATGACCTCGCAAGAGCAAACCCTATCTGACGGTCAGCAACAGCCGGTCGGCAGCTCGGGGGCGAAGGAGTCGTCGACTCGGCGGACATATAGTCCTAGCCTACAGGCAATCGATGTGCAGGTTCCCCTCGATCGGCAGATCATCTCGGGACGACTGGTCTGTGCTAAACCCTGGGAGGCTTCGCAAATCTGTGGACACAGCAAGAACGACCCGGTCTGGGGATGTAAGCTCTATTGCGCGAAAGGCCCCGATGGGTCTCAATATGCGTTGCAAACAACTGACCGAGCCTACGCGGTGAATGGTGGCGATCCGAAGCAACTTAAGCATTTTGCAGCATACGATGTGATGGTAACTGGTGAACTTTCGGGAGGCGTGGTTGAAGGCAATTCCATTCTGAAACGAGCGAAAAGGTCGAAGCACGCAATGGGCGCTGTGCTGGGGACTGCGACGCGCTAGCTGCGTTCTGAGCCAAGACGCCAGCGGAGCGGTTGGTCCGATGCTCTGCTCCCTTCCTGAATATCTGGCCAAAGTTAAAGTTCAGAGTGCCGGGGATCGAGCCACATAGAACTCTTGTCACTTGCCTCGCGATACAAGAACGGTACAACCTCGCTGGCTTTCTCTGCGTTTCCATTGTTTCGTTACAGGGCATTGCGTCGCGACCGCTGCCTTGTAGCTACATGGTTTCAAAGCTTCTACGCGCCCTTTTACGGCGTTAACACGGGTTCAAATCCCGTCGAGGACGCCAACTTGCTTCCGGTTGTAACCTGCCTCTCATCACGAAGAACGAGTTAGCGGAAGCGGCTCCAAATTGTGTGTCGTTAAGGTATCTCTACCCTTCGCAACGTGAGTGGTAGGAACCACTAGAACTCTATGCGCACCCCCAACTGTCCGGTGCGATTGCCGGCGTTTTCTGCGGTTTGAACGCTCGTGATCTTCCCGAATGTTGATGGTGACGACACATCGGTTGGCGGCGGAGCGTAGTTGAGGTGGTTGGGAAGGTTCGTGAACGTGGCCTCGAACTTCAGATGAACCCTTTCCCCCAAGGCGAACATCTTGGAAAGCCCACCTGCTATGGCGACTGTACCGGGACCGACGAGGCTTCCCACGCGACAGTTTCCCACCGGTCCGGAAGGAACGGGATTGAAGGCGGCGACGTTGAAGTATTCGCCGGTGGTCTGATCGGCAGGGTTCGGATTGCCGATGCAATCGGGCCGCTGATAGGCGCCACGGTAAATCAGATTCAGGTTCCCCGGATCATAGCTTGGGCTGGTAATGGGAGTGAGGTATGGGCCAGTCTGCCACATGCTGACTGTACTGACGGACCATCCACCCAACAACCCTTGCGTCACCCGGCCCGCATTATTCAGGAAGGGTTTGCCTTGTCCGACCGGTAATTGATAAACCCCCGACACCAGCACGCGATGACGGCGAACAGCGGCAATGTTGCCGCGATTGTCCGCAAGATCGAAGCGATTCGCGACCGGCGTTCCGTAGATCACCTCGGGAGAGAATGCCGTGGGAGCGTCGCCGCCAACATTGCCCAGGCTCTTGGCCCATACCCAACTCGCTTGCAGGGTCAAGCCGCCCCGGCTCTGATGATTAAACTCGGTTTGCATGGCCTCGTAATTCACGCTTCCCTCGTTCTCCGAGGAGAGAATTCGGCCCCAGTTGAGGTAGGGCCGCGGATTCGGATTGGGAGACATCGCGCTCGGCTGAACCTGATTCAGATCCACGGTCTGGCTCAGCCGGTAAGAGTTCGTGCCGACGTAGCTGACTCGCAGCGAATTGTCGCCGGGCAGTTCCCTCTCCACCGTGAGGTTCCATTGCGCGGATTGCGGGTCGCGATAATGAAGATCGGTGTTTTGGTAAAAGTCGCCGGTGCCGGCGATGAGCAGCGGATCCACGGGCGTAGTCACGTTGGGGAATTGATAAGCCGCGGCGCCGTTTTGCACGGCGTTTTGTGTGGTGCGCACCACGGCAACGCTGATGTTAGTGGTATTGAACGAAAGCTGACCGAGGTTGGTCATGGTGAAGATGCCGAAGCCGCCGCGAACCACGGTTTTTCCGTTTCCGAACGGCCGATATGCGAAAGCAACGCGTGGCTGAAAGTTCTTCCAGTAGAACTGCCTCACTCCGGGACCCAGTCCTTGTGAGCTCGCCGATTCAACGGGACCGCAGGGCAACGCAGGATTGGCCACGCCGTTTGGGTTGTAAGCTCCGGCGCAAGCGTTGATGGATTGCAAGAATCCTTGTACCGGAACATTGTGATCGGGAACGATCACGCCTCCATTTCGCGGATCAAAAGCGGTGAGATTGTTGAGCGGGCTCACGAATGGCGGCAGAGCCTGCCACCGCAAACCGAACGTCAACGTGAGACGCGAATTGGCCTGCCATTGATCCTGCGCGTAGACGCCGGTTTGCGTTGCGTGGGCGAGCACGTCGGGGCCAGATTGGGCCACGTAACTCTTCGCCGGAAGTCCGAGCAGAAAATCGGCAAACGCCGATTCGCAGAGATAGGGAGCGGTAGCGTTCGGATTGCCACAAGGCTGATTTCCGGTGAACGCCCCGGAGACGAAGGTGAATGCGCCGAAGTCGTCCGATCCGCCGAAGCTTTCGATGTCAGCGTAGGAGACATGCCGCACATCCATCCCGAACTTCAACGTATGCTTCCCGTGCGCCCAGGCGAGATTGTCCGTGAACTGGATGGTCTGTGACTTTGTGACGCCAGCCTTGTCGCGCCCGATCGGACTCAAGCCGGTGCCGTCACTGAAATTAAATGTGGGGAACGCCGAAGCCAGCGGATGGTCGCTAAGATCGAGCCCGTTCAAGCCTAGCTGCTGTACGGCTGCAGCCCCTTTGATCGGGAAGTCGACTCCCATCTGATACAACGACAGTCCGAATCGCGCCTCATTGACCAGAGTATTGGTGAGGGCATAGTTGTGCGAAAGAATCAGGTTGTGATCGGTCTCCTGATCGTGGTCGCTGGGAAGCAGCGCATTCGGTACGGTCAGGGAAATGTCCTTCGAGCTCCAGCGGCCATAGATTGATTGCTTCGTGCTGATGGTGTGGTCGATGCGAACGTCATACCCATTGGTGTCGCTCGGGGTTGAAGTCTGCTGGAGATAGTTCGAGCCGGCACTCGCGGAGTTGGGAAGCTGCGTCAAGTAGTTCTGCAACAACGAAGCTGAAACCGGGTTGATGCGATCGGCCGGAATGGTGTTATTGGGAAACGGCCGGCCGGTGAGCGGATCCACCACTTGACCGTACGCGCCTGTGACTCCGTTGAGGTTGCCGGCTCGCATCTGGGGAGTCGGCACGTTGAGAAACAGCGGAGTGACAAAGCGACGGCGATTGCCTTCGTAATCTGCGAAGAAGAACGTACGCGGGACTGCCTTGTGGGTGCCGGGAATTGTCAGCGGGCCGCCCACGCTGCCTCCGAAAGTGTTGAATGCTTTGTGAGGCTTACCCGGAAAACCATAAGGCGTGGCATCGAGCGCGCTGTTCTGCAGGTACTCGAAGAGGCTGCCGTGAAACTGGTCGGCGCCGCTCTTGGTGCTGATCGTGACGTCGCCTAGCTGGGCAAATTCGGCATTGTTGTTGAACTGCGCGACCTTGATCTCGCTGATGAGTTCCGACGACGGGTTCATATTGGCGAGCGCGCCATTCTGGCGAATGTTGACCGTGGAAGCGCCATCGACCGAATACTGCACCTGCGATGGCATTCCGCCGCCCACCGACACATTGCCGTTGGCATCCTGTTGCGTTCCCGGAACCGTCGCCAGCATCGCCATGGAACTTGTAGTCGCTCCACGGTAATTGACGGGGAGCTGCGCAATCATGCTGAATTCCTTGCTGTCAGCGAGGGTGCCATTCTCAGTGTTGACCACGGCGGCGGTAGAGCCGACTTCCACCGTTTCGGATTGCGACTGCACCTTCAGGGAAAGATCGGCCCGCAGCGCCTGGCGAGGCACGAGCTGAAGATTCTGCAGCTGCAGGGGAGCAAATCCTTCAATTTGCGCTGTGATCTCATAACGGCCCGGCTTGACGTTCATGAACTGGAACGAGCCGACCTGGTCGGAGGTTGTCTCGCGCGTTGACTGATCTTCCAGACTGGAAAGTGTGATCTTCGTTCCCGGGACGACCAAGCCACCAGGATCTTTCACCGTTCCTACAATGGACCCGAATGTCGATTGGGCATGGGCTGTGGAAACAAGGGACAAGCAGAGAACAACGAACGCCGCGAACGAAAACACTTTCGACACCTGGGATCTCCTCAGCGAGCAGGCTTGATGCCGATGCTTCGCCTCATGCAACCAACGACATGCCTGCAACTTCGTTCCGAGGACCGACAAGGCCGCAATCGTGTACGAGTGCTTTACCTTGGTTGCTCGATCGGTGGCGCGTCAGGCAATGTGTGAGGAGAGTAGAGCCCGGAGCGTAAGGAACTCGTAAAGGACGGGCACAATCGGCGACTCATAATTCTTATGCGTGCAATCAATCTTTTTGATTGCCGGAGTTTCGCTGAGCGCCCTGGCCGCATTCGTAAGCAAGGACTGCCTTTACCAGCACCGATGAGAACTCACGTTCTCAGGAAGGGGCGTCGAAACGTGCAACTCCAGAAACTTCCATAACGCTCATGGGTGATTTGTGGTGCAGGCCGGGCTTATGAATAATAGAGCGAGTTTGCTGCATTCCATCCTCTGGAGGAGCGATGAAAAGCGTCCGTTCTCTCTTGCCGGCTCTTTTGGCTGTTCTCATTGCTAGTGCGCCGCTCGTGGCGCAGCAGAAACAGCCCCTCAGCCCACCGGGAGAGGCAGCGGTGAAGTTCGACGATGGCAAGACGGTCACAATCAAGTACAGCCGTCCCTCGATGCGAGGCCGCAAGATTTACGGCGACCTGGTTCCCTATGGCAAAGTTTGGCGAACCGGCGCCAATGCCGCGACGAGCCTCACCACGGATACGGCTCTCGACATCGGCGGCACCATGATCCCGCCCGGCGACTACGCGCTTTACACGCTTCCCGGCGAGAAGTCCTGGCAGCTGATCGTCAACAAGCAGACTGGGCAGTGGGGCACCAACTATGACCCAGGGCAGGACCTGACGCGCATACCCATGAAGGTCGGCCAGCTTCCCTCAGGGCTGGAGGTGTTCACCATTGCGCTCGACAAGACAGGCGCGAAGTCGGCAACTCTGAAATTGGAGTGGGATCTGACCAACGTCAGCGTGAGCATCGCAGAGAAATAGACTTGTAACTCAAACACTCAGCCGGTCTTCCTGCGCAGCAGGCGGTACTTTCGCAAGAGTTCGTAAAGCACGACCCCTCCGGCGGTGGCGACGTTCAGCGAATGCTTGCGGCCGAGCATGGGGATGCGCACGTGCTTCGGCCATCTGGAGCAGTTCCGGCCGCAGGCCGTCCACCTCGTTTCCGAAAGCAACGCAAACCGGAAACCTGGGTTGCCACTCAAAAGGCTGTCTTGGAGATCGCGGTTCGACCTCCGGTTTATCTGCCCAGCGTCGCGGTCGCGCTGCGCGGAACGCCGATCTTCCCTGGACCGGGCTTGATGGCGGTGATGAACCATAGATCGCGGTAGACGTTCCGGGCCTTCACCGACGTGAAGCCGCAGGCCGTTAGTTCGTCCACCATGTCTGGCCAGGTTGCCAAGCCGAATGAGGAGCTGATGAAGTGTGCCGCTATGCGATCTAATGGCTGAGTCGCGTCTCGGCTCAGGTACCGATCCACGAGTACGACAAGTCCGTTTGCGGGGAGTGCCCGGAAGGCATTTTGCAACATTGTTTTTGGCAACGAACCGACATCACAAAACATGATCACGTCGTATCCCTTCGGCAGGCTGTTGTGAATGTCTCCCGCCTGCGTGGTGACACGGCCGGACAAGCCCGCTTGATGGATGTTCTCGGCGGCGATTTCACACACCGGACCGATGTCCAGGATGCATGCGCGCAGATGCCTGTGCCTCTTAGCCAAGGCAATTGACATCACCCCGGACCCACCGCCGACATCTAACACTGCCTCGCGATCCGACAAGTCCAGATAATCGGCGAGCGCCTTAGCATCGTCGCGATGGTAATGAAGCAGCATTTGCGTGAAGTCTCTGGCCTGATTCGGATCCCGTTTCATGGACTCGACGTAGCTAGGCGCCTGCGGGTCTTTGATGGCTCGGCAACCCTTTCCTGATCGGAGCGCCTCTTCCAGCACGGTGAGCGCCTCATAGGCTCGCGCGCATTCCTTCGAGTACTGCCGCGTCCAATAAATCGAGCGTTCCTTGATGAAGTACTTTGTAGCCAGGCGCGAGTTCCAGTAGCGGCCGTTGGCCTTGCGCAGAAGTCCAAGAGCAACCAGCACATTCAGAAATGGCTCGAGGTGGTTCTTGTGAATCTTGAGCCCACGCCCGATCGCGTCGGCTTTCATCTGCTCCCCGTGCAGGAGCCGGAAGACTTGAATCCTCTCTGCCGCAACGATCAATCGCGACACCATGAAGGCTGTCTCAATGTCGATCTGCGAGAGCGATTGCTTGGGGACCTTGTCTAAGGTCAGTCTCTCCATCGAAAGCCTTTCGGCGGTGCCCAATGACACTTCTGCCAGCTAGCGCTTGTAGCCAATCTTGCGCAGCAGATCGCGCCGCCATGCGACATCCTCCGGGCCTTCGACACCCTTCGGCGAGGCCCCATCCACCACCCCCAGCACTCCCTGTCCTTGCTCGGTGCGAGCGACGATGATTTCAACGGGATTCGCGGTGGCGCAGAAGATCGAACACACTTCAGGCACATTGCGAATGGCGTTCAGTACGTT
>Ga0335077_10005925_pt1 | contig 15046 bp, 17 predicted proteins | sample Lox_Sample_31_FD_207151 | JGI IMG/M metagenome (GOLD analysis project Ga0335077, IMG submission 207151) | Soil microbial communities from Loxahatchee National Wildlife Refuge, Florida, United States - Lox_Sample_3.1 | ecosystem: Environmental > Terrestrial > Soil > Wetlands | place: USA... | reverse complement strand
TGGCCTGCTCACCGGCCCGGCGGCGGGCGGCGGCGAGGCCGCCGGCCTGCTCGAGGAGGTCTTCAGGGACGTCGTGGTGGTCCGCGGCGAGCACCCGGTGCCGCCGCGGGAAATTCTGGAGCTGCGCCTGCCTCCAGAGGCTCAGAAAGCGTTCGAGGAGCAGGCCGCCGCGGCCGAGGAGAACAGGTTCCAGACCGACCTGAATCCCTTCGAGCGCGGCCCGGAGTTCACCGAGACTCGTTAGCGCTCAGCAGCCGGGCGAGTTCGTCCTCGACGTCCTCGCTGGTCACGAAGAACAGCTCGTCGCCGGCCTGCAGCGGATCATCCGAGTGCGGGACCAGTACCCGGCCTTCGCGCAGGATGGCGACGAGCGAGGTGTCCGCGGGCCAGTCGATGCCGCCGACGCGCTGTCCGACGAGCGGCGCCTCGGCCGGCATGGTCAGCTCGACCAGGCTGGCCTCGCTCTGCCCGAACGTCATCAGCCGCACCAGATCGCCGACACTGACAGCCTCCTCGACCAGGGCGGAGAGCAGCCGCGGGGTGGACACCGCGACGTCGACGCCCCACGATTCGTTGTACAGCCACTCGTTGCCCGGCTGGTTCACCCTCGCCACGACCCGTGGTACCCCGTACTCGGTCTTGGCCAGCAGCGCCACGACGAGGTTCGCCTTGTCGTCGCCGGTCGCCGCGATCACCACGTTGCACCGGTACAGCTGCGCGTCGTCCAGGGAGCTGATCTCGCACGCGTCGGCAAGCAGCCATTCGGCGCGCGGCACGCTCTCTACCGCGATCGCCTTGGGATCGCGGTCGATAAGCAGGACCTCGTGCCCGTTCTCCAGAAGTTCGCTGGCGATGGAGCGGCCGACCGCGCCGGCGCCGGCTATTGCGACCCGCATCAGTGTCCCCCTCCCCGGGTCGCGAAGGCCGCGGCGATCCGGTCCATTTCGTCCTCCCTGGCTACCACGTGGATCACGTCGCCTTCCTGCAGGACGGTCCCGCCGTCGGGCACGAACGCCTGGCCGAGCCGGTCGACGAACGCGATCCGGGTCACCGTGCTGGCCTCGACCGACTTCACCTGCTCGCCGATCCAGTGCGGCGAGAAGGCGACCTCGGCCAGCACGATCTTGCCGGTGGGGTCCCGCCAGAGCGGCTCACCGCCTTCCGGGAGCAGCTTGCGCAGCATCTGATCGGCGGTCCAGCGCACGGTGGCCACGGTGGGAATGCCGAGGCGCTCGTAGACCTCGGCCCGCCGTGGATCGTAGATCCGGGCGGCGACCCGCTGGACGCCGAAGACCTCGCGGGCCACCCGGGCCGAGATGATATTGGAATTATCGCCGCTGCTCACCGCCGCGAACGCGTCCGCGCGCTCGGTGCCGGCCTGGCTGAGGACGGCCCGGTCAAAGCCGATGCCGGTGATCTTGTCGCCCTTGAACGACGACCGGAGCCTGCGGAACGCTTCCGGGTCCCTGTCGATGACCGCGATGCTGTTGCCCCGGTCCTCCAGGATATGGGCGAGCGTCGAGCCGACCCGTCCGCAGCCCATGATCACGATGTGCACGACCGTCCCTCCAGATAAGCAGGGTCCCCGATCAGGGCCGCCTCGCCAAAGGTATGCCCTCCCGTGCCAGAATGGCACCCCGTGGGTTACCAGACCGGCCAGGTCGTGGAGCTGACGGCCGGGGACGTGGCGCACGGCGGATGGTGTGTCGCCCGCCCGCCCGGCGGGCCGGCCGTGTTCGTGCGGCATGCGCTGCCGGGGGAGCAGGTCCTGGCCCGCATCACCGAGGTTACCTCTCGCCTCGCGCGGGCCGAGGCGGTCGAGATCCTGGCCGCCTCGCCCGAACGGGTCACGCCGCCCTGCCCGCACGCGCGCCCCGGCGGCTGCGGTGGCTGCGACTGGCAGCACGCCGCCCGGCCTGCGCAGCGCTCGCTCAAGGCGGCCGTGATTCGCCAGCAACTGCGGCGGATGGCGGGCATCGACCGCGAGGTTACGGTGGAAGCCCTGCCGGGTGAGCCAGACGGCCTGGGCTGGCGTACCCGGGTGCAGTTCGCGGTGCGGGAGGACGGCGTGGCGGGGCTCCGCGCGCACCGATCGCACCAGGTCATCGACGTGGGGGAGTGCCTGATCGCGCACCGGGCGATCACCGATCTGGCCGTTACCGCCCGGCGGTGGCCGGGGGAGACCTCGGTCGAGGCCCTGGTCGCCACCGGGTCGGGCGAACGGGCCGTGATCGTCTCCCCGGGCCGGAGCGCGGAAACGTCGGCCGCAGGGCTCGCGGCGGATTCGGTACTCCGCCGTGCTGGATCCCAGAACCACCGCTTGACTCCGGTACGCGGCCGCGGTTACCTCACCCAGCAGGCGGCGGGCCGGGACTGGCGGGTGAGCGCGGGGGCGTTCTGGCAGGTGCATCCGGCCGCGGCTGACGCGCTGACCGCGGCCGTTCTGGCCGCCCTTGAGCCCCGCCCGGGCGATACGGCGCTGGACCTGTACTGCGGCGTGGGACTGTTCGCCGGGGCGCTGGCCTCCGCGGTCGGCCCGGGCGGGATGGTCATCGGCGTGGAAGCCGACGACGCCGCCGTCCGTGACGCCCGGCACAACCTGCGGGAGTATCCCGGGGTCCGGGTGCACCGGGGCGACGTGGCGGACGTGCTGGCCCGGGGCGGGCTCCCGCCCGCGCGGCTGGCGGTGGCCGATCCACCCCGGTCCGGGCTGGCCCGCGAGGTCATCGACTACATCAGCGCGGCCGGGACCGGGGCCGACCGCCTGGCGTACGTGTCCTGCGACCCGGCCACGCTGGCCCGTGACATCGGGCTGCTCACCGGGCGAGGCTGGATGCTGGAGGGCCTGAGAGGCTTCGACGCGTTCCCGATGACCCACCACGTCGAGTGCGTGGCGACCCTGTCCGCGGCCGGTGTCACGGGCCAGGCAGGCGGGCCTGGATCTCGGCGGTGATCGCCTCGGGCGGCTGGTCCCCGTTCACTTCCACCAGGATGCCCCGGTCCCGGTCGCCGCTGGTAGCCGGCGGCTTCGCGGCCGATGGGAGTGGCTGCGTGGGCCTCGGCCCGCAGCACGTCTCCGGAGGAGATGTGCTGAACAGCGTAGAGCGAGGCCAGCCGCTCGCCCTGCGTGCCCTTGCCGCCGCCCGGAGCGGCCAGCAGGAGTAGCTTCAACGTGCCTCCAGCCAGCAGGCATCGGGGGTTTACGCGGGCGTTCCGCTGTCGGCCGTTCCCTTAACGTAGTAACCGAGCCCGGGGATGCGGACCAGCAGGCCCTCATCTTCCAGCACCCGCAGCGCCTTGGCGCACGTCTGCCGCGCATGCCCGTACTGCTGGCTCAAGGTAGTGATGGACGGGGTCGGCATGCCGGGCGCGAGGGTCCCCTCGGCGATCTGCCGACGCAGCAAGGCGGCCAAGCGCACATAGGCCCTTGGGTCCGATTCGTCACTTATCGACACTCTCGTACCGTACTCGATTGGCAATATTGCCAATCGCAACGCTTCGACACTAGTCGAGATTAGACGAGGAGTCAATAGTGCGTTAACGTCTGAAATCACCGGGACCGCAGCGGACCCGTGAACCAGCGCAGAGCAGAATCCAGGGCAGGTCATGAAGTTGATCTTCTACTCGTGGACGGCGCTCAGCGGCGCCTCCGGGTCGTCAGTCGCCATGGGCATTACCGACGACCGCGGCCGGGCCATGCGAGCGGGCGAAGAAAGCCTCAGCTCCGGCCGGGCCGTCGTGATCGTCATCGAGGCCGTGCGGCCGGCGATGGCGCCGCGCACGCTGGCCCCGTGCTACGTGCGGACCGGTGTGGGCTGGCTGGGCCACCGCACCGGCGCGGGCGAGGTGACCTGGAACCGGTTCTTCGGTCCGGCCGATCCAGACGGTCCGCCTGGCCCTGGCAGGATGGAGCCATGAAACTCCGGATCTTCACCGAACCGCAGCAGGGCGCCGACTACCAGACGCTGCGGAACGTGACGCTGACCGCTGAGGAACTCGGCTTCGACGCGTTCTTCAGGTCCGACCATTACCTCAAGATGGGCGACGTCCCCGGACTGCCCGGCCCGACCGACGCGTGGGCCACCCTGGCTGCCCTGGCCGTCGAGACCAGCCGCATCAGGCTCGGGACGATGGTGACCGCAGCGACGTTCCGGCTGCCCGGCCCGCTGGCGATCATGGTGGCCCAGGTGGATCAGATGAGCGGCGGCCGGGTCGAACTGGGTCTCGGCGCCGGCTGGTTCGAGGCTGAGCACACCGCCTACGGCATACCGTTCCCTTCCCTTGGCGAGCGTTTCGAGCGCCTGGAGGAGCAGCTGGCGATCATCACCGGGCTGTGGGGAGTCCCGGAAGGCAAGACGTTCTCCTTCGACGGGACGCACTACCGGGTGTCGGACTCACCCGGTCTGCCGAAGCCCACCCAGCGGCCGCGCCCGCCGGTGATCCTCGGCGGTGGGGGCCCTCGCCGCACGCCCCGGCTGGCGGCCAGGTTCGCCGACGAGTTCAACGTGCCGTTCGCGTCAGTAGCCGATTCCGCGGCCGGGTTCGCGCGGGTCCGCGAGGCCTGCGAGGCCGCAGGCCGCTACCCGGCGTCAATGACCTATTCGGTCGCGCAGACGGTGTGCTGCGGGAAGGATGAGGCCGAGTTCCGCCGCCGGGCCGCCGCGATCGGCCGCGAGCCGACCGAGGCACGCGAACACGGTGTGGGTGGCACGCCCGGCGAGGTCGCGGCCAAGATCGCGGAGTTCGCCGAGATCGGGGCGGAGCGCATCTACCTGCAGGTGCTGGACCTGAGCGACCTCGATCACCTGGCCCTGATCGCCTCGGACGTCGCCCCTCAGGTGTAGCCCAGCACCATGCTTGCGCACCACGGCACGCACTGACATCTCTAGCTGAAGGCGCGAGTGGCCGCCTCCCGGCCCACGGCACTGGCGGCCAGATAGCCGTAGGTGCCCTGATCACGCAGTTCGGTGGCCGCGCTGACCAGAGCACCCACCGCCGCGTAGGCGAGCGCGCCACCGACCGATATCCGGCTCACACCCGCCTGTGCGAGTTCGGGCACGGCGGGCGCGCCGCCGACCGCGAGCACGTTGACCGGGCGATCGACCTCATGGATCACCCGGCGGATGTCTGAGATGTCGCGCAGCCCGGGAGCGTAGAGGACGTCCGCGCCAGCCTCCTGGTAAGCCTGCAACCTGCCGATCGTGTCTCCGAGGTCGGGCCGCCCGTGCAGATAGTTCTCGGCGCGGGCGGTGAGCACGAAGGGGACCGGGCCCGCGTGTGCGGCCCGCGCCGCCGCGGCGACCCGCTCGGCCGCAGCCTGCAGGCCGTAAATGGGATCCTCCGCTGAACCGGTGAAGTCCTCCACCGATCCACCCGCGAGGCCCACTTCGATGGCGAGCCGGATAGTCTCCGCGACGCCAGCTGGGTCGTCCGCGAAGGCGTTCTCCAGGTCGGCCGACACGGGCAGGTCGGTCGCCGCGACGATGACCGCGGCGTGGACAAGGGCCTCTTCCCTGCTCACCGAGCCGTCGTTCCGGCCCAGCGTGGCGGCGAAGCCCGAGCTCGTGGTGGCCAGTGCCTCGAATCCGAGCGACGCGAGCAGCCTCGCCGAGCCGAGGTCCCACGGGTTCGGCAGCAGCAGGGGTTCGCCCGCTCGGTGCAGGGACAGGAAACGACGTGCCTTGTCCGCCTGAGTGATCATGGCCATAACGTATCGCCGGAGTCGCACCGGGACGGCCGGAGCCCCGACGGCTTCGTGGTGACCGGTCCCGAAACAAGTCGTGATGGGTGGACCTGCCGGTTTGGCTTGCGGGGCGCAAACCACGATGCGATCGTTGAGCGGTGCGCTCTGATACCGTCCCGGCCGGGAGGGTGCGGCTTGTCGTCACCCTGTCGGTGGTCAGCGCCGTGATGGTCATGGCGGGCGGGATTCCCGTGGTGGCGAGCACAGCCACCCACCTGATCGGCCGGCGCTCCGGCGGCCATGTCACCGGCTTGGGCGTGGCGCTGGGCGTGGCAGGTCTCGCGACTGGCCTGGTTACGCTGGTGCTTTTCGCGTCCACCCGGAACACAGGGATATCAGGCCGCCGCAGGCCCGCCGGTCACCGGCGACGTGCGCCGGCGCCCGCGGGCCCGGGCCGTGAGCGGGGACGGGTGCTGAACCCGACGACCGTATATTCGCCGGGCGGCCTGATCGATGTACCCCGCGACGCGCGCGCGCCGGGCGCGGCCGGAACGGCCAGGACCCCCGGGTTCCCCGAACGTCCGCAGACCACGCGGTCCCCTGGACCTCAGGGTGCTCGCGAGGAATTCAGGGCACCTCCCCGGCCCGGATACCAGGCAGGACCGCACCCGGGCCCGGGAGCGCCCCCTGGCCGGGTGCCGCCCCGCCCAGCGGGACGGCCGCCGTCGCCCTCCGCGCGGATGAGGCCGGGCGATCCGTTCCCTCCGCATGACTCGTTCCCGCCCCGCGAAGCCTCCTCCGCCCGCCAGGCCTACCCGTCCCGTGACTGCCCGCCACCTCGCCCAGCACCGCCACCCCGTCCGGGCCCGCCGCCCCGCGCGGCCAGTCCCGGGCCGTTCGGCCAGGCGGCAGGGAGCGGAACCGGCCGGACGCCGGCAGGTCCCAGGCCGTTCGGCCCGTCCGCCGGGCGGCGGCCCGCCCCTCCCGGCGCTCCGGGGCCAGGAACGCCGAGGGGACCAGGTCCGGCAGGCTCCGGCGGGACCTTCGACGGCAGGTACGCCCAGGTCATCCGGTCTACGGACCGCCCGGTTCCGCCGGTCAGCCGGCCCCAGCCGGGCCAGCCGGGCCAGCCGAGCCCCGGTCGGCCCGCCGGGCCGACGCGGCCCCCGGACCAGGACGTCTATGTCTACCGGGACGTCAGCGACCCGGCGCCGAGGTCACCGGCCCGGCAGCCTCCGGCCGCCGATGACGCCGCCTACTGGTATGACCTGCTGGCCGAGGATTCCGGCCCGCGGCATGAGGAGACCCGCGGCCCGTTCGAGCCGCTGCTGTCCTCCAGCGCGCCCGCGGGTCAGCAGCCGCCCGCCGATCAGGCGTGGCGGCCGCCGGACCAGGCCCGCGATGTCGGCCCGGAGGCCCCGGACCGGGTGCGCGCGCGCAAGCTAGAGCAGCTCAAAGACCTGTACCTGACCGCGGAAGCGATCGGCGAGCGGAACGTGGACAAGCACTTCGACCAGATCCTGGCCCAGCAGCGTGAACTGATCAGCGAGTACTTCAGGCGACCCGGCCCGGCCCAGCCTGACTTGGCCCAGTCCGCGCCGCCCCAGTCCGTGCCTGCGCAGCCGGACCCGGCCGGACCGCGCGACGGCCGGGCTTCTGACGCCGCTGCGGTACCCCCTGGGTCGGCTACCCCGCCGGAAGGCGTGAGCGTCCGCGCGGAGCCCCCTCGCGCATGGTGAACCCGGACGAGCCTCCGCTGGTTATCGCGGTGCTCGGGCTTGGGGAGGCCGGTTCGGTGATCGCGCGTGACCTGCTGGCCGCGGGCGCGCGAGTCCGCGGCTACGACCCGGGCCGGGCTGCCCGGCCTGGGGCCCGGCGCCCTCTGGGCCGACCGGGCCGCCGAGATGGAAGCGGCCGCGGACATGCTCGCCGAACTCGGCGTGCGGCCCGTGATGGCCGACGCCAGCCGCACGGTGCACGAACGGCTGTCAGGGACGCAGAACCTCTTACGCCAGCGGCGCGACGGCCTCGGCCAGCGGCTTGAGGGAGTCGGGGTTCGGGTGGAGCGGGAGGTTCAGGATGATCAGGTCGGCGCCCGCCTCGCGGTAGGCGGCCGCCGCGGCGACCACGGGCTCCAGGTTGCCGTCGGGCTCGACGCGCACGTTGACCGAACACGTGATCTCGCTCACGTCCCGGCCCAGCGCGGCGCAGTGCCCGGTGAGCACCTCCTTCAGCTCCAGCCACTGCTCCGGGCTCTCGGCGATCGCGTTCCACTGCTGGGCCCAGCGCGCCACGGTGCGCAGCGTCCGCTTCTTGCCGCGGCCGCCGATCGTGACCGGCGGGTGTGGCTGCTGCACTGGCTTCGGTTCGCACCTGGCCTCGGTGAGCCTCACGTACTGGCCGGAAAAGGTGGTGGTGGTATGGCTCAGCAGCCGGACGATCGCCTCGACGCCCTCGTCGAACCGGTCGAACCGCTCCTTGAGCGGCGGCAGGTCGATGCCGTACGCGTCGCACTCCATCTTGTTCCAGCCGGCGCCCAGGCCCAGTTCCAGCCGGCCACCGGAGATGATGTCGACGGTCGCCGCCATGTTGGCCAGCAACGCCGGGTGGCGGTAGATCATGCCGGTCACCTGGCAGCCGATCCGGATCCGGCGGGTGGCCTGGGCCATCGCCGCCAGCATCGTCCAGGCCTCGAAGTTGGGCCCGGCGAAGTCGGGGGTCAGCGGGTAGAAGTGATCCCAGTTCCAGGCCGACTCGAACAGCGGGATCTCGTCGGCCGCGAGCCATGCGTCGCGGATCTCTTCCCACGTCTGGTGTTCGGGCCGCGTCTTGATCGCGAAGCGCATTCCAGCGGTGTCCTCTCCGGGCCGGAGACTCACGGGTACAGCACAATCCTAGATAGCCCCGAGAAGCTACAGGGGCCAAAGGCGAGCTGGCGGGATCGCGGCCTGCGCGGCCGTTTCGTGTGACGCGTCGGTGAGGTACGGCGTGGCCCGGAAGCCGCCCGTGCCGGCGAAGGTTGCGGTCTGCGCGGTCGTGGCCGTGTCGAGCACCACCACCACCGCGACCGAGCCGCCGCCGCTGGTAAAGTAGCTTGATATCGAGATACTGTAGGCTGTACCCCGACCGGGGAACGGGCCATGACCGGACGCCTGGCCGGGACGAGCGAGGAGGCTCAGGAACGATGACCGCGAACAGCTTCGGCAGCCGTGCGACGCTCGACGTCGCAGGCACGCAGTACGAGATCTTCCGGCTGGCTGCGGCGGAAGGATCGGACAGCCTCCCCTACAGCCTGAAGATCTTGCTGGAGAACGTGCTGCGCAACGAGGACGGCGTCAACATCACCGCGGACCACGTCCGTGCCCTCGCGCAGTGGGACCCTGGCCGGCAGCCCGACACCGAGATCCAGGTCACCCCCGCCCGGGTGATCCTGCAGGACCTCACCGGCGTCCCGGCCGTGGTCGACCTCGCCGCCATGCGCGAAGCCATGCAGGCCGTGGGCGGCGACCCCACGAAGATCAACCCACTGATCCCCGCCGAGCTGGTCATCGACCACTCGGTGGTGGCCGACGTGTTCGGCCGGCCCGACGCGTTCACCCGCAACGTGGAGATCGAGTTCCAGCGCAACCGGGAGCGGTTCGGCTTCCTGCGCTGGGGCCAGGAGGCGTTCAGCCAGTTCAAGGTGGTCCCGCCCGGCACCGGCATCGTTCATCAGGTCAACATCGAGTACCTGGCCCGGGTCGTGATGACCCGGGATGACTGGGGGGGTCCGGGGGGGACCTCCCCCCGGATAAGAATCGCCTACCCCGACACCTGCCTGGGCACCGACTCGCACACCACGATGCAGAACGGCCTGGGCGTGCTCGGCTGGGGCGTCGGCGGCATCGAGGCCGAGGCCGCCATGCTCGGCCAGCCGGTATCCATGCTCATCCCGAGGGTCGTCGGCTTCCGCCTGACCGGCGAGCTGCCCAGCGGCGCGACCGCCACCGACCTGGTGCTCACGATCACCGAACTGCTGCGCCGCCGCGGCGTGGTGGGCAAGTTCGTCGAGTTCCACGGCGAGGGCGTGGCCGCGGTGCCGGTGGCCAACCGGGCCACCATCGGCAACATGTCACCGGAGTTCGGGTCCACGTGCGCGATCTTCCCCATCGACCAGAACACGCTGGACTACCTCGCCCTCACCGGCCGCCCGCGCGAGCAGCTCGCGCTCGTCGAGGCCTACGCCAAGGAGCAGGGCCTGTGGCACGACCCGAAGCGCGAGGCACGGTACTCCGAGGAGCTCAGCCTCGACCTGTCCACCGTGGTCCCGTCGATCGCGGGGCCCAAGCGCCCGCAGGACCGGATCACGCTGGCCGACGCCAAGACCGCCTTCCGCGACGCGCTGCCCAGCTACGTGCCGGAAACCAGCCTCGACAACGGGCTGGCCGGCACGTTCCCGGCCTCCGACCCGGTGGCCGCGGGCGACGGCACCCGGGCCTCGAACCCGATCCAGGTCACGCTGGAGGACGGCACCACGACCAGCGTCGATCACGGCAGCGTGGTGATCGCGGCCATCACCTCCTGCACCAACACGTCCAACCCCTCGGTCATGGTCGGCGCCGCCCTGCTGGCCCGCAAGGCCGTGGAGCGGGGCCTGAACCGCAAGCCCTGGGTGAAGACCACGCTCGCGCCGGGGTCCAAGGTGGTCATGGACTACTACGAGCGCGCCGGGCTGCTGCCCTACCTGGACAAGCTCGGCTTCAACCTGGTCGGTTACGGCTGCACGACGTGCATCGGGAACTCCGGCCCGCTGCCGCCCGCGATCAGCGAGGCAGTCAACGACCACGACCTGGCCGTGGTCTCCGTGCTGTCCGGCAACCGGAACTTCGAGGGCCGGATCAACCCGGACGTCAAGCTGAACTACCTGGCCTCCCCGCCGCTCGTCGTCGCCTACGCGCTGGCCGGCACGATGGATATCGACCTGGCCCGCGAGCCACTCGGCTCGGACCCAGAAGGCCGCCCGGTCTACCTGGCCGACATCTGGCCGTCGCCGGAGGAGGTCGCCGAGGTGGTGCAGTACGCGGTAGCCGAGGAGATGTTCACCCGCGACTACGCGGATGTCTTCCACGGCGACGACAACTGGCGCGCGCTGGACATCCCCGCGGGCGGCACCTTCGCCTGGGCCGGGGACTCGACCTACGTCCGCCGACCGCCGTACTTCGACGGGATGCCGGTCGAGCCCGAGCCGGTCACCGACATCACCGGCGCCAAGGTGCTGGCCATGCTCGGGGACTCGGTGACCACCGACCACATCTCGCCGGCCGGCGCGATCAAGACGGACAGCCCCGCCGGGGTCTACCTCACCGAGCACGGCATCGACCGGAAGGATTTCAACTCCTACGGCTCACGGCGCGGCAACCACGAGGTGATGATCCGCGGTACGTTCGCCAACATCAGGCTGCGCAACCAGCTCGCGCCGGGCACCGAGGGCGGCGTCACGGTCAAGGATGGCGAGCAGATGACGATCTACGAGGCCTCCCGGCGCTACATCGCCGAGGGTACCCCGCTGATCGTGCTCGGCGGCAAGGAGTATGGCTCGGGTTCGTCCCGTGACTGGGCCGCCAAGGGCACCCTGCTGCTCGGCGTGCGGGCCGTGCTGGTGGAGTCCTTCGAGCGCATTCACCGGTCCAACCTGATCGGCATGGGCGTCCTGCCGCTGCAGTACCGCCCGGGCGAGTCGGCCGCGTCGCTGGGCCTGACCGGACGGGAAACCTTCGACATCCACGGCATCGAGGAAATGAACAAAGGACAGATGCCGAACGAGGTCGTGGTGACAGCCGACGGCCAGGAATTCCGCGCCGTCGTGCGGATCGACACCCCGGGCGAGGCGGACTACTACCGGCATGGCGGCATCATGCAGTACGTGCTGCGCTCCCTGCTCGCCGCCGGGTGAACCCGATGCGCCCGGTGATCTACTCGATGAGCGTGTCGCTGGACGGCTTCATCGCCGGCCCGGGCGGCGACATCGGCTTTACCGCGCCGGATGAAGAGCTGTTTCGGTTTCATGTCGAGCAGACGCGCCGGATCGGCGTGGAGCTGATGGGCCGGAGGCTGTACGAAACCATGCTGGTCTGGGAGGACCCCGAGACGGCCCCGTCCGGCCCGGACGAGCTCGAGTTCGCCCGGATCTGGAAGGCCATCCCGAAGGCCGTGTTCTCCACCACGCTCGAGCAGGTCCGAGGCAACGCCCGGCTGGCCGGTGACGACGTGGCCGGCGAGGTGGCCAGGCTCAGGGATGAGCCGGGGGAGGGCGTGGTGTCCGTGGGCGGCGCTGGGCTGGCGTCCACGCTGATCGAACTGGACCTCATCGATGAGTACCGGCTGTTCGTCAACCCGGTCGTGCTGGGCGGCGGCACGCCGTATTTCCCGCCGTTGGATCGCAGGACCGAGCTCGAGCTGCTGGAGACCCGGACGTTCGGCTCCCGGGTCGTCTACCTCCGCTACCGTCGCTCCCGGCGTGTCTGAACCCCTTGTCGTGGCCAGGCTCCGCGCCGCGGGCTGTGTTTTCGCCGAGGACGAAGCACGGCTGCTCATCACCGCCGCCCGGACCCCGGACGAGCTCTCCGCCATGGTCGAGCGGCGCGCAGCCGGCCTGCCACTGGAGCAGGTCCTGGGCTGGGCCGAGTTCCGCGGGCTGCGGATCGCCGTCGATCCCGGCGTCTTCGTGCCCCGCCGCCGTACCGAGTTCCTGGTCCAGCAGGCTCTGTTGGCCTGGGGGGACGACCCCCCCAAACCCCCCCGCCATGGGGGGCTACCCGCCCCCCATACCCCCGGGCCCCCCAGACCCCCCTTGATCGTGGTCGACCTGTGCTGCGGCGCGGGCGCGATCGGCGCCGCGCTGGCCGCGGCGGTAGACCAGGCCGAGGTGCACGCCGCCGACATCGACCCGGCCGCCGTGGCCTGCGCCCGGCGGAACGTCCCCGGGCACGTCTACCAGGGCGACCTGTACCAGCCGCTGCCCGCCCGGCTGCGTGGCCGGGTCGGTCTCCTGGTGGCCAATGTGCCGTACGTGCCTACCGGGGAGATCGGCTTCCTCCCGCCCGAGGCCCGCGCGCACGAGCCGCTGGTGGCGCTGGACGGGGGCCCGGACGGCCTGGACGTGCTGCGCCGGGTGGCCGCCGGGGCGCCCCACTGGCTGGCCCCCGGCGGGCACCTGCTGATCGAGACCAGCGAGCGCCAGGTCCCGGCGGCCGCGGCGGCCTTCGCGGCCAGCGGCCTGGCCGCTGCCGTCGCGACCTCCGCCGACCTGGATGCCACCGTGGTGATCGGGACGCTTACCGTTCGGGCGGGGGCGCCAGGTCCTTGCGGCCGGTCAGCGTGAACCAGGTGATCAGGACGGCGATGTCGGCCGGCGCGGCGGGCTGGCCGGGGAGCAGCGCCAGCACGGCCAGCGAGAGCCCGGTGGCGACGGCGGCCCGGATGAGCAGCCGCAGCGGGCGGCCGCGGCCGATCCGGGACGGGAGCCAGACCACGGCGAACAGCAGCCGCCAGGGCGAGAACGGCCGGTGCACGGCCTGGCCCGGGGCAGCTGGGACGGCAGGCAGTGGCTGGGTGTCGGGGCCGGTGCCGTCATCGTAGCGGCCTTCCCGCCGGGCCTGCTCGGCCAGGTCGGCGTAGGCCTCCGAACGGCCCCATGCCGTGCGCAGCTCGGCGTAGGCCGCGGTGGCCTGGGTGTACCGGGCCAGGTCGCCGCCGTCGGCGCGGTCGGGGTGAGTGGCGGCGGCGACAGCCCGCCAGGCGGCGCGGACGGTCTCGTCGTCCAGGTCGGGACGTTCGGGCAGGCCGAGGACGGCGAACGGGTTGAGGCTCACCGGGCGGCTCCCGGCCCGAAGATGTCGCCCAGGTCGCGGGTACTCGGCCAGGGTGGCGGGGCAGGCTCGTCCCGGGGCGCGGGCAGCTGGACTACCGGCTGCGCGGGTGGCGGCAGGAGGGTGAGCGGGGACGGCGGGGTCAGATGGATCACGTCCGAGACGGTGCGCCGCGTCGGCCGGGAGGCGCTGGCTGGTGGGATGGTGTCGTGGGCCTGTGCCGTCATGCTGGTCCCAGCCTTCCCCGTGGTAACAGGAGTCATAAATGCCCCCCGTGCTCACATAAGCACGGGATGTGACGATTGTTCCGCTGAGGCGCCGATCCGGAAGGCCGGCCTGTAATCCGTAAGCGCATCGTCATGATTACTTTCCGTGGGGTATGAGGGCTACGTTCCGGAACCGTTACGGACGTGCGTTGGTAACGCGTCCGGCTCGGGCCGCTCCTACACTCGTTATGCGTGAAACCACCCGACGTGCTGGTCCTGGGCGTGGGCGGAACGCTCGGGGAAGCGTGGCTGTCAGGCTTCCTGGCCGGCGCCGGGCAGCGGGGCGGTATCGATTTCCGGCAGAGCGCGCACTTCGTCGGCACCTCCGCGGGCTCGGTCGTCGCGGCCAGGCTTGCGGCAGGCCGGCCACCGCGGGGGCCAGGTGAGGCGGCTGGCCTGGCCCGGCAGGGTCCGCCGGCCTCGCCGGGCCCCGGCCGGACCGCGGTGGAGCGGCTGGCCTGGGCTGGGTTTGACAGCTCGCTGCTGGCGGCGGGCGCGGCGCTGCGGGCGGCGCGGCCGGGCCGGGCGCTTGCCCGCGCCGCCTTTCTCGCCCGGCTGCCGCGGGGCCGGATACCCCTTGATGACCTGCGTGCGCGCATCGCCGCGCTCGGCCCGCGGTTCGATGGCCGCCTGCTGGTGGTGGCGGTGGACGCCAGCACGGGGCACCGGGTGGTGTTCGGGGCCCCGGGCGCGCCGGACGCGGATGTGCCCGACGCGGTGGCTGCCTCGTGCGCGGTGCCCGGGTTGTTCTGCCCGGTGCGGATCGGGGGCAGGGATTACGTGGACGGCGGCGTGTGGAGCCCGGCCAGCCTGGACATCGCCCCGGTAGAGCCGGGCACCCGCGTGCTGTGCCTGGTTCCCGTGGCCGCGCCCAGGGCGGGCAGCCGCATCGCGGCCCGCGTGCTGGCGCGGAGCTGGCAGGGGGCCATCGCCGTGGAGGCGGCGGGAGCGCGCAGGCGAGGCGCGCGGGTCACGATCATCGGCCCGGACGCGGGCTCGAGCGCAGCCATGGGCGCTGACCTGATGGACGCCAGCCGCCGCGACCAGGTCGCCAGCGCCGGTTTCGCGCAGGGCATGGCTGCAGCAGCATCCGTGGGCGGAGCAGACCTATGCCAGGACACTGACCTGCCGTGATCACCGCGGCCTGTCATGACGTCGCGCCTGCTGACCAAGGACGCCGGGCAGGCCATCCAGCGCCGTGATGGTTATTCCTTCGAAACGGCCGGGTCCGACCTCGATCACCACTCGCC
>Ga0335077_10005924_pt1 | contig 15047 bp, 11 predicted proteins | sample Lox_Sample_31_FD_207151 | JGI IMG/M metagenome (GOLD analysis project Ga0335077, IMG submission 207151) | Soil microbial communities from Loxahatchee National Wildlife Refuge, Florida, United States - Lox_Sample_3.1 | ecosystem: Environmental > Terrestrial > Soil > Wetlands | place: USA... | reverse complement strand
ATGGACATCGGCACGGCCAAGCTCAGCCCGGCGGAGCGGCGCGGCGTCCCGCACCATCTGCTCGACATCTGGGATGTCCGCCAGGCGGCCAGCGTGGCCGCCTACCAGCGGCTCGCCCGGGAGGCCATCGCCGGCATCCACGCCCGCGGCCGGGTGCCGGTGGTCGCCGGGGGGTCGGGTCTGTACCTGCGGGCCGCCCTGGACAACCTGGAGTTCCCCGGCACCGACCCGGCGGTCCGGGACCGGCTGGAAGCGGAGCTGGCCACGGCCGGGGCCGGTGCGCTGCACGCCCGGCTCGCCGCGCTCGACCCGGTCGCGGCGACGGCGATCCTGCCCTCCAACGGGCGGCGGATCGTCCGGGCGCTGGAGGTGATCGAGGTGGCTGGCCGCCCGTTCGCGGCCGTGCTGCCCGAGTACGAGTCGCGGTACGCGGTGGTGCAGCTCGGGCTCCGGGTGGGCCGCGCCGAGCTGGACCGGCGGATCGCCGAGCGGACCGCGCGGATGTGGCGGGACGGCCTGGTGGACGAGGTGGCCACGCTGGAGCGGGCCGGGCTGCGGGAGGGCAGGACCGCCAGCCGCGCCCTCGGCTACGCGCAGGTGCTCCGCTTCCTCGCCGGGGAGTACGGCGAGGACGAGGCCCGCGCGCAGACCATCCTGGCGACCAGGCGGTTCGCCCGCCGGCAGGAGGCATGGTTCCGCCGCGACCCCCGGGTCGCCTGGCTCGCCGCCGACGGCGGGGACGCCGGTGCCCTGCTCGCCGTGGCGCTCGCCGCCTGCGGCGCGCCCGCCTGAGCGCAGCGGCCCGCGTGCGGTGCCCGGAGCGCCGGCGCTGGCCTCGGGTGCCCTGCCCGACCTGCCCGGGGGGACAGAATCACGCAACTTGGGCTAATATTGTGGGATGAGCACACAAACCCCGTGGGCGGCGCGGATCACCCGGTCCATCGCCGGGGAGATCCGCCAGCGCCGGAAGGCCCGCGGGATGTCCGCCGAGGACCTGGCGGCCGCGTGCGCCGATCTGGGGATGCCCATCCCGCGGAGCACCCTGGCCGACCTGGAGAACGGCCGCCGGGCCTCGATCAGCGTGGCCGAGTGGCTCGCGATCGCCGCGGCGCTGGACGTGCCCCCGGTCGTGCTACTGTGCCCGGTCGGCACGGCGGAAACGGCCGAGGTGCTCCCCGGCGCCGAGGCGCCCGCCTTCCGGGCGGCCCAGTGGGTCGCCGGTGAGGCGCCGCTCCGTCACCCGGGCCGGGCGGATGTGCTGACCGACTGGCTGCCCACCGCGGGCCCGGGGGCGCCCCTGCTGGCCTACCGGCTGAACGACGCCGCGGCCCGGGATCAGCTCGGCGCCGCGGGCCGTGCGCGCCAGTACCAGGACCTGGCCACCGGCGCCACCAGCGAGGATGAGCGGGCCGCCTACGAGGCGGCGGCGCGGGCGCAGCTGGCGGCGGCCGACAGGGCGCTCGACGAGGGGGAACGGGTCCGCGGGTGGGCCTCGGGCGAGGGGTGGCTGGCGCCCCCGCCCATCCGGATGCGCACCGTCACGACGGCGCCGGGCCCGCGCACGGGCGCCGGGCGGGCCGCCCCCGGCCGGGCGTACCAGGCCCGGCCCGGGCGGCCCGCGGTCGTGGTCGCCGACCTGGCCGATCTGCGTGGCCCGGTCACCGGCACCGTCGAGCTGCCGCTGTGGCTGTTGTGGAGCCAGCCCGACCGCACGTTCGACCTCGCCGACCCGGAGATGCGGCAGTGGCTGTACGAGATCGTGCTGCGGGAAGCGGGCAGCGTGGAGGACCTCACCACCTACCTGGACCGTGACACGCTGATCGCGCTCTGGCCGCGGCTGTACCTGCCCCCGGGCGTCCGGCTGGCCTGGGAGGACCAGCACGCGGCCCTGCGCTCCGCGGTCGCGGTCGCCTGATGCCGCTCAGCGACCTGCACCGCCAGCTGGCCGCCATCGCGCTGGGCGCGGCGGCGCGGTACGGGTTCGCCCTGGCCGGCGGCAACGCCCTGATCGCCCACGGGGTCGTCAACCGGTTCACCGCCGATGTTGATCTGTTCACCGACGAGGAGGCCAGCGTGGCGGCGGCCGCCGAGGCGGTGGAGGCCGCGCTGGCCGCGGCCGGCTTCCGGGCCGAGCGGCACGACAAGACCGGCGGGCTGGCGGACATCTTCCCCGACATCGGCGGGGGCCTGGCCGAGTGGATCGTCACCGCGCCCGGCGGCGAGCAGACGATGCTCCAGATGGCCTACTTCGAGCGGGACCACCGGCCCGTGGCGATGGACATCGGCCCCGTGCTGAGCCTGGAGGACGTGCTCGGGTCGAAGGTGTGCGCGCTGGCCAGCCGGGTCGAGCCGCGCGATTACGCGGACACCGCGGCGGCGCTGGAGCGCTACAGCCCGGCCCAGCTGATCGGCCTCGCCCGGCGGCTGGACCCCGGCCTGACCGGCCGGGATTTCGCCGACGCGGGCCGGCGGCTGGACGAGCTGAGCGACCGGCGGTTCACCGCCTTCGGGCTCAGCCCGCAGGAGATCGCCGAGCTGCGGCGGCGCTTCGCTGCCTGGCCCCGGTCCTGGCCGTCGCCGGACGGGGGCAACGCCGGGCACGGCTAGCATCTGGCTATGCGGTTCGCGAAGGGGCACGGCACCGGGAATGACTTCGTCATTCTGGTTGATCCCGCAGGCGAGCGGGGGCTTTCGCCCGGTCTGGCCGCGCGGCTGTGTGACCGCCGGGCCGGCATCGGCGCCGACGGGGTGCTGCGCGCGGTGCGGACCGGGGCACCGGCAGGCGGGCTGGGCATGGGGCCCGCCGGGAGCGGCAGCGCGGCCGCCGCGGCACCGAACGGCGGCCCTGGCTCCCCGGCCGGCCCCGGGCCCGAGTGGTTCATGGACTACCGCAACAGCGACGGGAGCACCGCCGAGATGTGCGGCAACGGCATCCGGGTCTTCGCACGGTACCTGGCCGGGCGCGGCCTGGCCACCGGGCCCGCCTTCACCGTCGCGACCCGCAGCGGGCCCCGGCGGGTCAGGCTCGAAGAGGGCGGGGACGTCACGGTCGAGATGGGCCGCGTCACGGTGCTCGGGCCGGGCCGGGCGGTGCTCGGCGGCCCCGGCGGCCTGGCCTGCGAGGGCCTGCGGGTCTCGGTCGGGAACCCGCACCTGGCCTGCCTGGTGGACGCGCCGCTGGCCGGCTTCGACCTGGCCGGGCAGCCGCTGCTGGACCCGGCGCAGTTCCCCGAGGGCGGCAACGTCGAGCTGGTCCAGGTGACCGGGCCCGGGACCGCGGAGATGCGGGTGCATGAGCGCGGCTCGGGCGAGACGAGATCCTGCGGGACGGGCGCGGTGGCGGCCGCCGCCGTGGCCGCTGTGGCCGCCGGGCAGGACCAGGGCAGCTGGCAGGTATCGGTGCCGGGCGGGCAGCTCACCGTGCTGCTCGAGCCGGGTGCCAGCTGGCTGAGGGGGCCCGCCGTGATCGTCGCGGAAGGCGAACTGGACGACTCCTGGCTGACGGCCGCGACCGCCGGCCGCTGACCGGGCAGGCCGGCAGGCCACCCACGCCGCCCAGCCGTCGCCCGGCCGGCCAGGCCAGCTGGTTTCCAGCCCCCCTGCCTGACATGTCACGGATCTTGGTCATGATCATGTCCGCCTCGTCCCGGTATCGGTATCCCGCGGCTGATATCCGTGACAGGTCATCGCCGGGTGTCCAGTATGTGGATACCGCCCCGCCGTCGGGCAGCGCCCGGTGGCCGGCCTGCGCGCGCCGGTCAGCCGCCGGTCAGGGCGGTGGCCGGCAGGCCGCGGATGGACGCGTCCAGCACCTGGGCGACGTGCGCCACGGCGGGGGCCGTGCCGTCGGTGCCGGTCAGCGCGGCGGCGATCTGCAGGCTGCAGCCCGGGTTGGCCGACACGACCAGGGCGGCGCCGGTCGCCCGGACCGCGGCCGCCTTCCGCTCGCCGAGCTCGCGCGCGGCCTCCGGCTGCAGCAGGTTGTACACGCCCGCCGAGCCGCAGCACGTCGCGCCGTCGCCCACCTCGGCCAGCTCCAGGCCCGGGATGGCCCCGAGCAGGTCACGCGGCTGCTGGCGGATCCGCTGGGCATGGGCCAGGTGGCAGGCGTCGTGATAGGCGACCCGGACCGGCAGCTGGTGGCGCTGCGCCTGCGGCCCGCCGGACTGGCCGTACAGCTCGGCGAGGAACTCGCTCAGGTCACGTACCTTGCCGCTGAGCGCGGCGGCCCGCGCCGCCCAGCCGGCCCGGGTGCTGTCCGGCCCGGCGCCATCCGGCCCGCTGCCATCCCGCCCGGCGCCGTCCGGCTCCCGGTCGTGCGGGGCCGCGAGGAGGGCGCCGTACTCCTTCATCGCCGAGCCGCAGCCCGCCGAGTTGACCACGATCGCGTCCACCCCGGCCTGCTCGAACACGGCGATGGTGCGCCGGGCGAACCCGGCCGCCTCCGATGCCCGGCCGGAGTGCAGCGACAGCGCACCGCAGCAGCCCTGGCCGGCGGGGATGATGACGTCGCACCCCTCGGCCGCGAGCACCCGCGCCGTGGCGGTGTTGACCTCGGGGAAGAAGACCTGCTGCACGCAGCCGGTGAGCATGCCCACCACCGCCCGGCGCTGGCCCCGGGCCGGCACCCGGCCGGGCAGCGCGGCCCGCCTGCCGGGTGACCACCCGCCGCGCGGCTTCCCCGGCGCCAGCCGCAGGGCGGAGCTGAACTCGGGGGCGAGGCGCTGCGCGGTCCGGCTCCGCCCGGCCAGCCGGTCCAGCCGGGCCCATTGCATGCCGCGCAGCGGGCCCGCCAGCGCCCGCAGCCGCCGGGGGTAGGGGAAGGTCGCGAAGATGGCCGCCCTCACCGCCCGGTCACGCAGCGACCGGGCCGGGGCGGGGCTGGGCCCGGGCGGGGGCTCCTCGGTCCAGGTGCGCGCCGCCTCGATGAGCCGGTCGTAGCGCACCCCCGACGGGCAGGCCGTCATGCAGGCCATGCAGCCGAGGCAGCGGTCGACATGGGCGGAAGCCTCGGCGGTGAGCCGGGAACCGTCCAGCGCCTGGGTGATGAGATGGATCCGGCCGCGGGGAGAGTCCATCTCCTCGCCCCACAGCTGGTAGGTCGGGCAGGCGGGCAGGCAGAAACCGCAATGGACGCAGTCCGACGCGGCCGATCGCAGCTCGCCGCCCGGATCCAGGGCGCTGGCCGCCTCGCCGCGCTTGTCCGGGGGCTGCGCGGGGCCGTCTTCCCGGGCCGGCGCTGTCATCAGATCCCTCCCGCGAAACGGCCGGGCGCCATCCGGTGCCCCGGGTCGAACTGGTCCTTGACCGCCCGCATCAGCGGCAGTCCCGGTACCGGGCCCCACATGTCCACCAGCTCCCGCACGGCGGGCGGGGCGTGGACCACGACGGCGCTGGCGAGCACCGGCGGGCTGTCCGGCGCCGGCGCGGAGGCGGGCCTGGCGTCCGCCTCCCCCCGGGCCAGGGCTTCCCGCAGGGTGGCCACGAACGCGGCGGCCGCCGCCGGGTGGTCGCCCGCGCCGAGCGCCACGTAGAGCACCCCGCTGGCGGCGGAACCGGCCACCAGCGGGTCGAGGCCGCCGGCGGCCGCGGCGCCATCGATCGTCGCCAGGACCGCGGGCAGCGCGGCCGCCCAGAACCCGACCCGGATCAGGGTGCCCGCCCCGCCGCGGCCGCCGGGCGGGCCGGTGCTGCCCCACCAGGCGGGCGCGTCCGGCGACGTCACCGCCTCCGCGCCGAGGATCCCGCGCAGCTGCGCCGCCCGCTCGCCGACCCCGGCCGGGTCCCCTTCCAGCAGCACCCCCACCCGCACCGGCCGGTCGCGCCCGGCCCGGCTGATCTCCACCGCCGTGGGCGCGAGCTCGCTGCCCGCCGCGGCGGCGACCAGCCGGCGCGCCTCGGCCGGGCCGGCCGCGTCCACGGTGGTGTACGCGGCGGCCGCGGGCAGCGGATGCAGCCGGAACACCGCCTCCACGATCAGCCCGAGCGTGCCGTAGGACCCCGCGAACAGCTTGCCCAGGTCGTAGCCGGCCACGTTCTTGACCACCTTGCCGCCCGAGGACGCCACGGTGCCGTCGGCGCGCACCACGGTGATCCCGATCACCAGGTCACGCGGCGTCCCGTAGCGCAGGCGCCGCGGGCCCGCCGCGCCGGTCGCGAGCGTCCCGCCGACCGTGCCGTCCCCGGCCCGGTCCGCGCCGTCCCCGGGCGCCGCGTCGAGGGCCAGCTGCTGCCCGGCGGCCGCCAGCGCCTCGCCGAGCCGCCGCATCCCGGCCCCGGCCTGGATCCGGGCCACCAGGTCCCCGGCCGCGTGCTCGACCACCTGGTCCAGCCGCAGCGTGTCGACCACCAGGTCGCAGCCCCGCGGCGGGGCGCCCCAGTCCAGCCGGCTCCCGCTGCCGCGGGGGACCACGGTGAGCGCCTGCTCGGCGGCCACCCGCATCACCGCGCTGGCCTCGGCCACGCTGGCCGGGGAGGCGGCGTAGCGGGGCGCCACCCCGGCCACGGCGTCGCCGGCGTCCGCGGCCCGGGCCGCGGGGCAGGCGGCGGCCAGTGCCCGCAGCACCGCGTCATCGGCCATGCCTCACCCGCCTCCCCGCCGCCCCGCCCGGCGCAGGCCGGGCCGCCCGGGCCGGGGATGCGGGCGCCACCGGTCGTTAGGCATCAGAATTGCTCTGCCTGACCGGAGGCGACCAGCGGGTGCGGGCCGCGGCGCGCCCCGGGCACCTCGCCGCACAGCCGCGGCGTCGGGAACACCTTGCCCGGGTTGCACAGGCCGGCCGGGTCGAACGCGCACCGGAGCAGCTGCATGGTGTCCAGGTCGTCGGCGCCGAACATCTTGGTCATGTACCGGGACTTGTCCACGCCCACGCCGTGCTCGCCGGTGATGGAGCCGCCGTGGCTGATGCACAGGTCCAGGATCGCGCCGGACAGCTCCTCGGCGGCCGCCTCCGCCTCCGGCGTGCCACCGTCGTACAGGACCAGCGGGTGCAGGTTCCCGTCGCCGGCGTGGAACACGTTGGCGACCCGGATGCCGGACTCGGCCGACAGCTTCGCGATCTCGTCGAGCACCGGGCCGAGCGCGGACCGCGGCACCACCCCGTCCTGGACGATGTACGCCGTGCAGATCCGGCCGACCGCCGCGAACGCCGACTTGCGCCCGGCCCAGATGACCGCGCGCTCGGCCGGGTCCACCGCCTCCCTGATCTCGGTCGAGCCCGCCTGCTCGCACAGCGCGCGGACGGCGGCGGCGTCCCGGCGCACGTCGCTCTCCGGGCCGTCGAGCTCCACGATGAGCACGGCCCCGGCGCCCTGCGGGTAGTGGCAGGCCACGGCGGCCTCGGCGGCCTCGATCGAGAGCGCGTCCATCATCTCGATGGCGGCCGGGACCATGCCCGCCCCGATGATCGCCGAGACCGCCGCCCCGCCCGCGCCGGTGGTCTCGAACGCGGCCAGCAGGCAGGTGACCATCTGCGGGATCCGGCTCAGCTTCACGATGATCTTGGTGACGATGCCGAGCGTGCCCTCGGAGCCGACGAACGCGCCCACCAGGTCGTAGCCGGGCGCCGCCCCGGTGCCGTCGCCCAGCCAGGTCAGCTCGCCCGCCGGGGTGACGATCTCCAGCCCGGTGACGTGGTGCACGGTGAAGCCGTGCTTGAGGCAGTGGGCCCCGCCGGAGTTCTCCGCCACGTTGCCGCCCACCGAGCAGACCTGCTGGCTGGACGGGTCGGGGGCGTAGAAGTAGCCGAACGGGCGGGCCGCGGTGCTCACCGCCAGGTTGGTGACCCCCGGCTCCACGATCGCCCGCTGGCTGTCCGGGTCGATGGCGATGATGCGGCGCATCCGGGACGTGACGATCAGCACCCCGTCGGTGCGGGGGAGCGCGCCGCCGGAAAGGCCGGTGCCGCTGCCGCGGGCCACGAACGGGACGCCGGCCCCCGCGCACACCCGGACCACGGCGGCGACCTGCTCCGCGGTCCGCGGCAGGACGACCAGCCCGGGCGCGGCGCGGTGGGAGGTGAGGCCGTCGCACTCGTAGGTGCGCAGGTCCAGCGGGTCGGTCACCACCCCGTCCGGGCCGCAGATCTCCACCATCGCGGGGACCAGCTGCTCGATCATCGTTACCCCTTGGTGCGCGGCGTCACTATGTCCCAGATTGCCCCGCGGCCAGGCTGATTTCCAGGGCTGGCCCCGGCGGATACGGTCCGTGGCCGAGTGTTTGGTGCCCATAGATGGGCAGCAAACCCGCATCCATGCCCACCAGGGCCCGGGGCCGGGGGCGGGTCAAGGCATGCGCTCGTAGGCGGGGATGGTGAGGAACTCGGCGTAGGTATCGGCCAGGCCGACCTCGGCGAACAGGGCGACCGCCTGGTCGTAGCGGGGGGCGTCGAAGGCGGCTCCGGCGGCCGCGCGGATCTTGTCCAGCTCCTCGCCCATGATCCGCTGGACCAGGTCGTGGGTGACCAGGGGGCCGTCGTCGAGGGTGACGCCGTTGTGCAGCCACTGCCAGACCTGGGACCGGGCGATCTCCGCGGTGGCGGCGTCCTCCATCAGGTTGAAGATCGCCACCGCGCCGTTGCCGCCGAGCCAGGTGGCCACGTACTGCAGGGCCACGCTGACGTCGTTGCGCAGGCCCGCCTCGGTGATCACGCCCGGGGTCTTGTCCACCGCCAGCAGGTCGGGCCCGGTGACGCTGACGTCCTCCCGGAGCCGGTCCAGCTGGTTGGGCCGGTCGCCGAGCGCGGCGTCGAAGACCTCCCGGCACAGCGGCACCAGGTCGGGGTGGGCGACCCAGGAGCCGTCGAAGCCGTCCCGGGACTCGCGGGTCTTGTCGTCACGCACCTTGGCCAGCGCGGTGGCGGTCACCTCCGGGTCGCGGCGGTTCGGGATGAACGCGGCCATCCCGCCCATCGCGTGCGCGCCCCGGCGGTGGCAGGTCCTCACCAGCAGCTCGGTGTAGGCCCGCATGAACGGCGCCGTCATGGTGACCGAGTTGCGCTCGGGCAGGACGAACTCCCGGCCCCGGGACCGGAACTTCTTGATGATGCTGAACAGGTAGTCCCAGCGGCCCGCGTTCAGTCCCGCGCTGTGCTCGCGCAGCTCGTAGAGGATCTCCTCCATCTCGAACGCGGCCGGGATGGTCTCGATCAGGACGGTGGCCCGGATCGTGCCGCGCGGAATGCCGAGGAAATCCTGGGCCAGGTTGAAGGCGTCGTTCCAGAGCCTGGCCTCCCGGTGGCTCTCCATCTTGGGCAGGTAGAAGTACGGCCCCTTGCCCTTGTCGAGCTGGCGCCGTGCGCAGTGCCAGAAGTACAGCGCGAAGTCGAACAGGCTGCCCGACACCCGCCGGCCGTCCACCAGCAGGTGCTTCTCGTCCAGATGCCAGCCGCGCGGCCGGACCACGATGGTCGCGAGCTCCCCGTCGGGCGCCAGCCGGTAGGACTTGCCCTCCTCGCTGGTGAAATCGATGGTGCGGTCGAGGGTGTCCTTCAGGTTGAGCTGGCCGGTGATCATGTTCTCCCAGAGCGGCGTGTTCGCGTCCTCGAAGTCGGCGAGCCACACGTTCGCACCGGAGTTGAGCGCGTTGATGGTCATCTTCCGCTCGGTCGGGCCGGTGATCTCCACCCGGCGGTCGACCAGCCCGGGCGCGGGCGACGCCACCCGCCAGGCCGGGTCATCCCGGATCTGGCCGGTCCCGGGGAGGAAGCCGAAGGTCCCGCCGGCCGAGATCTCCACCTGCCGGGTCTCCCGCGCCGCGAGCAGCTCCGCCCGCCGGGGGCCGAGCTCGCGCTGCAGCGAGGCGAGGAGGCGCAGCGCGTCGGGGGTGAGGATCTCGTCGTACCGGTCCCCCCGCGGGCCGGTGATCTCCACGCCCTCGACAGCAGCCATGTCGCGCTCCTCCCGGTGATGATCACGTCCTGGGCACGGGTTGCGGACGGTGGCACCGACGCTAACTCCCGGCCATGAGCGGGGTCAAAGGTGGCCGGCCGGCCCGGCGCAACGGCCGCGCCCGGCACGGCGCCCGGCCAGCGCCCGGCCCGGCGCCCCGGCCCGGGCACAACCATGGCCTCCCCGCTGTTTATTGAAGTGATGAAATCTCCCGCACATGGCAGCATTGACAGGCCACCGCCCGGCGAAGGCCGCGCCCGGCACCCAAGAAGGGGGCACTGAACTGCCCGGACACCGACCCAAGGCAGCGATGACTATCCCCGAGGACCACACCGGCGACCTCGACCTGGCCGACCGGCATGCCCTGCGCCGAGTCGCGGGCCTGTCCACCGAACTCACCGACGTCACCGAGGTCGAGTACCGCGCCCTGCGGCTGGAGCGCGTGGTGCTCATCGGGGTGTGGACCGAGGGGACGCTGGCCGGGGCGGAGAACTCCCTGCGGGAGCTGTCCCGGCTCGCCGAGACGGCCGGCTCGGTCGTGCTGGACGGCCTGGTCCAGCGGCGCGGGCGGCCCGATCCCGCGACCTACATCGGCGCGGGCAAGGCGGCCGAGCTGGCCGCCCTGGTGACGGCCACCGGCGCCGACACGGTCATCTGTGACGGCGAGCTCACCCCGGGCCAGCTGCGCCGCCTGGAGGGCGTGGTCAAGGTGAAGGTCATCGACCGCACCGCCCTCATCCTGGACATCTTCGCGCAGCATGCCCGGAGCAAGGAGGGCAAGGCGCAGGTGGAACTGGCGCAGCTGCAGTACCTGCTGCCGCGGCTGCGCGGCTGGGGCGAGTCGCTGTCCCGGCAGGCGGGCGGCCGGGTGGCCGGCGGCGGCGGCATCGGCACCCGCGGGCCCGGTGAAACCAAGATCGAGACCGACCGGCGCCGGATCCGGGCGCGCACGGCCAAGCTGCGCCGCCAGATCGCCGAGATGTCGGTGGGCCGCGAGGTCCAGCGCGGGCAGCGGCGGCGCCGGGAGGTGCCGGCCGTGGCCATCACGGGCTACACCAACGCCGGGAAGTCGAGCCTGCTGAACGCGGCGACCGGGGCCGGTGTCCTGGTCGATGACTCGCTGTTCGCCACGCTGGACCCCTCCGTGCGCCGGGCCCGGACGCCGTCCGGCCGCTGGTTCACCCTGACCGACACGGTGGGTTTCGTCCGGCACCTGCCGCACCAGCTGGTGGAGGCGTTCCGCTCCACGCTGGAGGAGGTCGCCCAGGCCGACCTGATCCTGCACGTCGTGGACGGCAGCGACGCCGACCCGGCGGCGCAGATGTCGGCCGTCCGGGCGGTGCTGGCCGAGATCGGCGCCGCCGACGTGCCCGAGATCGTGGTCATCAACAAGGCCGACGTGGCCGACCCGGTCGCGGTCAAGGGCCTGGAGGCGAACGAGCGGGGGTGCGTGGTGGTGTCGGCCCGGGCCGGGACGGGGATCGGTGACCTGCTCGCCGCCGTTGACGCCAGGCTGCCCCGGCGCGACCAGGAGATCCATGTGCTCGTGCCCTACGGGCGGGGCGACCTGGTGGCCCGGGCACACCAGGAGGGTGAGGTGCTCGCCGTGCGGCACGCGGCGGAAGGCACCGAGCTGACCGCGCGTGTCCCGCCGGGCCTGGCGGCCGAGCTGGCCGGCGTGGCGGGGGCGCCGGTGGCGGCCGGGAGAAATGCCGGCGATTAGCAGAATTCGGGCAGGCGATCTTGGCATTCAGCCTGTACAAGCACCCTCCGGTGCAATACCGTAACTGAACCGATACGTTGGTTGCCGCATCTTCGGAGCGCCCGCTCGCTCATGATCGTTTGGAGGCGATTCCGGGTACCCGGCGGTGATCTAGACAAGGCACGAGCCGTGGCAGGTGACCGCTCATGACGCAGGACGCCCGTACCTGGGGAGTTCCTGCACGGGGGAGAGCGCATCTGCGGGGGAGGGCTCATCGGTGACGATCCGCCTGTTGACGAACATCGGGCGCCTCTGGACCGGGTCCGAGGTGTGGAACAACGCTGCCATCCTGACCCAGGGCGACCGGATCGCGTGGGTGGGGCCCGCGGCCGAGCTGCCGCAGAGCCTGCCCGGGGTCATCGACGACATCGTCGACGTGGATCAGGTCGAGAACCTCAACGGCGGGCTGGTCACGCCGGGCCTGATCGATGCGCACACCCATCCCGTCTACGCCGGGAACCGCTGGGCCGAGCTGGCCATGAGGTCGGGCGGGTCCTCCGGGAACGAGATCGCCGCCGCCGGCGGGGGGATGGCGTCCACGGTGACCGTCACCCGCGGGACCGACCCCTGGACGCTGTGCAACGGCGTCCGCGCCCGGCTGTCCGAATGGCTCCTGAACGGGACCACCACGATCGAGGCCAAGACCGGGTATCACCTCACCCGGGACGGTGAGCTCGCCGACGTCCGGCTCCTCCGCTCGCTGGAGGACGAGGTCGGCATGCCCCGGATCCACGTGACGTTCCTCGCCGCGCACGCGGTGCCGCCGGAGTACTTCGGCCGCCGCCATGACTACGTCGACGCGGTCGGCACCTGGTGCGCGGACGCGGCCGCGGCCGGGGCGGACAGCGTGGACGTCTACTGCGAGGAGGGCCGGTTCACCGAGCGGGAGGCGCGCTGGGTGCTCGGCGCGGGCCGGGCGTCCGGGCTCCTCCCCCGGCTGCACGCGTGCGGCGAGGCGCGCAGCGGTGCGGCACGGCTCGCCGCCGAGATGGGCTGCGCGTCGGCCGACCTGCTACACGAGGCCGACGAGGAGGATGTCATCGCGCTGGCCACCGCCGGCGTCGCGACCGTCCTGTGCCCGGGCACCGCCCTGCAGGTGGGCAAGGCCCCGCCGGTGCGGCCGCTGCTCGACAAGGGGGTCGCGGTCGCGCTTGGCTCCGACCACGCGCCCGGCCGGAACGGCATGACCTCCATGGCGCTGGTCATCTCGCTCGCCGTCAGCCACTTCGGGATGAGCGTGAGCGAGGCGCTGCGGGCGGCGACGCTGGGCGGCGCCCAGGCGCTGCGCACCCCCGACCGGGGCGCGATGGCGCGCGGGCGGTACGCCGACATCGTGGCCTGGGACGCCGACCACGAAGGCGCCTTCGCCTGGTCGTACGGCCTCAAGCCGCTCCGGGTCTGGCGGGGCGGCGAGCCGGCGCTGAGCTGAGCCGTCACCCAGCGGCCGGGCTGGCCCGGCGCCCGTGACGGCGGTTTCCGGGCGGGCCCGGGCGCCCGTCACGGTCCCTGCCTCCGGCGCGCCCCCGGCATGGCATGCTTCAGGCATGGCTTCCCAGGCCGCTTCGGGCGGAACCCCCACCGGCGGCCCGGCGGTCGCCGTGGTGGTGGGCGAGGAGGAACTGCTGGTCGAGCGGGCCGTCGCCCGGCTCGTCGCGGCGGCGTCCGCCGCCGACGGCCAGCCGGGGGCCGGGGAGGGCCCGCTCCCGGCGCACAGCGGCGTCCACGAGGTCAGCGGCGGCGCGCTCGGGCCCGGCGACCTGGCCGCGCTCACCGCGCCCTCGCTGTTCGGCGGCGGCTGCGTGGTGGTGATCCGGGACGCGCACCACGCCGGCAAGGACGTCGCCGAGGAGCTGACCCGGCTGGCGGCCGGGCCGCCGCCCGACGTGCGCCTGGTCGTTATCCACGCGGGCGGGGCGAAGGGCAAGGCGCTGCTGGCCGGCCTGGCCGGGCACGGGGCGCGGGTGATCGAGTACCCCAAGATCACCAGGGTGTCCGACCGGATGGATTTCGTGCGCGGGGAGTTCCGCGCGGCCGGGCGCACCGTCGACGACGGCGGGGTGCGCGCCCTGATCGACGCGCTCGGGTCCGACCTGCGGGAGATCGCTTCCGCCTGCGCGCAGCTGGCGGCCGACACCACCGGCGTGATCGGCCAGGCCGAGGTGGCCAGGTACTACCGCGGGCGGGCCGAGGCGAGCGGGTTCTCGGTGGCGGACCGGGCGGTGGAGGGGCGCCTGTCCGACGCGCTGGAGCTGCTCCGCTGGGCGCTGGCGGTGGGGGTGGCGCCGGTGCTGATCAGCAGCGGCCTCGCCCAGGGGGTCCGGCTGCTTGGCCGGGTCAGCGGCGCGCCCCGGGGCCGGGGAAGCGCCGAGCTGGCGGCCGAGGTCGGCGCGCCGCCCTGGAAGATAGACCGGGTGCGGCAGCAGCTGCGCGGGTGGGAACCGGAGGGCATCGCGCGCGCCCTCGGGGCCGTGGCCGAGGCCGATGCGCAGGTCAAGGGGGAGGGAACGAGCCCGGGCTACGCGCTGGAGGTGGCGATCCGCACCATCGTCGCCTGCCGCTCCGGTTCAGCCGGCCACCGGGCCGGCCGCTAGCGGGGGTCAGGACTGGAGCTCGGCGGCCCGCTTGGCCATGGCCGACTTGCGGTTCGCGGCCTGGTTCTTGTGGATCACGCCCTTGCTCGCGGCCTTGTCCAGGCTCCGGCTGGCGTCGCGCATGGCCAGCGCCGCCGCGTCGGTGTCACCGGCGTCGGCCGCCTCGCGGAACTTGCGCACGCTGGTCTTCAGCGACGACTTGACGGCCTTGTTGCGCTGCCTGGCCTTCTCGTTCTGCTTGTTGCGCTTGATCTGCGACTTTATGTTCGCCACGCGGAAGCCTCGCTTGGGGTGCTGGTCTGGCTGGTCGGCGGACGCATCCGCTCCTGCGCGGCAGCGCCGCACCACCGGCGGCGCGCATCCATCCCGACGAAGCAGGATAGCTTACCGGGGGGCAGCGGCTCAAACCAGCGGCGCGGCCACCCCAGATGGCGCGGGCACCCCGCGCGATCTGCGACCATGGACGGCGCGACAACCGACTCGACCCTGGCGGATTCCTGTGTCACCACTGCCTGAGCAGCCTCCCACGGACGGCGGGCGGGGCGCGTCCCCCGGCCGGGGGGCGGCGCCGCACGGGGATACCCCCATGGGCATCATCAGGAACTTCTGCGTCATCGCGCACATCGACCACGGCAAGTCCACGCTGGCGGACCGGATGCTCCAGCTCACCGGCGTGGTGGGCGAGCGGCAGATGCGGGCGCAGTACCTGGACCGGATGGACATCGAGCGCGAGCGCGGCATCACCATCAAGAGCCAGGCCGTGCGGCTGCCCTGGACCGGCGCCGACGGCCGCCGGTACGTGCTGA
>Ga0335077_10005923_pt1 | contig 15048 bp, 15 predicted proteins | sample Lox_Sample_31_FD_207151 | JGI IMG/M metagenome (GOLD analysis project Ga0335077, IMG submission 207151) | Soil microbial communities from Loxahatchee National Wildlife Refuge, Florida, United States - Lox_Sample_3.1 | ecosystem: Environmental > Terrestrial > Soil > Wetlands | place: USA... | reverse complement strand
AGCGCGGCTGCGGGATCCCGGCCTCGGCGAGCCGTTCCCGCTGCCGCTGCTTCGACACCGCCAGCTGCGCGGTCTCGGGCGAGAGCGGGTGCGGCAGGCCGAGGCGCAGGGCCACCCGGGCGGCGATGGCGACGGCGTGGTCGGTGCCCGCCGCCACGATCCCGTCCGCCTCCTCCGCCCGCGCGAGCCGCTCGATCGCGGGCTCGTCCTCGATCGAGACGATCGCCCGCCGGTCGGCGAGCCGGAATCCGGGTGCGAGCGGATCCCGGTCCGCGGCGACGACGGTCAGCCCGCGCCGGCGCGCGGCCGTGAGGACCCCGAGCTGCGCCGGACCGGCGCCGAGGACGAGCAGACGCGCCGCTCCGTTGGCTGCCACGCCGCCATTGTCGCCGTAGCGCCCGTCGGCGCAGGCGGAGAGGTGACCCGAACGGGGGAGGCGGAGCTCGGACGCCTTGAGCACCCTACGTCGGTGGCTCCCGGCGGCACCCTCGGGCGGCGGCTACTCCTCGGCGCGGCGGCGGCCGCGTACGTCGGCGTCTTCGTCGCGTTCTACCTCTACGAGAGCCCGATCCTCGGGATCGGCGCCTTCTTCTACGTCCCGGTCTGCCTCGCCGCCCTGTGCACGGACGAGCTGCGCGGCGCCGCCGCAGGCGTGATCGCGACCGGCCTCTACGTCATCGCCATCGCCGTCATGCCGCACATGCCGGCCGGGAAGGTGATGACCGAGCTGACGTTCATCCGGCTCGTCACCTTCGTCGGCGTCGGCGCGCTCGTCGGCGGGTTCGCGCGGCGGAACCGCGACCTCGTGACGCAGCTCAGGGAGCTCGCCTCGAAGGACTTCCTCACCGGCATCGGGAACGCCCGCGTCTTTGACGAGCAGCTCGCCCGCCGCTGCGCGGCCGGGAAGCCGTTCACGCTCGTCCTCTCCGACATCGACAACCTCAAGCAGGTGAACGACGTCCACGGCCACGGCGCGGGCAACACCGCCATCCGCCGAGTCGCCGAGGTGCTGCTCGCCACGATCGGCGAGGGCGACGAGCTCGCCCGGGTCGGCGGCGACGAGTTCGCGCTGCTCACCGGCCTGCGCCAGGACGAGACCCAGCTGCTCTGCGCCCGGGTCGCCCGAGCGCTCGCGCAGGAGGAGCTCTTCCTCAGCTTCGGCGCGACCTCGTTCCCGGTCGACGGCACCGCCGCCGTCGAGCTGTTCCGGAAGGCCGACGACCGCCTGTTCGCGGCGAAGCTCGTCAGCCGCAACCGCCGGACGATCGTCGCCCTCTCGGGCGGCCGCGGCTAGACCGTCTGCTCGGCGACGTCGCCCGTCGGATGCGGCTCGAACGCCGCCTCCGGCCGGCGCTGCGGCACGACGAGCCCGACGGCGACGCCCGCGAGGAGCGCGCCGACGCAGAGGGCGAAGGCGACCGTGTACCCGTGTGCGGTGGGATAGCCGCCGGCGCCGACCGTCGACGCGACGATCGACGCGGTCGCCGCGCCGCCGAAGGCGCCGCCGACCGTCCTCGTCACCGTGTTCATCCCGGTGGCGATCCCCGTCTGCGCCGGCCCGACGTTCTCGATGATCAGGTTCGGCATCGACGCGAAGGCGAGCCCGATCCCGGCGCCGAGGATCGCCGAGGCGAGGTAGATCTCCCACGCCTCGCTCCGGGCGACGGCGAGGATCGTGAACGAGACGCCGGCGAGGACGGTGCCGCCGACGAGCAGCGGCTTCGAGCCGAAGCGCGCCTCGAGCCGGCCGGTCTGCGAGCCGACCAGGAGCATCGTGATCGTCGACGGGAGCAGGAAGAGCCCCGCCTCGGTGACCGACGAGCCGAAGCCGTAGCCGATCCGCGTCGGCGTCTCGACGACCTGCGGCAGGAGGATGAACGACGAGTACATCCCGAAGCCGAGCAGGAGCGCGGCCGCGTTCGTCGTCCAGACGCCGCGGATCCGCATCATCCGCATGTCGACGAGCGGATGGGTCGAGCGGCTCTCGTTCACGACCCAGAGCACGAGCACGGCCGCGCCCCCGCCGATCGCCGCGAGCGTCTTCGCGGACAGCCAGCCCCAGGTCGGCGTCTCGCTCACGCCGACGAGCACTGCGACGAGGCCGGCGGAGAGGAGCGCCGCACCCGCCCAGTTGACGCTGCCGGGCACCTTCAGCGGCGACTCGGGCACGAGCAGGTACGTCAGCACCGTCGCGGCGAGGATCGGAACGAGCGGCAGCCAGAACAGGAAGTGGACCGAGAGGTGGTCGGCGATCGGCCCGGCGAGGACGACGCCGGCGCCGCCGCCGACGCCGAGCAGCGCCGACATCAGCCCGATCGCGCCCGCGACCCGCGCGCGCGGGAACTCGTCGCGGATGATCCCGAACGCGAGCGGGAAGATCCCGGCCGCGGTGCCCTGGACGACGCGGCCGACGAGCATGACCGGGAGCGTCGCCGCCAGCGCCGACACGACCGTGCCCGCCGCGAGCACCGCGAGCGCGATCACGAGCAGGCGCTCCTTCCCGTGCATGTCGCCGAGCCGCCCGAGCAGCGGCGTGGCGACCGACGCGCTCAGCAGGAAGGCGGTGAGCACCCAGCTGACCCCGTCCTCGGACGTGTGCAGCTCGTGCTGGAGCGCCGGCAGCGCCGGCGCGACGAGCGACTGGAGCAGCGCATACGAGACGCCGCCGAGCGCGAGGACCGAGAAGGTCACCCGCGCCCGGCGTTCGTCCCGTGCATCCACGGTGGAAGTACTAGCGGAGCGGCGTCCGCGTGCGCTACGCCGCCTCGAGCAACGCCTCCGGCGCCTCCTCGAGGACGACCGCGCGGCGGCGCGGGATCAGCGCCGAGGCGACCGCTCCGAGGGCGACGACGGCGCCGCCGACGTACACGGCGGTCTGCGTCCCGTGCACGAACGACGCGGCGCTCTCGTAGCCGCCCACCCGCGAGAAGATCGAGGCGAGCACGGCCACGCCGAAGACGCCGCCGAGCTCCCGGATCGCGTTCGTCGCGCCGGACGCCTTGCCCTCCTGCTCGGGGCGAACCGAGCTGAGCACGACGTTGGCGACGGGAGCGAAGAACAGCGCCATGCCCGCGCCGGAGAGGACGAACGGGCCGACGAGGTCGCTGTACGGCGTCGTCGCCGACATGACGCTCGCGATCCAGAGCAGCCCCGCCGACTGAAGCGTGAGCCCGAGCGCCATCAGCCGCTGGCCGCCGATCCGGTCGGAGAGCGCGCCCGCGATCGGAGCGACGAAGATCGGCATCGCCGTCCACGGGAGGATCCGCACGCCGGCGGCGAGCGGCGAGTAGTGCTGGACCGTCTGGAAGAACTGCGCGAGCAGGAAGATCGAGCCGAACATCCCGAAGAACATCAGCAGGGACGCGACGTTCGTGAGCGAGAACGTGCGGCTGCGGAAGAACTGCATCGGCAGCATCGGCGACTTCGCGCGCAGCTCCCAGGCGACGAACCCGCCGACGAGCAGGACGCCGGCGACGAGCGCCGTGACGATGCCCGTGCTCGTCCAGCCGTGCGAGTTGCCGTTGACGAGGCCCCAGACGATCCCGAGCAGCCCGGCGCTCGCCAGCCCGAGCCCGGGCAGGTCGAGCGTCGAGTCCGGGCCGTAGCTCTCGTCGAGCCGCGCGAGCGCGAGCGGCGCGAGCACGAGCCCGATCGGAACGTTGATCCAGAAGATCCAGTGCCAGGAGACGCCGTTCACGATCGCGCCTCCGACGAGCGGGCCGAGCGCGATCGCGAGCCCGCCGATCCCGCCCCAGATCCCGAGCGCGAGCCCGCGCCGCTCCCGCGGCACCGCCGCGGAGAGGATCGTCAGGGTCAGCGGCGTCACGATCGCGGCGCCGACACCCTGCGCCGCGCGGGCGATCTCGAGCTGGTTCGCCGTCGTCGCGAGCGCCGCGCCGGCGGAGGCGACGGTGAACAGGAGCAGCCCGATCGAGAACATCCGCCGCCGGCCGAACCGGTCGCCGAGCGCGGCCCCGGTCAGGAGCAGCACCGCGAACGTCAGCGTGTACGCGTTCACCGTCCACTCGAGCTGCGAGATGGACGCGTGCAGGTCGAGCCGGATCACGGGCAGCGCCGTCGTGACCACGAGGTTGTCGAGGCTGACCATGAAGAGCGCGACCGAGGTGATGGCCAACGTCCAGATGATCGAGCGCTTTTGATTGTGAGTCATCACTTCCTCCATGGTGAAAAAAACACGACTCCTAGAGATCCTTGCCGCAGCCCTCGAGCAGGTCGGTCATCCACGGGTCCGGGTTCTCGTGGACCTGCATCGACGCGAGCACGTTCAGCATCATCCCGGTGGCGAAGAAGTGCCAGACGACGGGCCAGTCGGCGTCCGACACGCGCCGGACGTAGGCGATCAGGTCGCCGTACCCGGCCCGGACGACCGCGCGGATCTCGGGGTCGTCCGAGGCGACGTAGGCCTGCATCTGCGCCCGGAGCCAGGCGCGATCCGAGTCCAGCTGGGCCACGTAGGCCTCGCCGATCGCCTTCAGCGCCTCCTCGCCGCGCTTGCCCTCGGCGGCCTTCTGGAACATCTCGAGCGTCTCGCGGAAGCAGCGGGCCGTCGACGCCTTGAACAGCTCCTTCTTCGTCCCGAACAGGCGGAACAGGTACGGCTGCGAGATGCCGGCCCGCCGGGCGATGTCCTCGGTGGACGTCCCCTCGTAGCCGTGCCCGGCGAACTCGATCATCGCCGCGTCGAGCACGTCGTCCCGCCGCTCTGCCGCCGTCAGTCTCGTTGCCACGGTCATGGCTCCATTATTAGTGATGACTCACAAGCTTGTCAAGGGCCTCCGCCACCCGGTCGAGCTCAGCCTCCGTCAGCCGGGTGTGGAGCGGCAGCGCCAGCGCCCGCTCGTAGGCGGCGTCGGCGCCCGGGAAGGGGCCCTGGTCGCGGTACGCGCCGAGCCGGTGGAGCGCGTACGTCCCGATCTGGCACTGGATTCCCTCCGCCCGCAGCTCGGCCATCACCTCGTCGCGGCGGTCGACCTGGACGACGTAGGCCTGGAGTCCGTGCCGGTCGCCCGGGTCGGCCTCCGGGAGCACGAGGTCGAGCCCGGCGAGCCGCTCGGCGTAGCCGGCGGCGACGCGCTCGCGGGCGGCGAGCAGCTCGTCCAGCCGGCGCAGCTGCGGGATCCCGAGTGCGCAGAGCACGTCGCTGAGCCGGTAGTTGAACGCTCCCGCGGGCATGTCGACGTACGAGCCCGACGGCGTCCAGCCGTGGTGGCGGAGCGACCGCGACGCCTCGGCGATGCCGTCGTCGTCCGTCGTGACCGCGCCGCCCTCGCCGGTGGTGACGATCTTCCGCGGGTGGAAGGAGAAGCAGCCGACGAGGCCGAGCCCGCCGCACGGGCGGCCCCGGTGCGCCGCGCCGAGCGCGCCCGCCGCGTCCTCGAGCAGCGGCAGGTCCGGCAGCTCCTCGAGCCGCGCCGGCCGGCCGAACAGGTGCACCGCGAGCACCGCCCTCGTGCGCGGGGTGATCCGGCGCGCGGCGTCCTCCGGGTCGACGTTCATCGTCACCGGGTCGACGTCGACGAGCACGGGCGCGGCGCCGACGAGCGCGACGACGTTCGCCGTCGCGGGGAACGTGTACGCCGGGACGAGCACCTCGTCGCCGGGCCCGATCCCGGCGCTGAGCACGGCGAGGTGGAGCGCCGCCGTCCCGGAGGAGACGGCCACCGCGTGCTCCGCGCCGGCCGCCGCCGCGAGCAGCTCCTCGAGCTCCTCGACCTTCGGGCCCATCGTCAGCTGCCCGGACTCGAGCACCGCGGCGACCTCGGCGAGCGCCGACTCGTCCACGTCGGGCCGCGCGAGGCGGACTACGTCAGCGCCGGCCTGCGGCTGCGATACCACGCGATCGTCCTCTCGAGCCCGTCGTCGAGCTCGACCTTCGCCTCGAAGCCGAGCTGCTCCCGCGCCTTGGCGACGTTCGGGATCCGCAGCTCGACATCCGTGTAGTGGAGCGGCTGGAACACGATCTCGCCCGGGCAGCCCGTGAGCCGCTTGATCCGCTGCGCGAGGTCGAAGATCGTCACCGCCGAGCGCGGGTTGCCGACGTTGAAGCTCTGCCCCACCGCCTCGGGGCGCTCGAGGCAGAGCAGCAGCGCCTCGACCATGTCGTCGACGTAGCACCACGCGCGGATCTGCGCGCCGTCCCCGTGGATGGTCAGGTCGCGGCCGGCGAGCGCCGCCTCGATGAAGGCGCGGATCGCGCCGCCGCCGATCTGGCCCGGCCCGTAGACGTTGAACGGGCGCACGGTGACGGTCGGGATGCCGAGCTCGTCGTGGTACGCGTGCGCCATGTGCTCGCCGGCGAGCTTCGAGACGGCGTACGTCCAGCGGGCCTCGCCGACGGAGCCGATCGTCGAGACGTGGCCCTCGGCGACGTTGTACGCGTGCGTGCCGAAGACCTCGCTCGTCGAGAAGTCGACGAGCCGCTCGAGCGTGTCCTTCGTCGCGAGCGCCGCCTCGAGCACGTTGTACGTCCCGATCATGTTCACGCGCATCGTCCGCACCGGGCTCTCGAGGACGGTGTCGACGCCGGCGATCGCGGCGCAGTGGACGATGTGCGTCGCGCCGTGCGAGAGCTCGAGGACGGCGTCGGCGTCGAGGACGTCGGCCTGGTGGAACGAGAAGTTCGGGTGCTCCGCCAGGTCGGTGGCCGAGAGCGCGTCGCGGTGGAGGTTGTCGAGCGCGACCACCTCGTTCGCGTCCACGAGCACCCGGGCCAGGGTCGTGGCGATGAAGCCCGCGCCGCCGGTGACGAAGATCCGCTTCCCCTGCAGGGACATCGCGATCGAGTCTAGCTTTGGCCCATGCACGGCGATCTCGAAGCGTGGCTCGACGCGGCGGCCGGGACGGACGACGCGTTCGTGGAGGACGCCTGGCGGCGCGTGCTGCGGCGTCCCGTCGACGAGGACGCGAAGCGGCAGGCGCTCGAGCGGCTCGCGGACGGGTCGCTCTCCCGCTCCGTCCTCCTGCAGGAGCTCGTGTCGAGCGACGAGTTCGCGCAGGTGGCGCTGCTCGACGGAGCCGTCGCCTTCGCCGCGGGCCTGCGCGGGCGGCCGCGCGACACCCGCGGGCCCGCGCGGCCGCGCGAGCTGGCGGCGCCGGCGTCGAGCGACGAGCGGGCGATCGAGATCCCGTGGTGCCTTGCCCGCTACGACGGCGAGAAGCGCGTGCTCGACGCCGGCTACGCGTTCGCCGAGCCGGCGTACCTCGCCGGGCTCGCCGCGCTCGGGGCGCGCGAGCTCGTCGGCGTCGACCTCGCCGAGACGGAGGTCCCGGGACTCCGGCCGGTCGTCGCGGACGTGCGCTCGCTCCCGTTCGAGGACGCCGCGTTCGACCTCGTGCTCTGCGTCTCGACGCTCGAGCACGTCGGCCGCGACACGAAGGTCTACGCGGTCGAGGCGGCGCGCGCGGACGACGGCGACGAGGCGGCTCTGCGGGAGCTGCACCGGGTGCTCACGCCCCGCGGACGCCTGCTCGTCACCGTCCCGACCGGCGCGGAGGACGACCAGGGCTGGCAGGTGCAGCGCCCGCCCGGCGAGTGGATCGCCCGCTTCGAGCGCAGCGGCTTCCTCGTCTACGAGGACGAGCTCTATCTCCACGACGTCGAGGGCTGGCGGACGGCGACGCCCGCGCAGGTCGAGGGCGTTCGCTACGGCGCGCCCGGCCCCGGCGCGGGGGCGATCCTCCTCGCCGAGCTCCGCCCGCGCACGATCCTCGAGCGCATCCGCCTCGTCGTCCGAGACGCGCGGCACCGCGACACCCCGCGCCGGAGCACGGCGACGCGCGAGTAGCATCGCCCGCGGTGCACGGCAAGACCGTCCTCTTCGTCGGCGCGGGGCGACACCAGCGCCGCGCGATCGTCCGCGCGCAGGAGCTCGGGCTGCGCGTCGTCGCCGTCGACCGGAACGAGGCCGCGCTCGGGCTCGCCGTCGCCGACGCCGCCGAGACGGTCGACTTCCAGGACGTCGAGCGCGTGATCGAGGTCGGCCGGCGCCACCGGGTCGACGGCGTGCTCACGGTCTCCGCCGACCGGGCGGTGCCGGTCGTCGCCGCCGTCGCGGAGGAGCTCGGGCTGCCCGGGATCGGCACGGACGTCGCACACGCGATGACGCACAAGATCGCGATGCGGCGACGCCTCGCCGAGGCGGGGGTGCCGCAGCCGCGGTTCGCGGCGGCGCGCGACCTGCGCGAGGCGCTGGCGGCCGCCGAGACCGTCGGCTTCCCTGCAGTGCTGAAGCCCGCGGACTCGGGCGGCCAGCGCGGCGTCTTCCGGCTCGACTCGATCGACGACCTCGAGGCGAGCCTCCACGTCGCGCTGCGCGAGTCGGCGGGCGGCGAGGTCGTCCTCGAGCACTTCCACGACGCGCTCGAGCTGAACGGGATCGTCGTCGCGCGCGCCGGCGACGCGCTGCCGCTGACGCTCTCCGACCGGCTCCGCCCGCCCGGGATCGGCTTCGGCGTCGGCTGGACGCACGTCTATCCCGCGACGATCTACGGCGACGTGCTCGAGGAGGCGGAGCGCGTCGCCGCGCACGCGACGCGCGCGCTCGGGCTGCGCGACGGGATCGCCTTCCCGCAGCTGCTCGTCACGGAGGAGGGCGTGCTCGTGATCGAGGTCGCGGCGCGGATCCCCGGCGGGCAGATGGCCGACCTCGTGCGCCACGCCGTCGGGGTCGACCTCGTCGAGATCGCGCTGCGGCAGGCGCTCGGCGAGGTGGTGCCGGACGAGATCGCGCTGCCGCGGTTCCAGCAGCCGCTCGCGATCCGGTTCTTCACGGCCTCGCCGGGCCCGCTGCCGACCGGCCGGGTCGTCCGCATCGGCTCGCTCGAGCCGGTGCTGTCGGCGCCCGGCGTCGTCCAGGCGGACACGTATCTCCAGCTCGGCGAGACGATCCGCCCGGTGCGGCTCGACGGCGACCGGCGCGGGTACGTCATCGCCGTCGCCGACACGAACCTCCAGGCGCTCGAGCTCGCGGAGTCGGCCGCGCGCCTCCTCCACGTCGACGTGGAGCCGGCGTGACGGATCCGCGCGTCCAGATCGTGGCCGACGGCTACGACGCGATCGGCCGGACGTTCGACGCGTGGCGGGACCGGATCGTCGGCGACCCGCGCGCGGCGTGGCGCGGCGAGCTCGTGTCGCGCCTGCCGCAGCGCGCGCGCGTCCTCGACCTCGGCTGCGGCACCGGCGTCCCCGACACGAACCTGCTCGCCGACCGCTTCCGCGTCACCGGCTTCGACGTCTCGCCGGAGCAGATCCGACGGGCGAGCCGGGCCCTCCCCGGCGTCGAGTTCATTTGCGCCGACTTCACGGAGCTCGAGCTGGAGCCGGGCTCGTTCGAGGGCGTCGCCGCCTTCTACTCGCTCAACCACGTCCCGCGCGACCTGCTCGCGCCGCTGTTCCGGAGCGTCCACGGCTGGCTCGTCCCGGGCGGGCTCTTCCTCGCGGCGCTCGGCGCGGGCGACACCGACGACTGGACCGGCGACTGGCTCGGCACGACGATGTTCTTCTCGAGCTTCCCGCCGCCCGTGAACACGCGGCTCGTTCTCGAGGCCGGCTTCGAGCTGCTCCGCGACGAGGTCGTCACCTTCCGGGAACCGGAGGGCGAGGCTTCCTTCCAGTGGATACTTGCGCAGGCATGACGTGCCGGTTCGACATGGCGCACTACCGCGAGCTGCTCGACGCCGCGAAGGCGGGCGGGTACGAGTGGGCGAGCTTCGACCGGCACCCTCGCGCCGGCGACCTCTTCCTCCGGCACGACGTCGACCTCTCGCTCGAGGCGGCGCTCGAGACGGCGCGGCTCGAGCACGAGCTCGGCGTCCGCGCGACGTACTTCCTGATGACGGAGAGCGCGTTCTACAACCTCCGCTCGCACGTCGGGCTGTACACCCAGCGACAGCTGCGCCAGTGGGGCCACGCCGTCGGCCTCCACGCCGTCTACCCGCGGGCCGAGCTCGACCGGCGGTTCGACAACGTGATCGCGTGGCACAACCCCGATCCCGAGTACGTGCACGAGCCGGTCGTCGGCGCGGTCAACGTCATGGAGGAGCCGTACTTCACACCGGGGCTGTACCGCTCCGACTCGAACCAGCACTGGCGCGAGGGCTGCCCGCACGACGAGCTCGCCGCGGGCTCGTTCGAGTGGCTGCAGCTGCTCATCCATCCGGAGATCTGGGTCTACGAGGGCAAGACGATGGGCGAGACGATGCAGTCGCTCCTCGACGCGAAGCGCGGGGAGTGGCTCGAGTATCTCCGGAACGACCGGATCGACCTCGAGTGACGACGGTGCTGCTCAGCGCGGCGGGGGCGCCCGGCGCGGCGCGACTCATCCGCGCGTTGCGAGAGAACGGCGAGCGGAAGGTGCGCGTCGTCGGCACCGACATGAGCGAGCGGGCGATCGGGAAGCATCTCTGCGACGCGTTCCACGTCGTGCCCGCCGGGTCGGATCCCGGGTATCCGGACGCGATCCTCGAACTGGTCGAGCGCGAGCGCGTCGACGTCGTGCTGCCGCAGTCGTCGTTCGACCTCGCCGGGCTCGCCGCGGTGCGCGAGACGTTTTCGGTGCCGGTGCTCGTCTCGTCGCCGGAGACGATCCGCCGCTCGAACGACAAGGCGGAGAGCTACGCGCTGTTGCAGCGGATCGGCGTGCCGACGGTCGCGTTCCGCCGCGTCGCGGGCGCGCGCGAGGTCGAGGCGGCGGCGCGCGAGCTCGGCTACCCGGAGCGGGCGGTCTGCTTCAAGCCCGTGTTCTCGTCCGGGTCGCGCGGCTTCCGGATCCTCGACCCGACCGTCGACCGGGCGCACCAGCTGCTGCACGAGCGGCCGGGCTCGGTGGCGATGCGGCTCGAGGAGGCGCTCGAGCTGCTGCCGGCGGAGGGCGGGACGGAGCTGCTCGTGATGGAGCTCGCGACCGGCGGCGAGCGGACGGTCGACGGCATCGCCGACGGCGAGCGCGTCGTGCTCGGCCATCCGAAGACGCGGGAGGCGATGCGCGCCGGGCTCGCGATGTACTTCGTCACGCTCGACGACCCTGAGCTGATGGAGATCGCGGAGACGATCGTGCGCGAGCTGCGGATCGAGTGGTTCTTCAACATCCAGCTCGTCGGCGCACACGTGATCGAGGTGAACCCGCGGATCTCGACGATCGTCTATCAGGAGGATCTCAATCTCCCGTGGCTCGGCGTGAAGCGCGCGCTCGGCGAGATCTCCGACGAGGAGCTGGCGGCGCTGCGCCGGCGCGTGCGGCCCGGGCGGACGGCGCTGCGGTACTTCGACCAGGTCGAGTTCGACGCGCCGTGAGCGATTCGGCGTTCCCGGACGAGGAGCTGCTGCGCGAGGCGCTCGAGGAGGTCGCGGTGGCCGATCTCGGCGACTACGTCGAGGAGCCGTGGGGCTCGACCGCGCTCGCGGCCGCGGAGCAGATCGCATCCGATGGCGCCTCGCCCGAGCTCGTCGAGCTCGCGCGCGCAGCGGTCGAGCGGGTCGCGGCGAACTCGCAGCTGCTGGAGCTGCTCGACGACCCGGCCCAGCTGCAGGCGCGGATCGAGGTCCTCCGCGCCAGCCTCGCCCAGCTCTGACGAGCCACTGTTGGATAGGCCCCGCACAGCCCTGTCCTGGTGTCAGACACGAACGGGCGAGACACCGCTTGTTCATGCGGAACCGCCGTCCTGCCGGGGCACGACCCGGTGTCAGACACCACAAACGGAAGTGTCACGGCTTCCTCGCGCGAGCGTCACGACTTCCACGCGGATGTGTCACGAACTCCTCGCGGAAGCGTGACGTGATCGTCAGGCGTGGACGCCCATCCAGATCGAGCCGACGTAGCCGCTGCCCTGCCTCTTCACCGTGAGGAGCGAGCGGCTGCCGCCGTTGACGTAGATCGAGTCGTTCGCGTTGCGCGTGTCCCGGTTCGGACGCGCGGAGTATGGCGACCGCGCGAACACCGCGTCCGTGAGCGCGTCGTCGAAGAACAGCTGCCCCGTGTGTACGACGTTGCCGCGGATGTGCACCTTCACGTGGATGTGCACCGTCCTCCCCGGATACCAGCCCGGATAGATCGTCGTGAACGTCGCGATCCCGCCGGCGCTTGTCCGCTGCACGCCCCGCAGGAACGTCCGGCCGACCGTGTCGTTCGCCGCCTCGTCGGAGTAGACCCCGCCCGAGTCGGCGTGCCAGATGTCGACCGCGGCGCCCGCGACCGGCTTGCAGCTCGCGACGTTCGCGACGCCGAGCCTGAGCGCGAGCGGCGTGCCCGGCCGGCCGCCGCGGATGTCGCGGCGCAGCTTCGCGTCCGCGGCGACGTAGTACGGCCCCTCCGTCATCTCCGGCGCCAGCACGCAGGTGACGAGGCCCTCGGCCACCGCGTTGGGGCCGGCGGCGTCGCCGGGAGCCGTCTTCCAGGCGGCGCCGCCGGCGGCCGCGGCTGCGAGCCCCGCGATCCGCACGAGGGAGCCTCGACGACTGATGCGCTCGTTCTCCATTCGTCCACGGTAGAGGGCCAGGCTGAGGAACTCCTGTGCGTTGCCGCTAGCGTGGGCGCGTGCGGGTGACCCACTGCCCCGTCAACACCGCGGGAATCCCGTGGACGAACGTGCAGGCGCTGCGCCGCCGCGGCGTCGACGCGCGCCTCGTCGTCTTCAACCGCTACACGCTCCATCCGGAGGCCGACGTCGACCTCGGCCGCGACGGCGGCCTGCTCCGGCAGCAGGCGACGCAGTGGCGCGCGTTCGCTCGGCTCGCCCCGCGAACCGACCTCTTCCACTTCTACTTCGGGCTGACGCTCGTGCCGAAGTCCCTGCAATTCCCGCTCTTACGGGCGCTCCGGAAGCCGTCCGTGCTCCACTTCCTCGGCTCCGACATCCGCGGCAGGACGCGAAGCGAGCTCGCCTGGACGCGCCGCGCCGACGCGCGCGTCGTCGGCTCGTACGACGCGATCCGCTGGGTTCCCGACGCGGTCGTGATCCCGCCCGGAATCGAGCTGAGCGGGATCGAGCCGGCGCCGCCCTCCGACCGCGAGCGCCCCGTCGTCCTCCATGCCCCGTCCTCGCGCGCGCGCAAGGGCACCGAGCACGTCGTCGCCGCCTGCGAGCGCCTCGGCGTCGAGCTCGAGATCGTCGAGGGGCTCGACCACCGCGAGGCGTTCGAGCGCTACCGCAACGCCGACGTCGTCGTCGATCAGCTCAACGCGGGCTGGTACGGCGTCTTCGCGATCGAGGCGATGGCGCTCGGGAAGCCCGTCGTCACGTTCCTGCACGACGAGGCCGTTCGCCGCACGGAGGACGCCTTCGGCGTGGAGGTGCCGATCGCGAGCGCGACGAAGGAGACGCTCGTCGACGTCCTGCGCCCGCTCGTCGAGTCGCCGGAGGAGCGGCGGCGCGCCGGCGCGGCCGGCCGTGCCTACGTCGAGCGCGTCCACGACGCCGACGCGGTCGCGACCCGCCTGGTCGACCTCTACGCTGAGCTGCGATGAGACTCGGGTACGAGCTGAAACGGCTCGGCCGCCACACCGTCATCTACGGGCTCGGCGGGACGGTCTCGCGCGTGCTCGCGGTGCTGCTCCTGCCGCTGTACACGCACTACCTGCCGCGCAGCGCGTACGGCAAGGTCGAGATCGTCACCGCGGCGACGGCGGTGATCGCGATTCTGCTCCAGCTCGGCGTCGCGAGCGCGTTCTTCCGGTTCTACTTCGACGCGAAGGACGACGCCGGGAGGCTGACCGTCGTCCGCACCTCGTTCTGGTTCACGATGGGGTCGGCGACGCTCGGGCTCCTCGTCGGCGTGATCTTCGCCGCGCCGATCGCCCGGCTGCTCGGCCTCGGCACCGCCTCGAACCTCGTCGTCGCAGGCGCGGTCGGGCTGTGGGCGCAGACGAACTACCAGCAGCTGACGGCGCTCTTCCGCGTCGAGGAGCGCTCGGTCGCGTTCGCGATCGCGAGCGTCGCCAACGTCCTCATCACCGTCGCCGCGACGGTGCTCTTCGTGGCCGTGCTGCACAAGGGCGCGATCGGCCTCATCGTCGGCAACTTCATCGGGACGCTCATCGTCTACGCCGTGCTCCTCGCCTACCGGCACCAGCAGCTCGGGCTCGAGTTCGACCGGCGGCTGTTCCGCGGGATGCAGAAGTTCGGGATGCCGCTCGTTCCGTCGGCGCTGGCGCTGTGGGCGATCAACTTCATCGACCGCGAGTTCATCGTCTGGTACAAGGGCGCCGGCGAGGTCGGCGTGTACTCCGTCGCGATCAAGGTCGCGTCGATCATCACCTTCGTCATGGTCGCGTTCCGGACGGCGTGGCCCGCGTTCGCGTACTCGATCGAGGACGACCGGGAGGCGAAGCGGACGTACTCGTTCGTGCTGACGTACCTCCTCTCGTTGGCGTCGTGGGGCGCGCTCGCGCTCGGCGCGCTCGCGCCGTGGTGGGTCGCGCTCCTGACGAACCCGCGCTTCCAGCGTGCGGAGGAGGCGGTCGGACTGCTCGCGTTCGCGTTCGCGATCTACGCGGGGTACACGGTGCTCGCGATCGGCAGCGGCCGAGCGCGGCGGACGCAGTTCAACTGGGTGGTGACGGGCATCGGCGCAGCCGTGAACGTCGGCCTCAACTTCTGGCTGATCCCGAAGTGGGGGATGGTCGGCGCCGCGATCTCGACGCTGGTCGCGTACGTCACGCTCTTCGTCGGGATGACGATCTACGCGCAGCACGTCTACCGCGTGCCGTACCAGTGGCGGCGGGTCGTCACCGCCGTCGGTGCCGGCGCGGGCCTCACCGTCGCCGCGCGCGCGGCGCACCTCCCGTTCGCGCCGTCGGTCGTGCTCGTGGCGGTGTACCCGCTCGTCCTCGCCGGGCTCGGCTTCTACCTCCCGGCCGAGCGGGCGCGGCTGCTGCGACGCGTGCCGACGATGCGCTAGAGGCGGAGCTCGAGGAAGCTCGAGCCGGGGATCGGGTTGTGCCGGTACGGCGGGATCTCGACGAACCCGAGCGTCCGGTACAGCTCCTGCGCCGCGCCCATCGACGGGAGCGTGTCCAGGCGCATCCGCCCGTA
>Ga0335077_10005922_pt1 | contig 15049 bp, 16 predicted proteins | sample Lox_Sample_31_FD_207151 | JGI IMG/M metagenome (GOLD analysis project Ga0335077, IMG submission 207151) | Soil microbial communities from Loxahatchee National Wildlife Refuge, Florida, United States - Lox_Sample_3.1 | ecosystem: Environmental > Terrestrial > Soil > Wetlands | place: USA... | reverse complement strand
TCAGGGAAAATGGCAGGTCTCCCTCCACGGCGGATTCGGCGCGCAGTGGAGCCGCGACGGCAGGCAACTCTACTATTTCGATCCGTCACGCAACGTGCTGGCCGTCTCCATCCAGTCCGTCGCGGGCGCCCTCCAGTTCGGCACCCCCCGCGTGGTGGCCTCCAACTCGATGTCCGCTCCCTTCTACTTCTACAGCGTTTCCCCCGACGGCAAGCGCATCTATCTTCCCAATGCCCCGCAGCAGGTGAGCCAGTCCGTCACCGTGGTCTCCAACTTCACCGCCGCCCTCCGGTAGCCACGGTCTGCGCCTTTCTGCCCGTGGAATGTCCTTGTCGCGCAGGGCCTGGCCCTGCGGTTTTTCCTCCCCCGTGTTCTCCGTTTCTCCGTGTCCTCCGCGTGAATTCTTACTTTTCAGTTTTTTGTTTTCCTCGGCGCTCTTCCGCGCCTTCTGCGCCGGCTCGCCGTGGCGGGCCTCTGCGCTACCTTCTCCCCGGCTTTCTCTTTCCCGCGTTTTCCTCTAATCTCTCCCCCGGTGATCGGCGAAACCATCTCCCACTACCGCATCCTCCGCAAACTCGGTGGCGGCGGGATGGGTGTGGTCTACGAAGCCGAAGACCTCAAGCTCGGCCGCCACGTCGCCCTCAAATTCCTTCCCGAAGAATTTTCCCGCGATCCCCAGGCCCTCGAGCGCTTCACCCGCGAAGCGCGCGCCGCCTCCGCACTCGACCATCCCAATATCTGCACCGTCTATGAAATCGGCGAGCACGACGGCAAGCCCTTCCTGGCCCTGCAATATCTGGACGGCCAGACGCTCAAGCACGCCATCGCCGGCCGTCCCATGGACCTCGAGCAGGTCCTCGACCTGGGCATTCAAATCGCCGACGCCCTGGACGCCGCCCACGCGAAAGGCATCGTGCATCGCGACATCAAGCCCGCCAACATTTTCCTCACCACGCGCGGCCAGGCCAAAATTCTCGACTTCGGCCTCGCCAAGGTCACCGCCGCCGCCCCGCCCCCCGGTGAACTGACCGCGGGCGCCGCTCCCACGCTCGGGGCGGAAGCGGAGCATCTCACCAGCCCCGGCGCCGCTCTCGGCACCGTCGCCTATATGTCTCCCGAACAGGCGCTCGGCAAGCCGCTCGATGGCCGAACGGATCTTTTTTCCTTTGGCACCGTGCTTTACGAAATGGTCACCGGCATTCTCCCCTTTCGCGGCGATACCTCGGCGGCCATCTTCGACTCCATCCTCCACAAAGAGGCTCCCTCCGCTGCGCGCCTCAACGTGGACCTGCCGCCCGAACTCGAGCGCATCATCCGCAAAGCTCTGGAAAAGGACAGCGGCACCCGCTATCAGCACGCTTCCGAAGTGCGCGCGGACCTCAAGCGTGTGAAGCGCGAGACCGAATCCGGCCGCTCCGCCGTCGCCCCCGCCGTAGCGCAGGGCGCAGGCCCGGCGGCTCCCGGCCTTCGCGGCCGCGCGCCCGTGTTCATCGCTGCGGTCATCCTTCTCGTGCTTCTCGGCTGCGGCGCGTTCTTCTTCCTTCACCGCGCCCCCGCCAGGATCGATTCCGTCGCCGTCCTGCCCTTCGTCAACGTCACCGCGGACCCCAACAGCGAGTATCTTTCCGACGGCCTCACCGACAATCTCATCGACAGCCTCTCCCAGTTGCCCGATGTTTCCGTTCGGCCGCGCAGCTCGGTCAACCGCTTCAAGGGCAAGGACCCGGATCCTCAGTCCGTCGCCCGCGATCTCAACGTCGCCGCCCTCGTCTCCGGCCGCGTCACCCTTCGCGGCGATACGCTGGTGGTCAACGTTTCGCTCACCGACGTCCGCAACAACCGCAACCTGTGGGGCCAGGAGTACGACCGCAAGCTCTCCGACCTGCTCGCCGTCCAGCGCGACATCGCCACGGAAATCTCCGCGCGTCTCAGCGAAAAATTGTCCGTTCGGGACGGGAAGCAGCCCGCGTCCCCCGTCGCTCTCGGCGGCACAACTGACCCCGAGGCCTACCAGCTCTACCTCAGAGGCCGCTATTACTGGGACAAGCGCACGCCCGAAGCGCTGGCCAAGGCCTTCGACGCTTTCCATCAGGCCATCGCCAAGGATCCCAATTTCGCCCTCGCCTACGTCGGTCTCGCCGACTATTGGCAGGTGGTTCCCGACTACGCACCCGTGCCGGAGAGCGAAGCCCTGCCCAAGGGCAAGGCCGCGGCGGACAAGGCCATCGCGCTCGCGCCTCAATTGCCGGAAGCGCGCCTGGCCATGGCCTCTTACTACTGGAGTGACTGGGACTGGGCTCTCGCCGAACAGGAATTCAAAAAGACCATCGAACTGAATGCGAACCTCGCCAACGCCCACCACTGGTACGGGCTGTTCCTCTCCTGGCTGGACCGCCCGAAGGAAGCCATCCCCCAGCTCCAGCGCGCCGTCGAACTCGAGCCCTTTAATTTCAAGTTCAACGACAATCTCGGCCAGGTCTACGGCAATGCCGGCATGTTCGACCAATCCCTCGCCCAGCTTCAAAAAACCATCGATATGGATCCCAACTTCAATGTCTACGGCGACCGCGCCAATGTGGATTTCGAGTTGGGCCGCTTTGACCAGTGGATTGCGGATTCAAGAAAAAACGCGCAAATGCTGGACGACCCGCAAGTCAAGGCTCAGGTCGAGGCCGCTGCCCGCGCCCTCCCCAGGGGCGGCATGCCCGCCGCCATCCGGGCCCAGATTGAGGAACAGCTCCGGCAAAAAGCCAGGGGCCTCTACGTGGACCCCGCGGGTATCGCCTACAATTACGCCTACATCGGCGACAAGGAACAGACCCTGCATTGGCTCGACGTCGCCGTCGGCGAACGCTCGCGCAGCCTCCAGGTCATCAAGATCGTCCGCGAGCTCGACCCCTTCCGCTCCGACCCGCGCTTCCAATCCATCCTCCGCCGCATGAACCTGCCCGAGTAGCGCCGGCCTCTACCCGTCCCGACGAAGGAGGGAGCCGGCCTATCGTCTCGCGTCTTCCAGAACTGCAACCGACCACCACTGTTGTCACATTGGAATTTCCACCGCGCGAATCATTGCCTCTCGTCCCTCCCCGGCTTACTGTGGTCGCCACCATCCGGGGAGCCCAGTCCGTCAGAGAGGCGAGATGTCCGACATATTCCGACCCTACGAACGGCTCGTGCCCATCACCGTATTGGGCCGCACCTTCGAAGTTCCGGAGAAAAACTCGCTCCTGCGCGCCTTCCAATACGTCAGCCCGGAGACGATTCCCTACGGCCGCTTCTGCTGGAATCAGGAATGCCAGTACTGCAAGGTGGTCTGCAAACTGCCGGACGATGAAGGCCCGCATCCCATGCTGGCCTGCAAGTTTCTCGTCGTGCCCGGCATGGAAGTCACCGAACTCTCGCCCGAGTTGAAGTGGTGCCTCAGCCGCAAGCTCGGTGGGGGCGAAATTCCGCAGCCTCCTCCGGTCGAAGGCCCTCCCACCGCCGAACTCAGCAATCCCTGAGCAGGCGGAGGCGGTCACCCCTCGGTGTGACCTATGTCACAGCCCGGCAGCACACCTTCCCGCATCCTCGTTTCGCGGCGCTGCGGGCCCATGTGGTACACTCAGGCGGAAATCACCCCAGCCCCGTGGGGGCGGCTCATGAATACTCGACTCAAGTTCGCCGTGGGTGTTGCGGTCATTCTCAGCACCCTCGGCTATCTCGCCTGGTCCGGCGTCTCCGAGAACAAGACTTACTACCACACCATCTCCGAGCTCGACGCCCTGCATGGCGCTGCCCTTCGCCAGCGCATGCGCGTCAGCGGCAACGTGCAGGCCGGCTCGATCCAGCATTTCTCCGGCCGCATTGACTTTGTGCTCGAAGAGCAGGGCCGCTCCCTCCCCGTCAGCTACGTGGGCACCGATCCGCTCCCCGACACTTTCAAGGACGGCGCCCAGGCCCTTGTCGAAGGCCATCGCGAGCCCGACGGCCGCTTCGTTGCCGAACAGGTTCAGGCCAAATGCGCTTCCAAATACGAGGCCGCTCCCGGCGCCCATCCCGAGACAGCCTCTCCGCCCGCCTCGTCCCCGGCCGGGAAGACCTGAGGACGGGGAGGCCATCCAGTGGATCTTTTCGGCTCTTTCGCCCTGCTTCTGGCCTTCGTTTGTTCCCTCTACGCCATCGGCGCCGGCATCGTCGGCATCCGCACCAAAAACCAGATCCTGCTGAAGAGCGCCCGCCATGCCGGCATCGCCCTGTGCGTTCTGGTCATGCTGGGCACCGCCTCGCTCGTCTATCTCTTCTACACCAACAATTTCGCCATGGCCTACGTCGTGGAGCATTCCAGCCGCGACCTGCCCTACTTCTATAAGCTTCCCGCGCTCTGGTCCGGCCAGCAGGGCTCGCTGCTGTTCTGGAGCTTTCTGCTCTCCATGTACACGTTCTTCGTTCTGGTGCTCAACAGCCGCAAGCATCCGGAGCTGATGCCCTACGTCGGCGTGATTCTGGCCTCCGTCCAGGGCTTTTTCCTCATTCTCAACAATTTCGTGGCCAGTCCCTTCGCCCTTCTGGCCACCACCGGCGCTTCCGGCATGCCCCAGGTCCACGCCCTCGCCGATGGCAACGGCCTCAATCCGCTCCTGCAATATCCCGAGATGGCCATCCATCCGCCCAACCTCTATCTGGGCTATACCGGTTTCACCATTCCGTTTGCCTTCGCGCTCGCCGCGCTCCTCGGCCGCTATCCCGGAGAAAAGTGGATTCACGTCACGCGCCGCTGGACCATGGTGGCCTGGGGATTCCAGTCCATCGGCATTCTGCTCGGCATGCACTGGGCCTACGCCGTGCTCGGCTGGGGCGGCTACTGGGCCTGGGATCCGGTGGAAAACGCCTCGCTCATGCCCTGGATCACCGGCACCGCCTTCCTCCACTCCGTCATGATGCAGGAGAAGCGCGGCATGATGCGCGTCTGGAACATCTGGCTCGTCTTCATCACCTTCATGCTCTGCATCCTGGGCACCTTCCTCACCCGCTCCGGCGTGGTCAGCTCCGTCCACGCCTTCGCCCAGTCCTCCATCGGCCAGTGGTTCTTCGGATTTCTGCTCCTGATTCTCGGCGTCTGCCTGGCCGCCTATTTCAAGAACCGCGACTACCTGAAGAGCGACAACCACCTCGACTCCATGGTCTCCCGCGAGTCCAGCTTCCTGTTCAACAACCTGATTCTCCTGGCCGCCTGCTTCGCCACTCTGTGGGGCACGCTCTTCCCGGTCATCTCCGAAGCCTTCACCGGCAACAAAATCAGCGTCGGCCCGCCCTTCTTCAACAAGGTCAATATTCCCATCGGGCTGTTCCTGCTCCTGCTCACCGGAGTGGGTCCGCTGCTCGCCTGGCGCCGCACCTCCGTGGACAGCCTGCGCCGCAATTTCGGGATTCCCGTCATCGCCGGCGCGCTTTCCGGAGTGGTCTTCTACGCGCTGGGTTACCGCGACTTTTACGCCCTGATCTGCCTGATCCTGTGCGTTTTCGTGACCCTCACCATTCTCGGCGAATTCTTCCGCGGCATGCGCGTCGTCCGCGCGCGCACCGGCATGAACTGGTTTTCCTCCTTCACCGAGCTCTCCATGCGCAATACCCGCCGCTACGGCGGATACGTCATCCATCTCGGCATCGTCTTCATCTTCGTGGGCATCGCCGGCGCGGCCTTCAAACAGGACACGCAGTCCGCCATGCATCCCGGCGATCAGATGACCATCGGCCCCTATCGCCTGATCTGCCAGGAATTCGAGGCCCGTCCGGGGCCCAACTACCAGGCCGAGCGCGCCACCATCGAGGTCGAACACAACGGCAAATCCCTGATGATGCTCTATCCCGAGCGCCGCCTCTTCTCCTCCGGCAACGGCGAGACCGGCACCATGGTGGCCATCTATTCCACCGTCCGCGAGGATCTCTACGTGGTCTACGCCGGCCGCGACCCGCAGTCCAACGCCCCCATCATCCACGCCTATCTCAATCCCCTGGTCAAATGGATCTGGATCGGCGGCCTCGTCGTGGGCATCGGCACCGTGCTGGCCATTCTCCCCAACCAGCGCACCGCCATCGTGCTTTCTCCCGCCGCGCAGCCGCTCCCCGGCGCGGCCGTTTCGCCCCAGCCCGCTCCCCTGGTCTCTCACTATGGCTCGCAAGATTGACCGCGCCCGGCTGGCGCAGCCGCTGCACGCTGCGCTCCGCCCGGTTCGCCGCTCTCCTTCGGGCGGAGCCCGCGACCCTCGCGCCTTCTCGCGCGCCTTTCTGGTTTTCGCCGTCGTCCTTCTCCTGCTCACCCCCGCCACCGCGCAGCGCACCGACCGCGCCAAAATGCTCGCTCATCGCCTGCTCTGCATGTGCGGATGCAACCAGATTCTCGCCGAATGCAACCACGTGAGCTGTCCCGTCTCCCCCGTCATGCTCAAAAAACTCGACGCCGAGATTTCTTCCGGCAAGAGCGACGATTTGATTCTTCAGTCTTTCGTGCAGGAGTACGGCGCGCAGGTCCTCGCCGAGCCTCCCGCCAAAGGCTTCAACTGGGTCGGCTGGCTCATGCCCTTTGTGGCGCTCAGCATCGGCCTTCTTGTCGTTCGCGGCGTCATCTCCCGCTGGCACCGCCCGGCGCCCGCTGCTCCCGCGGCCCCCTCCGTTGATCCCGGCGTGCTCGCCCGCATCCGCGAGGAATCCGAGGAGGATCAGGAGTAACCGCCACTCCCATGCCCGACGAAACCACCATCGCCATTGCCTGTCTGCTGCTGGCCGCGGCCTCGGCCATCTTTATTTTCTACTTCCGGCCTGACCCGCCCGAATCCAGCCGTTTCCGCACCCGTCTCGATCAGCTCCTCGAGCGCCGCGACACGATTTACGATAATCTCCGCGACCTCCGCTTCGAATACCGCTCCGGCAAATTCTCCGAGCAGGATTACGAGCAGGTCCGCCAATCCCTCGACGCCGAGGCCGCCGCCGTCCTCGCCGAAATCGATTCCCTCACCGGCGATACCTCTCCGCGCGCGCGCGCGCGAACCATCGCCGCGGCCGCCGACGCTCGCGAAGCCCAGCCCCGCCCCGAAGGTGGCCGCTGATGCTTCCTTCTTGCTGGCATCCCGCGCGCAGCGAGAGGCGGGGTTTCCGCCGCGCCGGGAACGCCGGTCCGAGAAACGGGGCTTCCGCCCCGGAGGCCAATCGCATTTTTGTCTTTTTCCGCGCGGTCGTCCTTGTCCTCGCCGCTCTCGCGGTCGCTTTTCCCGCCTCCGCCGGCGTGCTCACCGGAACCGTGCACAACGGCACCACCGGCAAGCCCGTTGCCCATCAGACCGTCGTTCTCCTCTCCCCCATGGCCGGCATGCAGGAAATCACCGCGGTGGACACCGACGCGCAGGGCCGCTTCCAGTTCAACGCCCCGGAAATCGGACAGGGGCCGCTGCTCCTCCGCGTCCCTTACGAAAAGGTGAATTACCACCAGGCCGCCACTCCCGCCTCCAGTTCCGTCGACGTCACCGTTTACGAAGCCACCGCTCCCTCGAGCGCGGTCCACCTCACCACGCGCACCATCATTTTTCAGCCCAATGGTCCGCAGCTCCTGGTGGGCGAGGAGTTCGTCCTTTCCAACAACACGAATCCCCCCGTCACCTACGCCAACGTAAAAGGCACCTTCCAGTTCGCCCTTCCCGAGGGAGCCAAACTCGGGGCTGTCAACGTCACCGCCCCCGGCGGACTCCCCACCCAGCAGGGCACCATCGACGTTTCCAAGAATCGCTACGCCATTGATTACGCCCTCAAACCCGGCGACACCAATGTCCGCGTCACCTACGAGCTGCCCTACGAGGGCGACCGCGCCTCCGTCCGCCCCGTCTCTGTCCAGCCCGCCGCCCGCATCATGATTGCCGCTCCCGTCGGCGTGCAGATTTCCGGCGACGGCTTCTCGCCCGCCGGAACGGAGCAGGGGTTCACCGTCCTCACGCGCGACAATCTTTCCGCCGGCGCCTCCTTCGGTGTCACCCTCTCCGGCGCTGCGCGGCTCTCTGACCAGCCGCCCTCGGGCGGCGGCCAGTCCGCGCCTCCCAGCGGCGGCGGCGCTGCTCCCGCCGGCGAAAACGTGCAGGTCATTTCCCCGCGCCTTTCCAGCTTTCAGTGGATTCTCCTGGGCGGCATGGGACTGTTTTTCCTGGCCGGCTTCTATTTTCTTCTCCGCCAGCCGCATCCCCTCCCCGCCACGCCCTCCGGCAACGCTGCGGCTCTTCCCCCGCCCGTCGCCCCCCTGCAGAAGCCGCCGCGGCGCGAATCTTCCTCCCGTCCGGCAGCCGCACCGCGCCCTGTCCCCGGGGACGCGGACCCGGACATCATCGCGCGTTCCCCCTCCCACAATGCCGCCGCCACCGTGCTGCAGCAGGCGGAGCAAGGCGCGCAGATGAACCTGGAGACCTTGAAGGACACGTTGTTCCGCCTCGAGCTTCGCCGCCAGGCCGGCACCATTTCCGACGACGAGTACGCGCGCGAACGCAGCCGCATCGAAGCCTTTCTCCGCGATCTGGTGCGCGGGTAGCACGGCCTCCCAGCCTGTGCGCCTTTGAATTTCCGGTGATGACGCCCACCCCACAATCGCCCGCGGCCTCTCCCGCGGCTCCTGCCCGCGTGGCCGGCCTGGGCATTTCCTTTTCCGCCGTGGAAAAGCGCTACGGCCCCGTGCGCGCCCTGCGGCCCACTTCTCTCGAAATCCAGCCCGGCGAATTCGTCGCCCTGCTCGGGCCCAACGGCTCCGGCAAGAGCACCCTCCTCCGCATCGCCGCCCTTCTCTCCCGTCCTTCCGGCGGCGCCATCCGTTTTCGCAGTTCTGCGGGCGGCGAATCGTTCCCCGCCGCTCGCCGCCGCCTCGGCGTGGTGGCTCACGCCACCATGCTCTACGATGATCTCACTGCGGAAGAGAACCTCCGCCTCTTCGCCCGGCTCTACGAGCTTCCCTCCGCCTCTCCGGCCATCGACGCCCGCCTGCAGGCATCCGGCCTCGCCGCGCGCCGCAGCGATCTGGTCCGCACATTTTCCCGCGGCATGCGCCAGCGCCTTACGCTCGCTCGCGCGCTGCTGCACGGCCCCGCGTTCCTCCTGCTCGACGAACCCACCACGGGTCTCGATCCGGGGGGCTGCGATTGGCTCGCCGGCGAGCTCCGCCTCCTGCACTCTTCCGGCTGCACCATCCTCATGAGCACTCATCAGGGCGGGGAAGTGCTCTCCCTCGCCACGCGCACACTCTCGCTCGACTCCGGCCGCGTCCTCCGCGACGAGAACAGAACAGGCTTTCAGCCTGTTCTCCCTCCTTCTGCCCCGTTCGGAGCCGCCTCCTGATGGCCACTCCTCTCCAATCCGTCCGCGATCGGGAAGTCTCCTCGGCTTCCTCTGCCTCCGTTTCTTCCTCCTCTACTCCCCGCTTGTTCTCCGCCGCCTGGGCCATCCTCGCCAAGGAAGTGCGCACCGAGCTGCGCACCCGCGAACTCTTGATCACCACCGCCGTGTTCACTCTCGTGGTCGTGTTCATGTTCAGTTTCAGCTTCGATCCCACTTCGGCGGAGTCCCGCCGCTTCGGCCCCGGCCTCCTGTGGATCGCCTTCCTCTTCGCCGGCACTCTGATGCTCGAGCCTTCCTTCCTCCGCGAGCAAGCCAACGACACGCTCGCCGCCCTCCGCCTCGCTCCCATCGATCCCTATGCCATCCTCCTGGGCAAAACCCTTGCTAATTTCCTGTTCCTCATCATCACGGAGACTCTGCTTCTTCCCGTCTTTGCCGTTCTGTACAACGTCAGCATTCTTCCCTCGCTTCCCGGCCTGGCCCTCGTCTGCGTCCTCGGCACGCTCGGCATCGTCATTCCCGGCACCATCTTTGCCGCCGTCACCGCCCACGCGCGCATGCGCGAGCTGCTCCTCCCGCTCCTCCTGCTCCCCGTCCTCGTTCCCGTCCTCATTGCCGCCACCGAATCCACCGCCGCTCTGCTCTCCGACTCCCCGGAGTGGCCCGTCATGGGGCTCAAGCTTCTGGCCGGCGCGGATATAATCTTCCTGACCGTCGCGTACTTTCTGTTTGGTGCGCTGCTCGAGGAATAGCATGTCGCTGAACCGCACACTCTGGCTCCTCACCACGCTCCTCGCCGCCCTGTGGATGGCCGCCGCCGGCTACGCCATCTTCTTCGTCGCTCCCGACGAGGCCACCATGCACGCCATCCAGCGCATCTTTTACATCCACGTCTCCAGCGCCTGGACCGCCGGGATCGCCTACTTTGTCGTGGCTCTCGGCGGCGCCCTCTATCTCATCAAACGCGACCCGCGCTACGACTGGGCGGCCCTCTCCGCGGGGGAAGCCGGCTTCGCCTTCACTTCCGTTGTCCTCATCACCGGCCCCATCTGGGCCAAGCCCATCTGGGGCATCTGGTGGACCTGGGACCCGCGCCTCACCTGGACCTTCGTCCTCTGGCTCATGTACGCCGCGTATCTGCTCCTCGGCACCCTGGTGGACGACAAGCAGCGCCGCGCCACTCTTCGTTCCGTCTACGGCATCTTCGCCTTCGTCAACGTTCCCCTGGTCTGGGAGACCATACGCTGGTGGCGCGGCCAGCACCCTTCTCCGGTCATCGGCGGCGGCACGGATCCGAAATCCGGGCTCGATCCCACCATGAAAGCCGTGCTGTTTTTTACCTGGGGCGCCACGCTCGTTCTCTTCGCTGTGCTCACGCGCCAGCGTTACCGCCTGGAAGTCCTGCGCGGCGAACTCGCCGCTCTTCGCCAGCAGGCCGAGGATTCCGCCGCATCGCCGGACGCCGCGGCCGGCGGCCGTCCTTTGGTCGAGTCGCAGGGGTAGTCTTATTTCGTACCGCCGGCTTCTAGCCGGCCTCTTTTCTCGGTTCGTTTTCGGCTTGACGCAGTGGGAGTCAGGAGGTTTGGCGCCACATGAAACACTTCGACAGCATTCTCGCCGCCTACATGGTCTTCTGGGCCATTGTCTTCGGCTTTCAATTCACCATTTCCCGCCGCCAATCCCGCGCCGAAGCTGAACTCGAAAAGCTGAAGCACCAGCTCGGCAAATAGTTTCACGGGCCTGCGCAAGTCTGCGGCCGGATGCGGCCCGGCTGGACCCTTTCCGGAATCCCCGCCATGACAATTCCACTCTTCTGGCGTACCATCTTCGTTGAGAGTGCTCTCAGGACGAGCCACAATGACGGGAATCCAATACCTTACAGACGAAAAAGGGCGCACCGTGGCCGTCCAGATCGACCTTGCGAAACATCGGCGGTTGTGGGAGGACATTCAGGATGTTCTGGTCTCCAGGTCCAGGCGTCACGAGAAGCGCATTCCCATCGCTGAGGTGAAGGCTCGTCTGATTCGCAGCGGCAAGCTCCCACGTGGCTAAGTATCGCGTTGCGCTGACCGCGAGTGCTGAGAAAGAGCTGAGCGGGCTCCCCGCGCCAGGGAGATTGCCCGTATCGTGTCCCGTATCGAGATTCTTGCCGATGCTCCCAGGCCTCCGGGCTGCAAAAAACTCCGGGGTGGGGATCGGGAATGGCGTATCCGTGTGGGCAGCTATCGCATCGTCTATGTGATTGACGATAACGCGAAGATTCTCGACGTCACGCGCATTGCACACAGGCGGGAAGCCTATCGTTAGAATCGGACTCCGGGTTCGCCCGCGCCCCGGAGGAAGGCCAATGTCAGTCGGTTCCAAACTCGGCGTCGTCCTCTTCCAGCTCGGCGGGCCCGACTCGCTCGAATCCGTCGAGCCCTTCCTCTTCAATCTCTTCTCCGATCCCGACATTCTCCCCATCCCGCTGGTCGGCGGACTGCTCCGCAAGCCGCTGGCCCGCCGCATCGCCCGCAGCCGCGCCCCCCACGTGGCCGAACATTACCGCGCCATCGGCCGGCGTTCTCCCATCGGCATTCTCACCGCGCGCCAGGCCGCCGCGCTCGACGCCGCTCTGCGTCCCGAATTCGATCCCCTGGTCGTCATGGCCATGCGCTACTGGCATCCCTCCACGGAAGAGGCCGTCGCCGCAATCCGCGCCGCCTCTCTCGACCAGCTCGTGCTTCTCCCCCTCTATCCCCACTTCTCCTACGCCACCACTCTTTCCAGCCTCAAGGAATGGAACCGCTGCTACGCCAACTCCAATTCGCACGGTCTTTCTTCCTCTCTTCCTGTCCGCACCGTCGGCGACTTCCACCGCCATCCGCTCTATATCGAAGCGCTCGTCGATCGCATCAACTCCACCTTCCGCCACTTCGACCAGAGCGGCGAGGTGCACATCGTCTTCAGCGCCCACGGCATCCCGCTCAGTCTCGTCGAGAAGGGCGATCCCTACCCCGGCCACATCAAATCCACCGTCGAAGCCGTCCTGGAGCGCGGCGCCTGGCGCAATCCGCATGTCCTGTGCTTCCAGAGCCGCGTGGGCCCCATGAAGTGGCTGGAGCCTTCCACCACCGCCACTCTCGAGCGCCTCGGCCGCCAAGGCGTCAAGCGCGTCCTCATCGTTCCGCTCGCCTTCGTCACCGAACATGTCGAAACGCTGCATGAAATCAATATCGAAGCCCGCGAACTGGCCGCTCACGCCGGAATCGCGCAGTTCCGCATGATGCCCGCCGTCGGCACCCATCCCCGGTTCATCGCCTGCCTCGCCGACCTCGTCCGCACAACCCTTGGAAAGGAGCCGTCCGCAGCCTCGTCATAGGAAGGTGGTTCGTATGGAGTGCGGCGGCTCGACGCCGCTTTGCTCTTGCAGTTTCTGGTTCTTCGCGTTTCTCAAAGCGACTTCAGCAGCGCGCTCGCCCCGTTCCACACAATCTGCACCCCGATGCATACCAGCAGGAACGACGACAGCCTCATCACCACGCCCATCCCCGTCTCCCCGATCAGCCTCGCCGACCTCGTTCTCACCAGTTTCATCGGAATGCGAACCGTCGTGGCTCACAAATTCCACAAGGGCGACGGCCCGGCCCAATCGGGTTTCGAGCCGAATACCGCGGGCGCTACCTGGACCTGGACTTCGAGTGGAGAGAAATTGGATCTGAAGGATTCTCGCAGCCTTGCTGTCGCTTCCGGCGCCTTGCTTTGAACCCCTTCATTTTTTCCGTTGCCGCCAAACCCACATTGGCGCTAGACTCCGCACCCTCCGGGTCCCGTGGAAAGAGCGCTGCGGCACTCGGAAAGCCCTAACGGCTGCTGGAGAGTTGCGTCGCTCGGACCCCGGCCCGAAGGAAGGTTGATGGCAGTCGGCAAGCCACTAAAAACGGTTGGCGTTCTGGCATTCCTGGCCGCCTTCTTCTTGATCCGCGTCGGTCCGGGGCACATTGGGCCCTATGTTGCCGAGTCTTACCGATTCTTTACGGCGTATTTCACTCATCCACGTCCTCAGCCACAGCCAAACCCCGTCGTTCCGCTGACTCCTGAACAAAAGGCCATGGAGCGTGAAAAGGAACAGTGGCGGGAACTCAACCAAGTGAATCCTGACGGACTGATTGCCCGTTGTGGCCGTCCAGCCCAGGAAAAAAAAGGCCTCTCCGCGTATCCTGAGAATGATTCTTTTCACCGGGGGTTATACGAGCAGCGGTCGCTCGGTTACAAGGGAGGCAGTGGAAAGTTGGCTGTCTTTGTATTTGCGAGGCCTTTGGGTGATCAGGGCAATTGGGTGTTCGACCACATTGGCACCGGAAGTTCCGGAGACCCCCACGGTAACCTGCAACAGCTGAAGGACGCCTCCCTCTCCTGCTTTGATCTAAGCAAGTAAACCGAATCGAGTGGCACCGCCTCCTGGACCTGGGCGGAATCTCCTGCCGGGCTCAGGGTGCCATTCCCCCGCCCCTAATTTTCTCTTCTGGTGTCGGGCTTCCATTTTCGCTTGAATCAAAGTGTCTTCACCAACCCACTCAATCCGTTCCACACAATCTGCACCCCGATGCACACCAGCAGGAACGACGACAACCTCATCACCACGCCCATCCCCGTCTCCCCGATCAGCCTCGCCAGCCGTTCCGAAAAGCCGTAGCACAGCCACACGGTCAGCGCCGTCAGCAGCGACCCCACCACCCCGGTCACCACCGCCATCACGCTCACAAACGGATGGTGCGGAAAATTCGCCCCCAGCGTCACCGCCACCGAAATCGTTCCCGGCCCCACCGTCAGCGGGAGCGTCAGCGGATAGAACGCCTGGCCCATCACGTTGCTCCCCGCGGCCTTCCTCCGCACCGCCTCGCGCACATCCTCCTCGGGTTTCCAGTTCAGCATCGTCCAGCCCGTGGAGATCACGATCAGCCCGCCGCCCACCTGCACCACCGGCAGCGAAATTCCGAAAAACGACAGGATGTGCGTCCCCACGAACAGCGAGGCCAGCAGCAGCACGAAGCTGTTCACCGCGATCCGCCAGGCCAGCCTCCTGCGCTCCCCGCTGGTCGCTTCCCGCGTGATGCTCAGGAAGATCGGCGTGCCCCCCAGCGGATTCACAATCGGGAAGAGCGCCCCGAAGATCAGGATCGTCTGTTTTACCGCATCATTCATCGCCGCCCTGTGGCGCGGGGCAAACAAGCCCCGCGGCAGTTTCCTCTCTTCGACTTCTTTCTCCCGCGCTCCCGTGCGCCGGCGGGGCCCGCAGTATATCCGATTCCCGCCCGCCCCCTGGCCTGTTGCCCGTCCTCGGAAATCCCTTGCGATTCGGCCGGAACGGCGCGACACTCCTCCCAAGTTTCAGGTTGTATGCCGTGCCCGGCAGGTGGGTAACCAAGCAAAGAGGTCTGACTCTCGGAATCTCGGTCCACGTCTGAATCAGGAGGCGATATGACGGGAGCCGTTCCGGTTGTGACCGCGGCCATTCCTCCGGCCTGCGTGAAGTGCGGATCCACCTCCGCCATTTCGCCCAAGGCCTATCAAAAGACCTACACGCCTGTGTGGGTCTATCTCGGTCTGCTCTTGGGCGCACTTCCCATGGTCATCCTGATGCTCATCGGGAACAAGACCCACAAACTCTCCCTGTCCTTCTGCCCCTCGTGCTGGGAGCGCTACCACAAGGCCCAGGTGGCCAGCC
>Ga0335077_10005921_pt1 | contig 15049 bp, 22 predicted proteins | sample Lox_Sample_31_FD_207151 | JGI IMG/M metagenome (GOLD analysis project Ga0335077, IMG submission 207151) | Soil microbial communities from Loxahatchee National Wildlife Refuge, Florida, United States - Lox_Sample_3.1 | ecosystem: Environmental > Terrestrial > Soil > Wetlands | place: USA... | reverse complement strand
CGCGGGGGATGTCGTCGGTGGCCACGTAGCGCCGCAGCCCCGGCTTCGAGACCCGCTTGATGTCGCTGATAGCCGGCTCCCGATCGGGTCCGTACTTCAGGAAGATGGTGAGCGCGCCCTGCTTCGCCTCGTCCTTGTGGACCACGAAGTCCTTTATGAAGCCCTCCGCTTTCAGAACCTCGGCGATTCGGCCCTTGAGGTTCGAGGCGGGGATGAGGACCTTCTCGTGGCGCGCGGACGAAGCGTTGCGGATGCGCGACAGCATGTCGCCAATGGGATCGGTGAAGCTCATCGATAACTCTCCCTACCAGCTCGACTTGATGACGCCGGTGATCTCGCCCCGGAGCGCCCGGTTGCGGAAGCAGATGCGGCACATCTGGAACTTCCGGAGGTAGGCGCGAGGCCGCCCGCACAGCGGGCAGCGGTTGTATTGACGGGCGGAGAACTTTGGCTTGCGCCGAGCCTGCGCCATCTTGGAAAGCTTGGCCATCGAATCAATCTCCTGAAGTCGGCTGCTGGCGGAAGGGCATGCCGAGGTGTCGGAGGAGCGCCCTTCCCTCCTCGTCGTTTCGCGCGGTCGTGACCACCGTGATGTTGAGTCCCTTGATCTTCTCGACCCTGTCGTAGTTGATCTCGGGGAAGATGATCTGCTCTTTTACACCCAAAGTGTAGTTCCCCTTCCCGTCGAACGCCTTGGGCGACACGCCCTTGAAGTCGCGGACGCGCGGGAGCGCCACGTTGAGCAGGCGGTCGAGGAACTCGTAGGCGCGATCCCCTCGCAGCGTCACCATGGCGCCGATGCTCTGGCCCTGGCGGAGCTTGAAGTTGGCGATGGACTTGCGGGCCTTGGTCACCACCGGCTTCTGGCCGGTGATGGCGGCGAGCTGCTCGATCGAGGCGTCGAGGATCTTGTTGTTCTGGATGGCCTCCCCGAGCCCCATGTTGACGACCACCTTCTCCAACCGGGGTGCCTGCATCCGGTTCTTGAAGCCGAACTCCTTCATGAGGATCGGCCGGATCTCCGCCTCGAATCTCACCTTCAGCCGTGCTGCCATTCGCTCGCTCCTTGCCTTCGTCCGGGCCGCTCGGGCGCCGGGCGATGCGCCTCGTTCGCCTACTCCCACCGCTCCTTGCACTTCAGGCAGGCCCTCACCCGGCGGCCGTCGTCGCGGGCCACCCGGGCCACGCGCGTGGCCTTGCCGCACTTCGGGCACACCACCATCACGTTGGAGGCGTGGATGGTCGCCGACTTCTCGATGATGCCGCCTTCCGGGTTCGACTGGCTGCGCCCCTTCTTCAGGTGGCGCTTCACGGTCATGAGCCTCTCGAGCCGGACCCGCCCCTTCTCGTGGAGCACCTCGAGGACCTTCGCGGTCTTTCCGCGCTCCCGCCCGGAGAGCACCTTCACGGTGTCGTTCTTGCGCACGTCCATGGCCTAGAGAACCTCCGGCGCCAGGCTGATGATCTTCATGAACTTCCGGGCGCGCAGCTCGCGAGCCACCGGCCCGAAGATGCGGGTCCCGATGGGCTCGAGGTCCTTGTTGATGAGGACCGCCGAGTTCCCGTCGAAGCGAATGTAGCTCCCGTCCGGCCGCTTCACCTCGCGCGCGGTGCGCACGACCACGGCCCGGGCCACCTCGCCCTTCTTCACCTTGGACTGCGGGATGGCCTCCTTGACGGAGACCACGATGACGTCGCCGACCGTGGCGTACTTGCGCCGGCTCCCGCCGAGCACCTTGATGCACTGGACCTTCTTGGCGCCGGAGTTGTCGGCGACATCGAGGATCGTCTGCTGCTGGATCATGGTGGGTTAGACCTCCGGGCCCTTCTCCAAGGTCTCGACCACCCTCCAGCGCTTCTCCTTGGAGATGGGACGCGTCTCGACGATCCGGACCTTGTCGCCCGGCTTGCACGCCTGATTCTCGTCGTGCGCCTTGTAGGTCGCGGCGCGCTTCACGATCTTTCCGTACTTCCGGTCGGCGATGCGGCGCTCGACTCGCACCACCACTGTCTTGGTCATCTTGTTGGAGACCACCACGCCGACGCGGGACTTGCGCTTGCCGCGCTCCATGAGCCTCACTCCTTCTTGCCCTTGCGGGGACCGGCGTCCGGCTTCGGCTTCCGCGAGATCCCCATCTCCGCCTCGCGCGCGAGCGTGAAGCAGCGCGCGATCAGGCGGCGGGTCTTCCCGACTTCGGCCGTCGAGTCCAGGACACCGGTGTTGAGCTTGTTCTTCATCTCGAAGATCTGCTGCTTCAGCTCGGTCACCCGAGCACGCAGCTCGGCGGGACTCAGCAGGCGCAGCTCGCTGTTCGTCGACATCGTCGCCTCCTACAGGATCCCGCCGCGCCTCACCACCCTGGTGGCGACCGGCAGCTTGTGAGCGGCGAGGTGGAAGGCCTTCGTTGCCATCTCGTCGTTCACGCCTTCCATCTCGAAGAGCACGCGGCCGGGCTTCACCACCGCCACGTAGAACTCGACCGGCCCCTTGCCGGTGCCCATGCGGGTCTCGGCCGGCTTCTTGGTGATGGGCTTGTCGGGGAAGACCCGGATCCAGAGCTTGCCGCCGCGCTTGACGTAGCGGCTGATGGCCACGCGGGCCGCCTCGATCTGGCGGCTGGTGAGCCACCCACACTCGGTGGTGGCGAGCCCGAAGGAGCCCTCGTTGAGCTCCGAGCCGCGATAGGCCTTGCCCCTCATTCGACCCTTCTGCATCTTGCGGTACTTCGTTCGCGCCGGCTGCAGCATCTCGTCCTCCTCCGAAGGCCCTGGCGGCCCGGCCTAGGCCCGCGGCGCCGCGGCGGCGCGCTGCAGCTTGCCGGACTGCGGGAGCACCTCGCCCCGCATGATCCACACCTTGACGCCGATCTTTCCGTAAGTGGTCTTCGCCTCGGCGAAGCCGTAGTCAATGTCGGCCCGCAGGGTGTGGAGCGGAACTCGACCCTCGCGGTACCACTCGTAGCGCGCCATCTCGGAGCCGCCGAGTCGCCCGGCGGTTGCCACCCGGATGCCCTTGGCGCCGAACTTGAGCGCCGTCTGCACCGCCTTCTTCATGGCCCGCCGGAAGGCGATGCGGCGCTCGAGCTGGGTGGCGATGTTCTCGGCCACGAGCTGCGCGTCCGTCTCCGCCTTGCGGACCTCGATGACGTTCAGGAAAATCTCGTTGTCGGTGAGCGCCTGCAGGTCCTTCTTGATGGTCTCGATGCCGGCGCCGCGCTTCCCGATGACGATGCCGGGGCGCGCCGTGTGGACGTTCACCTTCACCTTGTTGGCGGCCCGCTCGATCTCGATCTTGGAGATGCCGGCTTGGCCGAGCTTCTCCTTCACGAACTCGCGGATCTTGATGTCCTCGTGGAGCCACTTCGCGTAATTCTTCTCTTCGTACCACTTCGACTCCCAGGAGCGGATGACACCGATCCGGAAGCCGATGGGATGGACTTTCTGACCCAAGGGGTTCTCCTTTCGCGCGAGCGCTACGCCCGCCCGGCGATGCCGAGCTCCACGTACACGTGGCTCGTCTTCTTGTCGATGCGGGTGGCCCGGCCCATGGCGCGCGGCATGAAGCGCCGCGCCTTGGGGCCCTGGTCCACGGTGAGGGTCTTCACGAAGAGGGCGTCCACGTCCACGTGTCCGCCCTTGCCCTCTGCGTTGGCGACCGCCGAGCGCAGGAGCTTCGCGAGGTGGGGCGCGGCCGACTGCGGGGTGTACTTGAGGATGGCGAGCGCCTCCCCCACCCTCATGCCGCGCAGATGCTCGGCGACGAGCCGCACCTTGCGGGGAGTGACCCGGAGGAAGCGCAGGGTCGCGTTCGGGCCCTCCACCGGCCGGGCCGCCGCCGCCCGCGCCCGGCGCTCCTTGCGGGTGGCTCGGGCCTTCGGGGCGGCGCTCTTCTTCTCACTCTCGTTCATGGCCGATCCTTACCTCTTCGGTGGCGGGGCCGAGGGTGCGGCTACCGCCTTCTTCTCGCCGGTGTGGCCGTGGAAGGTCCGCGTGGGCGAGAACTCGCCGAGCTTGTGGCCGACCATGTTCTCGGTGACGAAGACCGGGACGAACTTGCGGCCGTTGTGGACGGCGAAGGTGTGGCCCACGAAGTCCGGCAGGATGGTGCTGCGCCGAGACCACGTCTTGATGACCGACTTCTTGTTGCCCTTGTTCGCGTCCTCGACCTTCTTCACGAGGTGCTTGTCGGCGAACGGGCCCTTCTTGATGGAACGCGACATGGCTGGTCTGGTCCTCGACGCTAGCTCGCCTGGCTGCGCACGCCGCGCTTGCGCGGCGAAACGATGAACTTGTCCGTGCGCCGGTTGTTGCGGGTCTTGAGACCCTTCGTCTTCTGGCCCCAGGGGGAGACGGGGTGGGGGTTCCCCTGCCCGCTCTTCCCTTCGCCGCCGCCGTGCGGGTGGTCGACGGGGTTCATGGCCAAGCCGCGGACCGTGGGCCGGATCCCCAGCCAGCGGCTGCGGCCCGCCTTGCCCAGGCGGACGCTCGCGTTCTCGATGTTCGAGAGCTGCCCCACGGTGGCCCGGCAGTCCTGGAGGAGCTCACGAACCTCGCCGGAGGGCATGCGGATCTGGGCGTAGACGCCCTCCTTCGCCATCACCTGGCCGAAGGAGCCGGCGGAGCGGATGAGCTTGGCGCCTGACCCCGGCTGGAGCTCGAGCCCGTGGATCACGGTGCCGAGCGGCATGTCCCGGATGGGCAGGCAGTTGCCCACCCGGATGTCCACGCCCGCCCCGGAGACGATGACGTCGCCGACCGCGAGCCCCACGGGAGCGAGGATGTAGCGCTTCTCCCCGTCCTTATAGTGGAGGAGAGCGATGCGGGAGGTCCGGTTCGGGTCGTACTGGACGGCCGCCACCTTGGCGGGGATGCCGTCCTTGCCGCGCCGCCAGTCGATGATGCGGTAGCGGCGCTTGTGCCCTCCGCCGATGTGGCGGGTGGTGATGTGGCCGTGGGCGTTGCGCCCGCCCGTGCGCTTCATGGCACGGGTGAGCTTCTTCTCCGGCCCCTTCTTGTCGATGTCGGCGAAGTCCGACACCGTCATCAGGCGGCGCCCGGCGCTCGTCGGCTTGTAGGTCTTGAGGCCCATGCTCGCTCCTATCGCCTCGGCCTACTTGCCCTCGAAGAGGGCGATGGTGTCGCCCTCCTTCAAGGTCACGATGGCCTTCTTCCAGTTGGGGCGCTGACCGATAAACCGGCCCACGCGCTTGTTCTTGCCGCGGGCGACCGCGGTGCGAACTGCGGTGACCTTGACGCTGAAGAGCTTCTCCACCGCGCCCTTCACCTGGATCTTCGTGGCGCCGCGGTGCACCTCGAAGGCGTACTGCCGCGCGGTCTCCCGGCCGCGCTCGGCCTTCTCGGTGATGAGCGGACGGACGATGACGTCCTGGAAGGTGAGGTTCACGACAGCGCCTCCTCGACCTTGCGGGCCGACTCGGCGGTGAGCACGAGGTACTCGTGGCCGAGGATGTCGTAGACGTTGAGGCCCTGCGTGGACAGGAAGTCCGAGCCGACGATGTTCCGGATGGACTTCTTCAAGGCCACGTTCGCCGCTCCGTCGACGACGAGCGCCCGCTTCACGCCGAGCGCAGCGAGCACCCCCGCGGCTGCCGTGGTCTTCGGGGCCTCGGGCGCCCAACGGTCGACGATGAGGATCCGCTGCTCGCTATTGCGGAGCGCGAGCGCCGAGCGTAGGGCGAGCTTGCGGACCTTCTTCGGCACGTCGTAGGCGTGGTTCCGGGGCTTGGGCCCCATCGCCTTGCCGCCGCCGACCCACTGGCTGGCGCGCGTCGAGCCCTGACGGGCCCGTCCGGTGTGCTTCTGCCGCCAGGGCTTCTTTCCGCCGCCGGAGACCAGCGAGCGGTTCTTCACGGCCTGGGTGCCGGAGCGGTCGGAGGCCAGCTTCGCCTTCACCACCTCGTAGAAGAGGTGGTCGTTCACTGGGCCGGCGAAGACCTCGTCCTTCAGGTCGATCTCGCCGACCTTCTTCCGGTCCAGGCTGTAGACGTCGAACTTTGCCATGGCGTCCTCGCCTACTTGATCTCCACGTCCACGCCAGCCGACAGGTCGAGTTTCATGAGCGCGTCGAGGGTCTGGGAGGTGGGCTCCAAGATGTCGAGCAGCCGCTTGTGGGTGCGGATCTCGAACTGCTCGCGCGACTTCTTGTCGACGTGCGGGCTGCGGAGGACCGTGAACTTGTTGATCCGAGTGGGGAGCGGAATGGGGCCGGCCACCTTCGCGCCGGTCCGGCGCGCCGTCTCCACGATCTCGCCTGCCGACTGGTCGAGCAGCTTGTAGTCGTAGGCCTTTAGCCGGATGCGGATCTTCTGCATTGCCATTCGTCACGCCTTTAGCTTCGCCCCGGCGCGGCGCGGCGACTACGCCGCCGTTCGCCGGGGCCGCCTCTGCTGACTGCTACTCGACGACTTCCGCAACCACCCCGGAGCCCACCGTGCGCCCGCCCTCGCGGATGGCGAAGCGAAGCTCCTTCTCCATGGCGATGGGGGTGATGAGCTCCACGTCCATGGCGATGTTGTCGCCGGGCATCACCATCTCGACGCCCGTGGGGAGCTGGATGCTCCCGGTCACGTCGGTGGTCCGGAAGTAGAACTGGGGCCGGTACCCGTTGAAGAACGGAGTGTGGCGGCCGCCCTCCTCCTTGGTGAGCACGTAGACCTCGGCCTTGAACTTCGTGTGCGGGGTGATGGACCCCGGCTTGGCGAGCACCTGGCCGCGCTCCACCTCCTCGCGCTTCAACCCGCGGAGGAGCGCCCCGATGTTGTCGCCCGCCTCGCCCTGGTCGAGGAGCTTGCGGAACATCTCCACGCCCGTCACCACCGTCTTCACGGTGGCGCGGAGGCCCACGATCTCGACCTCCTCGCCCACCTTGATGATGCCGCGCTCCACGCGGCCGGTGGCCACGGTGCCTCGGCCGGAGATGGAGAACACGTCCTCCACCGGCATGAGGAAGGGCTTGTCCTTGGCGCGAGCCGGGGTGGGGATGTAGCTGTCCACCGCATCCATGAGCTTGAAGATGGAGGGCTCGCCGAGCTCCCCCTTGTCACCCTCGAGCGCCTTGAGCGCGCTGCCGCGGATGATGGGGGTCTTGTCGCCGGGGAACTCGTACTTCGAGAGGAGCTCGCGGACCTCGAGCTCGACGAGGTCGAGGAGTTCCTTGTCGTCCACCATGTCCACCTTGTTCAGGTAGACGACGATGTAGGGCACGCCCACCTGGCGGGCGAGCAGGATGTGCTCCCGGGTCTGGGGCATGGGGCCGTCGGCGGCCGACACCACCAGGATGGCGCCGTCCATCTGCGCCGCGCCGGTGATCATGTTCTTCACGTAGTCGGCGTGGCCGGGGCAGTCGACGTGCGCATAGTGCCGGTTCGCCGTCTGGTACTCCACGTGGGCGGTGGCGATGGTGATGCCGCGCTCCCGTTCCTCCGGGGCCTTGTCGATCTGGTCATAGGCCATGAAGGCGGCGAGACCCTTCTGCGCGAGGACCTTGGTGATGGCCGCGGTCAGCGTGGTCTTGCCGTGGTCCACGTGGCCGATGGTCCCGACGTTCACGTGTGGCTTGCTGCGATCGAACTTTTCCTTGGCCATGGCTCTTCTCCTTCGTTCGTGGTCGACCGCCTACTTGGAGGCGACGGCCGCCCCTTTGCTCTTCGTGATGATGGTCTCGGCGATGCTGTTCGGAACCTGGGCGTAGTGCCCGAACTGCATGGTGTAGGTAGCGCGGCCCTGGGTGCGGGACCGCAAGTCGGTGGCGTAGCCGAACATCTCGGCCAGCGGCACTTGGGCGGTGATGGCTTGGACGCCTGTGCGCGGGTTCATACCCTGAATCTTTCCTCGGCGCGAGTTCAGATCGCCGATGACGTCTCCCATGAAAGCGTCCGGGGTGACGACCTCGACGTTCATGATGGGCTCGAGGAGCACCGGGGAAGCACGGGCGGCGCCGTCCTTGAATCCGATGGAGCCGGCGATCTTGAAGGCCATCTCCGAGGAGTCCACGTCGTGGTAGGAGCCGTCGAAGACCTCGACCTTCAGGTCCACCATGGGGAATCCGGCGAGGATGCCGCCCAGCATGGCCTCCTCGATTCCCTTGCGGATGGGCTCGATGTACTCCTTCGGGATCGAGCCGCCCACGGTCTCGTTCTCGAACTCGAAGCCCTGGCCGGGCTGCTGAGGGATGAGGCGGAGCCAGCAGTGGCCGTACTGGCCGCGACCGCCGGTCTGGCGGATGTAGCGCCCCTCGGACTCGACGCCCTTGGTGATGGTCTCGCGGTAGGCCACCTGGGGCTTGCCCACGTTGGCCTCGACCTTGAACTCGCGGAGCATGCGGTCGACGATGATCTCCAGGTGGAGCTCGCCCATCCCGGAGATGATGGTCTGGCCGGTCTCCTCGTCGGTGCGCACCCGGAAGCTCGGGTCCTCCATCTGCAGGCGCGAGAGCGCGAGCCCCATCTTGTCCTGGTCGGCCTTGGTCTTCGGCTCGATGGCAACGGAGATCACCGGCTCCGGGAACTCCATCCGCTCGAGGACCACAGGCTTGTCCTCCTCGCAGAGGGTGTCTCCGGTGGTCGTCTGGCGGAGCCCCACGGCGGCGGCGATGTCGCCCGCCAGGACCTCCTTGATCTCCTCGCGCTTGTTGGCGTGCATCTGCAGGAGCCGACCGATGCGCTCCTTGCGCTCCTTGGTGGCGTTGAAGACGTAGGAGCCGCTCTCCAGCTTCCCCGAGTAGACGCGGAAGAAGGTGAGGTTGCCCACGAACGGATCGTTCATGAGCTTGAAGGCGAGCGCGCTGAAGGGCTCCGCGTCGGCGGTGTTCCGCACCACCTCCACGCCCTTCGGGGTGACCCCGTGGACCGGCGGCTTGTCGAGCGGGCTCGGCAGGTAGTCGACCACTGCGTCCAGGAACTGCTGCACGCCCTTGTTCTTGAAGGCGGTGCCGCAGATCACCGGGAAGAAGCTCATCTCGATGGTCCCCTTGCGCAGCCCGCGGCGGACCTCGTCGCCGGACAGGGGGTGGCCGTCGAGGTACTTCGCCATGAGCTCGTCGTCGACCTCGGCGACCGACTCCTCGAGGGCGGCCCGGTACTCGGTAGCCTGCTCGACGAGGTCGGCCGGGATGTCGATCTCCTGGTACTTCGCGCCCATGGTCTCGTCGTCGAAGGTGATGCCCTTCATCTTCACGAGGTCCACCATGCCGCGGAACTTGTCCTCGCGGCCGATGGGGATCTGGATGGGCACGGGCTTCGCGCCGAGCTTCTCCTTGATGGAGTCGACCGACATGAAGAAGTCGGACCCGACGCGGTCCATCTTGTTGATGAAGCAGACGCGGGGAACCTTGTACTTGTCGGCCTGGCGCCAGACCGTCTCCGACTGCGGCTCCACGCCGCTCACCGCGTCGAATACCGCCACCGCCCCGTCCAGGACCCGGAGGCTGCGCTCCACCTCGATGGTGAAGTCCACGTGGCCGGGGGTGTCGATGATGTTGATGCGGTTCTCGCGCCAGAAGCAGGTGGTGGCGGCGCTGGTGATGGTGATGCCGCGCTCGCGCTCCTGCTCCATCCAGTCCATGACGGTGGTGCCCTCATGGACCTCGCCGATTTTGTGGGTGACGCCGGTGTAGAAGAGAATCCGCTCGGTCGTGGTCGTCTTGCCGGCATCGATGTGAGCCATGATGCCGATGTTTCGGTAGCGCTCGAGTGGTGTGAAGCGGGCCATGTTTCTCTTCCTTCGAACCGATGCGTACGCGAACCGGCCGCCACCGGGCGGCGCCTGGACCTGACCGAGCTGTCAAAGAACGAAGGGGTCCTCGCGAACCCTGCCGACCGAGTCGGCCTCGTCTCTGAGTGGTTTCTCCTCCTCGGGCCTACCAGCGATAGTGCGCGAAGGCCTTGTTCGCCTCCGCCATCTTGTGGGTGTCCTCGCGCTTCTTCACCGCGTTCCCGCGGTTGTTGGCGGCGTCGAGGATCTCGCCGGCGAGCTTCTCCACCATCGTCTTCTCGCCGCGCGCCTTCGCATAATCGATGAGCCACCGCATTGCCAGCGCCGTGCGCCGGTCCTGGCGGACCTCCACCGGGACCTGGTAGGTGGCGCCACCGACCCGTCGGGACTTCACCTCGACCATCGGCTTCACATTGTCGAGCGCCTTCTTGAAGATCTTCAGCGGATCGTCCTTCAGGCGGCCTTCCACCACCGTGAAGGCGCCGTAGCAGATCTGCTCCGCCACGGCCTTCTTGCCGCGGCGCATGAGGTCGTTGATGAACTTCGCCACCACCCGGTCCTGGTACTTGGGATCGGGCAGGATCTTCCGCTTTTCGACGACGCGACGACGGGGCATCGAATCCTCTGGGCTAGCTCGGGCGCTTCGCGCCGTACTTCGAGCGGCCCTGCTTGCGCCCCTGAACGCCCACCGCGTCCAAGGTGCCGCGAATGATGTGGTAGCGCACGCCCGGCAGATCCTTCACGCGGCCCCCGCGGATGAGCACCACGGAGTGCTCCTGCAGGTTGTGGCCGACTCCCGGGATGTAGCTCGTGACCTCGAACCCGTTGGTGAGGCGCACGCGAGCCACCTTCCGCAGAGCCGAGTTCGGCTTCTTCGGCGTGGTGGTGTAGACGCGAGTGGCGACGCCCCGCTTCTGCGGAGACTCCACCAGGGCGGGCGCCTTCCTCTTCGTCTTGAGCTTCTCGCGGCCCTTGCGGACCAGCTGGCTGATCGTCGGCATGCGACCCGGTTCTCTTTCCTGACGAAACGCCCCGAGAGCTTCCCGGGGCGTCCTGAAGACGGGAACTCCGTCGAAAGGGCGCGGATTATACGGAGAGGCCTCGTGAAGTCAAGGCCCTTCGCCCCCTTTCCCCCTCCTCCGGCGCCCCGCCGCGGTCGGCCCCGCCCGGGCCCTCCCGGGGACCTTCGGGACCCCTCCCGAGGCCTCGATGGCGCGCCGCATCGCGGTGGCGAGCCCGAGCTCTCCGAGCTCGTCCGGGGCGGCGAACCGGAGGTCGGGCCGGCCTTCGAGCCGCCCGACCTCCGGGAGCTCGCAGCGGTAGACCCGGAGGACGAGGTCGCGGTGAGTGAGGGCCCGGACGAGTGTGGCGACCTCGTCGCCCACCCGGCAGGACGCTCCCAGGAAGGCGCGGAGCGCCTCCCGGAGCCGGGCGCGCGCTCCTTCCTCGCACTCGAGCTCGACCCCGGGGAGCTGCCACAGCCCGCCGAAGAGCCCCGGCTCGGGACGCCGCCAGAGGAGGAGCCGCCCTCCCCTCTCCAGGCGGGCGAGCGCGAGCCAGAGGGGCCGGCGACGGGCGCGCCGGCGAGGGGGCGGGATCGAGCCCGTCCGGCCGTGGCGGAAGGCGGCGCAGTCGCGGGCGACCGGACACCTCTCGCACCGCGGCGCGCGCGGCAGGCAAAGCGTGGCCCCGAGCTCCATGAGCGACTGGTTCACGTCGCCGGGTCGATCCCGACAGAGGAGCGTGCGAGCGAGCGCGGATAGTTCCCGCCTCTTCCGGGGCGAGCCGGAGTCCCCCGGCACGCCGAAGAGGCGCGAGAGCACGCGCGCGGCGTTCCCGTCGACCGCCACCTCAGGGATCCCGAAGGCGATGCTCGCCACTGCACCGGCCGTGTACGGGCCGAATCCGGGGAGCTCGAGGAGCGCCGGAACCGACGCCGGGAGCCCGCCGTGGGCGGCGAGCGCCGAGCGGGCCGCGCGCAGGAGATTCCGGCCGCGGGCGTAGTAGCCGAGCCCGCTGAAGGCCGCGAGCACCTCCTCCTCCCGGGCGGAGGCGAGCGCCGCGAGGGTCGGGAAACGGGCGAGGAATCGGCGGTAGTAGGGGATGACCGTCTCCAACCGCGTCTGCTGGAGCATGACCTCCGAGATCCACACCCGGTAGGGGTCGGGGGGGCCGGAAGGCGGGCGCCAGGGCATCTCGCGGCGCTCCGCCTCCCACCAGGAGAGGAGGCGCCGGCGAAGGCGCGCGAGCGCTTTCGGGGAGTCGGGGGCCCGGAGCGAAGAAGCCCGCGCCGCCTGCGCCGGAGCGCGAGCGACGCGGGCGGGCGGCCCTCGGGCGAAAGCTACTTGAGCCGTTTCTCGCAGGCTTCCCAGTCCACGTTCTTCATGAAGGCCTCAACGTACTTCGCCCGCTCGAAGGCCTTGTAGTCCCGCATGAAGGCGTGCTCCCAGCCGTCCATCACCAGGATCGGGGTGAAGCCCGCCGGGACCCCGTTCTCGTGCAGGGTGACGAAGTGGTTCGAGAGCCAGCCGGTCCCGGGGTCCTGGAAGAGCATCGCCCAGCCCACCCCGGGCATGGTGGCGACGGCCCGGAAGTCCGCGACCCAGGTGGCGTAGCTTCCGAAGCCGGCCTCGACGGCCTTGCGGAGCTTCGACCCGGTGGGCGGCTCCGCCTGGGCGCCGGGCTTCATGCCGGCGAAGTAGTACTCGTGGTTCACCATCCCGCCGTACTCGAAGCCGAGCCGCCGGGTGAGCTCCGCGTAGACCGGGTCGGCCCCGGACGCCTTCCCTTCCTTGGCCATCCCCTCGAGCTTCTCCGTGAGCGCGTTCGTGCGCTTCACGTAGCCTTCATAGAGCTTCAGGTGCTCCTCGATCTGGTCGTTGGAGATCCCGGCCAGTCCGCGCACCTTCGAGTAGTCCTTCGGTGCGTAGCGCTTCTCCGCCATGTTCCGCCTCCGGGCGACCTATGGGCCGCCATCGCTGTGGGTGACGCGCGTCGTGCGCGTACCATCCTCACCCGCCCGCTGGCTGTCAAGGCACCGGACGGGCCTTCTCGCCGCTCCCTAACGACGCCCGGCGGGCCCCGCCCGTCCCTGCCGGATGCCGGGCGGTCGCCTCCGAAGGCGCGCGTGTCCGCGCCACTCCCCTTTCCCCTTCTCGGTTCCCCAGATCGTCCGGGCATAGTAGTAGAGCGGGCGTGCGGCGGGGCTCGAACACCGGCGCGCGCCGCCTCCTCCTCGCGGCGCTCCTCGCCGCCCTGGCGCTGGCGGCCGCCGGGGCCGCTCTCTGGACGTCCCTCCCCGGGGTCGGCGCGCTCGCCACCCGCACGCCGAGGACTACGGCTCTCGTCGAGCAGCGGCGGGCGGAGGCCCGCCGAGCCGGGCGTCCCTACCAGGCGGACCTAGAGCCGGTCCCGCTCGACCGCATCGCGGCGCACCTCGCGGAGGCGGTAGTCCTCTCCGAGGACGCCGCCTTCTTCGGGCACTCCGGATTCGACTGGCGGGAGATCCGCAGCGCCGCTGAGCAGAACCTCCGAGCCGGGCGCACGGTGCGCGGCGCCTCCACCATCACCCAGCAGCTCGCCAAGAACCTCTTCCTCGGCACCGAGAGGAACTACGCGCGGAAGGTGAAGGAGGCGGTGCTCGCGCTCAAGCTCGAGCACGCGCTCTCGAAGCGGCGCATCCTCGCCCTCTACCTGAACGCCGTGGAGTGGGGCCGCGGCGTCTTCGGGGCCGAGGCCGCCGCCCGCCACTGGTTCGGGGTCCCAGCGAGCGCGCTCGACCTGGCCCAGTCCGCGGCGCTCGCGGCCATGCTTCCGGCGCCGCGGCGCGCCGCTCTCTCTCCGGCGCCGCCCTGGCTGGCGCGACGGGCGCGGAAGGTCCTCGGGCTCATGCGCCAGACCGGAAAGGTGGAGGACGACGAGTACGTGGCAGCCGCCGCCGAGCTCGAGCGGATGCTCGGGGAGGTGCCGGCCTCGGTCGACGCCGAGCCGCCGGAGGAGGAGGACGAGGGCGACGTCCCCGCGCCCCGACCCTGAGCCGCGCCAGCCGTCGCCTCCCCTCAGCGCGCGCCCGGCCGGCCCCGGAAAGAGGCGAGGGTCCGGGCGAGGCCTTCCTCGAGGGTCACCTCCGGCCGCCAGCCGAGGGCCCGGGCCGCCGCGGACGGGTCGATGCAGGAGCGGCGCTGCTCGCCGGCCTTCGCCGGCCCCTGGAGCGGCGGGAGGGACACCGAGGTTCGCTCCGCGAGGAGCCGGTAGAGGCGGTTCACGTCCGTCTCCCGGCCGGTGCCGATGTTCAAGGCGCCGTCGAAGCCCGTCTCGGCTGCGAGCAGGTTCGCGCGCGCCACGTCCTCCACGAAGACGTAGTCGCGGGTCTGGGTCCCCCCGCCGTTCACGGTGCAGGGCACCCCGGCCAGGAGCCGGCCCGCGAAGATGGCGACCACGCCAGCCTCCCCCTGCGGGTCCTGCCTCGGCCCGTACACGTTGGCGTAGCGGAGCGCGGCGAAGGGGAGCCCGTAGGCCGAGCGAAAGACCCCGAGGTAGAGCTCGCTCGCCGCCTTGGAGGCCCCGTAGACCGAGCTCGGGCGGGCGGGGTGGTCCTCCGGCGTGGGAAGGCGATCGGTGTCACCGTAGATGGCGCCTCCGCTCGAGGCGAAGAGGACGTGGCGAACTCCGGCCACCCGTGCCGCGGCGAGCAGGTTCAACAGGCCGCATACGTTCACATCCGCGTCGAGGCGGGGCTTCGCCATGGAGACCCGCACGTCGACCTGCGCCGCGTGGTGGCAGAGGACCTGGGGGCGCTCGGCCTCGAGCGCCTCCGCAGCGGCGGCGCTGCGCACGTCGCAGGGGTAGAACCGGGCCCGCGCGGGCACGTTCTCCCGCCGGCCCCCGGAGAGGTCGTCCATGACGGCGACGTCCCAGCCCGCCTGGAGGAAGGCGTCCGCGACCGTCGAGCCGATGAACCCGGCCCCGCCGGTGATGAGCACGCGCTTTGCCATCGAGTCCTCCGCGACACCGGGAGCAACCCCCGGTCCGCTCTTTCGTCACCTATCCGTACCTATCCGTGCGCGCGCGAGGGGGCGCGCCCCTCGCCCCGAGTGGCCGCCCGGCGATGGGACCGCAGGCGGACGCTGAGTGCGAGTCCATTCTCGGCTCGGGAGCGGGCGGCGGCAAGACGGTGCCTAGGGAACGCCCGCGCGCCTCGAGGTCGCCTACCTCTTCTCCCCCACGTCGTCGAGCGAGAGCTGTCCCGGGAGGGCGGCCCGGTATTTGTCGAGGACGAGGTCGATGCCCTGGCGGATGTACTCAGCGACGGGGACCT
>Ga0335077_10005920_pt1 | contig 15050 bp, 13 predicted proteins | sample Lox_Sample_31_FD_207151 | JGI IMG/M metagenome (GOLD analysis project Ga0335077, IMG submission 207151) | Soil microbial communities from Loxahatchee National Wildlife Refuge, Florida, United States - Lox_Sample_3.1 | ecosystem: Environmental > Terrestrial > Soil > Wetlands | place: USA... | reverse complement strand
CCATGCGGGAGGAATTGACTCGGTTGGGAATTCAGGAATTGCGAACTGCTGAGGAGGTGGATCGGGCTGTTGCGAACGGCTCGGGAGTAACCATGGTGGTAGTAAATTCGATTTGCGGCTGCGCGGCGGGACGGATGCGTCCGGCGCTCAGGATAGCACTTCAGGGATCTGCGCATCCGGACAAGATGTACTCGGTTTTCGCGGGACAGGATTTGAATGCCGCGGAACGCGCCCGCAGCTATTTCACCGGATACCCACCCTCATCTCCGTCTATCGCTTTCCTGCGCGGGGGAAAGCTGATTCACATGATGCAGCGCAGCGATATCGAACATCGCGAGGCGGTTGATATAGCCGCTGAACTGAAGGGTATTTTTGAAAAATTTTGCAGCAATCCGGCGCAGGTAGGGTGAAACCTCACTAGAAGTGCTCTTTCAGTCCTGAAAATGTTTCTACCACGAGTAACCTGCTGGGCGGCGCAGGTTCCGCCACCTCGTCGTGCTCCAGGATCCAAGTATTTCCGTGCGGGACAAAAACTGCGTTAATGCCGGCCGCGAGCGCAGGGTTAATGTCCGAGCGCGGGCTGTTGCCGACCATCCACGTTGCGTCCCTGGGCAAATCGTACTTCGAAATGATGGTGCGATATGTGGGCGCATCCTTCTCGGCGACAATTTCGATGGCTGCGAAGTAGTCCTTCAACCCAGAGCGCTCGACTTTGCCCGTCTGCTCGGCAAACGCGCCCTTGGTCATCATGATGAGATGATGGCGTGCCGAAAGATACTGCAGTGTTTCGGGAACACCGCGAATGATTTCCATGGGATGCTCCGCGATGGCGTGAGCGAATCCATTGATTGTTTCGTGCAGCGCAGGCGTCAACGGCTCGACCGACAGACGTTCGAACGTTTGCCCTAGCGCATGTGCGAAGCTGTGCAGCCCATATCCATGCGTCACAATGCACTCGCGCTCGACATCGTTCAGCACTCCACGCACCTGCTCGGGCGTGTACTCGTGATGGTTCAGGAAAGAAATGAAATTCGCGATGGCGCGCTCGAAGTAGATATTGTTCTCCCAAAGCGTGTCATCGGCGTCGATGAGCAGAGTTTGAGAGTTGTTGGAGTTCGAACTTGTGGGCATGGAAACAGCTGTTGGCTTTCAGCCCTCGCCTGTCACTTTTCAGCAATGGACAAAGGTCAGAGGGTAAACTCGGCTATTAAAATCGCCACATGCTCCTGGACCTAAAACCGCCATGACACACTCGGTTCAAGCAGCAAATTCCACGTCAGCTTCTTGCGAGATGATTCCCGCTTTATGTCCCATATCCAGGAGACGGCGCACGGCTTCACGGCCGTCTGGTCCGTAGTCGAGGGTGCGTTCGTTCACGTACATTCCGACGAATTTGTCGGCGAGCTGCGGGTCGAGGTCGCGGGCAAATTGCATGGCGTAGGCCAGGGCTTCTTCACGATGATCCAGAGCATACTGAATGCTTTGGCGTAAAGCAGATGCGACTTGCGACATCAACTGTGGTCCGAGGCTGCGGCGAATGGCGTTGCCGCCAAGCGGGAGCGGTAAGCCGGTGAGCTTTTGCCACCATCTTCCAAGATCTACGATCCGGTGCAACCCGGATTTGTCGTAGGTTAACTGGCCTTCATGAATAATGAGACCGGCTTCATGCTTGCCTGCGAGCACTTGTGGAATTATTTGATCGAACGGGACCATTTCAGTTGCAATGCCCGGCGCGAAGAGCTGCAGAACGAGATATGCCGTGGTCATTCTGCCCGGAACGGCAATACGTTTGCGCTTGATTTCGTCGAGCGCATAGGCGCGCGGCGCGACGATCATCGGGCCATAGCCCTCCCCCACACTGCCGCCGCTGGGCAACAACGCGTAGTGCGATTGAATGTACGGATAGGCATGGAAAGAAATCGCGGTAACGTCGTAAACGCCCTGCAGCGCCTTCTGATTCAAAGTCTCGATGTCACACAGCACATGCGAAAACCGCAGGCGGGGCACACGAACCTTGTTGGTAGCAAGAGCGTAGAACATGAAGGCATCGTCAGAATCTGGACTGTGAGCGATAGTGATCTCTCGAACCTGTGATGACGAACGGCTCGCGTCGGAAGAGAACTCGTCAGATTGCTTCGAGTTCTTTGAAACGATACTTATGGATGTCATCCTCGGACCTCGCGAATGCGCTGCCAACCGGTTGCGATGCCAGCGCTAAGCATGATTTTCATGATTTCTGCAAACACAAACCAATAAAGGCCGAAACGCACGGCTTGGGCGACCGAGTGAGTCAGGATAGCAAGCCAGGAAAGCCCGCCTGCAAAGAGCACAATCTCAGCAGCAGAAGCCGCCAGGGTGGCGCGTGTGAAATTCCGTCTGCCGGATTCCATGATCAAACCGGCAAAGCCAGCGACAAACGGATAGGCGAGGAGAAATCCGCCAGTCGGTCCTGCTAGTTGAGCCAATCCGCCCAAGCCGGCGGGGTTAAACACTGGCAGTCCCATCATCCCCTCTGCTAGATAAAGCGCGAGCGCGGCAAATCCACGTCTGGGACCGAGCGTCAATCCGACGAGCAATACGCCGAAATTCTGCAACGTCAAGGGTACAGGGGTAAAGGGCAGCGGCAGCGTGACCCGGGCGCATAAGGCTACAAAAAAGCTGGCGCTCACGATGAGAGCGAGATGGGCAGCGGCGTTTAGAACGCGATCGCTGCCGCGTATGGATTCAGCCGCGGATCTGAACATAGCGTTCTTCTCCCTGATCGAAAGTCCTCAGAGGTTGTCGGCTTCCCGCCCCACAGCAGCTTTGTTCATTGCCGAAGCGGGCAGTTTCATGTGGCGTCGCACTCGAAGATACGTTGCAGCAGCGGCCCACACGACCGCACCAGTACTGCAGGCCAGAATCACAAACCACCACAGCATTCGCACGATGAGCTAAGAATACCAGAAGCGTAGCTCTGCGCTATTCGGAAGCAGGAACTGAAGCTAGACGCCGACCGGAAAGGGCTTGGTATGCGCCTCAGCGCGCAGAGACAAGCTGGAGAAGCGCCCTTGCAGAAGCGACATCAGCCCCGTGCACCAATAACCAAGTACAAACAGGAGCAAAAAAGGCACGGTGATATAGTTTTCGTTTTCGACTGCATAGTAGGTGGTAAGAGCGAAGTAGCAGCCAATCAGTATTTCCAGCCAAGGTACCCAGCCAAGGCGACGGCGATAAGTAAAGGCGCGGATCTTGTCTTTTTTCGATTCGACTCGATATTTTGGAGTCCTGGCGAAAGCCGTTTGTTTGCCAATCAGAGCTTCCAGCACGGCGCGTGTATTAGTCACTGTAAGCCCGATGCCCAGGGCCATAAGTAACGGCAAGTAAATTAGGCTGCGGAACCAGCGTCCGGGGAACAGTTCACGTTGCGACACCAGATAAAAGCTGGAAATAGAAAAGGTCGAAGCCATGAACAGGGGCAGGTCGATATAGAGCATCTGAAACCAGCCCTGATAAAAACGGATAATCATGGCAGGCAAGAGCAGCACAGATAATACAATCATCAACGGATAACTCAGATTGGCAGTGAGGTGATACCAGGCTTCGAGCTTTACGTGGAATCTCTCATCACTTTTGAGAACGCTAGGCAGGATCTTTTTACTCGTCTGAATGAGGCCTTTGGCCCAACGCGCCTGTTGAGTCTTGAAGGCCGTCATTTCGACGGGAAGTTCGGCTGGACATTCAACATCCTGAAGATAAATGAATCTCCACCCCTTCAACTGGGCGCGATAAGAAAGATCGGTGTCCTCGGTTAGCGTATCGTGCTGCCAGCCACCGGCATCGTTGATCGCGTTTCTACGCCACAAGCCGGCGGTCCCGTTGAAATTGAAAAACACGTTGCTTCGCGCCCGGCCAGAGTGTTCGAGAACGAAGTGACCGTCGAGGAGAATCGCTTCTACTTCAGTTAAGAATGAGTAGTTTCGGTTGATATGCGTCCAGCGGGTTTGCACCATGCCGATCTTGGGGTCGGTGAAGTGATGAATCGTGCGCTGCAGAAAATCCGAAGGAGGAACGAAATCCGCGTCGAAGATCGCGACGAACTCGCCATGGGCAGTCTGCAGCCCTTCCGCCAGAGCGCCTGCTTTGAACCCGTGGCGATTGCTGCGATGGTGGTATGTCACGGGAAAACCCTCCGCCGCGAAGTGATTCACCAGGCCCTTCGCTACTGCTTGGGTTTCATCGGTTGAATCGTCGAGCACCTGAATGTCCAGCTTATCGAGCGGATAATCGAGGCGGCAGACCGCATCGAGCAATCGTTCCACCACAAATTGTTCGTTGAATATGGGTAGCTGAACCGTGACTCGCGGGAGTTCGGCAAAATTGCGCAACGGCTCGGTCGTGCAGTTCTTTTTGTTCTTGTAATACAGATAGACCAGGATGTAGCGGTGCGCACCATAGAACGCCAGGAGCACAAGCACAACGAAGTAGGGGATCAACAGGGCCATGTCGAAGGCATTCGCGTGATATAGGCCCTGAAAGGTTTTATCGAGAAAATGCTGGCGAATGTATTGCCCTAATCCACGGGAGGCAAGGAAGGTCGCAATGAGCGGCGAAGAAAACAGCATGGGTCGTTTGCGGCACAGGGACTGACAACTACCCAGCCTGAACTATCTATTGTACCTGAGGGGTGGGCATCGTCCACCAAATGAGCGGTGAGAGGCTCAATTTAGGAAGTAAGTGCGATATAACGTGTCGCGCTGAGCGGGCTTAAACCCCGCGTCGCGGATAATGCGCCGCAATTCTTCCTCAGTCGTGCAGTTGGTCACGCCAGCGGCACGTACTACATTTTCTTCCAGCATCACAGAGCCCACATCATTTCCGCCGAATTGCAGGCCTAGTTGGCAAACTTTTAGTCCTTGGGTTACCCAGCTCGATTGCACATTCTGGAAATTGGAAAGATAGAGTCGCGAGATAGCGAGCGTCTTCAGGTATTCCACCGCAGTGGCTTCGTCCCAATGGCGGCCGCCTAAGGCTGTGTTCGCCGGTTGGAAAGTCCAAGGGATAAATGCTGTGAAGCCGCCAGTTTCTTCCTGCAAATCGTAAATGCACTGGAGATGGTTGACCCGATGCTCGTGTTTCTCTCCCACGCCGAACATCATCGTTGCTGTGGTGCGCATGCCGAGTTGATGAGCAGTACGATGGACATTGAGCCAATCGTTGGTCAGACATTTGAGCCGGGCAATTTTGTAACGAACTTCATCGTCGAGGATCTCGGCGCCGCCGCCTGGTATTGAATCCAGCCCGGCATCGCGGAGCCGCGAAATTGTGTCTCGGATGCTGAGGTCGCTGTACTCAGCAATTGCGATGATTTCTGACGCCGAATAGCAGTGCAAATGAACCTTGGGAAATCGCCGCTTGATGCCGCGTAGCATCTGCTCATGCCAATCAATCTTCAGATCAGGGTGCAGACCGCCCTGCATCAACACGCCCGTGCCGCCAAGCTCGACAGTCTCTCGAATTTTTTCGTAAATGGTCTCGAAATCGAGGATGTAGCCTTCTTTGGCTCTTGGCCCTTTTAGCGGCCGATAGAAGGCGCAGAAGGTGCAGTATTCGGTGCAGTAATTTGTGTAGTTGATGTTGCGATCGATGATGTATGTGACTACGCCGTCCGGATGCCACTTGCGTCTAAGCTCGTTTGCTTCCATCCCAATGCCAATCAGATCATCAGAGCGAAAAAGATCAACGGCCTGGTGTTTCGTAAGAGACATGTGCGATCAGGTTTGATTGTAGCGAAATTTATCTGTGCGCTCAAAAAGAATCAGGCTGCTTTGGGCTCGGCCGTGTGCACACCTGCCGCCCGCGAGTCTTTCCTGTGGCGCAAGTATTCGACAAGTCCGAACACGCCGGCAATGATGGCGAGGCCAATCAGAATTGCGAGCGCCGGTTTGTAGTACTTGGAAAAAAAGCCAACAATGGGATCGCCGTAAATTGCTCCGAGACCCGCAATGACCGCGAAGCGGACGCCACGGCCAGCCGCAAGCGCTGCTAAGAATCTTTTGCGTGGATACTGCAGTGCCCCCGCAGCCAGCAAGAACGGCACAATGGGGAATGGCGGAGGCAAAACAGCTGGAACCGCGACTGCCCCGAAACCCCAACGTTTGAACCTGCTAGTCAATTTCTGAGCCTGCCGTTTGCGCAGCTTTCGTTCCAGCGCCTCCTTGCCTCCCTTTCGAGCTAACTCGTACGTGATGTACCCGCCAATCAGCGCTCCAATAGTTGCCATGAATGCATAAAACCACCAGTAACGACGTTGACTAGCTGCCAGCCAGATAGTGAGAACGTCCAGGCTGCCGGGCATTGGTATGACGGAGTTGTCGGCGAGTCCTACAACGATTTGCCCGATGCTGCGGAGGCGCAATAACCAACCCCAGACAGAGAAGGCCAACATAGGTGCTGGCGTGAGCATCGGGGTTTAGAGGCACTTTGGAGCTATGCAGTTGCTATGGCAGCAAAGCGGACTGAAGCGGGGCTTTCTTCTGTTCGACAAACTGCAATTGCGGGCCTTGCGGGAGCGCCCCGCATTCTGCTGCATAGCGGAAAAATAAGTTCATTCCTTCAATGCAGGAGGGGTCGAGATAATAGTGGATGTTTTCGGTTAAATAGAGCTTGATTTCCGCCTCGCTCAGCCCCAAACGCGGAGCCCACTGCTTCATGATTTGCTGAACGTTCTCGGGGATAAGTCCATGATCGCGGGATCTCTGGAATGTGGCGGCCAGGTCCTGATCAGAGGCACCTTGGAGCGCATCCCGGCGTACTGCCCAGAAGGCGAAGACGAACGGTTTTTGCGTCAATCGTATCCATTCTTCAGCCAGGTCGTAGCAGAGGTATTTTGAGCGATCGATACGCAGCGCCGGATCGCCGATTAATAAACCGGCATCGTGTTCCTTAAGCATGTGATCGATGTCAGGCTGCATGGAGGCGAATGTCCGTCCATTACCCCACCATTTCGCGAATAGCACCTTCACTAACGCCACTGAAGTGAGTGAGGAATTGTCCAGAGCGACTGACCGAATCTGCTCCAAGGGCGCTTTGCTGACGAGCAGAATTGATCGAACCGCGCGACGAGACGCAATGGCTACATCCGGTACAATCACTATTCCGGGAATACTCGTGTAAGCGGCAGCGGGAATGATTCCGATGTCAGCCGAGCCGTCGCGGAGGCTGGCGGCACAATGCGAAGGAATCGTGTAAGCGATCTGGAATGCGGTGCCGCCGGTGCCGTGCTCGAAATCCCACATTAGCGGTGCCGTGTTGAGATAAGAGATTGCGGAGATGCGCAGCGGTTTCATTCTGGAAAACACTCGATTTTAACAAAGACAACGGTGCAACTTACCTTGACTGTGAGCTACCGACATGCCATAGATGCGAGGAGGGAATGCTGGAGGTGCTTGTGTCTAATGCGGTTGCGTTGCCCAGCAAGACGGATGAACGTGCCACCGTACAATGGCTCGCACTGACACTGACCCCCGGATTAGGACCCACGAAGGCACGAAAAGTAATCGAGCTCTTCGGCAGCATCGAGAATGTGTTTGCCGCATCCCTGACAGAACTCGAGGCAGCGGGCTTGAATGCCCCTTCCGCGCAGGCACTGGGAACGGGACGTGCACTGGAGCTTGCCCAGGATGAATTGATTCGAGCAAACGCGGCAGGCGCGCGGCTAATTGCGCTAGACGATCAGCTTTATCCGGCGCAGCTCAAGCAAATCTACGATCCGCCCTTGGTTCTATACCTCCGAGGAAACGCCAACGTCATTTCTCAACCTGGAATTGCGGTGGTCGGCACTCGACACCCAACGCCTTACGGCTCAGGAATGGCGGAGCGCCTGGCATGCGACCTCGCGGCGCGGGGGTTGGTAATTTTCAGTGGCATGGCTCGCGGTGTGGACACCGCCGGACATCGTGGTGCGATTGCTGGGAAGGGTAAGACGGTGGCTGTGTTTGGAACTGGTGTCGATGTGCCCTATCCCAAGGAGAACACGCGGCTCCTGGAACAAATGCTCGCGCTGGATGGCGCCGTCATATCTGAATTTCCGATGGGTACTTTTGCCGCGCCCCAGAATTTCCCCATCCGTAATCGGATCATCAGCGGCATCTCGCTGGGCGTGCTAGTGGTCGAAGCTGCCGAATACAGTGGCACGCGAATTACGTCGCGTTGCGCCTTAGAGCAAAATCGCGAAATTTTTGCGGTTCCCGGAAATGTCACGAACAAGAACTCATGGGGACCAAATACTCTTATAAAACAAGGCGCTAAGCTGGTGGCGACGTGGGAAGATGTTTGGGAAGAACTCCCGACAGATGTGCGACTTAGGCTGACACCGAAGTCGGAGTCTGAATCGCCGGCCGGGCAAACTGCATCTCTATTTCAGGAAAACGAGCTACCTCCTCACGAAAAGAAGATTTTCACTCTGCTGAAGGCTGACGAGTCTACGCACATCGATGAGATCGTCGAAAGGCTCGAACCGGAGCTTTCGTCCTCCGAAATTTTCGCGGCCCTGTTTGAACTGGAGCTGGCAGGAAAGGTCAAGCAGTTGCCGGGGAAGAATTTTGTGAAGAGCTTTTGAGCGTGCTCGGATCCCAAACTTGTTGCGCTCGTCCACTTCATGCTAGTTTCAAAGGTAATTACCCACTGAGGTCCAATTGGCAAAAGGTTTAGTCATAGTCGAGTCGCCTGCCAAGGCGAAGACCATCCAGAAGTATCTGGGAAAGGGCTACACGGTGGAAGCGTCGTTAGGCCACGTCAAAGATCTGCCCAAAAGCAATCTCGGTGTGGATATCGACAACGACTTCGATACCGAATACATCGTTATCCCCGGGAAAGAAAAAGTCCTGACCAAGCTGAAGAAACTGGCTCAGTCAGCCGACACCATCTATCTGGCGCCTGACCCGGACCGTGAAGGCGAAGCGATCGCGGCCCACCTCGCAGAAGAACTCGACGACGGCTCAAAAAAGAAAAAGAAGAAAAAGAAAGCCGAAGAACCGGAACGCTTTCGCCGAGTAGCGTTCAACGAGATCACGCAGAGAGCAGTGCGGGCGGCATTCGAACATCCTCGGGATATTGATCAGCACCTGGTCGATGCACAGCAAGCGCGCCGAGTACTGGATCGGCTCGTCGGATACCAGGTATCCCCGCTGCTTTGGGATAAAGTGCGCCGCGGGCTTTCGGCCGGGCGCGTGCAAACGGTCGCGTTACGACTAATTGTTGAGCGCGAACGCCAGATCAAAGCGTTCGAAAAGAAAGAATATTGGACGATTGACGCTCATCTGGCGGCTGCGAAGCCGCCCGCTTTTGACGCACGGTTTGTTGGCCGAGCCGAAGAGAAGGTTGAAATTCCCAGCGGCGAGGCAGCGGAAAAAATCCGCGCTGCCTTGGAAAAGGCCGATTGGCTTGTTCGGAGCGTCGAACGGAAAGAGCGCCGCCGGAACTCCACTCCGCCGTTTACGACCAGCAAACTCCAGCAAGATTCCTCGCGCAAGCTGCGCTTCAGCGTGAAACGCACGATGATGATCGCGCAGCGCCTCTACGAAGGCGTGGAACTGGGGGACGAAGGGCTTGTTGGCCTGATTACCTACATGCGTACGGATTCGACCCGCGTCTCCAATGAGGCACTGGGCGAAGTTCGCGATTACATCAGAGGCCAATACGGCGACCAATACGTGCCGGAGTCACCGAATACTTATAAAGAGAAGAAAGAGGCGCAAGGTGCGCATGAGGCCATTCGACCGACTTCGGTGATGCGCCATCCCGATCAGATCAAGCAATATCTAAAAGAAGATGAATACAAAGTTTATAAATTGATCTGGCAACGCTTCGTGGCCTCGCAGATGACGCCTGCTGTTTTCGATCAGACCACAGTCGACATCGACGCGAAATCTGCTTCCGAGACCTTCTGGTTCCGAGTCACCGGTTCAGTGCTGAAATTTGAAGGATTTCTGAAGGTTTACGAGGAATCCAAAGAAGGCAAGGACGAGGAAGACGAAGAACTGAAGCACAAGCTCCCGCCGCTGGAAGCAGGTCAGAAACTGACGTTACGCGAGTTGAAACCGGAGCAGCACTTTACGGAACCGCCGCCGCGCTATAACGAAGCTTCATTGGTCAAAGAACTCGAGGAGCGGGGGATCGGCCGTCCATCCACGTATTCGGCGATTCTGAGCACAATTCAGGAACGCCAATATGTGCAGAAACTCGGTGGCAAATTCGTTCCGACCGAAATCGGCTTGGTGGTAACCGATTTGCTGGTGCAGAATTTCGCCGAGATATTTGATGTCCAGTACACAGCGCGCCTGGAAGAGGAACTCGATGAAATCGAGGAGGGCAAAGAGAAGTGGACCGACGCGCTGAGCGATTTCTACAAGAAATTCGCCAAAGACCTCCGGTATGCCGAAAAGCATATGGAGAACATCAAGCGGATGGAGAAGCCCACAGAGGAGAAGTGCGAACGCTGTGGCGCGCCGCTGGTGATCAAGTGGGGCAAACACGGTTCCTTCTATGCCTGCAGCACGTACGACAAGGATGACCCCAACAGCTGCACATTCACCAAGGAAAATCCCATTAACCTGCCGGACCTCGACTCGGCCGACATGCAGGAAACTTCACAGGAGGAATACTGCGAGAACTGCGGGCGAGTCATGGTGCTGAAACGAGGCCGTTTCGGCCAGTTCATGGCGTGTACCGGATATCCCGATTGCAAGACCACACGGCGGCTCGATCAAGGAAAGAAGGTCCCTGACATTCCTCTCGATGAGCTTTGCCCGAAATGCGGAAGGAATTTGATGATCCGCCACGGGCGCTATGGTGAGTTCACGGCGTGCAGTGGTTATCCGGATTGCAAGTACGTGAAGCAGAATTTCATCGGGGTGAAATGCCCGCTCTGCAAAGATGGTGAACTTGTCGAGAAGCGCGCACGCAAGGGCAACACGTTCTACGGCTGTTCGAATTATCCCAAATGCAAATTTACTTCGGCCAATAAACCCATTGCGGAGAAGTGTCCGACGTGCGGCAATGAGTACCTTGTGGAGAAGACGCTGAAGTCAGGTCCGGTGATTGCCTGTCCGAATAAAGAGTGCGATTATGAACGGCCGGTCCCGGTGGAAGCGGCCGTGGGTTCGTAATAAGCGATATAATTCTGAATCTGGGCGCGTAGCGAGTCATCTACTAGCTCGTTGTCCGTGCACCACCATAGTTTTATCAGCCCAACAAATCACAATTGATGAGGAGGAACGCGCATGTCTACCACACCCACAGCGACGGATGCTGAACTCATTCTGAAGCTATACGATCTCCGCCGCGAACCAGAAATGCGAAAAGCACGCAATTGGTGGCTGGCTTTCTGGCCCGAATCCAGCGACGACGTCATGAAGGTTGGTATGGCTCTGGGCACTCAGGAAAATGCCTGGATGAGGCAGGTCAGCGGATACTGGGAATTGGCCGCATCGCTCGTGCTACACGGTACGGTCAGCCGGGACTTGTTCCTTGAAGGCAGTTTCTCAGGTGAGATGTTCCTGATCTTCGCGAAGGTCGAGCCGTTCTTGAAGGATGTTCGTGAGAAGGCACATAATCCCAACATATTTGGCAATGTTGAGAAACTCATTGCGACCTCAAAAGGAGGCCCCGAGCGGCTGAAGGAGACGCAGGAGCGGCTCGCGGTCTTCAAAAAGGCAGCACAGGCCGCAAAAGCAGCCTAGATCAGCTTTTCGCTTGATATTCAGGACGCCAGCTTTGCTGGCGTCCTTTCGTTGTTAGAAGCTAGGAAATATATTCGCGGATATATTCGTCTTTACTCTGCGCTAGCTCGTGCACATCTCCGTCAAAGATGATCTTGCCGTCCCGCAGAATGAGGAATCCCATAGGCACTTCGCTCTTGGTACCGGGTGGGAGCGGCTGCATCTGGTTGGTTTTGCGGTCGAAGTAGCGATTGGCCATCATAAAGGCATCTTGCAGACGGTGGGTGACGAGCAGTGAACTCGTCTTGTATACGTCACGTTGCTTAACAATCAATTCAATGATCGTAGTGGAGGTAACCGGGTCGAGACCGCCGGTGGGAGAGTCGTAAAGCAAGAGCTCAGGGCGGGTAATAATCGCACGAGCGATCGCCACGCGTCGGCGCATTCCCCCCGAGAGCTCTGACGGGAACATATCGACGGTGTTCTCGAGTTCCACGAAACTTAGCGCCTCGCGGACTGGTTGGTCGATTTCTTCCTCGGGAACATTGCCCTCTTCCAGTAAGCGAAAGGCAACATTCTCACGCACGGTAAGCGAATCAAAAAGCGCGCTCTCCTGGAAAACCATGCCAATTTTGCGCCTCAACTCGAAAAGGTCTTCCTCGCGCATTTCGGTGATGTCTTGCCCGAGAACATAAATGCGACCAGAATCCGGCTTCAGCAACCCCAACGTGAGCTTTAGCATGGTGCTTTTTCCCGAACCAGCAACCCCGAAAATCGCCTTTGTTTCACCTCTCGGCAGGGTGAAAGAGATCCCATCGAGAACCAGCTTGTCTGCGAAGGCGAGGGCAACGTCCTCAAACACTACGGCACAGGCGCTGTAATCCTTGCAAGAAGGAAGCCGTGGCTCGATCGCAGTGGGGGATGCAGCCATGTTTATTGATAGGCAAAGATTGTCATCAAAAGTTTGGTGACCAGCAGGTCGACAACTAGGATTAAAACTGAAGACGCGACCACAGCTTGGGTGGTTGCCCTACCCACACCCTGTGTCCCACCACGTGCGCTAAGGCCGTAGTAACAACCCACCGTGGCGATAATGAAACCGAAGAGCAGCGGTTTTAATAGACCCATGAAGACGTCCTGAAAAACCAGAATCTGCCAGGCCGTGCTCCAATATTGATGCCAATTGGTCTGGTAAAGGAGGGTGGAGATTGCTGCCCCGCCAAACAGCCCTAAAAGATCGGAAATAATAGTAAGGAAGAAAAGCATGAATACCGTGGCGAGCACCCGCGGCGTCACCAGTTTCTTCATGGGATCAGTGCCCAGCGCCCGCATGGCGTCGATCTGTTCGGTTACCAGCATGGATCCAAGCTCGCTGGCCATTCCCGAAGCATTTCGTCCCGCGACCATAAGTCCCGTGATGATAGGACCCAACTCGCGCACCATGCCCACCGAAACTAGTTGCCCGATCAAGGACAGCGAGCCGAATCGTTGCAGCGTGTTGGCGCTGTTCAGTGCCAGCTCAGCGCCGATCGAAAGGCCTGTGAGCACGACAATAGGAAGCGAACCGAATCCAATCAGGTCGGCTTGGTAAACGGTATCGGCAAAATAACGGGGATGTCGAAAAAGGTTGGAAACCGATCTCACTGCCAGGAGGGCGTAATCCTGTACTGCCTCGATTTTTTCTTTGGCGAAATCTCCGGGCGAGACGAGTTCCATCAACGATCCAGACTACTCCAGATGATCTGAGGGCAATATAGCAGAGAAGGTCTCAGCTATCAGCATGTACGAGATCTTCAAGCGTAAGGGTGTATCAACTTGGTGGAGAGAATGACGAGCCTACTCGCGTACCTTGCGTTTAATCTCGATATTCAGGCGTTTGATTTTTTGATTGAGGGTGGAGAGTGGGACACGGAATCGATCTGCAGCTTCAGTTTGGTTCCAACCGCATTTCTCCAGCATCTCGACGATGACGTGACGCTCGCAGTCTTCCATGATGTCGAACAGAGAAGCATCGGGATGATGCTCCAGAGCTGCAAAAGCCGTCGTCCGGCCCACGATCTGATCGGGAAGAAGTTCGGTACCGATCTCCGGAGCATTAGACAAAACCACCGCGCGCTCAATCACGTTTTCCAGTTCGCGTACGTTTCCCGGCCAGGAGTAAGCAATCAAGGGACGCAACGCCTCCGGCGTCAGATGCCGAGCAGGACGATCGTTTTCCCGCGAATATCGATCCAAGAAAAACGAAGCGAGCAGAGGAATGTCCTCTTTGCGTTGCCGGAGAGGTGGAAGATCAATCGTGATTACATTCAATCGATAGAAGAGATCCTCACGAAACTTCCCTTCGCGCACTTGCTGTTTCAAATCCACATTGGTGGCGGCAATAATGCGCACGTCCACTTGAATTTCATTCACGCCACCCAGGTGCATGAACTTACGGTCCTGCAACACCCGCAATATTTTGCTCTGCGTATCCAAATTCATCGTGCCGATTTCATCCAAGAATAGAGTTCCGTGATCGGCAACCTCGAATAGGCCCTTCTTGGAAGCAATTGCGCTGGTGAATGCACCTTTCACGTGACCGAATAAAGTGGATTCGAGGAGATCCGGTGGCATCGACCCGGTATTCACCGGAACAAACGGACGATCGCGACGCGGTGAATTCAGATGGATGGCCTTTGCGATGAGTTCTTTTCCCGTCCCGCTTTCCCCCTGTAAAAGCACGGTAGAACGGCTCGTAGCAACTTGGGAAACCAAATCGAAGATCTTCAGCATGGGCTCGCTCTTGCCCACGATATTTTCAAAGTTATAACGCTGTTTGAGTGCTCGCTTAAGCTGAACGTTCTCTTCCTCGGCACGCCGGCGGGCAATGGCGGCCCGAACATCTGCCAGCAACTTCTCGTTATCCCAAGGCTTCTGGACGAAGTTAGCCGCTCCGCCTTGCATTGCTTTCACCGCATTCTCCACCGTCCCATATGCGGTAATCATGATGACGGCAATTTGAGGATCCTGGCGCCGAAGTTCCTCGAGCACGTCGATGCCGTCGCGGTCGGGCAAGGCCAAATCGAGCAACACGAGATCGAAGTTGTGTTCTCCGATACGAGCCAAGCCATCCTCGGCCGTACCGGCGGAATCGACCGAGTAACCTTCCAACTGAAGGAGAGTCTCGAGCGATTCGCGGATTGCGACTTCGTCATCAATGATCAACACTGCCCCTGCGGACGAGGGACGGGTCTGATCGAGGTAGTTTTGATTGATGACTGCCGCTTCAGACATTTACTACCTTCCTGCTAAGAGGGAAATCGAGAAAGAACGATGTGCCCTCGCCGGGCTGACTTTCCACTCGAATCTTTC
>Ga0335077_10005919_pt1 | contig 15051 bp, 8 predicted proteins | sample Lox_Sample_31_FD_207151 | JGI IMG/M metagenome (GOLD analysis project Ga0335077, IMG submission 207151) | Soil microbial communities from Loxahatchee National Wildlife Refuge, Florida, United States - Lox_Sample_3.1 | ecosystem: Environmental > Terrestrial > Soil > Wetlands | place: USA: Florida... | reverse complement strand
TGCCTGCAAGGCCGGCTGCCAGCGCGCGCTCGCTGCGGGATGGGCAATTCTTTCGCGGGGCGGCAACGCGCTCGACGCCATCGAAGCGGCGGTGATGGTTCTCGAGGATGATCCCGTTTTCGACGCGGGCTATGGCTCGCACCTCACTCTTGATGGGCGCGTGGAATGCGACGCCATTGTGATGAATGGAGCCACGCTGCGCGCGGGAGCGGCGTCGACGCTGCAGCGCGTGAAGAATCCGATTCAGGTGGCGCGCAAGATTCTCGAGAGTTGTCCGCACATGATGCTGGTCGGCGAAGGCGCAGAGCGCTTCGCGAGCGAGCATGGAATCACTTTATGCGATCCCGAAGAGATGATCAGCGAAGCCGAGCGCGCAGCCTGGATGAAATGTAAAGAAGACAAGCACGCGGCGGAGCATCACCGAGGCCATGAGCAAGGAACCGTCGGCGCGGTGGCCATCGACCGCGATGGACGCTTGTTTGCAGCGACGTCCACCGGGGGGACCTGCTGCAAACTTCCTGGGCGCGTGGGAGATTCGCCGCTGATTGGCTGCGGCTGCTACGCGGATGCGCAGGCGGGCGGCGTTTCCTGCACCGGCTACGGCGAGGCAATCATGAAAGTCGTAATGGCGAAAACGGCCGTCGACTTTTTGTGCCGGCCAGAGATTTGCGTGAATACGCCTGGCGGCGCTTCTTGTGGCAGCTCCACAGCAGAGCTTGCCGCCCGCGATTCCGTCCATCTGCTAGCCAAGCGCACGCATGCTACGGGCGGCTTGATTCTGCTGGACCGCGAAGGAAACCCGGGCTTCGCGTTCAACACGCCGCGCATGGCGTACGGATATGTTGCGATGGATGGAAATTTTGTCACCGCGGTCTAAAAGCTCGCACGCATCAGCCGGAACAGGGCCGCTATTCGTGGCGCAGAGCGATCATGGGATCGACGCGCGTAGCGCGGCGCGCCGGGATGTAGCAGGCGATCAGAGCGACCAACGCTAGGAGTACGGCAGCCACGCCGAGAGTTTCCGGATCGCTGGGCTTCACGTCGAAGAGCAAGCTGGCCATCAAGCGAGTGAGCAAGAGCGCGGCGACGAGGCCGAATGCAAGACCGAGCGCGGTGAGGCGGCCTCCTTCGAGGAACACCTGTTTCACGACGCTTGCGGGCAGTGCGCCGATGGCCATGCGAATGCCGAATTCGTGCGTGCGCTGGGTAACGCCGTAAGCCATAACGCCATAGACGCCGACAGCGGCGAGAATAAGAGCCAGCCCCGCAAAAGCCGCAAGAAGAGCAAGATTCAGACGCGGCTGCGCCACTGAAGCGGAAAGAAGCTGGTCCATTGTCGCAATGTTGTAGAGCGGGAGGTCTTTGTCAATGGCGAGGACCTGCTGGCGGATAGCGCTGGCGACGCTGACCGGGTCAAGCGAAGTACGAACGACGAGGGTCATGTCGCGGGGCGAGAAAATGTCAAAAAGCGGCTGCGCGTGCGGGCAGTAAATCTGTTCCCGCCCCTGGATGTCCAGAGCGTAATGTTTCACGTGTCCAACCACGCCGACGATGGTGCGCCAACGCGGCATAGCGGGTTTGACCTTGGGTATGCCGTCGAGGGCTACCCGGTGACCAATCGCGTCTCCGTGAGGCCAGAAGCGGTGCGCGAAGTCTTCATCCACCACAGCGACGAACGGGGCGTTAGCGTCATCCGCTTCATTCAGCAAACGTCCCCGAACAAGCGGTATCTGCAACGTCTGAAAGTAGCCTGGAGTCGCCGAGCGCTGGTCGATTTCCATGTAGGGAAGGTTCTGAAGGTCCGGGTCTCTTGGAAGATCCGGAACCGAGGTGTCCTCGAAGTAGACCGATCCGGAAGCATAGGAATCGGTGAGCGGCATCTTAGAGACGGCTCCTGCAGCCTGAATTCCGGGGATCACGTTCACGCGAGCCATGAGCTGCGAATAGAAATTCTGCACTGGCGGGCCGCCGGGATAGACTTTCTCCGGCAGTGAGAGTTGCACGGTGAGCAGATGCTGGGTCTGAAAACCGGGGGACACGGCGAGCAAGCGGTTAAAGCTGCGGATCAAAAGCCCGGCTCCAACGAGCAGCAGCACGGCCACGGCGAGCTCGGAAACCACGAGCGCAGCGCGCAAGCGGCGGGTTGCTCCCGAGGCCGAGGCGCCGCGGCTGGATTCGTTGAGCGTTTCGCGCAGATCGGTTCGCGCGACGTGCCAGGCCGGGGCAAGGCCAAAGAACAAACCAGTGAGAAGAGAAACGCCGAACGTGAAGGCAAGGACCACCCAGTCGAGATGAATTTCGTCCAGACGAGGAGTGTTGGGCGGGGCGAGCGCGCGAAGCGCAGCGACTCCCCAGTAGGCCAGCAAGAGACCGAGGAGGCCGCCAGCAAGCGCGAGAACGAGACTCTCCGTCAACAATTGTCGAATGAGGCGGGAGCGCCCTGCTCCCATCGCAGTGCGGACTGCCAGCTCCTTTTCGCGCGATGACGCGTGGGCGAGTTGAAGATTGGCAACATTCGCGCAGGCAATCAGGAGCACAAACGCGACCGCGCCCAAGAGCACGAGCAGAGCCGGCCGAAGCCCGCCGGTGAGTTGCTCCTTCATTGGTACCATGAACACGCCGAAGTCTCCGACCGAGCCATAGTTGGCGGGATACGTGCGGCGAAGGTACTCTGCGAACTGCGTGAGTGCAGATGAGACTTGCACCGCGGTCACGTCTGGCTTCAGACGGGCGACAACCGGGAGATAGTGGGAGCCGCGATCTTGCGGTTTTGCGCGATCCAGCCCTAGCGGAACCCAGAGGTCCTGCTTGCCGCCAAGAGAGAACTGCTTGGGAAGGACGCCAAGCACGGAGTAGACCTCGCCGTCGAGGTGAATCGACTGGTTTACGATGTCCCGGTCGCCGCCAAACTGGCTCTGCCAAAACGCGTAGCTGAGCAGCACGAAATGGGAATGCCCAGGCTGGTCCTCGTCGGGAGCAAACGCCCGGCCAAGCGCCGGAGTGATTCCCAGCAGCGGAAACAGGCCCGCGGTTGCGCTGGCTTCGGTAACATGCACGGGGGGCGCATCCGCGCGGGTAAGGTTCGCGTTGCCGTCAAGCGAATAGGCTGCAATTTGCGAGAAGGATTGGTTGTGGTCGAGGAGGTCCCAGTATTCGGGTTCGGACGCCGGCAGAAGTGGAATGCCTTGCTTTTCAAATTTTGCCCAAACGTTGACGAGCGAAGTCGAATCCCGGTAGGCGAGCGGACGCAGGAGGACCCCGTTCACAACACTGAAAATCGCGGTATTGGCGCCGATGCCGAGAGCGAGAGTAAGCACAGCAACGATGGTGAAACTCGGAGATCGAAGCAGCACGCGCATGCTGAAGCGGATATCCTGAAGCAGGGTTTCGAGGACGTGCACGCCGCGTGCGTCCCGGCATTCTTCTTTGATTTGATCGAGTCCACCGAAGGCGAGCCGCGCCCGCCGCAGCGCTTCTTGGCGCGGCAGACCAGATTGGACATGCTGTTCGACGAGTTGCTCGAAGTGAAAGCGCAGCTCCTCGTTTAATTCCGATTCCGCTGTGTTTCGCAGAAGAAGGGATCGCAAACGAAAGCGCAAATCACTGAACACGGCGCACCTCCTATGCGGTTCCGAGCACCTGGGCGACAGCGGCGGTCAATTTTTCCCAGGCGTCTTTTTCCACTTCGAGCTGCTGGCGGCCGGTTTTTGTGAGTTCGTAGTATTTGGCGCGGCGGTTGTTGTCAGAAGTTCCCCACCGGGATTTGATCCAGCCGCGGCGCTCGAGCCGGTGAAGAGCGGGATATAGCGAGCCTTGCTGAACCCGGAGCACCTCGCTGGAAATCTGCTGGATGCGCTCGGAAATGGCCCAGCCGTGCAGGGGTCCCAAGGAAATGGTGCGGAGGATGAGCAGGTCGAGAGTGCCTTGCGGCAGGTCGATGCGAGACATGAGCTGTTGTCCCCTTTTACTTCTACAGGAAGATAGCATTCCTCTTGTCGAAGTGCAAGGGGAAGGAAGTCACCAAACCGGATTGCTGGGGATCGGCGCCCTTGCTACCGGTATTTCTGCGCATCACTGCTCAATACTTTCAACCAGAAGTCAATCGTCGTCGTCGTCCTTTCTCTTGTGACGGGTCGCAACATCTTCCATCCCGGGAATGCCGAAGCGGAGTGCTTGGTACGCGGGTAATTGCGGGGACTGTGGAGCAGCGGAATTGCTTCCGCGGCAGGCAAACCAGATGATGGCATTCAGCGTTTGCGCATTCGCCATATCGGCGTGGGTAAAGTCCTGTTGATTCGATTTTTTCATCCACTCGGCCGTGGCTTTGTCTTTCACCTTTTCGGTCAGCAGATTGTCAGCGGCAACGGTGGGAAGTATGGCTTTGTACGGTGCCAGGTTCGGCGTTTCCTGAAAAATGTCCATGGGAATCGCGGAAGCGTCGAGTTGGTTCATTGGCGCAATACCCAGCAGCATTTCCATGGTGCGAATCATGCTCACCGTGCTGTGAAATTTGTGAATCAGCGCACCCGGTTTGTTGTACGCGCTGATGGCCAACACCGCCGAACGGTGCGAGTCCACGTGGTCGGGCCCGGACTGCGCGTCGTCTTCAACGACAAAAATGGCAGTGTCCTTCCAATACACGCTGGAAGAAATGGCTTCCAGCAGCCGCCCCACGGCGTAGTCGTTATCCGCGACCATGAATTGCGGCGTCGGAAATCCTTTCTTGATCCCCGTTGTGTGATCGTTGGGGAATCGCACGATGTTGAACGCGGGCATGGGATCCGGCTTTCCCGTTTCTCGCTGAGCTACAAATTCTCGAAATTCCGCGAGCCACTCGCCTAGCCGCGAGTTGCCAGTGCAGTTTGGATTCGAATTCTCGTGCGTCACCGCGGCGTCGGCCGCACCGGGAGCGGCGAGCGCAGCTTTATAACAATCCACGGTCATGCTGTCTGGCGCGGCCACGTCAAAACTGCGAAAGCTCAGACTGTGGTGGTTCGCCAACGACTCTTTGGTCGGGATGGCCCGCGCCGCCTTGGAAATGTCCGGATAGGCTTTCTTGGCGTGCTGGCGAGCGGTTTCCACGTCCTTCTCGGAAATCACGGCGACGAATTCGCCGTAATTCCGGTACGTAAGCCCCGCGCGGGCAGCGGCGTCCCAGAGATACAACGTTTTCGGCTCTGCCCAATCGATGGAGCCTTGCCGGTAAGGAATATGTTTCACCAGCACATCGGAAAGGGCTTCCAGCGCATCGCCCTTGAACTTGTCCAGATCCAAGTCGCCGGGCGGTTCGTAGTCTGGCAGGCGGTTGAATCCTTCCCAGTCGTAGGTGCGGCCCCGTCCGGAGTAAGCCCAGCGAAATCCCTTGTCGACGGCGTCAGTGGAAAACGCGGCTGTCGACCAATTGTGCCCGTCAGGACTGGCTTCAGAGTTCACAAAAAACCGGTCGAAGAGGCCGAAGCGCTGCGCCAGCGCGTGCTGATTGGGAGTGATGGATTGGGTCGCACCGCTGGGCCGGCGCGCGGCCTCGCCGCCACCAAAAATTGCCAAGTCCGGCTGGCCGTCGGCAAGGTGGCCGTCGCCGGACAGTTTCACGTCGCCAAACACCTGGTCGTAAGTGCGATTTTCTTTGATGATGTAGATGATGTGTTTGATGGGGCTTGCGCCAGCAAAAAGTTTTGGTGGCGCGAAATCCATCAGGCCGTCATTTTGCATGGTTTGCTGCGTGAAGTGGGCCAGTGTGGGATCGTCCGGCAGAGGGACCACGCTGATGTTCCCGGAGACGATCGCCCCGCTGTATTCGCCACCCTGACGATTCTTTTCTTTGTTTGGAGGAAACGCGGCGTTTGGCGGGTTCGGTGTGCGCCCGCTGTTGTTCACGCGCATCGAAGACGGTTCGAATCCCGTCCCCTTCCCATTTCCGATGAACAGCCTTCCGTCCGCAACCGCGACCGCCGATGGGTACTGCCCTGTTGGAATAAATCCGAGAACTTTGGATTTTTCGCCGTTGTGATTGTTCTTGGTGGATTTTTCTCCGTGAGCCTTCTCTGAAAGCGCCACAACAGCTATGGCATTGCTGTGCGCGTTTGCTACGTACAGAGTTTTTTCATCGTCGCTGAGCGCCAAACCTTCGGGACTGGAACCCGTCAAGGCGTTTTCCGCGAGTCTTACATCGATTCGCTCGATTTCCTGATCCGCAGCAGTGTCTATGACCGAAACGCTGTCCGCGTTCGAGTTGGCAACGAAAATGCGCGTGCCGCCCGCGTTTGAGATCATGGCCGTAGGATGGCGGTCCACACCAATGAATTTCTCCACGACCGCGCGGCCGTTCACGCCAATCACAGCTATGGATGAATCGTTCCAGCAGGAAACATACACGCGCGCTTTCTTTCCGTTTCCCAGCACCATCACGCCGTATGGGTAGATGTATTCCTGTGGTTTGTCGGGGCGATGCAAATCCACGCGCTGCATTTTTCGCGAGCCGCTCACGTTGCGCACAATGGTGACGCTATCACCCAGGTTATTCGCAACGACAAGCGTCTTGCCGTCCGGCGCCAGTCCCAGACCCGTCGGATACAGCGCAGCTTTTCCTTTGTTGTAATCCTTTGGCGAAGTTTCACCGGGATTGCTCACGAGGAAGGACGGCGCGGTGACTTTAGTGTCGGGGCCCGGCGACCCCGGCTGCACTGGCGCCGCAGCTTTGGGATCGAACCGAAAAATCCACACTTTGTTTTCAAATCCCCCGGAAACGTACATGGAAAGAGTGCCGTCGGCGCCCGCGGTCCGTGAAAACGCCAAGCCGACGTTGGCGCTTTGTGGCGTTGGAAAATAGATGTTTTGAATGACCATCGGCTCGGGGCTTGCGTTCAAGTCGATTACTGCGATTGACTGCTGGGCCTCGTTGGTTGCTTCGCTGAACTGCACGCCAAATCCGCTGTTCACCACAAGCAGATAGCGCCCCTTCCCGCCGCGCCCGAGAGCATCGGGGCTGCGCAAAATGGTCATGGGCATCGCGCCGACCGCTGGCAGGTGCGTCGCCGCATCCATTACAAGTGTGCCGGCCGGCGTAATTGGTCGGCCCTCGCCGGCAGATTCCTGCTGTCCCGTCGCCACCTTGCAGGAAATCAATCCAGCCAAAAGAAGTGCGGGAAGCATCCGAAATCTCATGTATCCCTCGCTCAGTTTCACGAAAACCGGCTCTCATTCGATCGCTCGGATCTGCTCTAAATGTACCCGGACGAGAGCGCAAGACGAAATTATTTCGCGAGTTTGAAAGCGGCCTAGCACAGACGCGATGTTCGCGAATGCAAATCAAAGATTTGACCGAAGCGGCTCCCGCTTCTAGGATGGAAGCTCGCGTGGCACGCAGTGACCGAGCCGCGCCAACGAGATTCGCATGAAAACCAAACCACTAGCTGCAATTACGCTTTTTCTCCTGCCCCTGTCGTTGGCCGCGCAAACGGTCGACGACATTGTAAAAAAGGCGATTGAGGCACGCGGCGGGCTCGACAAAATCAAGGCGGTGCGGTCGGAAAGAATCAGCGGCCAAGTGACTCTCGCCCAGGGCTTTGAAGGCACGATCGTCCTCGAACTGGAAAGACCCCACAAATTGCACTCGGAAATTACCGTGGAAGGCAAGAAAATCGTACGAACTTACGATGGCAAGTCAGCGGGATGGACTCTCAATCCATTTGCCGGCAACGACGAAACTCAGCCTATGTCTGAGGAGGATTTGAAAGGCATGCCCGATGAAGCGGATCTCGACGGCCCGCTCGTGGATTACAAGGCCAAAGGATCGCAAGTAGAACTTGGCGGGAAAGAGGATTTGGATGGCAAGCCGGTTTACCGCCTCAAGCTGACGAGTAAAAGCGGCGAGACGCGCACATACTTCATCGACGCCTCCACTTTCCTCACAACTAAATGGGAAGGCCTCCGCAAAATCGGCGATCAGGAGCTACCCTGGGAATCCAATCTCTCCGACTATCGCGTGGTGGAAGGCCTGAAATTCCCTTTTAAGATTGACCAGGGGAGTCCCGGCACGGATTTCCGGCAAACGCTCACCATCGAAAAGATCGAACTGAATCCCAAAATTGACGATTCCCACTTCGCCAAGCCCACTGCGCCAGAGGTCCCGGCCCCGCCTGCTTCGCCCAAGACACCAGATCCACGGCTCAAGTAATCGCCGAGCCGCAGCTTCACTTGAGATAAGTTTTGACAATTTCGATGACGTCCTCCGCAGCCTCTTCGGAAGACTTTGAATTCCTGGGCATGTGATTGCGGATATGGTCCTCCATAAGCTCTGCCATAAGACTGTTGATCGCGCCTCGCGCCGCAGAGAGCCGTTGAAGCACATCCGCGCACTGTTCGTCTTCATTTAGGCCGCGAAGCACGCTTTCCAGTTGTCCGATGATCTTTTTGGTGCGGTTGACCAGATCGAGTTTCTCACGAGAAGTTTGCGACATTTCTCTGTTGACTACCCTATCGGGGTATGGTATCTAGGCTCTACCCTATATGGGTATCGTAGCAAGGCCAGGGCAACGTAGCAAGGACTTGGCAAATGGCCAGAGCCGCGCACACAAGGAGTTGTAACAGTTCTGTAATCTTCCCGCCAAATACTGGAGCGCTTTTGCGGGGCCTTGCTTTGCTTGTTGCTTCCGATCGGCGCACGTTGGGCCTGCAATGAAAAACTTGACCTGTGAGATGGACTATGTCTCGACACTGCATAGGAAGCTGCTTACTTATCTTGACGGCCGTCCTGGTTACCGGATGCGAGGGCCTTCAGAAGCAGCCCAAGGCGGACGAGACCCCAGCAATTGAGCGCCAAGGAAATCATGTCGTCGTGCCGGCTTCTTCCCCGCTGGCTGGGCGGCTGGAGGTAGAGCCGGCAAAGTTTACGACATTTACCCGCCAGGTGAACGCCCCCGCTTCGGTCGAAGCGGACCCGGCGCGTTACGCGCGGATCCTTCCACCGCTCAACGGCCGCGTTCTGCAGTTGTTTGTGCACCCGGGCGACGCCGTCGTGAAAGGGCAGGAACTCCTCACGATTGACGCCCCGGATTTTGTCGGTGCGCAAACCGACTATTCGCGCACACGCAGCGTCCTCACGCAGGCAGAACGAAACCTTGCCCGCCAGGAAGACCTTGCGGCACACGGCATCGTAGGCCAGCGCGACGTGGACCAGGCGCGCACGGACCGCGATTCCGCACAGAGCGACTTCAACCGCGCCACGCAGCGGCTGAAGCAGCTCGGCATGGATCCGGACAAGACGCAATTGGGAGCGCCTCTGATCGTCCGTTCGCCGCTGACTGGCAAGGTTCTCGATGTAACTTCGGCTACCGGAGAGTTCCGCAATGACCCGACGGCGCCGCTCATGACAGTGGCCGATTTGTCCGACATCTGGGTCACGGCCAGCGTCCAGGAAAAGGACATTCACTTTGTTCATAAAGGCGACCCGGCGATAGCGACGTTTGGCGCATATCCATCGGAAACATTTCGCGGAAGAGTCCTCTTTGTCGCGGACGTTCTGGATCCGGACACACGCACAGCGAAGGTCCGCATTGCATATCCAAACAGCGACGGAAGACTGCGACCTGCCATGTTTGCGACGGTGACGCTAAAAACCTGGGACACTCAGGAACTCACAGTCTCCACCACGGCGCTGGTTCTCGTCGGCGATCAGACCACGGTGTTCGTGCAGGTTGCTGCGAACACCTATGAACAGAGGCCGGTCGTCACTGGCGAGCAGCAAGGCTCACGCACCATCATCAAGAGCGGCATAAAAGCAGGCGAGAAGGTGTTGGTGCGCGAGGGGGCCCTGCTGCAATGATCGCGCGCTTCGTTACCCTCTGTTTGCGCCGCCGCAAGCTCGTATGGCTCATCGCCATCTTATTGGCCATCTTTGGCTATACCTCGTGGCAGGCTCTTGAAATTGAAGCGTATCCCGACATCGCGGACATTACATCTCAGGTAATTACGCAGTACCCCGGCCACGCCGCCGAAGAAGTGGAAGAGCAGGTGACCATTCCGCTGGAACGCGAGCTGAATGGCATTCCCGGGTTGCAGGTGATGCGTTCCCACAGCACCTTCGGGCTGTCCCTGATTACTCTGGTCTTCCGGGACGGTGTCGACGATTATTGGGCGCGCCAGCGCATTAACGAACGCATTGCCGGCGTCACCTTGCCTCCGGGGGCCAATCCGGGCCTGGATCCTCTCACTTCGCCTATCGGCGAAATTTATCGCTACACGCTTCGCTCCGATTTCCGGGATCAACGCGAGCTTCGCGAATTGCAAGAGTGGGCGGTGATTCCCCGGCTGAAGCAAGCGCCCGGCGTCGCGGACGTCACGAATTTCGGCGGGGAGACCACCCAGTTCCAGTTGATTGTCGACCCTGCGAAGCTCGCGCAGTACAACGTGTCGCTCGCTCAGGTCATCGCTGCTATTCAGGCCAATAACGCCAATGCCGGCGGCAGTATCGTGGTACGAGGCGAGCAAGGGTATGTTGTCCGAGGCATTGGACTCATCCGGTCGCTCCAGGATCTGGGAAATATCGTCATTCTGGCGAAAGGCGGTACTCCCGTTTTCGTCAAGAATTTAGGCGCCTTGCAGCTTGGGGCTCTCGAACGCCGCGGCATTCTCGGAAAAGACTCAAACCCCGACACCGTGTCCGGGATCGTGCTTTTGCTCAAGGGGATGAATCCTTCGCAAGTTCTCGAAGGAGTGCACGCGCAAGTGCAAGCTCTCAACAATGGCATTTTGCCGCCAGACACGAAGCTGGCGCCTTATCTGGACCGTACCGACCTGGTGCACACCACGGTGCATCGTGTTTCGCACACGCTGCTGGAAGGCATGGGGCTTGTTCTTCTGGTTCTCCTGCTCTTTCTGGGGAGCGCCCGCGGCGCCCTCATGGTTGCGATCACCGTGCCGTTCTCTTTGTTGTTTGCGTTCATTTGCATGCGCTTTACGAATATTCCCGCCAACTTGCTGTCCCTTGGCGCAATCGATTTTGGAATCATCGTCGACGCTTCGATTGTGGTGATGGAGAACATTCTTCGTCATCGGGAAGAATACCCTGAGGCAGCGCTCGCCGAAGAAAATGCGCGTCAATCGGCAATCGAGGTGGCGCGGCCCATCTTCTTTGCCACGTTGATCATCATCACGGCCTATCTTCCCCTGTTTGCGTTCCAGCGGGTCGAGAAAAAACTATTCTCACCGATGGCGTATGTGGTCGGCTATTCACTGGTTGGAGCGCTGCTGATGGCACTGGCGATCGTCCCCGGTCTCGCGCTGGTCACATACAAGCGCCCGCGGTACCCGTTTCAGAACCCGGTTCTCGCGTGGACTGCACGGACGTATCAGCGGGTGATTCACCATGTAACCCATTACCCGTTACAGGCGATTATTCCCGCAACCATCGCGATGATTCTGGCGATTGTCCTGGCTGTGGGGATAGGAAAAGAATTCCTACCGTACCTTGACGAAGGCTCCATCTGGCTGCAGGTCCAGCTACCCCCGGGCTTGTCATTGCAAAAGGCGGCGTCCCTGGCCGACGAACTGCGCGCGGCTACGCTCGAGTTCCCGGAAGTGTCAACCATCGTCAGCCAACTGGGCCGGAATGATGACGGCACTGATCCCTGGACGCCTTCGCACATCGAGTGCTTTGTTGGCCTGAAGCCGTACAACACCTGGCCCAACCACGGAGACAAGCTCGACCTTATCAGACGCCTTGGAGAGCGTTACGCCAAAGTGCCAGGTGCCACGGTTGGTTTCTCACAACCGATGATCGACGGAGTCAACGACAAGATATCCGGCGCGCACAGCGATCTCGTGGTTAAGGTTTTTGGGCATGAGTTCGCTGAAACTCGGCGAATCGCTACTGAATTGGTGGAGGTACTCAAGGAGATTCCGGGCGCGTCCGACGTGACCATTGATCAGGAGCCGCCCTTGCCGCAAATCCAGGTAAAGGTGGATCGCGCTGCTGCGGCGCGCTTCGGCATCAACGTCGCAGACATTGCCACGATCATCGAATCCGGGATCGGCGGGAAGGCCATCTCCAATGTCTTCATCGGAGAGCGCGTGTATGACATCGCAGTGCGATTCCCCGAGGCGGTACGGGGAAGCGCCGATGCCATCAGCAGTCTCACGGTCACGCTCCCAACGGGGGCCCGCATTCCCCTATCGCAAGTCGCCCAAATCACTGCTGCCACGGGCGAGAGCACGATCACCCGCGAAATGAACCGCCGCCATCTGACCGTTCGGCTGAACCTTCGAGGTCGCGACCTATCTGGTTTTTTGACGGAAGCTTACGCAAAGATCGGCAACCAGGTGAAATTCGACCCTACGAAATATCAGCTTGAGTGGGGTGGCCAGTTTGAGAATCAGCAGCGCGCCCAGAAACGATTGGCGTTCATTGTTCCCGGGGTAATTGCGCTGATTTTTGTACTGCTGTATTCCTCCTTCGGGACCATTCGGCACGCCGCCCTGATCCTCACCATCGTTCCGATCGCGCTGCTCGGCGGTTTAATCGCATTGTGGTCTCGGGGAATGACCATTAACGTGTCCAGCGCTGTGGGATTTATTGCGCTTTTTGGCGTTGCTGTCCAGAACGGCGTGATTATGGTGGCCAGCCTCAACCACCACCGCCAAATTGTGCCCGGTCTTCATCGCGCGGTGCTCCTCGGGGCCACGCAACGGTTGCGCCCCGTGTTGATGACCGCCACAGTGGCTGCGCTTGGACTGCTGCCGGCGGCCCTGGCTCGCGGCGTAGGCAGTGACGTGCAGCGCCCACTCGCGACGGTAATTGTTGGAGGGCTGGTTACAGCAACGTTGCTCACGCTGTTCGTCTTGCCTGCGATGTACCTGATTATCGAGCGGCGGCACGAGAAGAGGTACCCCGCGATTCCAACGCACTGGGAGAATGACTGATGAACCTAAAGCGTTGCGCTTTCACCTTTACCCTTTTCGCATTGCCCTTTGTGAGCCACGCCGCCGCACAATCGCGGGCTGGCGCGGTTTCTCCCTCCCCAGTCGACAGAGCGCCGTCCAACGAGCAGCGTCCGCGCTTGACGTTCAACGACTATCTCAACGAAGTTCTGCGCGCCAATCTTGACCTCGCCGTCCAGCGCGCGAACATCGCCATCTCACAGGCCGGCGTCACGAGCGCCTCTGTGTCCCCCGACTGGTCTGCGGATTTCGGAGCACCGCTAATCGATCTTTCCGGTCAGGGTAACCCCACCACGTATAGTGTCGGGTTGAACGCCCCTGTCGAACTGGGTGGAAAGCGCGGTCATCGCATCCGCTCCGCCAGGGCGGATCTCGCCAGCGTGACTTCTGACTATGACGATGCGGTTCGGCAGTTGCGGGCGGCGGCGGCCGGCGCATTCATCGACGCTCTCGGCACGCGTGCCATCCTGCAATCCAAAGAAAAAAGCCTGGGTCAATTTGACCGCATCGTCACTGTGAATGAGGAGCGCTTGCGCGTCGGAGAAATCGGCGACATTGAACTGGTTCAGTCGCGGGTGAATCGGGACCAGTTCAAGGCCGACGTGATCACGGCTCTGGCCGATGTCTATGGCGCCGATCTTGTTCTGGGCCAACAGTTAGGGAAACCAGAGAGGTTTGCCGGCCAGCTTCCTGTTCCCGACGGCACACTCGAGACTCCTATCCGGGCTTTCGATGTAGCCCAACTGGTTGCCACCGCACTCGAGCGGCGTCCCGATGTTCAGTCCAAACAGCGCGCGGTGAAGGCGGCGGATTTGCGGATCGAACTCGCCCATGTAAACCTGATCCCGGACATCACCGTAAGCGGGTCCTACTCCCATCTGGCGGCTGGTTCCGGGGGATTTACCCAGCCGGCCGACAACACCCTGGCTGCATCGCTTTCAGTCAGTCTGCCTTTCTCGCGATGGCAACATCGTGGGGAACTGGAGGGCGCTCGTGCCACGCGTACCCAAGCGGAACTGCAACTCCGGTCGACGCAGTTGGCCGTCGAGACCGAGGTGCGGGACGCGTATTCCCGTTATCAAGCGGCGGTTCAGCACCTGCAACTCTATCGAGGGGGGATGTTGAAGGACGCGGACCGTGTTCTTGAAGCGCGGTTGTACGCGTATCAGCGCGGCGGCGCCACCCTGCTCGAAGTGATCGACGCGCAGCGAACATCCGCCGATATCTACCTGGCCTATGCGCAAGCCCTCGTCGATCATGCGCACGCACTAATTACGCTTGAACAAGCCGCAGCCATTTGGGATGTTTCGTTCTGATCCCGCACAGCACCGCGAGGACAATTGTCCCGACTGCCGCATCCGGTGTTCAGTGCCGCTGATTTTGTCGTCCGGCATGCAGATGATAGAGGTCGGCAACCGAATAGGTCAGTCCAAGAAAAAAAGTGGCCCGTGGCAAGTCTCCGTAGGCAGCGAAATATACGCCCCCGTCGAAGACCAAGCGGGAAGACAGATTGTAGGTTGGCGCGGCAAGAAGGGTCATCGTTGCCGGGCTCCCGGCGTTGGCCCGGCTGAACCCTGCGATTTCCAGCGTGTATCCCCACTTCGCAGTGAGGGGGTGCGAATAGGAGAGCGCGGTGAAATACCTGCGATCGAATCCGCTGGCCGCAGGCCTGCCTACAAACTGCACACCTTCATTAACGTCAATGTGATGCTGGCCAAAGTCCTTGCTGACGAGAACCTGCGCCAGATGCTGAAACGCCCCCGCACCCAATTGGGGTCTCGCCGTCGGAAGCGTCGCGATATACAGAATCGAAAGAGTGGGCCTATTCCCCTTTTCGGGAAACAGCTTGTACTTGAAACCAGCTCCGCAATCTCCTACTCCTGCAACTCCCCCGTCTCGCTCGATGGGATTATGGAGAAACCACAACTCGAGATTCTTTACTGCTCCCCATTTCAACAGCCCATTGATATTCTGATGGCCGTCCGCCGCCTCCAGGCCGTATTCAATCTCGAAAACTCCACGCGGAATCATTTCTGCAGTGCTCGCAAAGGTCGGTCGGTTCGGAACCGCTGTCAGTTCGTCTGCGGCAGCCGGAGCCTGCGTCTGAGTTTGTTC
>Ga0335077_10005918_pt1 | contig 15052 bp, 9 predicted proteins | sample Lox_Sample_31_FD_207151 | JGI IMG/M metagenome (GOLD analysis project Ga0335077, IMG submission 207151) | Soil microbial communities from Loxahatchee National Wildlife Refuge, Florida, United States - Lox_Sample_3.1 | ecosystem: Environmental > Terrestrial > Soil > Wetlands | place: USA: Florida... | reverse complement strand
CGGTCAAACGATCCAGTTCCTCGCGCGACGCGTAGCTGATTTCGATGCGGCCGGCGCGCTCCGTGCCCACGAGACGGACACGAGTGGCGAGTGCGGAGCGGAGCGAGTCCTCCAGCGCGGTCAGCTCGGCCGAGCGGCGCAGCTGACGTCGGGCGGCGTGCCGCGGCCCGCGCTGGACGCCTTGCTCCGTCGCCCGCACTGACCAGGAGTGCGCCAGAATCTCTTCTCTCAGCTTGAGCTGATCGCTCGGCGTGGCGAGCGACAGGAGCGCACGGGCATGGCCCATGGTCAACCGACTCGTACGGAGGTCTTCCTGGATGAGGGCAGGGAGCTTTAGCAGACGAATGCTGTTCGCCACGCTGCTCCGGTCGCGCCCCACGCGCTGGGCTAGCTCCTCCTGCGTCCAGGCAAACTCGGCGAGCAGCCGCTGGTAGGCCTCCGCTTCTTCCATCGGATTCAGGTCCTCGCGAAGGAGGTTTTCCACCAGCGCCAACTCGAGACTCTGGACATCGGTCACGTCCCGGACGATTGCGGGAATACGGGTCAGTCCCGCGAGCCTGGCGGCGCGCCATCGTCGCTCTCCGATGACGAGCTGGTAGCCCTGCCCCACCCTGCGCACCACGACCGGCTGGAGAACCCCGCTCCGGCCAAGCGATGCGGCGAGTTCTCGTAACTCATTGTCATTGAATGTTTTCCTTGGTTGTTGCGGATTGGGAGTGATGGCGTCGACAGGAATGTCCGTGGCCACTGCAGTAGCGTCGTGAGTCGGAGGAAGCAGGGCGCCCAATCCTCGACCCAACCCGTGGCGGCCGCTAGCGGTCATGGGCAAGAACCTCCTTCGTGAGCTCGAGATAGGCAATGGCCCCTGGCGAACGCAAGTCGTATAGCATGATCGGCTTGCCATAGCTTGGCGCCTCGGTAAGCCGGATATTCCGAGGAATTATTGTTGTAAGTATCTGATTGCCCAAATGTTTCTGCACCTCGTTCTTCACTTGCGTCGCGAGGCTGGTTCGGCCATCGAACATGGTGAGGACAATGCCTTCGACTTGCAGTGCCGGATTGATGCGCTCTCTCACGAGTCCGATGGTTCTCAGAATGTGTGCCAATCCTTCCATCGCATAGTATTCACACTGCAACGGCACGAGGGCCGCATCCGCCGCGGCCAAGGCATTCAGCGTGAGGAGGCCGAGCGATGGAGGGCAATCGATGATCACGTAATGAAAGTCGGCCTGTACAGGCTTGAGCGCCTCCCTCAGCCGCTGCTCTCGGTCTTCGAGGCTCACCAGCTCGATCTCCGCGCCGACCAGGTCGATGTCAGAGGGAACCATCGAGAGCATCGGGAGTTCAGTGGGTCGGGCCGCGTCACGAATCGGAAGTCCCTCGAGCAGGACGTGATAGATGGTACGGGCAGATTCACTCTTGCTGACGCCGAGTCCGGTGGTCGCATTGCCTTGCGGATCGAGATCGATCAAAAGCGTCGGCCGTTCAGCCAGGGAGAGACCCGCGGCGAGATTCAGGGCAGTGGTCGTCTTTCCCACACCGCCTTTCTGGTTCACGACAGCAATCGTCTTGGCCACCCGCCCTCCGTGTTCCACGTGGAACATTCTGATTCATGTTCCACGTGGAACATTAATCCATATGCCAGCCTGAATTCAAGGTTGACTTCTACCCGAATCTCCCAAGGAGAAAGGTTCGGCGGACACCGAGGTTAGCTACCGTTTTCCACTCGGTACGTAACGGCCCAGAGGGCACTTCGTCGATTGGAGCAGGGGGACCACCCGAAATAAACAGCCCGTCGGACTTCAGATATCGCGCTACCGTAGGCAGTATCTGCCGTCCTACTGCTCGTGTTACCACGACATCGTAGGCTTTCGCAAGCGACGGGTATTCGGCTACGAGCTGTTCAGCTCGCCCTTCAAAGATCATGAGGTCTGGCAGGTCGAGCTCCCGTTTGAGCGACTCGAGAAACGATACCTGCTTCCTTCTAGAGTCGATCAACGTGAGGGAGATCTCCGGTCTGACGATGCGAATCGGGACGCCAGGTATTCCGGGGCCCGTACCGATATCCACCAAGCTCAGGGGACCTGGAGGAAGCTCCTGCAGAAACAGCAACGAGTCCACAAAGAGTCCTCTGGTGATCGACGACTCGGATCGGGCCCCCGTCAGTCGGTGCGTGCGATTCCACGCGATAAGTAACGCCAGGTAGCGCCGGAACTTCTCAAGCACACCTGGGTCAGGGGCCTTACCGGTAAACGACTCGATGGCTCGGCTGAGAGTGGCTCCTTTGCCCAGTGCGGGCCTCGCCACGCCTGCCTCTTACTTGCCGATGCAGAACTTACTGAAAATTAGATCGAGGACCGCTCCGTCCTCTTCCATTCTTCCCATGATGCGGTCGAGTTCTCTCTTTGCCTGTCCGAGGTCGACGAGCGCTGCCTCGACCGGAACCCTCCCCAGGCTGCCTGCTGCCTTGTCTACAGCTTCCCGGGCGGCCCTGAGACTGTCAATCACCCGCATGCTGGCCACAACTGCGCCTTCCTCGCCGTCCGCTGCGGTCTGTTGTTGGACCCAGTTGCCCAACAATTTCTCGATTGCTGCCATGCCTTCTCCGGTCAGGGCCGAGCACCTGCACTCTGCCACCATCGTGGCCTGCGAGACGGACGCCAGATCCGACTTGTTCCCGATGACGAGTCGCTCACCCTTCGCGGTGAGTTCCAGGACCTCCCAATCGGCTCTGGCTGGAGGTCGACTCAGGTCGAGAATGACCAACGCGAGATCGCTGTCGCCGACCACCTGTCGGATCCTCCACATTCCTTCGGCATCCACTGCGTCTTGGGCCACTCCCAAGCCGGCTCCGTCAACGAGACGGACGGGGACTCCGTGGATCACCACGGTCCCATCCACGAGGTCGCGCGTGGTGCCAGGCATCGGGGACACGATTGCACGCTCGGCACCGAGCAGGCGGTTGAGCAGACTGGACTTGCCCACGTTCGGTGCGCCCACCAGGACCACGGTGAGGCCATCCTGGACAGCACGACCTTGGCGGGCCTTCACCACGAACGAATCTAGACTTCCTTGCAGTTCCGTTAACTGTTTCAGGCTTTCCAAGTCTGATGGCCCAACCCCTTCGTCTGGAAAGTCGAGGCTCGCCTCAAGGCCGGCCATCACATCGAGTAATCGCTCGCGGAGTGCGCCAACCTCCGCGGCAAGGGTGCCCCTCAGCTGGCGCGCAGCGTTCCGGATGGCCCGTTCGGTTCGGGCAGCAATCAACTCGGCGATCGCCTCGACTTGGAGCAAGTCCATCCGTCTGTTCAGGTACGCGCGCCGTGTGAATTCACCGGGCTCAGCCAGGCGCGCTCCATCACTCACCAAGCGGTCGACGATCTCGCGGAGGAGCACCGGATTCCCGTGACACGAGATTTCGACAACGTCTTCGCCGGTATAGGACGCGGGGCCCGGCATCCGCACCACAAGGGCTCTGTCCAGTTCGCCGCCGGTCGTCGGATCGATAAGCGTGGCCACATGGAGGACCCGCGATGTACACGCTCCCAGGCCGCTGGGTCCTCCGACTCGAACGATGCGAGACACGGTTGGAACCGCCAGCGGACCACTGACCCGGATCACGCCGATCGCCCCCGTTCCGGGGGGTGTTGCAATACCGACGATGGTATCGGACCTTCCGCTCTCGATCACGCCTTCTTCGGTACCCTGGGTCCTTTCTCCAGCTTCCCGACCTCCGGCTTCTTGGAAATGCGCTCGATATACTTCTGCTGTGCGATCTGGAGCACGTTCGAGAGCGTCCAGTAGAGAACCAGGCCTGCCGGCAAGTTCAGGAACATGAAGGTGAAGACGACGGGCATGAACAGCATCATCTTGGCCTGCCGAGGGTCACCCATTACTGGTGTCATCTTCTGCTGGATGAACATGGAGGCGCCCATGAGCAGGGGGAGTACGTACGTCGGGTCGTGTGCGGCAAGATCGCAGATCCACACATCGACGCCGAAGATATGACCGAAACAGATGAACGGCTGGCTCTGTAATTCGACCGACACCGAAAGCGAAACGTACAGTGCGTAGAAAATCGGGATCTGGACGACCATCGGCAGGCAGCCGCCCAGCGGGTTGACTTTGTGCGTCCGGTAGAGCGCCATGGTCTCCTGCTGAAGCCGCTGCGGGTCGTTCTTGAACTTGGACCTCATAGCGTTCACCTGCGGCTGCAGGGCCTGCATGGCCTTCATGGAAGTCATGCTCTTGATCGTCAGGGGAAAGAACAACACCTTGGTGATTACGGTCAGGAGAATGATGGCGACCCCATAGTTGCCAATGTGCGCGTAGAAGAAATCCATGACCATCAGGATGGGAACGGCCAACCACTCCATCGGCAGCCCACCGTAGGCCTGGGGTATGGGGAACCCTCCGAAATATATAGACTTGTACAGGTCGGACCCTAAGGCCCGAAGACGCCCGTACTCCTTGGGGCCTGCGTACGTCAGCACGCGGCCTTCCCAGACTGAACCAGGCTCGAGCCCGGAGATGGTTGCTCGGACCCCGACCTCAGCGACCTCGATTGGCTTGTCGGCGCCTTGACGTGTATGGCTCTCCTTGGCTTCGATCAGCTGCATCCCCGGGCTTTTCGGAACCAGGGCATTGAGATACCACTCACTCTCGAGGCCTATCCATTCACCCGTTCCGCGGAACGTCGCGAGCTTTGTCAGGTCCTCCCGATGGGCTGACCCTCCGACAAGCTTGACCGCACGGGTCGGGTGCTGCCCCTGGAACTTGGGCTCAGTTCCCTTGGGCCATTCCACCGGCGTGACCAATGAGAGCCCGATCTCCACGCTCTGCGCGACCGTGTTCCGATTCTCGACCTTGATGTCGTGGACGACGGCGTAACTGTCGGCATCAAAGTGCATAATTTCAGTCATATGCAGACCAAAGCCGTCGTCACCCACCAGCGTCAATTCCCCTCGGCGCGTCTCCTGGCCTAGACCAAGCGTGTCAGGCGACAGAGCAAAGGCCAGCCGTTGAGCCCGACCTCCATTCCTCGATACGGTGAGACCTAGCGGGCCCAACTCCCCACTCACGATCATCGGCTTCAGCCCGCGGTAGATCAGATCCCACTGATCGAACCGTCCGCCCAGACTATTCACCACGGCCGAATAAAGTGGCGTCTTGACGTCGGCTTTTCGCTCCGGTACCGCGACGGGCTCCTTCAGGGGTACCGGAGGCGAAACGACTGGACGCGGTGACTCAACCGGTGAAGAAACCGGTGCCGCCTCCTTCGGAGGCGTAGGCGGCGTTTGCGATGGCTTGACGACAAGAAGTTGGTACACCATCAGCAGCCCGGCCATGAGCAGGGCGGCCAGGATCGCGCGCTTTTCCATTACGCGCTCGACCCGCTCCGATAGATGGCCCGTCCCGGCGGGGGTGGGTCGTATCCGCCCTCATGCCACGGATGGCATCGCCCGATCCGTCGAAGCGCCAGACCCGTCGCCCGCATGACACCGTGGCTTTTTAGGGCCTCACGGTAATACTCCGAACAGGTCGGCTCGAATCTGCACGCCGGGGGGAGGATTGGGCGCAGTCCCAGCTGATACATCCGTACCAGACTGCTCAGGACTCGAGCGATGATGCTCACGGGGAGGTCCTTCGACGAATCGTCCTTGCCTCCGTTGCGCCTCGGTTGAACGTTTCCAGTGCCTGCTGCATCTCGTCGAGGAGGTCTGCGAACCGGCGAGTCAGGACGCTGGGCCGCGCGACGAACACGACGCTGACACTGGCACGGAGGGCCTCTTGCTGGCGACGGTACATCTCTCTCAAGCGTCGCCGCGCCCGGTTGCGCACGACACCACGCCCAACCCGGCGGCCCACGGCAAATCCGATCCGGCGGCCCTCATCTCGCGGCTGCCAGAGCGCCACGAAACTCGGCCGCTCATCACGATTGCCCTGCTGAAACAGCTCCTGGATTTCCTTGCTACCTCGGAGTCGATCGCCCCGCGGCAGTGCCAACCTACCGGAAGGAATGCGTCCCTCGTCTAGACCGTGAGCCGCTTGCGTCCCTTCGCACGCCGCCGCTTGAGCACCTTCCGTCCTCCCTGCGTCTTCATGCGCTGGCGAAAGCCATGCGTTTTGCTCCTGCGGCGTCGATTCGGTTGAAACGTCCTCTTCATGAAGAGCTTCGTACCCCCTCTCGGTCGTAGAGCCTTCGTAGTCTAGCGGGCACCTCTTTCCAAGTCAAGCGCTGCCCCGCTCAGATCTTCTCCGATTGTGCGCTTTCTTCCCACTTGCAGTCCACCCGTGTTCCTGCGATGATCCCGCTCTCAGCCACACGCGCATGTGTTTCGCTTCGGAGTGCCTTCATGACGGAGTTATCCACAAAATGTGGATAACTTTGTGTGTAACCAGGTGCCGTGATGCTTACTTCTCTCTGGGATCGGCTTCTGGCTGCCGTTGCCGCCAATACACCGGATAAAGCCCTGGAATCATGGCTCAGAACCTGTCATCTCATCGCCATCGATGGAGACCATCTGAGGATCAGGGCGCCGAACAAGCACGCCCGTGACTGGCTGCTGCAGCACCACACTGAATCCCTCGTTCTGGCGGCGCAACAGGTCCTCGGCGGCAATCCGCAGCTCTCGTTCGAGACGGAGCGAGACGCCCCTGCCGCCACCGTGCCCCGTCTACCCCGCGAGGTTCTTCCGATCCCGTCCACCGGCCTCGCCGCCCGGTACACGTTCAGCACGTTCGTCGTCGGCAACTCCAACCAATTCGCCCAGGCCGCCTGTCAAGCTGTCGCCGAGCTTCCGTCGAAGGCCTACAACCCCTTGTTCATCTACGGCGGCGTCGGACTCGGCAAGACGCACCTCCTCCACGCCGTCGGGCACCAGTTCGCCCGTCTCTATCCCACACAACGCCTGCTTTACCTCTCCACGGAGCGGTTCACCAACGAACTGATCAACGCCATTCGATACGACCGGACCGCCGAATTCCGGGCCAAGTATCGCAACATCGACCTTCTGCTCATCGACGACATCCACTTCATCTCCGGCAAAGAACGCACGCAGGAAGAGTTCTTCCACACGTTCAACGACCTCTACGAGGGTCATCGCCAGATCGTGGTCTCCTCCGACTCGCCACCGAAGGAAATCCCCGATATCGAGGAACGCCTGCGCTCGCGCTTCGAATGGGGGCTCATCGCTGATATCCAGCCCCCGGACTTCGAGACCCGCGTCGCCATCCTCAAGAAGAAGGCGGATCTCGAGCGCGTCCGTTTGCCCGACGAGACCGCCTATCTGATCGCCAGAAGGATCAAGGCCAACATCCGTGAGATAGAAGGGTCCCTGACTCGAATGATCGCCTTCTGCTCGCTGAGCGGTCGCGAGATGACCGTCGACGTTGCGGAGGACGTCCTGGGCAACCTCTGGGGAGATGAGGAAAAGATCCTCACCATCGAGCACATCCAACGGAAGACCGCCGACTTCTTCGCGATCACTCTTGCTGACCTCCGCGCCCAGAACCGTACCAAGGCCATCGCCTTTCCCCGGCAGATCGCCATGTACCTGGCTCGCCACCTCACGCACGCTTCGCTCGCCGACATCGGCCGCGCCTTCGGCGGCAAGGACCACACCACCGTCTTGCACGCCGTCGAGAAGATCCAGACCCTCCTGCACGACGATCCCAAGTTCAGGAAGACGCTGGATGCTCTTACCCAGGCCATCAATGGATGATCCACCTTTGGCCACCGCCTTCCCCCAAACCTATCCACCGCGTCAATACCTCGCGACTCACGCAACATTCGTTACTTCAAGCACACCTCACTTATCCACACCGCCGCCGACTACCACGACGACGAAGTTTTGGGTTTTTCCTTTCCCCTGATGGAGATCTCTTTATGCAAGTCCAGGTGGATCGTGATGGATTTCTCCGAGCACTCCAGATGGTTTCCAACATCGTGGAGCCCCGGCAAACGCTGCCCATTCTCGCCAACGTTCTGCTCGAGGCCGGAGAGGAAACCCTGAGACTGACGGCGACTGATCTCGAAGTCGGTGTTCGGGTATCGGTACCGGCGAAGGTGGCCTCGGCCGGCGCTATCACGCTATCGGCGCGGAAGCTCTTGGACATCGTGAAGGAGCTCCCGGCGGTGCCCGTCTCGCTGAAGGTCCAGGAAAATTTCTGGATCGCGCTCCGGAGCGCAGGGGCGTCCTACAAGCTCGTGGGCCTCGGTCCTGCAGACTTTCCCGCCGTCGGTGATGGAGGGACTGCGAGCTGGATCACCCTTGATGGGCAGCTACTGCGCGACATGCTCAACCAGACCACGTTCGCGATCTCGCACGACGAGAGCCGGTATGCCTTGAACGGTGTCTTGTTTTCTTTGCGCGAGCGCGAGCTGCGACTGGTGGCAACCGATGGACATCGACTGGCGCTCGTCGTCCGCGTTCTTGCCAACGCCGGTCCGTCGATGTCCGGCATTGTGCCGCGCAAGGCCGTCCAGGAGATCGCCCGGATCATCGGGTCGGGCGAAGCGGTCGAGCTCGCGATTGGCGAGAACCAGTTCATGCTGAAAATGCCCAATGTCCTGCTCATCGCGCGGTTGATCGAAGGGACGTTCCCCAACTACGAACAGGTCGTGCCGAAGAGCCATCCGCATCGACTCGTGATGTCTCGCAGCGGACTGGCGTCCGCGCTCCGGCGAGTCTCTGTGGTGTCGGAGGAGCGGACGAAGCCGACGAAGTTCTTCCTCTCGCACGGCGCGCTGAAGCTGAGCGCGTACAGTCCGGATTTCGGGGAAGCGGAGGAACAGATAGAAGTTGAGTACACCGGCGAGGACATGACGATCGGCTTCAATTCACGCTACGTGCTGGATGCGCTCGGCGCCCAGCCTGGTGAGCAAGTTGTCCTCGAAGTAAAGGACGGATTGAGCCCCGGAGTGATCAAAAGCTTCGAAGACGACGGCTCGCTCTGTGTTATCATGCCTATGAGGATCTGAGGCGTCATGGAGTGGGGATCGGGTGCAGATCGAAGCCGTAGAATTCTCTGACTTTCGTAACTTCCAGACGCTTTCCTTCGCTCCGGCGGCACACCTCAACATCCTTTCTGGACCCAACGCGCAGGGGAAGAGCAATCTGCTCGAGGGCCTTGCTGTCCTCATGGTTGGACGCTCTTTTCGGGGGGCAAGAACCGCCGAGCTACCGCGCTGGAACGTGACAGGCCCAGTCGTGGTGAGGGGTGAGTTGCGCCGCGGCGAAGGGGTGCGAGGGCTTCGACGGGTGATCGAGCTTCGGGGGGACGGGGTCTGGGGCGTGTCCGGTGAGGGGTGTACGTGGGCGCGCGCGATTGCGTTCGGCTGGCACGATACCGCGATCCTCCACGGTCCGCCGCAGGTGCGGCGTGACTTCCTCGATGGCTTTGCTGGGAAGCTGTACCCGGCTCACCTGACTGTGTGGAGCCGATATCGACAAATCCTGGCTCGACGCAACCATCTGCTGACACAAGGACTCGGGGCTTCCGAACTCAGATTGCGCCTCGAGCCGTGGAACGAGCAACTCGTCCAGGTGGGTGGTGAGCTGCTGCGGCGCCGACGCGTGGCGGTGAGCGAAGTCCAGCGAGAAGTGGCCCATCTGTACCCGCGGCTGGCTGGTGGCGGCGAGGTCGTGCTGAGGTATCGAAGCTCCCTGGGAGGCGATCCTACCGAGGTGGAATTCCTGGCGACTCTCGAGCGGCGATTTCCCGAGGAGGTTCGCCGGGGTACGACTGTAGTCGGTCCGCATCGGGACGATCTCGCTATCGAGCTCGACGGGAGAGACCTGAGGAGCTTCGGGTCGCGTGGACAGCAGCGGCTGATGGCGCTGGCGCTCAGGCTAGCCGAAAGAGATCCGGTCAGGGATGCGGTGGGGAGCCAGCCCGTGCTCCTGCTCGACGATGCCCTGTCCGAGTTGGACGGGCAGGTGCGCGGTCGAGTCCTCGAACACGTGGCCGAAGGTGGCCAGGTGTTCCTGACCACGGCTGAGTGGGATCTCGGAGAGTACGCGCCAGCGATGCGGTGGGACGTCAGCGGGGGACGCGTGAGTGCAAGGGGCTTGACTGCCGTGAGAGGGGCAGCATGAGCGCGGAGACCTACACAGCCAGCGACATCAAGGTGCTGGAGGGGCTGGAGGCCGTCCGCAAGCGCCCGGCGATGTACATCGGCGACACGAGCGCCTACGGACTCCACCATCTCGTCTACGAGGCCGTGGACAACTCCGTCGACGAGGCGCTGGCGGGCTATTGTGACAGCATCAAGGTCATTCTGCATTCCGACGGATCCTGCTCGGTCGGCGACAACGGGCGCGGGATCCCCGTGGACATCCACAAGGAGAGCGGTCGTCCGGCGGCCGAGGTGGTGCTGACCGTGCTGCACGCCGGCGGCAAGTTCGAGCATTCGGCCTACAAAGTCTCCGGTGGACTGCACGGTGTCGGCATCTCGGTGGTGAACGCGCTCAGCGAGTGGCTCGAGATCGAGATTCGGCGCGGTGGCCATGTCTGGACGCAGCGCTACGAGTGTGGCGTGCCCCAGGGCGAGTTGCTCGTCGGCGACAAGACGACGAAGCACGGGACGATCGTGCGCTTCAAGCCGGATGCGAAGATCTTCGAGGAGACGGCGTTTTCTTTCGATACGCTCTCCAACCGGCTGCGTGAGCTGGCCTTTCTCAACAAGGGCCTCAAGATCGTCATCGAGGACGAGCGCGACGAGCGCAGCCATAGCTTCCTCTACAAGGGCGGCATCATCGAGTTCATCAAGCACCTGAACCAGAACAAGACACCGATCCATCCGAAGGTGCTCTTCTTCGAAGGGAAGCGAGACGGTATCGAGGTGGAAGTGGCGCTGCAGTACAACGACGGGTATCAGGAGAACCTGTTCTCGTTCGCCAACAACATCAACACGCGAGAAGGCGGCACGCACCTCACGGGATTCCGGGCTGCGCTCACCGGAACCATTTCCGGCTACGCCAAGGCGAACGGGTTCCTCAAGAGCTTCAAGGGCGACGTGAGCGGCGATGATGTCCGGGAAGGATTGACGGCGGTGGTGTCCATCCGTATTCCGGACCCTCAGTTCGAGGGCCAGACCAAGGCGAAGCTGGGCAATTCGGAGGTCAAGGGCCTGGTCCAGCAGATCGTGAACGATCGTCTGGCCGAGGCCTTCGAGGAAGACCCGACGACGGCGCGCAAGATCGCGGACAAGTGTGTTCGCGCGGCGCAGGCGCGCGAGGCCGCGCGCAAGGCGCGGGAACTGACGCGCAAGGGCGGACGCGACGACGAAGGGCTGTCGGCGAAGCTGGCCGACTGCTCGGAGAGGGAGCCGCAATTCCGGGAGCTGTTCCTCGTGGAGGGCGATTCTGCCGGCGGCTCGGCCAAGCAGGGCCGGGACCGGAAGACGCAGGCCGTGTTGCCGTTGCGCGGCAAGATCATCAACGCCGAGAAGGCGCGCTACGACAAGGTGCTGTCGCATCAGGAGATCCGCCTGCTGATCTCGGCGCTCGGGACCGGGATCGGGCCGGAGGAATTCGACGTCGCGAAGCTCCGTTATCACAAGGTCATCCTGATGACGGATGCCGATGTCGATGGCGCCCACATCCGAACCCTGCTGCTGACGTTCTTCTTCCGGCACATGGTGCAGGTGATCGAGGCAGGGCATCTGTTCATCGCCCAACCGCCGCTCTTCAAGGTCAAGAAGGGCCGGGCCGAGCGATACGCGATGTCGGAGCGCGAGCTGGAGGAGTTTCTGCTCGCGAACTGGGTCGAGCGCGCGAGCATCAAGGTTGTCGGCAAGGCGGCACCGCTTCGTGAAGAGACACTCCTCGAGGCATTGCGGCAGGCGAGTGACTATACGCACCGGTTCCGGAAGATCGAGAGGCGGGGTCTGCCCGCGAGAATTCTCGCGGGCTTCTTGAAGGGGAAGGTTGGGATCCGCAAGCGCGGGCTCACCCAGGAGCAGTTACGGCAGGACATGCAGGAGGCCGTAGGTGCCCTGGGTCTGCAGAGCTTCGAGGTGAAGATCAAGGAGAGCGAGAACGGGGCCGACGCCGAGTACGAGATCGTAGGCGAGCTTCCCGCCCACGTCAGCGCGGAAACGCTGAGGTCGCCCGACTACCAGGGGCTCTACGACCTCTACGAGAAGGTGACGCCGTTTTACCGTGGCCCATCCCTCATCGTCGATACCAATGGCAAGGAGATCACGGCGACCGGCCCGACCGACGTTCTGGACAAGGTGTTCGATCTTGCCAAGGAGGGCGCCACGATCCAGCGCTACAAGGGGCTCGGCGAGATGAACCCCGAGCAGCTCTGGGAGACGACCATGAACCCGGAGACGCGCACACTCCTCAAAGTCAGCATGGAAGACGCCGTCGGCGCGGACGAGATGTTCACAGTGCTGATGGGCGACGCGGTCGAGCCGCGGCGCGAGTTCATCGAGAAGAACGCCCTCGACGTGGTCAACCTGGACATCTGATCCGGCGCGCGCGTACGCGAAGCCTCCCCAGAGTGAAATGAGCCCAGAACGTCAGACGCCCGTCCCCATCGAAGAAGAGATGCGGAAGTCGTACCTCGACTACGCGATGTCCGTCATCGTGGGTCGAGCGCTGCCGGATATCCGCGACGGCTTGAAGCCCGTCCATCGCCGCGTCCTCTACACGATGGCCGGCCTCGGGCTGAACTGGAACCGCGCCTACCGGAAGGCGGCGAAAGTGGTCGGCGAGGTTCTCGGCAAGTACCATCCGCATGGCGACGCGCCCGTCTACGAAGCCCTCGTGCGAATGGTCCAGGAGTTCTCGCTCCGCTATCCGCTCGTGGACGGGCAGGGGAACTTCGGCTCCATCGACGGCGATCCGCCGGCGGCCTATCGATACACCGAAGCGCGGTTGGCGAAGATCGCACACGAATTGCTGGCCGACATCGACAAGGACACCGTCGACTTCGTGCCGAACTTCGACGAGTCGGAGCGGGAACCGGTCGTCCTGCCGACCAAGGTCCCGAATCTGCTGGTGAACGGGTCCTCCGGCATCGCCGTCGGGATGGCGACCAACATCCCGCCTCACAATCTCTCCGAGGTGGTCGACGCGCTCGTGCTGCTGATCGATCGCCCCGACGTGTCCATCGACGACCTGATGAAGGTGGTACCGGGTCCGGACTTCCCGACGCACGGGTACATCTACGGTCGGGCGGGCATCCGTGAAGCCTATACCACAGGACGCGGCATCATCACCCTGCGGGCCAAGGCGCACGTGGAGAAGATGCGGGGCGGCCGCGAGGCGATCATCGTCACCGAGCTGCCGTACCAGGTGAACAAGGCCTCGCTCATCGAGAAGATCGGCGAGCTGATCCGCGACAAGCGCATCGAGGGCATCTCGGAGCGCCGCGACGAGTCGAGCCGCGAGGGCATCCGCATCGTGCTGGAGCTCGGGCGCGGCGAGATCCCGCAGATCGTGATCAACCAGCTCTACAAGCACACGCCGATGCAGACGACCTTCGGCGTGATCATGCTGGCGCTCGTGGGCCGGCGGCCGCAGGTCGTCAATCTGAAGCAGATGCTGCAGGAGTTCATCGGCTTCCGCCGCGAGGTCGTGACGCGCCGGACGCAGTACGATCTCGCGCGAGCGGAGGAGCGGGCGCACATCCTCGAGGGTCTGCGCAAGGCCGTCGATCAGCTCGACCTCGTCATCCGCCTGATCCGCCAGGCCGCGAATCCCGACGACGCCCGGCAGGCCCTGATGACGCGGCTCGCGCTCTCGGAGATCCAGGCGCGCGCCATCCTCGACATGCGGCTGCAGCGATTGACCCAGCTCGAGCGCCACAAGATCGTCGAGGAACACGAGCAGACGCTGGCCCTCATCGCCGACCTCAAGGGCATCCTCGCCTCCGAGCAGCGGCTCATGGGCATCATCAAGGACGAGCTCACCGCGCTCAAGGACGAGTTCGGCGACGCGCGCCGCACGGAGATCCTCGCGGAAACCGCCGATCTCACCATCGAGGATCTGCTCGCCGACGAGGACATGGTGGTGACCATCACGCGCTCGGGCTACATCAAGCGCACCCACGTCGAGGCCTATCGCAGCCAGAAGCGCGGAGGCAAGGGCGTGACGGGCATGGAGACGAAAGAAGAGGACATCGTCGAGGACCTCTTCGTCGCCTCCACGCACTCGTATCTCCTGTTCTTCACCAACAAGGGCAAGGTGCACTGGCTCAAGGTCCACGAGATTCCCGAGGGCGGACGCCAGTCCAAGGGCAAGGCGCTCGTCAACGTGCTGTCGCTCGCGGAGGGAGAGCGGGTGGCCACCTGCGTCCCCGTGCGGGATTTCCAGGCGGGCGGCTACATCCTGTTCGCGACCAAGCGGGGCGAGGTCAAGAAGACGGAGATGACGGCGTTCTCCCACCCGAAGCGGGGCGGGATCCAGGCCATCAGTCTCGACGCGGGCGACGAGGTGATCGCCGCGCGCCGCACCGACGGCCAGCGCGAGGTCCTGCTCGCCACCGCGCAGGGCATGAGCATTCGGTTCGGGGAGAGCGAAGTCCGCCCGGTGGGCCGGACGGCGGGCGGGGTGCGTGGCATCGACGTCGAGCGCGACGACCAGGTCATCGCCGCCGCGGTCATGCAGGAGGGCGTGGCCATCCTCACCGTGACGGTGCGCGGCTACGGCAAGCGCACGCCGCTCGAGGAATATCGCCTGCAGGGGCGCGGCGGCAAGGGCGTCATCGACATCAAGACGGAGGGGCGCAACGGCCCCGTGGTGGGCATGCTCCAGGTCCGCGCCGGCGACGACGTGCTGGTGGTGACGAGCAAGGGTAAGATCATCCGTGTGCACGCCGACGAGGTCACCAGCCAGGGGCGCAACACCATGGGCGTGCGAATCATCGAGCTCGACGCAGACGATCGGGTGGGGAGCATCGCGCGCGTGGAGGCCGAGCAGGCGACGGGGACCGAGTCATCGACGTGAGCCCCCCCGGGAAGCACACCCGGTGGGGACCGAGGCCGCGCGCGCGGCCTCTTTTGTTTTCCCCGGCGCGAGGAGGCCGTCGAGGGAAC
>Ga0335077_10005917_pt1 | contig 15052 bp, 11 predicted proteins | sample Lox_Sample_31_FD_207151 | JGI IMG/M metagenome (GOLD analysis project Ga0335077, IMG submission 207151) | Soil microbial communities from Loxahatchee National Wildlife Refuge, Florida, United States - Lox_Sample_3.1 | ecosystem: Environmental > Terrestrial > Soil > Wetlands | place: USA... | reverse complement strand
TCTCCACCACCTGCTGCTCTACCACGGTGAGGTCGCCCACCTTCTTGTCCACGTCGAGCTCGATGTCGATCTCCTTGAGGAGCGCCCGCGTTCGCTCGCGGGCCGCCCGCCGGTCCAGGTGGCCGAGCAGGTGGGTCGGCTCGCGGTTGAGAAAGACGTTCTCGGCCACGTCGAAGCCGCGGATGAGGCTGAACTCCTGGAAGATGATGGAGATGCCGGCGAGCTGGGCCTGGTGCGGGCTGTGAAAGGCCGCCTTGGCGCCGTTCAGGAAGATCCGCCCCTCGTCGGCCTGGTACACGCCGGAGAGGATCTTCATGAGGGTGGACTTTCCCGCCCCGTTCTCCCCCACCAGGGCATGGACCTCACCCTTGTTGAACTCGAGGCTCACGCCGTCGAGCGCCTTGACGCCGGGGAAGCCTTTTCGGATCCCCTCGAGCCGCAGCACCGTGGATGCCTCCATGCCGTCCCTCCGCGGGGGCGGCGCCCGGCGGGAGTCCCCGCCGGGCGCCCTTCGGGCTACAGCTTGGGCAGGAACTTGGCCGGCATCTGGTCGTCGCCGATCCACCACCAGTCCGACAGGTCGGGCTTGGTGAGCTGCTGGATCTTGTCCGGCCCGTAGCCGTCGATCTTGATCGTGACCTTCTTCTCGACCTTCTCCCCCTTGACCGCCTTGAGGCCCTGGCGGACCGCCTCGGCGGAGAGCTGGGTGGTCATGGGGTAGGCGTAGCCCCGCAGCTTGTTCGCCACGAGGAACTTGGTGTAGCCGTTCAGCTGGTCGCCGGTGGACGGGACGAGCGGTCGCTTCGCCTCCTGCAGCGCCTGCAACGCCGGCCAGGACATGAGTCCCGAGTCGGCCCAGATGCCGTCGATCTGGGGGAAGGCCTGGATCATGGCCTCCATGATGGACTTGGCCTTGGGGGGCGACCAGTCACAGTACTGGTGGTCGAGGATCTTGATCCCGGGGTACTGCTTGAACACCTCGCGGGCGCCCGTCAGGCGGTCCTCGGCGGTGGTATTGCCGGCGATGCCCGACATCATGACGATGTTGCCCTTGCCCTTCAGCTCCTCCGCCAGCCACTTCGCCTGGGCGCGCCCGAACTGGATCAGGTCCTCGGTCACGAGGACGGTGAGCTTGTCGGTGGCGATGTTGCCGCCGAAGACCACGACCGGGATCCCGCGGTCGTACACCTTCTCGATGGCCGGGATGATGGCGTCGGCGACGGTGGGATAGACGATCAGGAGGTCGACCTTCTTGACCAACAGGTCGTCGATGTCGGCGAGCTGCTTCTCCGGCTTCTCGTCCGCCTGGGTGATGTAGGCCTGCTTGACCTCCGGGTGCTTAGCCACCTCGGCGTTGAAGTTCGCGACCAAGAACTGCCTCCACGAATCGCCCATCCCCGCGTTGCTGAAGCCGATCACGATGCCGTCCTTCTTCGGAGCGGCGAGCGCGCTCGAGCCGAGCACCGTCGAAAACACCAGCACCGCCAGGGACCACCGGAAACACCTTGCCATCGTCTTCCTCCTTCGAAGTTCCCCGCCGGCCACGGGACGGCGGGGTGCCGCCTCTTCTCTCCTCGCTCACTTCCCGCGTTGCGCGTTGATCCACAGCGCCAGCACGATCACCGCGCCCTTGATCACCATCTGGCTCTGGATGGGAAACCCCATGAGCAGAGACAGGTTGGTCAGCACTAGGATAATGATGGTTCCGAGCACGGTCCCGGCGACTCCGCCCGATCCTCCGCCGATGGCGGCCCCCCCCAGCACCGAGACCGCGATCGAGTCGAGCTCGTAACCCTCGCCGATCTTCTGGTCCGACATCCCGGTGTACCCGCCCAACAGCACCCCCACCAGTGCCGCGCTGACGGCGCACACGACGTAGCTCAGGATGACCACCCGGTCGGCCCGGATCCCGCTCAGGATCGCCACCTTGGGGTTCGTGCCCACGGCGTACAGGCGCCGGCCGTACCCGGTGTGACCGAGCACGACCACGAGGGCGAGCGCGAAGGCGAGGAAGACGAAGAACAGGTTGGGCACCCCTAGGGTGGTGCCCGTCCCGAGCGCCTTGAGGTTCGCGGGGATGCGGCCCTGAGGCAGTCCCTGGGTCCACATGAGCCGCGCGCCGCGGAGCACGATCGAGGTGCCCAGGGTGGCCACGAAGGGGGGAACGTTCCGCTTGGTGACGAGCAGCGAGTTCAGGATCCCGATGGTTGCCCCGAATCCGAGGGCCAGAAGCGTCACCGGGAGGAACAGGCCGTCGTGCCCGGCCATGAACGTCGCCGCGATGACGTTGGAGGTCGACACGACCTCGGCGACCGAGAGATCGAGGCCGCCGCCCACGATGACGACCGTCTGGCCGATCCCGGCCACCGCCAGCATCGAGAAGCCCCGGGCAACGTTGAGGAGGTTCGAGGCCTTGAAGAAGTTGACGCCCGTTCCGGCGTAGACCGCCACCGCCGCGAGCCCGAGCCCTGCCACCGCGGCGAAGAGCCCCCGGTGACGCCCGAGCGCTCGGTCCGCGAGCGTCCCCAGAACACCTGCTCTTGCCCCAGCCTCTCCCCGGAACGAGAACGCGTGCATGCCATCGTCTCCCGTTCACGAAGCGTCCACTTCGAGCGCCCAGCATTGTCCGGCTGGCAGCGGAGGATGGTAGGCGAACCCGCCCCCGATAGTCAACGTTTCGATAATCGTACGCTGTTGATATACGCGCGAGTTCAGTCGATTCCCTCGGTTAGATTGTTAAATAGACCCATTGGGGGCCACAAGCATGTCGAACCACCATCCACATGGAGGATTGGGCACGGATGGCGGGCGTTAGCTCGCAGGGCCTGGATGAGCTAGCTCCTAGTCGGTGCGGCCAGCCGGGCGTGCTCGGGAGCGAGCCCGTCCGGATCCTCCCGGTCCCCGAAGTACTCGCAAACCCGTGCCGGCCCGGCCTCGCCGAACAGGATTCGGCTCACCTCGCGAAGGCCCGGCAACTTCCGGAGTTCCTCGCGCCGCACTTGCTGGGCGATCCCGGTGCGGCGGCGCAGGAAGTCCTCGAGGGTGACGACCATCTCGCGGCGGGCGGCGGACTCCACCTCGCAGCGGAGGGTCCCGGTCGGCTCCAAGAGGACCGCGGCACCGCGGGGGTCCTGCCGCACCGCCTCGAGCATGACGAGCGCCTCGGCGCCGTAGCTGCGCCACAGCCGCTCCGAGAGGCGCTCCGGGAGCTCGGCTCCCGTGAGGCCGTCCAGCCCGAGGAGACGCGCCTGGTGTAGGAACTCGTCCCGGACGGTGGCGTGGGGCTCGCCGTACCAGACCCGGTGCGGCCAGGGTAACTCGACGCCGAGGCGCCGCGCCTCCGCGCAGAGCCGTTCCCCCACGTTCACGCAATCGGTCAGCTTCCCGCCGAAGATGGTGACGTGGCGGGCCTCGGCGGCGGTCTCGACCACGCTCCGGCGGGAGAGCTGCATCCAGTCGCGCCCTTCCGTCCCGTTCGGTCCCACCGCGAGCGGACGGACGCCGCAGCGCTCCGCCACGATGTCCCGTTCCTCGAGGGGCCGCGCAAGGCGTAGCCGCTTGTTGATGTTGTCGAGGACGAACCGTCGGTCCTCGGGGGTCACCCCCACCTCCGGTCGATCCACAGGCGTGTCGGTGGTTCCGATGCAGGTCCGCGAGCCGGCCGGGATGGCGAAGAACATCCTGCCGTCGTCGGCGAAGAATGTCAGCACCCGCCGGTGGGAGGTGATCCGGTCAACGAGCAGGTGGATGCCCTTCGACAGCACATGCCGGTGGGCGGTGGAGACCCCGTTCTCGGCGTTGACGGCGTCTGCGAACGGGCCGCAGGCGTTGACGAGCAGGGCGGAACGGATCGCCAGCTCCCGCCCGCCGACCGCATCCCGAGCCCTCGTCACCCAATAGTCGCCCTCGCGGTGCGACCCGAGCGCCTCGAGGTAGTTCGCCGCCACGCACCCGTGGTCGAGCGCGGACCTTAGAAGCCCCCACACGAACCGGGCGTCGCCGTCGGGCAGGAACGCATCGGAGTATTCGAAGCCGCCGTCCAACCCCTCGAGGGAGAGGATCGGCTCCTCCCGCTCCATGGTGCGCAGGGACAGGGCCCGGGGTGGTCGGGTGAGGAAGCTTCCCAGGGCCCAGTACAGCCAGGTGCCGAGGATGAGGATCCGCTTCCCGTGCCGGAACCCGCTCGGATGCGAAGCGTAGAACCGGATCTCCTCCACCGAGGAGGGGAAGGCGCGCAGGAGCTCGTTGCGGGCCTTGCAGAGCTTCCGCACGAGCCCGAGCTCGTAGGTCTCGAGGTACTTGATCCCTCCCCACACGAGGTTCGAGGACTCCTGGGAGGTGACCGAGCCGAAGTCGCGCCGCTCGAGGAGCGCCACCCGGGCGCCCCGGGCCGAGAGCGCGGCGGCGGTCGCGGCACCGTTGATGCCCCCCCCGAGCACGAGCACGTCGAAGGGAGGGCCCCGTAGCTTGTCGAGGTTCGCTTCTCGCAGGGACGGTGAGCCCGTGGCGTCCATGGAAGGTCCGGTGCGCGAGCACCTTCTTCATATCATCCGCGAGGGCGTTCCCGGAACCTCGCCACGCGCGCGGCCAGGCGCCCGGGCTGACGCTTCACTCGAGCGGGGCATCGAGCTCCCAGTAGAACCGTTTGTTGTCTCTCCCCTTGTTGTCGAACTTCACCACCCGTGCGTGGCCCACCTCGCCGGTGGTGTGGACGTGGGTCCCGCCGCAAGCCTGTGCGTCGAATCCGCGGATCTCGACCACCCTCACCTGCCCTCCCACCACCGGCGGCCTCACCTCCGCGGTCCGCACCAGCTCCGGCCGCCGCAGGAACTCCTCCTCGGAGACGGTGCTCGACGCGATGGGCAACCTCCGCACGAGCACCGCATTGACGCGCTCCTCCAGCTCGGGGATGAGCTCGCGCGCGAAGCGGGGCAGCCTGAAGTCGATCCGCGACCGCTCCAGTCCAAGCTGTACCCCGGTGATGGCGCCCCCGAGCCAGTCGCGTGCCACCGTGTTCACGACGTGCATGAGGGCGTGGGCCCGCATGAGCGCATAGCGCCAGGGCCAGTCGATCGCTCCGTGCACCGGGGTACCGAGCGCGAGGTCGCGTCCGACCTGGTGCCACACCTCGCCCGCCTCGTCCTCCCGAACCCCATTGACAACCAGCGCCTCGCCCCCGGCCTCCAGCCGCCCCCGGTCTTCGGGTTGGCCGCCGCCGCCCGGGTAGAAGGCCGTGCGGGTGAGCGCGCACCACCCGTCGCCGGCCGCCGCCACCTCGCCGTCGAAGATGCGGAGGTAGGAGTCCTCCAGGTAGAGCTTCACGGACATCGCTCGACCCTACCCGAAGCGCGGTGCGACCGGCGAGGATCTCGATGCCCCGTCGGGGTCGAAAGGCGAACGCTTTCGGTTCCGGTGAGCGGTCTCGGACCCGCGGCGGGGGCCGCATGCCCTCGCCGTCCGCCTTCGACCGTTCCGGTCGGCCGATCTGAGAGTTTTCCCTGTGGCCCGCTCGACCTCGAGGACATCGGCAAGGTCTCGGCGAGCGTGGCCGCCCGGGAATTCATCCCGCGGGGGCCACGCTCTCGACGGCGGCGAGGGCGCGTGTCACGACGCTCAGCGGCAGCTCGACGTAGCCCATCTCCGGGGCGCTGCGCTGTCCGTTCGTTAGGCACCAGCGGAAGAGGTCGCGAAGGGCGGTCGCCTTCCCAGGATCGGAATAGCTCCGGTACAGAAGGACCCAGCTGAACGTGACGATGGGATAGGCATCGGTCCCGGGCGGATCCACTACCTGGGCGCGGAGATCCTCGGGCAGGGGGGCCGCGGCGAGACCGGCCTGGAACGTCGCCGCTTCCGGCCTGACCCAGTGACCGTCCCGGTTCTCGAGGGTCGCGAGCTTAAGCCCGAGCTTGCGGGCGTACTCGTATCCGACATCGCCGATCGATCCCTGGGCGAGCTTGATCCGGCCGGCGACACCCTCGTTGCCGGGAGCGCGCATGGCCGCGCCCGGCCAGCCGACTAGGGTATCGGCTCCCTGTCGGCTGGCCCAGGTCTCGCTGATGGCGGAGAGGTTGCTCGTGAAGACGAAGGTCGTGCCGCTCGCATCCTGGCGAACGACGGGAGCGATGGTGAGCCTGGGGAGCCTCGCCCCGGGGTTGGCCCTGGCGATGACGGGATCGTCCCAGCTCTTCACCGTCCCGAGAAAGATCCCGGCGTATGCCTCGCGGGAGAGGCGGAGCTCGCCCTCGAAGCCCGGGAGGTTGTAGGCCAGTACCACTCCCCCGGCCGTCATAGGGATCGTGAGTGCGCCGGCCGAGCGGCCCTGGGGATCGGGGGTCGGCCTCTCCGAGGCGGCGAAGTCGACGCGCTCCTCCTCCTTCACCCCGCGGTCGGCGAAGCGGCGCAGTCCTTCCCCGCTCCCGACCGCGTCGTAGGCGATGACGGTGCCCGGGTGATCCGCCTCGTAGAGCTCGAACCACCGCTGGTAGAGCACGGCGGGGAAGGTCGCCCCCGCGCCCGCGAGCCGGACGCTGCCCTGAGGCTGCCCGGCCGCCGACGAAGCCGCCCAGGGCCGGGTCGCCAGCAGGACGAGGAGCGCCATCCCGCAGATCCACCGGGCGCGCGAGGCCGAGAGGAACGCCATGGACCGGTCCTCCAGAGCGTTAGCTGAACTGGCCGCTGATGTACTCTTTCGTGTGCTCCTCGCGGGGAGCCCCGAAAACTTGCTTCGACTCGCCGAACTCGACCAGGTAGCCGGTCCGGCCGCCGTTGCTCGAATTCACGTAGAGGAACCCGGTCCGGTCGGCGACCCGCATCGCTTGCTGCAGGTTGTGGGTCACGATCGCGATGGTGTACCGGCTCTTCAGCTCGAGCATGAGCTCCTCGATCTTGCGCGTCGCGATGGGGTCGAGCGCCGAGCAGGGCTCGTCCATGAGCAGCACCTCGGGCTCGGTGGCGATCGCCCGGGCGATGCAGAGCCGTTGCTGTTGACCACCCGAGAGGGCGAGACCGCTGCTGTCGAGCTTGTCCTTCACCTCGTCCCAGAGCGCCGCCCCCCGGAGAGCCCCCTCGACCCGCTCGCCGATGCTCCCCCGGTAGCGGTTCAGGCGGAGCCCGAAGGCGACGTTGTTGAAGATGCTCGCGGCGAAGGGATTGGGCTGCTGGAACACCATCCCGATGAAGCGGCGCACCGCCACGGGATCGATCGAGGGTGCGTAGATGTCCCTCCCCCGGAAGTGGACGTGCCCGTCGAAGCGGAACCCGCGCACGAGATCGTTCATGCGGTTGAGACAGCGCAGGACCGTGCTCTTGCCGCAGCCGGAGGGGCCGATGAAGGCGGTGATGGTGTTCCTCTTCACCGGGATGGCGGTGTCCCGGACCGCCAGGAAGTCGCCGTAGTAGAGCTGGCGGATGTTGCAGTCGATCACCACGTCGGCCCCGGCCTGGGGAGCCGCCGCGCCGTTTCCGTTCTTGCCGGAAGTGCTCATGGTCGTCTTCCTCCTAGTACCTGACTTGGCCACGGGAGAGGGCGCGCCCGGCGACGTTGGCGGCGAGAACCAAGAGCACGAGCACGAGCGCCGCGGCCCACGCGAGCTCCACCTGGTTATCGAAGGGCATGCCGGCGAAGTTGTAGATGAGCACCGCCAGCGAGGCGGTGGGCTTCATCAGGTTCCACTGACCGTGTGACACGAGCCAGTAGTTGCTGAAGAGCGCCGTGAAGAGCAGGGGGGCGGTCTCCCCGGCGGCTCGCGCCACGGCCAGCATCACCCCGGTGAGGAGGCCCGGCAGCGCCGTGGGGAGGAGGACCATCCAGGTGGTCTGGGCGGAGGTGGCTCCCATCCCGATGGCCGCCTCCTTCATCTTGGCCGGCACGGCGCGGATCGCGTCCTCGGCCGTGAGCATCACCGTGGGGAGCATGAGGATGAAGAGCGCCACCCCGCCCGCGAGCGGGGAGAAGGTCCCGGTGGAGAGCACCACCGCCCCGTAGGCGAATACCCCTGCCAGGATCGAGGGAAAGCCGGTCAACACCTTCCCCGCGAAGCGCACCGCGCTCGCGAGCCGGTTCTCCTCGCTGGCCTGGGCGAGGTAGGCGGCGCTCAGGATCCCGACCGGCACGCTGAGCAGGGTGGCGATGCCGACGATGAAGAAGGTGCCGACGATCGCGTTTCCAAACCCACCTCCCACTTCGAGCGGCGCCGGCGGCAGCTCGGTGAGGAGCGCCAGGCTGAGCCTGTGGCCCCCTCGGCAGGCGAGCATGAACACCACCGAGAAGAGGGGGATGAGGGCGAGGAGCGTCATCGCGGTGACGATCCCGCTGAGGATGATCCCGACCAGGGTCCGGGGACGGCGCAGCGAGCGTTCGAGGCCGTCCAGGTCGACGCCCTCGAAGGGGCCGGAAGAGACCGAGCCCGGGGTGGCCGCCATCAGCGCGCTCCTTTCGTGGCAGCGGAGGCTCGCTGCAAGAGGAGGGCTCCCAGGATGTTCACCACCAGAGTCATGGCCAAGAGGACGAGGGCCGCGTACATGAGAACCGGGACCTGCTTGGGCCCGGCCTCCGGGAAGGAGTTGGCGAGCAGCGCCGCCAAGGTATTCGCGGGAGAGAAGAGGGAGACGTTGATCTGGTTTGCGTTGCCCACCAGCATGGCGAGCGCCATGGTCTCGCCGAGTGCCCGGCCGAAGGCGAGGACCACGCCGCCGAAGATCCCGCGCGCCGCCGTGGGGAGGATGACGCCGATGATGGTCTCCCACCGCGTGGCTCCCAGCCCATAGGCGGCCATGCGAAGCTTCGAGGGGACGGCGAGGAGGGCGTCGGTCGCGATCGCGGTGATCGTGGGCAGGATCATGATGGAGAGCACGATGACCGCAGGGAGGACGCCGGGCCCGGCGAGGTCCGTGCCGAACAGCGGGAGCCAGCCCATCTTGAGGTGCAGCCAGTTGCAGGCCGGGCGGATCACGGGGATGACCACGAACAGGCCCCAGAGCCCGTAGACGACGCTCGGGATCGCGGCCAGGAGGTGGATGAGGTTCTTGAGGGTCTCCTCGACGAGGTCGGGGAGCCTCGCAAGGCCCGGCCGCCGCTCGAGCCCGAGCGCCCGGAGCTGGCGGTAGACCGCCTGGCCCAAGAACCCCTCCGCCAAGGTGAAGAGCTCCTTGAGCGTGTCTAATTTCCGTTTGTCCCCGTACTTCTTGTAGAGCATCACCCAGGTATACGTGACGATCGGGTAGGCATCCTTGCCCTCCGGATCCGAGACCCAGGCGATGAGGTTGTCCGGGAGTTGGGCGCCCGCGAGCGCGGCCTGGCCGGACATCGAGGTCGCGGCCACGAAGGCGCCGGCCTTGTTCTCGAGGAGCGCGAAGGGAAGGTTCTGGCTCTTCGCGTAACCGTACTCGACGTACCCGATCACCCGGGCGTCGTCTTCAGGCTGGCGGTGACCCCCTCGTTGCCCTTGGAGCGCGTCCCGACCGGCCAATCCGGCATCTTGTCGTTCCCCGGGCCCTTTGCGAACTCGGAGCTGATCGCCGACAGATGCTTCGTGAAGACGAAGGTGGTCCCGCTGCTATCCGCGCGCACGACCACGTTGATCTGCGTGTCCGGCAGGCTGACACCGGGGTTCGCCGCGGCGATCTCCGCCTCGTTCCAGCGCTTCACCTTGCCGAGGAAGATGTCGACGTACGCCTGCCGCGAGAGCTTGAGATCCTTCACACCGGGGAGGTTGTAAGCGAGAACGATCGAGCCGGCGGTCATGGGCAAAAGCACCGCGCCCACGTCGACCCGCTCCATCTCCTCCGGGGTCATGGCGGCGTCGCTGGCGCCGAAATCCACCGTCTTGTCGACGAAGCTCTTCACCCCGCTGCCGCTGCCGACGGACTGGTAGTCGACCTGCACGTCCGCGCGGGACGAGCTGAATGCCTTGAACCACCTGAGGTAGATCGGCGCAGGAAAGCTCGCCCCCGCACCCTGGATGCGCACCGCCCCACCCGGAGCGGCGGCCGGCGCGGCGGCAGGGGCGTTCGTGCCCGCGGTCTGTCCGCCCGATGGAACCTTCTCGGAGCACGACGACAGGCCGATCGCTGCCGCGAGCGCCATCGGCGCCATGAGGATTCCGTGGTTGCGCATGTCCAGGCTCTCCCAGTGAGGCCGCGGCAGCGACCGTTGACGAGGATCCGGGGCGAGCTCGTCCGCCCTCCGCACGCGCCGGTTCCGGTTGAGGTAGGCCTTTATGCTCCCGGCGGCTGGTTACGGCGCGGGACGGCGCCGTGAATTCTGCGTGACGGCCGGTGTCCGACGATGCAGGAGGCCGGACGGTCAGGCGCCGAGCGTAAGCCCCATCGAGGTCCCTCGCGCAGAGCGGTATGCGTGGCGTTCGCCCCGCCCGGAGCCAGCTGCGCGGCGCAACGACCTGGGCAAGACGCAGATTTCTCGACTGGCAGGACCCAGGAGGCGCCGCATGGCCGGACCGGGTCGGGCCCTCTAGGAGCTCTGAGGTGCCGACCCGGTGCGCCTCCTGAGATGGCGTGGAACGAGCGAAGAACTCACGGGGCTCAGGGCCGCTCGAGGGGGACGGCGCGCGGTATCCGCTCCGAGGCGACCCCGGGACGCAAGATCGGCCCCGTCGCTCAGGTTCCGGCCGCGGCGGGCGCCACGCGCGGGGCGGAGCGAGCCTTCCGCCCGGCGGTCTTCTCCACCCGCGGGGCCCTCGCCCCGCGATGTCCGTCGGGGCGTTGCGAGTTGAGCTTTCCCCCCCAGTTCGCCTGCTGGCCTCCGTCGTCCGAGAGTTCGAACGCGTTCACGTCGTCCAAGAGCTGGGCATGCAGCTCGGCCAGGACGGACGCCTTGGCGCGACGATCCCGCACCGGGAAGAAGAGTTCGTACCGGCTGTCGAAGTTTCGCGGCATGGCGTCGAGACTGCCCGTGTACACCGCCCAGCGCCCCCCGTGGGCGAAGGCCGCCACGCGCGCGTGTTCCAGGAACCTCCCTACGATGCTTCTGGCCCGCACCCCCGGAGCGATCTCGACGATGGTGGTGCGGACGAGCAGATTGATTTGCGCCCCCGCCTCCGCCGCCTCCGCGATGGCGCGCAGCACGGCCGGATCGGTGAGATGGTTGAACTTCAGGATGGCGTGACCTCCAGGCCGCGCCTCGGCTCGCAGCCGCTCGACGAGCAGGTCGCGGACCGCGGAACCGGTGCGCATGTGCTTCGGTGCGGGCGCCTGCCCGCGCTCCAGCGCGTCGAAGAATCCCCGAGCATCGGCGGTGAGTTTGGGGTCGCAGGTGAAGAGCGAGAAGTCGGTGTAGAGTCTGCCGTTCTGGGTGTTGTAGTTCCCGGTCCCGAGGTGCACGTAGGTCCGGCGCCCGCGCTTCACCCAGATGACCTTCGCGTGCACCTTCTTCTCCGGGAGGGGAAGCACGCGGACGCCCGAATTGTGGAACCGAAGGCTCCACTCGAGGTTCTGAAGCTCGTCGAACCGCGCCCGCCCCTCGAGCAGCACCGAGACGTCCTTTCCCGCGCGCGCCGCGGCGATGAGGGCGCTCGCCAACACGTTGTCGTCGCCGACCCGGTAGAGGGTGGCGCGGATCGCGTCCACCCGCGGGTCGGCACCGGCCTGCCGGGCGAATTCCTCGACCGCCTCGTAGCTCTGGTAGGGATGGTAGAGCAGGACGTCGCCCCCATCGATCCGGGCGAAGGCGTCCCTCGCGAATCCCGGCACGAGCCGGGCGCGCAGGGGCAGAAACTTCCGTTCCGGTGGGCCATCGTCCACCAGCTTTCCCAGCATCCGGAGATCGAGGGGGGGGCGGACGTGCGCGACCTCTTCGGGCTCGAGCCCCAGGGCGAGGCGGATCGCCTCGGTCCAGTGGGCCGGAAAGCCCTGCTCGACCTCGAGGTGGGTCACCTGACCGGCGAGGCGCGACTCGAGCGCGGCCGGGAGATCGCCCCAGTCCACCTTCCGCTCGTCGATGGCAGCGAGACGCACCACCCGGAACTCGTAGAGCTCTCCGCTCCCGTCCGGGAGAAACAGGTCGCTCCGTGAGCGCACCAACTCGCCCAGACGCACGTAGGTCCCGGTCCGGCCCGGGATCTCCAAGAGCCGTGGCACCGCCTCGGGAAGCCGGAGGAGGTGCTCGAGGACCCCACGCCCGCTGGCGAGGTACAGCGTATGGCTCCGGGCCTCGCCCACCGACTCGCCTCGCACCACATCCACCAGCGGAACGACCTCCTCCGCCAGGAAGGCCCCGAAGTAGTCCTTCTCCTCGCGCGTCAGCGAGCGGACCGGGACGATCCGGATCCCCTGCTCCTCGAGGCTGGGCAAGAGAGCGTCATAGGTGTCGTCGGCGAGCCGGATCTGGGAGCCAGCCTCCTTGAGCAGCGCCCGGTACTCGTCGGAGCCGCGCCCTTCCAAGAACAGTCGCGAGATTCGGGCGGCGTAGAACTCGTCCAGATTCGAGGCCCAGATGGCGAGGAACCGGACTCGCTCCAGGATCGGGAAGTCGGCTCGACGAGTCTGGTCCAGCACCCGAAGGTTGAACCGGAGCCACGAGAACTCCTGGGTGGTCTTCATCTGTTCCCCGTGCTCGGCTGAGGTCGGGCCCACCATAGGCGGTGTTTCCCCCGGAGCGAAGGTGACAGTTGTGTGGCCGCCCTCCGGGGGAACCGGCCTCTGCCCGGACGGGTATCGGCAGCCGGCGGGGTCGGATCCCGCTCCCCTCGAGACGACCTCGGCCGGGGGTCGTGCGCGGCCATGCTGCCCCGTCGGGCGCGAGCGCCGGTCGGCGGCCTCGAGATTCACCAACAGGACAATGGCTCGCCGGGGCGGGCAGGAAAGCGACCTCCGCGGTCTCGCCTCCCCCGCGCCTGGGAGTCCTCCGGCTCGGCGCCCAACGGATCCCTCCGCGACGAGCCGGTCACCCGCCCGGCGCGATGGTGTAGTTCGTCGCCAGCGGCGGAGCGATTTCTGTAGAATGCCCACTTTCGGGCCCGGCCGGCTCCTCGCGCGGGCCCCCTTTCGCCACGGAGATCGAACGCATGGTCGAGTTCGGCAAGCGCATCCTGTTCTTGGGTTACGGCGCGGTGGCGCGATGCACCCTGCCCATCCTCATGAAGCACCTGCGAGTGAAGCCGGCTCAAGTGACGGTCATGGACTTCGAGGACCGGCGAGAGGTTCTCGGACCGTGGATCCAGAAGGGCGTCCGCTGGGTGCGCAAGCGGGTCACCCGCGACAACCTGGGCGCGGTCCTCGCGAAGCACGTTTCCCAGGGCGACATCCTCGTCGACCTCGCCTGGAACATCGAGGCCTGTGAGATCCTGCAGTGGTGCCACGACCGCGGGGTCCTCTACGTCAATACCTCCGTCGAGGTGTGGGATCCGTACGAGGGCGCGGAGGACCGGCACCCCACCACCCGCACCCTCTACTGGCGCCACATGAACGTGCGCCGGATGACGCGGAGCTGGAACGAGCCCGGCCCCACGGCCGTGCTCGAGCACGGCGCCAACCCCGGCCTCATCTCCCATTTCACCAAGCAGGGGCTCCTCGACATCGGCCGTCGGGTCCTCCGAGAGGGCAAGGCCACCGGGCGCGCCGCCGAGGAGCTCCAGCAGGCGCTCAAGGACCAGGCCTGGGCCCGCCTCGCCATGCAGCTCGGGGTCAAGGTGATCCACTGCAGCGAGCGCGACACCCAGATCACCGACGTCCCGAAGCAGGTGGACGAGTTCGTGAACACTTGGAGCGTCGAGGGCTTTCGCGAAGAGGGCACCACCACCGCGGAGATGGGCTGGGGCACTCACGAGAAGGAGCTGCCGCCGCTCGCCCTCGAGCACCCCGAGGGCCCACGGAACCAGATCTGCCTGGCGCGGATGGGCATCAACACCTGGGTGGTCTCCTGGATTCCGAACTACTGCATCCATGGCATGGTGGTGCGACACGGCGAGGCGTTCACCATCTCCGACCACCTCACGGTCTGGGAGGACGGCAAGGCGATCTACCGGCCCACGGTGCACTACGCCTATTGCCCGTCGGATTCGGCTATCGCTTCGCTCAACGAGCTGCGCGGCTACGACTACCAGCTCCAGCCGCGCCAGCGGATCCTGAACGACGAGATCACGAGCGGTTCGGACATCCTCGGGGCGCTCCTCATGGGGCACGCCTATACCTCGTGGTGGATCGGGAGCGACCTCTCCATCGAGGAGTCCCGGCGCCTGGTCCCTCACCAGAACGCCACGACGATGCAGGTGGCGATCGCGGTGGTGGCTGCCGTGCTCTGGATGATCGACAACCCGGACCGCGGCGTGATGGTGCCGGACGACCTGCCCCACGAGCACGTCCTTAGGGTCTCGAAGCCCTACCTGGGGAAGTTCATCTCCAAGGCGTCGGACTGGACTCCGCTCAAGCACTACCGGAATGCTTTCCGAGGCCACAATGCGCCTCGGGTCGACCTCACCGACCCGTGGCAGTTCACGAACTTCCTCGTCACCGACGGCGACTAGGATCCGACCGCCTCTTGCCGAGCCAGGGAGCCCGCTCATGATCTCGCCCGCCGCCCTCGAGAAGCTCGCCCGCGAGCACGGGACGCCGCTGTTCGTGGTGGACCATGCCGCCCTGCGGAGGAACTACGCCACCTTCCGTAGGCACCTGCCGCGCGTCCAGGCCTACTACGCCGTGAAGGCGAACCCCGACCCGGCCATCGTCCAGACCCTCTTCGAGGCGGGGGCGAGCTTCGACGTGGCCTCCTTGCCGGAGTTCATGATCGTCCACGAGTTCATAAGGCACATGCCGGCCAAGGAGCGCCAGGACTGGATCTGGGACAAGATCATCTACGCCAACCCGATCAAGGCGAACGAGACGCTCCGTCAGCTCGATCGCTACCGGCCCCTGGTTACCTACGACAACTTCGAGGAGATCGAGAAGATCAAGCGGCACGCTCCGCACGCGGGGCTCGTGCTCCGCCTGAAGGTGCCGAACACGGGCGCCATGGTCGAACTGTCATCCAAGTTCGGTGCGGCGCCCGGCGAGGCGGTTGACCTCATCCTCGCCGCCGAGCAGAAGGGGCTCGCGGTGGAGG
>Ga0335077_10005916_pt1 | contig 15054 bp, 11 predicted proteins | sample Lox_Sample_31_FD_207151 | JGI IMG/M metagenome (GOLD analysis project Ga0335077, IMG submission 207151) | Soil microbial communities from Loxahatchee National Wildlife Refuge, Florida, United States - Lox_Sample_3.1 | ecosystem: Environmental > Terrestrial > Soil > Wetlands | place: USA... | reverse complement strand
CAAAATGACGACATCGCGCTTGTGCTCCACCAGGCGCTTCGCCTTCTCGATCACCATTTCGGCGACCTGGACGTGACGCGCGGCTGGTTCGTCGAACGTCGAAGAAATCACTTCGCCTTTCACCGAGCGCTGCATATCCGTAACTTCTTCCGGCCGCTCGTCGATTAGCAGTACCATCAATACAACTTCGGGATGGTTCGCCGTAATCGAGTTGGCAACGTTCTGCAACAACATAGTCTTGCCGGCCCGCGGAGGCGAAACGATCAGGCCGCGCTGTCCTTTGCCGAGCGGCGTCAGCAGGTCCATGACGCGGGCGCTGGCGTTCTCGCGTACGGTCTCAAGTTTAATCCGCTCCTGCGGATACAGCGGCGTCAGGTTGTCGAACAGAATCTTGTTCCGCGCCTCGTCGGGAGACTCAAAGTTGACGGCCTCGATCTTGACGAGGGCAAAATATTTTTCGCCTTCATGCGGCGGGCGAACCTGTCCGCTGATGGTGTCGCCGGTCTTGAGGTCAAACTTGCGGATCTGGGACGGAGAGACGTAAATATCGTCGGGGCCCGGTAAGTAGTTGTAATCGGGCGAGCGCAGGAAGCCGTAGCCGTCTGGCAGGATTTCCAGCACGCCTTCGGCAAAGATGTGGCCTTCCTTTTCGCTTTGCGCCTGCAGGATTTTGAAGATCAGATCCTGCTTGCGCATACCGCTGGCACCGGGCAGATCCAAGGTCCTTGCGATCTTGGTCAGCTCGGTGATGTTCTTTTCTTTCAATTCAGCAATGGTCATGATTCACCTGAACCCGTGCACTTAAACGTATTCGTGAGTGTCTACGGGAGATTTTCAAGGGAGGGGACTCAGGAAAGATCCAAACTACTGCCAGGCAGGAGGGCGGGGCTGGGTTAAGCAGCCCGCCGTTGTGCCTCGGCAACGTTCTCTGGTTCGGACAAAACTGCCTGCCGCTCCGAGTCAGCGATCCGGTCCAGCACGCCGTTCATGGTTTCCTGGATTCTAGTGCTGGGACGGTGGAACTTGCGCGTGGCTTTGGAGGCTAACTGGCAAAGCATATAACGGTTCCTTAAAGTCTGTAAAGCGTCAAACACACGATCAGAACGCATGTGTTTCTTCTCCTCGATTAATGATTGTGGCCTTCCGCCTTCGTCCTTCCCTCTCACAGAGGGCGTGACTCAGAACCCCAGGAACGACCTAAGTCACTGATTCCGAATGGGTTGTAAAGGATTAAGCGTAATAACTCACTCTTTGTGATAGATGCACCACAGGGTACCGAAGATGCTTGATTTTATAGGCTTAAGCAGTGCGGACCGCTGACGGCTCTCAAGAAGTCCGCAAATTCGGAGGTCCCTGGAACTCACCAATGTAGCGACTACAAATGGTAAGGTCAAGTGTATTTTTGTAATCTCGGTGCTGAGAGCAAAGGCGCCGATTCCGCGACCCGGAGGCGGACTCTCCCACAGACCGAGCATCTGAATCGATACTCGCTCCAAGATATTGCATCACCTAGCTTTCGCGTCGCTCGCGAACAAGGTCCGGCTTCCCCACGATGGTCGCGGCGGTGGTCAGGTTTGACACCCGGAGAGTGTGCTCCTGAATCGCCAACTGCAGTTCGTGAACCGTGGCCTTCCATTGCGCTCCTTTCTCGAAAACGGCACGGACACACAATTCGCGGATGCGGTCTTCGAGACGGCGCGCAGGCATAAGCTGATCGGGACGAGCAACGCGGCCTTAAGATGCCACAGCCAGTTACACTGTTCGATACCAGACATACTGTAGGACAGGTTAACTTTTCCTCAGATAGCTTTATTGTTCGAATTGGCCCGTCTTGCACGCGCTTTGCAGCCATGCATTCCCTCTCGCGTTTGCCTCACGTAGGATGGCAGCCATAAGGTAAGTTCTATTCTTTGGGGAAGGGTTTATGGCGACCGTTCGGATCGACTCCTGGCTTTGGGCATCGCGGTTCTTCAAGACTCGAACCTTGGCCAAGAAAGCCTGTGAATTGGGAAGAGTCTTAGCGGCCGGACAACCGGTGAAACCTGCCCGCGAAGTACGCTTGAGCGACATCCTGCGGATCACCAACGATGGCGGCGAGTTCGAGATCGAAGTGTTGGGCTTGAGCGACATCCGGGGACCCGCGCCAGAAGCCCAGAAACTCTATCGCGAGACCGAGACGAGCAAAGAGATGCGGGCCAAAGCTGCGGCCGAGCGCAGGGCGTCCAGAGACTGGGAGATTCTTCCGCAGGGCAGACCTTCGAAACGCGATCGCCGGCGGATCATTCAATTTCGTGGAAGAGGATAAGGACGCGTTGAGAACTTTCAGTTCTGGCGGCCCCACGCTTCGCGATTTTCGAAGCGTGGGAACTCTTCCTCCTGGGGCTAGATGACATCCCTTATTCGAAGCTCGGCTTTCTGAAGTTCGTTCACTACTACCAGGCCATGCTTGTCATAGGCGTAGTAGCGGAAACTGCTCCAGGCCCAGTCTTGCGGTTCCACAACCACCTCTCGCGTCACGGGATTGCGGTGCAGTAACGCAATTTCTCGACTCGTTTTTTCTCTGAGAAAACAACGGAATCGTAGAAACGCGACTGCCAGATGCGACCGTTTTCTGGCGGGTTCTGCCCTAAGAATAGCCGGTCGGGGTGACCAGGATCCAGCCGCAGACGGCTAGCAGGCGCCGTGCGAATCCCAGTTTCATCGCCTTCATCACCTCGGAGGAGGCGCACCCGGAACCTAAGTAGCGGGCCGCTCGAACTTTCTGCTCATTTCGCGGCCTAAGCCTGGCCGCAAACCGCCGTACATGTAGTTGTGATCAGAATCACAGCCGAGTCCATCTCCGGCAACTAGGGTGGTAGGAGATTTCACGCTGCGAGGGATTTGCATGTCCACAACCACCGCTGCCGCCCGGGTTCTGAACTCCAAACTTGAATCAAAAATCATGACCGCCCAGGAAGCGGCGGCGCTGATCCGGTCCGAGGATCAGATCGGGATGAGCGGCTTCACCGGTTCGGGATATCCCAAGGCAGTGCCGATCGAACTCGCGCACCGGATCGCGGACGCGCACTTCCGCGGCCAGAAGTTCCAGGTCAGCGTGTTTACCGGAGCGTCGACCGGCCCCGAACTCGACGGCGCGCTGGCGATGGCGGGAGGCATTCATCTGCGGCTGCCGTACCAATCGGATCCCGAGACACGGAAACGTATTAACGCCGGCGAGATGGATTACATGGATATCCACCTCAGCCATGTGGCACAGTGTGTAGAGTACGGATTCCTGGGCAAGCTGGATGTGGCCCTGATCGAGGTGACCGCGATCCTCGAAGACGGGCGCGTCGTACCCAGTTCCTCGATCGGGAACAACAAGACCTGGGTCGATTGCGCGGAGCGCGTCATTTTGGAAGTGAATTCGTGGCAGCCCATGGCGCTGGAGGGAATGCACGATATCTATTACGGCCTGGAGCCGCCGCCGAACCGCAAGCCCATTCCGCTGGTGAAGGCGGGAGACCGGATCGGATCGCCTTACTTGCAGGTTCCGGCCGAGAAGATTGCCGGCATCGTTTTGACCGATTCGCCGGACCGCAACAGTCCCTTCAAAGCGCCGGATGAGGCTTCGAAGCGCATTGCCGGGCACATCCTCGAGTTTTTGAGCTGGGAAGTGAAGAAGGGACGGATGCCTGCGAACCTTCTGCCGCTTCAGTCGGGCGTCGGGAACATTGCGAATGCCGTTCTCTTTGGCCTCGAAGAGGGTCCATTCGAAGGACTCACGTCCTATACAGAAGTGATTCAGGATGGCATGATCCGCCTGCTGAAGTCAGGCAAACTGGAGTCAGCATCGGCGACGGCGTTTTCGCTCAGCCCGGAGATGCTCGATGAAGTCAATGCCGACATGGCTTCCTACCGAAAGCGCATTGTGCTGCGCCCGCAGGAGATCTCGAACAATCCAGGAATCATTCGGCGGCTGGGTGTCGTTGCCATGAACGGCATGATCGAGGCCGATATCTACGGCAACGTGAACTCGACTCACGTCATGGGATCGCGCATCCAGAACGGAATTGGCGGTTCGGGCGATTTCGCACGCAACGGGTATCTTTCGATTTTCATGGCGCCGTCGCAGGCAAAGAAAGGGACGATCTCAACGATCGTGCCCATGGTGTCGCATGTCGACCATACCGAACATGACGTTCAGGTTCTGGTGACCGAGCAGGGCCTGGCGGATTTGCGCGGACTGTCCCCGAAGGAGCGGGCAAAGTTGGTGATTGAGAAGTGCGCTTCGCCGGATTACAAGCTCCTGTTGAAGGATTACCTGTCGCGGGCAGAATCGCTTTCCTATGGCAAGCACACTCCACATCTGCTGACCGAGTCGCTGGGGTGGCACAGCCGGTATCTGCGCAGCGGGAACATGCTGCCGCGGGAAGAGAACTAGTCACCGGCTTCAAAGTTTCAGATTTTCAGAGTTTCAAAGTTTCGAAGTTTCAAGCTAATCGGATACCGAGTGACCGCCCAATGGAACCTTGAAACTTTTCCACCTTGAAACGTTGCCTTATCGCGGCCAGAGCCACCCAAACGTTCCCGCCATGAGCAGTGAGTAAATCAAGCCATCAATCATCTCTTTGATGACCATGCCCCAGGGCTGGCCTCTCCAGATTCCGTTCACGATGTTCGCGAGGCCGAACGCTAAGAATGCAGCGGTCCCCACAATGCGAAAAACATGCCGGTAGTGGTCGCCGAAGGGAAGCGTGTGGGCGGCAAGATAGGCAGTGAAGAATCCGACGATCAGACAGTAGACAAACCATTGGACGAGGAATTTCGGCATGTTGACCGGTCCATTCGGATAGATGGTCAAAAAACCGACCGGCCCCTGTTTGTATTTCTCCATCACCTCGGGTGATTTCATCTCTTTGTGAGTCGCGTACGGGAAGATGTACAGTCCGCGCTTCAGGCCGGCGGCGCGGAGTGCGGGCATGACTTTGTCTTCATCCGGCACGCGCTGATAATCGCTGCGATGATAGGGCAGCACCATGTGCAGGATGGAACTGGCTACGAAGACGATCACGGCGGAAAGAAGGATCGGCGCCCAAAGGGCAGCAAGGTGGACCATAGGACCTCCTGGGACGAAGCCCGAATGTTCGCGTCAGAGGCTAACGCGATGAGGGGATGTAGTCAAGGGCGGACAGGGCGGACAGGGCGGCACAGGGCGTGAATCTATCGTCCCTCACGCCCAGTACGTTCGATCCAAACTGCGGTATTGAATCGCTTCCGCGATGTGTTTGGGCTGGAGATTTGTGGCGTCCTCAAGATCAGCAACCGTGCGCGCAACTTTCAGGATGCGGTCGTGGGCGCGGGCGCTGAGGCCCTGCTGGGTCATGGCGCGTTCGAGCAGGCGCTCTCCGTCAGCTGAGAGCTCGCAGAACGTGCGAATGTGGCGGGAGGTCATCTGCGCATTGCAGTAAAGCTTCTGGCGGGATGAGGCGAAGCGCTCCAGCTGTTTTTGCCGTGCGCGCACAACGCGCTCGCGGATCTTGGCCGATCCTTCCGGCTCATTGCCCGATCGCATCTCTTTGTAGTTCACCGCCGGGACGTCGATGTGGATGTCGATGCGATCCATGAGCGGCCCCGAAATTTTCGAGATGTAGCGCTGGATCATCATCGGCGTGCACTGACAGTCGCGCGTGCGATCGTTGTGGAATCCGCAGGGGCAGGGATTCATCGCAGCGGCCAGCATGAAGCGCGCGGGGAAGGTCAGCGACATCGAAGCACGTGCGATACTGACGGTTCCGTCTTCCAACGGCTGACGTAGAACTTCGAGGACATTGCGGGGAAATTCCGGAAGCTCATCCAGAAAAAGCAGTCCATTGTGAGCGAGTGAAACTTCTCCAGGGCGTGGAATCACGCCACCGCCGATCAGTCCGGCATCGGAAATCGTGTGATGCGGCGAACGGTATGGACGAGTTCCTACCAGGCCTGTCCCTTGGTCGAGGACTCCGGCGACGCTGTGAATTTTGGTGGTCTCGAGCGCCTCTTCAAAGGTGAACGGTGGCAAGATGGTGGGCATCCGCTTGGCAAGCATGGTCTTGCCAGACCCCGGCGGCCCAATCATAAGAATGTTGTGACCTCCGGCGCAGGCGATCTCAATGGCCCGCTTGGCGGTCTGCTGTCCGCGAACGTCTTTGAAATCGACAAAGAATTGTTGCGACTCGCGCAGCAGCGAGTCATGGTCGGCTTTCACCGGCGCGATCCCATTCCCCGAATTCACAAAGTGAATGACATCGAGCAGGGAGCGCACTGGAAAAACATCGACGCCGCCGACCATGGCAGCTTCTTTCGCGTTTCCTTCTGGAACGACCATCCGCGAGATTTTTCGTCCGCGGGCTTCGATCGCAATCGGCAGCGCGCCGCGAACTCCGCGAACGCCACCGTCCAAAGAAAGTTCCCCGACAAAAAGGCAATCCGGAATTTCCTTCCTGGTCAGACCGCCATAGGCGCCCACGATGCCCAGGGCCATCGGAAGGTCGAATCCGGAGCCCTCCTTCTTAATGTCCGCGGGGGCAAGATTGATGGTGATCTGGGTCGGCGGAATGTCATAGCCACAATTCTTGAGCGCCGCACGCACACGGTCCCGGCTCTCACGCACGGCTGCGTCCGGCAGCCCGACCGTGTGGAAGTGATCCTGGTCGCACTTGATGCCGGAGCAGTCGACCTCCACCTGAATGATGTTGGCGTCGATACCGTAAACTGCGGCACTGAGAGTTTTGTAAAGCATGGTTGAACACCTAGCTTGCGTCCCGGCGCGCACAACGAGGGCGCTAGCTACACGTCGGCCTGATCTGCCAGCTATTCACGTTACGATTTCGGGAATAAAGCAGGCTGTGACGGATGTCACCAACCATCTGTGGAAAAATGTCAGTTGTCTCCGTACCCAGGGCATTGCGATGGCATGGTTGATCCAACTGAGGTCCACCACCTTCCGGAACCGCGAGGCCTAAACAATCCGGTTGTTTGGTCAACCTCACTCCAATTAGGATGTTGAATTCATCATCACTTTTTCAATGACCCCGGACCCCGGTAAGCCCTCATCCCCCCCGCGCCCGCCAGCCACTCTCGAACGAGAGGAATCGCAGCTTTGGCGCTGGCTTCTGGGGTTCATGTTGCTGCTGGCCGTCGCTCTGACGGCCTTGCTGTGGGAACGCCTCGAGTCCATCCCCTATCAACTGCGGGCGATCCCCATCGGCGTGCTGATCTTGTCCGTGCTGTTTGCGGTCTATGCCGCGGGCCGCAGGCGCGAAGTTTCTGAACTGAAGAGCGTTTTGCGCGGTCTGCAGGAGCACGTCGGCGCAGCGCCCTCCGAAGAGCAACTCGATCAGCTCAGCCAGGTCATCATGCGCTCGCAGCGCAACTTCAAGGAGCTGATCGATTCTTTTGATGATCCGGCCTGCGCGCTGACCCTCGACGGCACGGTGCGCACGGTGAACAAGCGCATCACCGACCTGACCGGCCTTCCCTATTCCCAGCTTGTCGGGCAAAAAATCTACGATTTGATTGACGAACCGACCCGCGAGGAAGCCGAACGCAGTCTCGGACCTTTCCTCGAAAAGAAGCGCTGGGCCGGGATGCTGCGTCTACGCCTCAAGAACAGCACACGTCCGCTGTATTTCGATTGCGTCGTCAACGGCATCCTCAAAGGGGATGAGGTCGTAGGAGCCAGCATCCTTGGCCGCGATGTGACCGAGCAACGCGAGAAAGAACTGCGCTTCACCGAATTATTCGAGACGCTTCAGGAAGGCGTGTACTTCAGCACGCCGGAGGGCCACCTGCTTGATGCCAATCCTGCGCTAATCAGCATGCTGGGATATCAGGAAAAGCGCGATCTGCTAGCGGTGAATCCTTCCGCTTTGAACTTTGACCTCGGGCCGCCGGTGCTGGGACGGGCCGTGGATGACCGTGGCGGAGTGCGCACTCGGGAAATCCGCCTGCGCAGGAGAGATGGGCAGCCGGCAGTCTTTCTGGATTCCTCGCGCGCGGTATGGGACACGTCGGGAAACATCATCCGCTACCAGGGCACGCTGGTCGACATCACCGAAAAGCGAAAGATGGAGCGGCAACTCGAGGAGCAGGAAGAATTCAGGCGAAGGCTCGTGGATCGCTTTCCGGATCTTATCCTGGTGGTCGATTGGGCTGAGCGCTACACCTTCGTCAGCGCTCGCGCCAAGGATATGCTCGGCTACGAACCACAGGACATGATCGGGAAGAAGATCACTGACGTGGAAGATCACTCGCCCGAACTGGCTGCGCTGTACCACGATGTCGTCTCTGGAAAACAAGCCTTCGGGTCGACCGAGTACAGTGCGCGCCACCGAGACGGAAGCTGGAAGACCATGCGGGCCTCGGCCAGCCAGCTCGACGCCGAAGGAAAAATCACAGCCGTCATCATTTCCGTGCGCGACATCACTCTGGAGCGACGACTGGAGCAGCAGGTGGTGCAGAGCGAACGGCTTGCCGCCATGGGGGCGATGATCGGCGGCGTGGCCCACGAGCTCAACAATCCCTTGACCAGCATTCTCGGCGTCAGCGAACTGCTGCAGGACACCGAAACCGACGAGACCTCCCGCAAACAACTCGCCATGCTGCAGCAACAGGCACGGCGCGCCGCGGAGATCGTGCAGAACCTGACCTATTTTGCGCGGCCCCCGGCGCCTGGCAAGAGCCGGATCAATCTGGCCGAAATCGTCGAGCGCACGTTGAATCTGCACGCTTACTCGCTCCGCAAGAACAACATCACGGTCGATTTTCTGAAGGACGCCGGCATCCCCTACGCGCTCGGAGACCCGCATCAGCTCATGCAGGTGTTCCTCAATCTGATCGTGAACGCGGAGCAGGCCATACGCGAAGCGCGCGAAAAGGGCACGCTGAGGATTCGCATGGGCAAGGGAGAGAATTCCGTCTGGGTGAGTTTCCACGACGACGGGCCCGGCATTCCGAAAGAAAATCTGGCCAGCATCTTCGATCCTTTCTACACGACGAAGCGGCCGGGGCGCGGAACTGGGTTAGGCCTGAGCATTTGCAAATCGGTAATGAAAGAGCACAACGGCAGCGTGGAAGCGGCGAATGCTCCGGATGGAGGAGCGGTGTTTACGGTAACGTTGCCGGTGGGGTGAGTGAGATAAGAGTCGACGGTGGGGTGCCCCATGTCTCGTCGGTGTTGCGCGACATGGGAAGCGAGGTCCGGCCGGGCACTACTGAACGAAGGCGTTCTGCGCGATCAGTGTACGTCGTATCGTCGATTCCTTCCGAATCTCCTCACGAACAGCCGAAACCTGTTCTGCGTTCAGCTGTTTCTCCAGAGAAGCCAGCAATCTGTCCCCTCGTTTATCCCCCGCACGGGATGCGGCAAGCACCCAGCGGTAGGCCGTTTGCGGATCCTTCGTTACGCCCAGGCCTTGGGCATACATCGAACCCAGCTTGATGCGCGCGTCCGTCGATCCGTCAGCAGCGGCCTTCTGAAACCATGTGAATGCTTCCCGATTATCCTTCGGAACACCTTCTCCATTGAGGTACATGTCGGCAAGGTTGTTCTCTGCGAGCGGATTCCCGGCATTGGCGGCCTTCCGATACCAGAACACTGCGGTCGTGGCATCGCGGTCACAGCCGAGACCGCGATCATAGAAATAGCCAAGATTGGTTGCGGCTGAGGAATCGCCGGCTTTGGCTCCTTTCTCGAACCAGGTAAACGCCTCCTTATAGTCCTGACGGACGCCTTGCCCGTTCAGGTAGAGAACACCCAGATTGTAGTAAGCACGGGCAAAACCCTGATTGGCCGCCTCGCGGAGCCAATACACGGCAGCTCCATAATTCGGTGAAGTCGCCCAGCCGTTGGCGTACATGACAGCCAAGTTCACTTGAGCCGGAGCGTAGCCCCGCAATGCCGCCCGCTCGAACCAATGCAGCGCTTCTTTCTGGCTATAACCCGGGGCAATCACAAGCATGGAGGCAATCCCCAGCTCATTCTGTTCGAATACAGAGCCTCTCCGTGCCATTTCCTTCACCAGTTTGCCATCGCACACTTTTTGCTTGCCTGCAGTCAAACTTGAAACTACCGCGAGGCTGCATTGTGCACTCGGGCCCTCAGATTTTTGCGCCACAGAAAGCGTGGACAGCACCAAGACGGCGAATATTAAAACCGTTGCAAAATCGCTTTTCATGGGGCGAATCTTGCGGCACCTTGCAGGCTACCTCAATGGAGTTGGGATCTTTTCTTTCTACTTTCGCTGTACTCTGTTTCTCATCCCGAGATCATCCGCCAATAAACTGAATTGGCTGCACTTAGTCGTTCCTTCACAGAAGGAACCAAAACCTCCAAAATTCGTCCTTCGAAGGAGCGCCCTGTCGCTCACCGACGAAACCGGATCGAGTCTATTAAAAGGACTGAACAGAAGGGCCTTGCCCACCGTAATGTTCAAAGAGACTTCCGGGGATTCGTGGGCTCCCGGCGGCAAGGTGGAACCTGGAGGTCAGTTTTGGAGTCGTTGAACTTCAAAATTCGGGGTTCCAGAACTAAGGATGTCCGGAATGAATTCGAATGACAGGTCCCGCCGCATTCGGTTTGGCCCTTATGAGGTCGATTTCCACACACAGGAACTCCGAAAACATGGCATCCGTCTCAGACTGTCAGGCCAACCCCTGCAGATTCTGGAAATCTTGATAGCGCGCCCTGGAGAATTGGTTTCGCGAGCGGAACTCCAGCGGCACCTTTGGCCCGGACAGGTGTTTGTCGATGCCACTCATGGGCTGAATGCGGCCGTCAATAAGTTGCGGGAAGCCCTGAGCGATTCGGCCAGCGAGCCAAGATACATTGAAACTCTGCCACGCCGTGGCTATCGGTTCATCGGAACTTTGGAAGATATTCCCCAGCCTGCCCTGCGTCCGACCGAGCTTTTGGACTCCCGGAACATCGCGTCACCGGATGGATACGGAAAAGCCGAGCAGAAGCTAGAGAAACCGAGCCTCACTGATATTCCCCACCGGAGAGCCAGGCCATGGGTGATCCTGTCCATTGCCGCCATATTTCTCTGCGTTGTCGGATTGTTCATCATCGGCAGGAAACAACTCAATCGCGCAGAAGATCTTGAGCAGAAACGTAAGATAGAAGCTGAAAGGGTCACTGGCGAGGGATCGGGTTCGGCGCAGAGTGGCTCGTTCCGAGAGAGAGACTTCCGCGCACAATCTTCCGCTGCCAGCGGCCGGCCCGCTCCAGGTAACGATCGGAACCAGACTGCGGCCGACGGTGCGGCGACGCTACGTCCCGCACTGTCCATCCACAGGGTCATCTGGGGCGAGGGTGGAAACGCCGCGCCGCAATTCTCGCCGGACGGGAAGCGAATCGCCTTCATGTCGGATCGCGATGGACCCTGGCAAATCTGGGTCAGCGACATCGATGGTTCCAATGCCAGACAAGTAAGTTTCACGGATAGTGCCGGCACTCCCCGCTGGTCTCCGGACGGCTCGAGTATTGCCTTCGACGCTCCCTTCGATGGTAGCACGTGGATCTTCGTCGTCCGCGTGGATCAGAACGAACGTGCCGACCCCATTGTCGAAGGCCGCGTACCCAGCTTTTCTCGAGACGGGAATTGGATCTATTTCGCCTCGGACCGAACCGGAGATTGGCAGGTGTGGAAGACTTCGGTGCGCAATCGATCTGAGCTCCAGGTTACGTTCAACGGGGGCTTCGCCGCCCTCGAGTCTACCGATGGATATATCTACTACTCGAAGTCTCGCTATCCCCAGCCAGAAATATGCCGCGTGAGAATTAAGGGAGGGGCCGAATCCTGCAGTTTCGAGCATTTGCGTCCGCGTACCTGGGCAAGCTGGGCGCCGACGCGGGAAGGCATCGTGTTTGCCGAAGATCTGCCGAACGGAAAATCAGAGCTGAGCCTTTACGACCCGGCGCGCCGGCAAGCACGAGATCTCGCCCTGCTGCAAAGCGCCCCATTCTGGGTGGGAGCATCAGTCGACGGGAAGAGAGCCATCATGAATGACGCGGCCGAACGCCAGATTTCGATGGTAGACAATCTGCACTGAGAGCCACGAGTGGTCAGTCTCTCGCCGTTGCAAGACAGGGACGAGAAATGACGGGGATGGTCGGACGCTGGACGCACAAGAGCTAATCAGGGCTTGCCTTTTTCTTCAGTAGACCGCTCAATGGCAGTTGAAAATCGAGCAGTTCCTTTTCGTTGAAGTTCAGTAGCAATTCGCCAAAGATACGAGCCCCTTTGCTGATGGCAAGGATTGAAAGGATCGCGCGAACTTGCTCGGTGTCGTCTGCGCGGTCATATTCCCCAATGCCAATCTTCGCCAAGTCGTGGATCGAGTCGAAGTAGTCCTGCTCTAGCCAGTTAGGTAACTCGGGATTGTTTCCTTGCCCGCGGGCCAACTCAATACACGCAACGAGAGCATATGGGTTCCAGTCAGGGACCCCTCGTTTGCGATGAATTCGCACGATGTGCGGAACAGCAGCATATGACGCCTCGCCGACATCGCCTTGATGATGGAGTTCTCCCCAGAGCTCATACCACGTTTCCTTCATACCGACGCCCGACTCGAGCTTCCTTAGGAGAGGGCGCGGATCAAACGGCTGCCGGTAGCCGCCCTTGAGGGCACCCCATCGTTCGTCGTCCAGGCTAAGCATCAGCGCTCCACCGCCATTGCGACCGCATTTCCTCCACCGAGGCACAACGCAGCGATTCCGCGTTTCACATCACGGCGGATCATTTCATAAATCAGCGTCACCAGCACCCGGGCGCCGCTCGCGCCGATGGGATGGCCGATCGCAACCGCGCCGCCATTCACGTTGACCTTCTCGGGATTCAAGCCGAGCTCGCGCATGACTGCTAGCGCCTGCACTGAAAAGGCTTCGTTCAGTTCGTAAAGATCGACGTCGTCGTTTTTCCAGCCCGTCTTTTTCCAGATTTGCTGAACCGCGCCGACCGGCGCCATCATGACCCACTTCGGCTCGACCCCGCTGGTCGCTTGCGCAACAATCCGCACCATCGGCTTAACCCCGAGCACTTTCGCTCGCTGACCGCTGGTGACGACAACCGCGGCGGCGCCATCATTCACTCCTGGAGCATTGCCGGCAGTCACAGTGCCGTCCTTCTTGAAAGCCGGCTTCAGTGATCGCAGGACTTCGATCGTAGTGTCTTCACGCGGACCCTCGTCTTTATCGAAAACAGTCGGCGCCGCGCCTTTCTTCTTTGCCGGAATCTCCACGGGAACGATCTGCGACTTGAAGCGGCATTCTTTAATGGCCGCCACAGCTTTGCGATGCGAGCTCACGGCGAACTCATCCTGCTCTTCGCGCGTGATGCCGTACTTCTCAGCAACGTTCTCGCCGGTGATGCCCATGTGGTAGTCGTTGTAGACGTCCCAAAGACCGTCGTGAACCATCGAGTCGATGATCTGCGCGTTGCCGAGCCGATATCCCTTGCGTGCCTGCGGCAAAAGATACGGAGCGTTGGTCATCGACTCCATCCCGCCGGCAACGACAATCGAACTGTTTCCAGTCTGTACCGCTTGCGCTGCGAGCGCGACCGATTTCAATCCTGAGCCGCAGACTTTGTTGATTGTCATGGCACCTGTCGTTGCAGCGAGTCCGCCAAAGATCGCAGCCTGCCGCGCCGGATTCTGTCCGAGTCCCGCCGAGACCACATTGCCCATGATGCATTCGTCGACTTGCGCGGGATCGACACCGGCGCGCTTCACCGCCTCGCGCACGGCGATCGCGCCCAGTTGCGGCGCGCTGAAATCGGAGAGGCTGCCCTGAAACTTTCCCACGGGAGTACGACAGCCCGAGATGATGACAACTTCGTCAAAAGAGGCCATGAATCAGGCTCCTGCGAACGTTTCGCTCTGTTCATTATAGATGCTGATATTAGAGATTTGCTTCACCAGCTCAACATGAGAGACCCCGCTCGCCAGCGATCCGAACGCACAGCCTCCATTTCCAAATTTCGTCTAGGAATGCTGAGCGTGACTCCGGTCCGCACAGATTTCCTGCTCAACTCTCCATGGCACAAAAAAATGTTGTTGACTTTTTGCGTGAGTTTTTTATCAAACGTGACTTTGGTGCCGCACTTCGCAGAAGCGCATTATCATTTTTCTCTTGACTTCATTTTTCAATAACTCTATACATCAACTAGTTGCAGTTGAAGACCGCTGCAAATTTTCCATGAAGAATGGAAGGGAGAATAGAAACAATGGCAACCAAGAAAAAGGCAAAGAAGAAAAAGAAACACTAAGCAGGTTCCGTACGAAGTCAAAAGGGGACGCTGAATGCGTCCCCTATGTTTTTTGTGGCTGATTCTACTGGCTAGTTTTGCGAAGCGGCACCAATCTCCACCTTCCGCGGAATCCTCTTTTCCTTCTCAGGACACAGACTGCGGAATGCACAGAAGTTACAGTGCCCACCCGTTTTTGCTTCGAAGATATTGTTGGCGATCCCTTCCGCGGCTTTTTTCACCTTTTCCCGCGCGGTTAGCAAATCGGAAGCGGACCGTGTGCTGACGACGGCAACATTGCCATCCAGGTTGTAGAAGACCAGCGCGCCAACCTTGTATCCCCACCTTTCCTGCGCCGCGATGGCATACACAGAGAGCTGCAGGCTTTCATCGGCGTTCTCCTGCACTCGGGGCTTCCCTGTCTTGTAGTCGACGATCGCCACGCTGCCGTCATCGAGCCGGTCGATCCGATCGATTCGCCCTGCGACAGTGGCGTCCCCTATCCGGATTTCGAACGGCTCTTCCGTGTGCAGAACCTTCTGCGCCGTGATGGCGCGAGAGGAGGCCAGGAATTCGTGCAGCTGAGCGACACCCTGATTTTCGTACAACTCATGCTGATAGCTCTCTTGAATCTTCGAACCAGCAAGATCGGCGCGGAAGATCTCAACCAGTTCCGGCTCAGTCTTCGGACGACCCAGGCGCACCGAATCGAAATACGTTTTCAAGACCCGATGGATAGCTCCGCCATACTGCATGGCCGCGATAGGCTTGGCCGGAATGCGCCAGT
>Ga0335077_10005915_pt1 | contig 15057 bp, 10 predicted proteins | sample Lox_Sample_31_FD_207151 | JGI IMG/M metagenome (GOLD analysis project Ga0335077, IMG submission 207151) | Soil microbial communities from Loxahatchee National Wildlife Refuge, Florida, United States - Lox_Sample_3.1 | ecosystem: Environmental > Terrestrial > Soil > Wetlands | place: USA... | reverse complement strand
CTGTCATTCCCGACAATCTTTCCGCCGATGCCCGCAACGTCATGCGCCAGAGCTTCGCCGGCCTGCTCTGGTCGAAGCAGTTCTATCACTACGTGGTCCGCGACTGGCTGAAGGGCGACCCCGCCTTTCCGCCTCCGCCGCCCGAGCGGCTGGATGGACGCAACCGCGAGTGGGTGCACCTCTACAACGCCGACGTGATCTCCATGCCCGACAAGTGGGAGTATCCGTGGTACGCGGCGTGGGATCTGGCATTCCATTGCGTTCCGCTTGCGCTCATCGATTGCGAATTCGCCAAGCAGCAGCTCATCCTGATGTTGCGCGAATGGTACATGCATCCCAACGGGCAGCTCCCGGCCTATGAGTGGGCGCTCGGCGACGTCAACCCGCCCGTCCACGCCTGGGCGGCTTGGCGTGTGTACAAAATCGAAAAGAAGCGCCAGGGAGTGGGCGACCGCGCTTTCCTCGCGCGCGTGTTTCAGAAACTGCTGCTCAACTTCACCTGGTGGGTGAACCGGAAAGATAGCGAAGGGCGCAACGTGTTCCAGGGCGGCTTTCTCGGTCTCGACAATATCGGCGTCTTCGACCGCAGCGCGCCGCTGCCCACCGGCGGCTTCCTGGAACAGGCCGATGGCACCGGTTGGATGGGCATGTACTGCCTGAACCTGTTGGCTATAGCCCTCGAACTCGCCAGCGAAGACCAGGCCTACGAGGACGTGGCCAGCAAGTTCTGGGAGCATTTCTTATACATCGCCAACGCCATCAACCATCTCGGCAGCGACGGCACGGGAATGTGGGACCCTGAGGACGGGTTCTACTACGACGTGCTGCACATGCCCGATGGCAAGCACGTTCCCATGAAAGTGCGCTCCATCGTGGGGCTCATTCCTCTGTTCGCCGTCGAAACTATCGAACCGAGAGTTTGCAACCGGTTGAAGGGCTTCACGCGCCGCATGGAATGGTTCATCGAGAACCGCGCCGACCTCACCGGCAATGTGGCCTGCATGGATGAGCCCGGCCTGGGCGAGCGCCGCCTGCTCTCCATCGTCGACCACAACCAGCTGCGCCAGGTTTTGAAAGTGATGCTCGATGAACGCGAGTTCTTGTCGCCTTACGGCATCCGCGGCATCTCCGCGCTCCACCGCGAACACCCGTTTGTGTTCCGGATAAACGGCAACGAGTATCGCGTGGATTATGAGCCAGGCGAATCGACCACCGGCCTTTTCGGCGGCAACTCCAATTGGCGCGGCCCCATCTGGCTTCAAGTGAACTATCTGATCATCGAGTCGCTGCAGAAGTTCTACCACTACCTCGGCGACAGCTACCGCGTCGAGTGCCCCACGGGCTCGGGCCGGATGCTGACCTTGTGGGAAGTGGCGGCCGACATCTCCCGCCGCTTGACTCGCATCTTCTTGCGATCGGACGATGGCTCACGCCCGGTACACGGAACCAATACGCTGTTTCGCGACGATCCTAACTGGCGCGACCTCGTGCTCTTCTATGAGTACTTCCATGGCGACAACGGCTCCGGTTTAGGGGCCAGTCACCAGACTGGATGGACCGGCCTGGTGAGCAAAATGCTCCAACAGAGCGGCGAGTGAAACACCCCGTGGCGCAGACCGTCGCCGTTCAGCGGTCTGCGAGCCTGGCAGACGACATAACCCGATCGTCTGCCCTACTGCCCATGAAACGGGTCCGCCCCGATCGTCCCGGCCAGTTCTTTGACGCCCGCGCGCGCGTTTGCGCCGCTTTGCGGCACCGGCAGACGACGGAAACCGATCCCGGAACGGGCCGTGACCGGCGTCCGCCCCACGGAAATAAACTGCGTTCTGCTTGCTGCACTACACTAGACTGGCTCGTGATATGGTGACAGCTAGTAACGGAGGAAGAATGTTGAGGACGCTAAGTATTCCGGCCGCGCGGCTGGCGGCGGGAGTGATCTTGCTGGCCGCGGCGGCATGGGGACATCACTCGTTCGCGGCGGAGTTTGACACCAACAAACCTATCAGCGTCACCGGTGTGATCGTGAAGGTAGATTGGATCAATCCGCATGCTTATATCTATCTGGACGCTAAGAACGCAAGTGGCGAGACGGTGCACTGGGCATTCCAAACGCTGCCTCCCGGCATGATGCGGGCGCGCGGCTTGAGCCGCGACTTGTTAGCGGTGGGGCAAACCGTCACCATTTCCGGCTTCGGCACCAAGGATGGTACGGACGACTTAGGCTGGGTCAAGAAAATCCAGTTCGCCGACGGCCGCGTGCTCCAAATGACAGCCGAAGAAGAAAAGAGTAAATAGGAGGCCTGATGAAACTCCCGATGTTGGCGCTACTCCTGTTACTAACAGTGAACCTGGCGTTCGCCCAATTTGGGCCGCCCAGTCCGGCTCAGATTGAGGCCCAGAAGAAAGCCGCAGCTTTGCCGACTCCCAAGACGGCTGACGGGCATCCAGACCTCTCCGGCTTTTGGGGATCCAACCCAATGGCCGCCGCTGCCTCCATATTCGCTGGTGGCCAGGTAACCTTAGATGGCCGCGTCCCTGTGGTAGGCGCGGAGTCCCTCGAGCAAAGACTCAATGTGGCCGGTGTGGCGTTGCGGAAAGCCAATGCGGCCGCGCGTCCAACTTACAAACCGGAGTTCGTGGCGAAAGCGAACGAGAATTTCGAGCGAGCCGCTTTTCTCGATCCTTCTTATAAGTGCATGCCCGTGGGTGTACCGCGCCTGGGACCGCCGACCGAGATCGTGCAAACACCCAAAGCAACCTATTTTCTATACAACAATCGAAACGTGTTTCGCGTCGTCCCCACCGATGGGCGTCCGCACGATCCCAAAGCGGATCGCATGTCCATGGGGGATTCGATCGGCCGCTGGGATGGACAGACATTGGTCGTAGACGTCACCAACTTTACCGATGACACGTGGTTGGATGGAGACGGATCGTTCCACACCGAGAACATGCACGTGGTGGAACGCCTGACGCGCAGAGGCAACACGATCGAATACCAGTTCAGCGTGGAAGATCCCGCCGTCATGGCGCAGCCGTTCCTCTCGCGGACGCAGACGCTCATGCTGGGCGAGCCAGGTGCGCATGCCACGGAAGACTACCCGTGCCGTGAAATGGAACAGGAACACCTAAGGACAACCGAGCGTCACTAGAGGCGGTTTCGAAGACTATGAAGAATTACACAGCTCTGTGCCGGCGCCGGACAGCGGCGCAATGGCGCGCTTCGCACGCCCTGGCAGACCGCGAAAAACGACGGTCTGCCCCACGGAAGGCGGGGACCATTAGCTACACGTTGTTTTTGCTGGCCTGCGCTCTGATGGTGCACGCCCAGGATCTGCCAGTCTACAAAGTCGACCCGTTCTGGCCCAAGCAGCCCTTGCCGAACAAGTGGCTCATACAAGGCGTGCCGACCATGGTCACGGATAAAGACGACCATATCTGGGTCTTCAATCGTCCGCGAGACATTATGCCCGATGAGTCAGGAGCGGCGACAAATCCGCCGCGGACGGACTGCTGCATCGCGGCACCGGCGGTACTGGAGTTCGACACAGAGGGAAACGTTCTGAAAGCTTGGGGAGGGCCGGGCTACCACCCGGACTGGCCGGCTCCCGGCATCGCTCGTCCGGGGCCTGCCGCCGAGCATAACATCGTGGTCGATCGGGAAGGCAACGTGTGGATTTCGGGAAGCAGCCAGGGCGATAGCATCCAGAAGTACACGGGCGATGGCAAATTTCTATGGGATTTCGGACACCGCGCGCCGCGTCCGCCAGCCCCCAGGCCGCCAGAAAACAACCAGCAGACCGAAGTGTTCCCCGGGGGAATCTTCTTCTTTGATCTGGACGAAGATGCGCGGGAGATCTACATTGTGGATGCCAAGCGCGTGCTGGTCTACGATTACGATGGAAAATTCAAACGGGGATGGGGCGGGCATGGAATTCCGCTGAGCGAAATCGATAACAATCCCACTCCTCCCTACGACACATCCGGGTCGCCGCCCGATCAGAAGCAGTTTGCGCCGGCGCTGCACTGCGTTCATATCTCAGTGGATGGGTTGGTATACGTCTGCGAGCGGGGCAGCGATCGGGTGCAGGTCTTCACCAAACAGGGCAAATTTGTCATGAGCTTCTTTGTGCATCCCTCCACGCCTTCTCGTGGGAAGGAATGCGGCGGTCCGGGCAGCACCATGTTCGGCATGTGCGGAACCATCTATAACCTGACGTTCTCCCACGATGCGGAACAGAAGTATGTGCTGGTGGCGGATGGCACGAACGATAAGATCTGGATCCACGAACGAAAGACCGGCAAGCTGGCAGGCTCGATTGGCGATAATGGGCGGATGGCCGGGTTATTCCATTGGATTGACGCCATCGCCATCGACTCTCGGGGCAACATTTACACCGGAGAAGTGGACACCGGGAAACGCGTCCAGAAGTTTGTTCTGACTAATGCCGATGGCGTGCGCCGGCCGCGGCCGCATGAGTGAGCTGAGAGGGAAATCCCGCATGAAAATTTTACGGATTACGGTGGCGCTTGTCGCGCTGGCCCTTTTCACCGCGTCGCAGCCAGTCTCCGCGCATCACGGCGCGGCGGCATTTGATACCGCCCAGACCATTACGGTGAAAGGGACGGTCACGAATTTCGTGTATTTGAACCCGCACGTCCAGCTGTATTTCGAATGCAAGAATGCGCAGGGAGAGCCGGAGAAATGGCAGGGTGAGCTTACCGCTCCCAACAAACTCAATCGGGCCGGCTGGAACAAGAACACGTTGAAGCCCGGCGATGAAATCACGGTCAGCGGAAACCCGGGCAGGAACAGCCCCCACACAGTGTGGATTCGTAAGTTGATTGGACCCGACGGCAACGTCCTGCCCCTGTTCGAGGAATAGGAGATTTCATGTACAGGAGACTCGTTCCCACGCTTGGTGCTCTGGCGCTCGTGGGTTTCCTCGAGGCTCAAGCGCCCGCGCCGCCGCCCGCCCGCGATCTTACGGGTATCTGGATGATTCGAAATCCGGAGTCCATGCGAGCGTTTGCAGGCGCGACCCTCACCAAGGAGGAGCCCGAACTGACTCCCTGGGCGCAGGCTACGTACAAGGAGGCCAAGAATTCGAATAACGGGATCTACACACTGGAAACCACCAACGATCCCGTGATCACCAAATGCTACCCACCGGGAGTGCCGCGGGTCTACTTCCATCCTTATCCATTTGAGTTTGTGAGCACCCCGAAATACCTGCTGATGCTCTACGAGTACGATCACATGGTGCGCCGGATCTACACCGATGGACGCTCGCTTCCCAGTGATCCGGATCGAACATGGATGGGGACGTCGATCGGCCGATGGGAGACTGATACGGCCTTCGTGGTCGAGACGGTCGGCTTCAACGACAAAACCTGGTTGGACCGCCTGGGGCATCCTCACAGCACGGAGTTGCATGTCACCGAGCGCTTCCGGCGCACGGATCGCGATCACTTGCAGATCGATTTCATCATCCAGGATCCCAAAGCGCTGCTGAAACCGTGGACTTCTACTTTCTACGCTGAGCTTCGGCCTAAATGGGAACTCGGCGAAATCTCCTGTTCCGGCGATTACCTCGACTTCAAGAGTTTCGAGAAATAAGAAAAACCTCAGGCTGTCGTGGTCTAGTGTTGTGAGTCAGCGCCCGTATGGGGCCAGGCCTTCTGGCCTGCCGCCGCCCTTCCGGGCGGCGTCTCCGGTTGGGAAACGCGTTCGCAGGTTGCGGGCCACAGGCAGTTACCGAGCCGCGACCGGAGGAAGCGGCGCTTTACCGATCTGCCCATGAAACGGGTCCGCCCCGATCGTTCCAACCAGTTCTTTGACATACTCCGCCGCACTCACGCGCGCCAGCTGCTTCCGAGCCTCAGCCAATCGGCATTGCACATCGAAACCCGCAGCCGCTGCCCCGGCCGAAAAATCTTCCAGCGCCCGAATGTGGCGCTTCCACAAAGCCACGTCGCGCTGCCGCTTCACCTGCAAACGCTCCCGGTACCAATCGCTCGCGAGTAAAGCCTCGCGCGTGAACATGCCGCGTACTTCCGGGTCATCCACGCCCTTGGCCTTATAGGAGCCGCAAGCCATGATGTGGAGCAGCGCCTCGAGCGGCGGACAAGCAGCCTCCACGCTGCCATCCTCAAAGTACTGCTTGGCGACGCGCGTCTGCGCTTCCACAATGGCATCGATGCCCGCGGCGAATTGAGTCCGGTCCTGCAATTCCGGCTGCAGCAGCTCCTCTGTGAACACGGCATCGGGCGTTTCGAACAGGCGGCCGAAAAACCGCTCGACGAACAACGATGTGATGCGGTAGCCGAGCCGGCTGGCCAGCACCGTCCGGCCCTCAAAAGGAAAATCGTTGACCTTCTCCAGGTAGCCGTTCTGAATCAGGAACTCCGGGGCGCGCTCATGCACACGCATGCGGCACCACATCTCCGGGGCCAACAGGCTCACGTCGTGGTCCACGCGGAACTTCGGGCCCACGTATCCGGCAGACGTGGTGAAACCCGCATAGCCAGTGAGGATCGCCGACACCAGCGCGTTGTTCAGATCCACTACCGGCCACAGCGCGTTAAACGGTCCTTTGGTAAGCGCGCCCTCGCTGCCGAAACCCGTTGTGGCAGGCGATTTTCCGGTCAGGCTGCACACGAAATCCATGAACAGTTCCGGCAGTTCCTGGTAGTGGATCGGATTGTAAACCGCCAGCGGCGGCAATCCGGCTTTGGGATCAGCCGGGCTGTTCCTTCGGCCCGCCAGCACCGCGTTCACCGGTTGATACACAGGATGCCCGGCCGGGATCTCGCGTCCCAACCGCGTGGCGACTTCGGCCAGGTACGCGTCGCGCGGATTCACCAGGTCAGGCCGGCGCTGCAGATAACGCGGGTTGGTGGAGCGCGCGCCGTTCACCAGCCGCGGCAGCGCCGACGAAACCACGTACTGCGCTTGCGGGTGCCCGGCAAATTGTTCCAGCAGCCGCTTCATGGGCTCGGTGTATTGATCGAACTCCACCACGTGGTCCACCATGGCGCGCGCCTCTTCGGAAGTGATGGCCTGGTAGTTCGAAAGAAACGTGCCCGGGCTCGCGATATCGGCTTCGGCCTGGCCATCCACACCTCGGTAAATGGCGTCATCGGGGCGCTGAAAGAGAAGCCGCTCGCAGTTGTCCACCAGTTTGACGCTGGGATTGGCGTATTCCGGATCGAGATCGGTCAAACTCTCGCGCGGCAGAACCGCCGACGCGGTGATGTCATCCTCCATCTGCACTTTGTCCGATGGGTAGAAGTCGGGCCGCAGTTTGTAAATGCGCCACGAACCATCGGGATCGTAGCCCACGCGCAGGTAGTTGCTCACCAGCTTCTGGTCATCGAACTTCAGCTCGTGGCCCAGGAAGCCGTTGATCCGGTCCACCGTGAAGTGCTCGCGCCAGTTGTCGCCCCATTCCGGCCGATAGTAGCGCTTCACCGTAAAGACCAGTTGCCGGATGGTCTGTGTGAGCTGCCGCACCCACGCATTGTGTTCGGCAGTGTAGTCGGCAGAGGGAGTAAGCATCTGAATCACGGACCCAAGTGTGCGCTCCGTGCTTAGAATCGGCCGCCGTGTCCGCGCGTCCGGAGCCCGATTGCGATAGATGCAGGAAAAATCCCCCTTCAGGATCTCCGCCACCTGGTCCATGTCGCGGTGGTATTCCTTCACGAACACCGGGCCGTGCAGCACGGCATGCGCAATCGATTTCGAGATTTCCGATTTGCCGCCCCCCGATACCGTGCACGGCTTGTGAATAAATGTGCCGCGCGGGCGCGAACCGATGAACCGCCAGGCGCTGCCCTGCTGCTGCTTCTCCAGGCGAATGCGAAAGCCCGACGGCAGGAAGTAGGCGGCGCCGGCGCGCAGCGTGAGCCGCGAGGCATCACTTCCGTTCCCCCAGGTGATCGAACCCTCAAGCGCACGGAAGGCCGCATTTTCAGGCACGTAGTAAATATCGGGAAAGCGCTTGTCCACCCCATAGCCTTCCGGATGCTGCTCCACCATGTCGCCGAGCAACTGCATGGCCTCGGCAAAGGTGGTTTTCTTCAGGCTGACGGTGCGGTCCGCATAAAATTCCTGCCCGAGTACGTAAGTCGCAAAGGCCAGCGCGCCGCCGGCGTGTTCCTCCTCGCACAAGCCATAAAGGTTGGCGGAGAAGCTGATCTGCGTCTTCACCTCTTTCTTGCAATAGCCGTAGTAGTTGTCGGCGATGATGGTCACCATCACGCCGCGCTGATCGCGGCAGGTTACTTTGAACGCGCGCCCGCCGTTGTAAGGCTCATCCTCCGCGGTCCAGCACATGCCGTCGCGCTTCTGCCGTTCGGTGGCTCCGCTCACGTGCGGCAGCCCCAGCTGTTTCTTTCGAATGCCAACCAGGTGTGGCGCCAGCACAACGCATCCGGTGTGGCCGGTCCAATGGAGAGCATCGAGGGCGGCATCATTTTCGGGAAGGTACGGATCGCCGGCGTTGCCGAAGATCGATTCCACGAAATCGAGGTTGCTCACCAGGCTTCCCGGCGCCAGGAAGCGAATCTCCATCGATTTGGCGGGATCGCTCCCGGCCGCGGGGCAGACGAGCGGGCGGAGCAGTAGCGAGATCAAGCAGCGGACCTGCTGCTCCTGATCGGAGGTGAACGGGAGGGTCATCAGATCGGACGGAGGTTGGAGCGCCGCAGCCCACAGAGCCGCGAACGCGCGCCTCGGAACAGCAGCCTTATCGGCAGGAACGGGAAGGCCGCCCTCGGCGATGTGGAACAGGCCCTGAGTGGTGCGCCTGTCACTCGTGGGATTGTGCAGCACGCCTTGCGGCACGCGGTACGAATCGAGACACGGCGATGAGAAGTGATCGACGGTCACTGGCAACGAAAGCACGCGCGCCATGCCCTCGCGATCGAGCACGAACGTGTTCGCGGGAAACCGTGCAACTCCCTCGGGGCAAACGCCGCTCAAGTAGTCATCGAGAAAATTCTGTATGCGCGAATCGGCCGGACATAAACGCCCCGCGAGCAGTTGATCCTTCTGATAGAAGTTGCGCAGCAGCGGCCCGGCAATTTCCACCAGGTCGGCCCCCGCCGTGTTGCGGCTCGGCGGCTGGCCCAGCGCCACGAGTTTGAGATTGATGTAGCGGTCCAACTCCTCGTTCCGCTGCGGATACCCGAGAATTGCGGTGGACTGAGGCATACCGTTCGACTCCGGCGCGAAATGGATTCAGGAGGGACGAACACGGGGTCCGGCGTCCGTCTCCGCACTGAGAAGCGGGACGCCGAGCAGCTTCGCTCAAGCTCTACTCTAGCTTAGTACACGCCGCTATACTGGTTGCGCGTGGTGGGGAGCCGTGGCGCCTGGAGCAGAATCCGCCGGATTGGGTGGGGCCAAGCCTTCCGGCCTGCCGCCGGGCTTCTGCCCGGCGTCTGGAGTTTGGACATTCCCCACAGACGACGCAAAGGTACCGCTCCCTTTGGTCGCGGCTCGGTATGCGTTCCGTTTCCGAGCCGCGACCGTAGGGCGCGGTGGTTTGTCACAGCACAGACCTCCTGGTCTGTGTCCCGCCGGGCTGCCCGGCGTTCCTTTATCTCCCCGACGCCGCCCCGGTCGAGAGCTTCATCTCCTTGTCGATGACCACCGTCTTCACGGTTTCGCGCTTGACGCCGTCAACCGCCATGGCGTCCGCAGTGGCCTGCGACTCCATCACTTTCTGGAACGTCTCCAGGCTCTCAACATCGCAAAAGACGGTAATTTCATTCCCGTTGATCGCGTAATGCATCGCATCGCGAACTTTCATGCTGCGGAACAGATCGCCGTGCGTGCGGAAACCTGCTTCCCACTTCACCGGATCTTGCACCTGTGCAATGACAATCACTTTAGCCATAATCCGTCTCCTTAATTGGATTGAGCTCTGCGCTCGTTAGCAGGCTTCCTAGCGTATCACCTTGCGGCGGCACTGGCGTTTCGCGCGCGGTTCCCACGAGGAGAACCCGCTACACTGGATGGTTCGCATGCTCTGGTACGCCGCCACGATTTTCCTTTCGGCATTCCTCCTCTTCCAGGTGCAGCCGATCATTGCCAAAATCATCCTGCCCTGGTTCGGTGGTTCGTCGGCGGTGTGGAGCACGTGCATGCTCTTTTTCCAACTGGCGCTGCTGCTCGGCTATCTCTACGCGCACCTGGTCTACCGCAAACTCGGACGGCGCGGGGCCATCCTCCACATCCTCATCCTGGCGGCCAGCTTGGCCACACTGCCCATCCTGCCTCGCCCCGAATGGAAAACCGTCACCTCCGCCAATCCCTCGTTTCGCATTCTGGCTCTGCTGGCGGTCACTATCGGGCTGCCTTACTTCCTCCTCTCGTCCACCAGCCCGCTGTTGCAGGCGTGGTATGCGCGGTCCCGCAAGAGCGCCATGCCCTACCGCCTCTTTGCGCTCTCCAATTTCGCCTCGATGCTGGCACTGCTCACTTATCCCTTTCTGGTGGAACCAAACCTGACGGCGCGGGCGCAGGCCTACACCTGGTCTTGGGCATATGTGGCGTTTACGTTGGTATGCGGCGTGGTCGCCTATCGGAACCGCGCTCAGGGAGTGCCTATAACGGCTGCGCAGCATATGCCCGCATCACCGCTCGGGTGGCAAGTCCGACTGTTATGGATTGGCTACGCCGCATGTGCGTCGATGCTGCTGCTTTCCGTGACCACGTACCTCACTCAAGATGTCGCCGCCATTCCGTTTCTGTGGATCCTGCCGCTTAGCGTTTATCTTCTGAGTTTCATTGTCTGCTTCGATTCGCCCCGCTATTACCGGCGCGCCATTTTCTTTCCGCTGCTGGCCGCGGCGCTCAGTTTCGTTTTGTACCGGCTTTGGAAGTTCCGCCCCAGTATGCCGGTGGTGGAGTTGATCGCGCTGCTCTCCGCCTGCCTGTTCGTGTACTGCATGGTTTGCCACGGCGAACTGGTGCGACGCAGGCCTGATGCGAGCCACCTGACGTCCTTCTATGTCTCGGTCTCCTTGGGCGGCGCTTTGGGAGGCCTCTTCGTCGGTCTACTGGCGCCCAACGTATTCAGCGGTTACTACGAGTTCCCTCTCGGCCTGGCCCTGTGCGCCGCTCTGGTAGTGGCACCGCTATGGAAGGAAACGGGCCGCTTCGGCCTCTTGCCCCAGCGGCTGGCGAAGGCCGCGGTGGTGTTAGCGTTCAGCGGCTGTCTGGTGTGGGTCGGCGTGATCATCCGCAGCACCGTCCATCCCTATCGCATGCTGGCTCGCAATTTTTACGCGCAACTGAAAGTCAAGGACACTGGCGATCCCGCCATCGAAGACGACGCAGCCCGCATGCTCGTGCATGGCGTCATTAACCACGGGCAGCAGATGTTGCGCGAGAAGTATCGGCGCATGCCGGTCTCCTATTTCTGTCCGCAGAGCGGGATCGGCCGCGCGATGAAGGCTCTCAGCGGTGCGCCGCGCCGCATGGGAATTTTGGGCCTCGGCTGCGGCACCCTGGCTGCGTACGGGCGCACCGGTGATAGCATTCGCATCTATGAGATCAATCCCCTGGTGATCCAGATTGCCCAATCGGAATTCACGTACCTGAAGGACACGCCCGCCAAGCTGGAATTGGCCCTGGGAGACGCGCGCCTGGTTTTGGAATCCGAGCCCAGCCAGCAGTTCGACCTGCTGGTGATGGATGCGTTCTCCGGGGACTCCGTGCCCGTCCACCTGATCACCCGCGAGGCTTTTCAGACATATTTCCGCCACATGCGGCCGGGCGGCATCGTGGCCGTCAATGTTTCGAATGCGTACCTCAACCTGGCGCCCGTGATGGCCAGCGCAGCCGCAGCCTTTGGCAAGACTGCCCTGCTCTACGACTTCATTCCGGATGACGACGATATCCTGTGCTTCAGTTGTTCGTGGGTGCTGGTGATGGATCCGGCAACCTTAGCCAGCCATCCCGAATTGAAGCACGAGGCCGAGCAATTGAAGCCGAAACCCGGCTTCCGCCTTTGGACCGACGACTTTTCGAATTTGTTCAGCATTCTGATGTGAAGGTAGAACATGACTTCCAAATTCATCTGCTTCGTATTGCTTTCCGCGATGATGGCTCTGGGGCAGCCGCCACAGCCGGCGCGCCGCGTGCCGCTCGCCGGTCCGATGGAACGCATGGCGGCGCAGCCGTTGTTCAACAACAACTGCGCCGGCTGCCACAAGAATTCGATGTCCAGCACCGACCAGACTCTGCTCCGCGAGAACAACGCGCCCGATACGGACACACTGGCCAGGATGACGCCGGAAGCGATCTACGCCGCTCTCACCACCGGCGCCATGGTCGAGCAGGCGAGCAAACTGAACAACGACGAAAAGCGCGTGCTGGCGGAATTCTTCGGTGGCCGGCCCTTGGGCGCAGCCGATAGCGGCGATGCCAAAAACATGGCCAACCACTGCTCATCCAACCCTGCGATGAGCGATCCCGCCGCCGGCCCTTCCTGGTTTGGTTGGGGAAATGATTTGGCCAATACGCGATTTCAGCCCGCCAAGATCGCCCGGCTCTCCGCGGATCAAGTGCCGCAATTGAAACTGAAGTGGGCGTTCGGGCTTCCCAACGGCGCGGAGACTTACAGCCAACCGGTGGTCGTGGCAGGCCGGCTGTTCCTCGGCGGCGATAACAGTTTCCTCTATTCGCTGGACGCCACGACGGGATGCGTCTACTGGTCGTTCCAATCCGAAGCGCAGGTGCGGACATCGATCGTGATCGCGCCCGTGGGCGGCCACGGCAGCACGAAGTACGCTGCCTATTTCGGCGATCGGAAGGCCAACGTCTATGCGGTGGATGCCCACAACGGCGAGCTGCTGTGGAAGCGAAATGTGGAGCCGCGGGTATTGGCGCACATCACCGGCTCGCCGGCCGTGTATCAAGGCCGCGTGTACGTGGGTGTGGCGGGCTCGGAAGAAGTCGCTTCCGGCGATCCGCATTACCCCTGCTGCACGTATCGCGGAAGCCTCTCGTCGCTCGATGCCGGCACCGGCCGCGTCATCTGGAAGAGCTACACCATCGCCGAGCAGCCGAAACCCACGAAGAAAAACTCTCTCGGCACGCAGCTTTGGGGGCCTGCGGGCGCGTCCATCTGGAGCACTCCGACCATCGACACGAAATTGCACGCTATTTACGCTTCCACCGGGAACGCCTTCACGGCACCGGCGGCCAAGACCTCGGACGGCATTGTGGCGTTCGACCTCCAGACGGGCAAAATGTTGTGGTCGTATCAAGGCGTGGAAGACGATGCCTCGCCCGCCGGCTGCAACGGTCCAAACAAGGGTGAGCAGTGTCCGGAACATGTGGGACCGGACTGGGATTTTGCGAATTCGCCGATCCTGCGCGTGCTGCCGGGCGGCAAGCGCCTTCTCGTGGCTGCGCACAAAGGCGGCATAGCCGTAGCATTAGATCCCGATCGCAAGGGCGCGTTGGTATGGACGGCCAACCTGACGGATGGAGCGAAAGCCGGGCCGGGCGGGCAGATCATGTGGGGCGGCGCTGCCGACGATCAAAATGTTTACTATTCGCTCCAGACCGGAGCAGTCGCGGCGGTGAAGCTCGCCGATGGATCCGTCGCCTGGCTACGGCATATCGACCCCGCCGATCCTGGCGGCCGCGGCGGGAGGCCCCGGCGCGGACTGCTTGCCGCAGTGACCGCGATTCCCGGAGTCGTCTTCGCGGGCGGCTGGGACGGCGTGTTGCACGCGCTGGCAGCCGGCGATGGCCGGGAACTCTGGCGCTTCAACACCGCGCAGGATTTCATGACCGTCAACGGCGTCATGGCCAAAGGAGGGTCGCTGGGCGCGCCCGGCCCGGTGATCGTTGGCGGTTCGCTGTACGTGGGCTCCGGATACATCGGCACCGGCAACGGCATGCCGGGCAATGTGCTGCTGGCGTTTGGCACCGAATAGAGCACCTTGCCGCCGCGACCGTGGCGGCGAGAACAATCGAAGCAGTTGATAGTAAAAGGAAACGGAACCAATCCGCCGCCACGGTCTGGCGCAGAACCGTTGTCCGCGGGCGCACAAATGGCCGCCGGATCTGCGTGCAATCGTACTGCGAACAGCACTCGCCTTGTGCGATATCGGTGGATAGGGAATGATATGTCTGCATCGGCCAAAATCTCACCGACACGGGAGCTGCAACAGAAGATCAAGCAGCGCGCTGAAGAGATTTACCGCGAGCAGGGTAATCCGCATCACTCGGATCTGGAGAACTGGCTTCAGGCCGAACGGGAAGTGCTCCAGGCGCGCGAAGACGCTATCGACGAAGCATCCATGGAGTCGTTTCCCGCGAGCGATCCTCCGGCCTGGTAATGCCTCAGGGTTCGGCGGGCGCCGTTCGGTTACCGAAGAACGGCCTTCCCGTCACCCGCTCCAATACCTGAATAGCGGACTCTGAGGGACACCTCGGCATGGCCAGGTGGTTGGCCACTGCCGTCTGCCACTCCTCCGGCGTGCCGAGCTCACTGTCGGTGGTTTCTCCGCCGCGAGAAACGCTCATCGTGCGATCCAGCAGTTCGATCGAATGGTCTTCAAAGAAACGGCAGATGCGAATACAGTTCAAGAAACTGGCGGTGGGCTGAAACGAGTTCTGCATGCTCGGAGCGAAGAAATCCAAAGTTCGCGGAGACTCATTGACGAAGTAGCCGTGCACCCGATTCTCTCCCGCATAAACGGCCATCTCGTAGCGGGACTCCGTGGCGTTCCAGCCGAACACATAACGCCGCGCGCCCTCGATGATCTCGTGTGGGAGACGGTCCATTCGAATGGGCTCGCGGAACGGTCCACCGTAGCCGACGTCCACGTGATACGCCACCGAATCGAGGCGCACGCGCAGACAGGTGTGGCAATTGAGCCGCGGCGGCATATCCGCGCCCAGCAGATCGGCATCGTAGCCGAGCGCGCGCAGCAGCTCTGCCAGGAATGGATTGCAGGCGTGACAGGTGCCTCCCAAATCGAGTAGCTCGATGCGATCCAGAAACTCGGAAATGCTCACAAACCTTC
>Ga0335077_10005914_pt1 | contig 15059 bp, 13 predicted proteins | sample Lox_Sample_31_FD_207151 | JGI IMG/M metagenome (GOLD analysis project Ga0335077, IMG submission 207151) | Soil microbial communities from Loxahatchee National Wildlife Refuge, Florida, United States - Lox_Sample_3.1 | ecosystem: Environmental > Terrestrial > Soil > Wetlands | place: USA... | reverse complement strand
ACGCGGGACGATCTCGAAGTCCTAAAGCATAAAGGCGACCGCAACTATTATGAGTTCACTCTGGTTAAGGGAGCCCATCCGCAGGCGGTTTCGACCGTCAGTCTACAGCTGAAGAAGACTGACCCCAAGCGAAGCAAGTTCACGTTGAATGTAACCGCCGATGACAAGACGATCGAGAAAAAGGACCGTAATGTCAGCGAACCTATGCAGTTCTACACCGGCCGCGACCACTTGTTGTACGAACTGGTGGTGTGGACAGTGACAAAAAAGGACGTTAGCGGCTACCTAAGCACCCCCAAGAGTGCTCCGGTTCCGGTGACCGCCACCCCCACGAGTTAACAAATGAACGGGGATCGGCTTCGATGCATAACCGTTCCTTCGGGGAGCACACCTAAAAGCTCATGGAACCCCGGCTTCGGTTCATTTTGAATTTGTTGCAGCTGTTCCCCGCGCGGTTGATGAAATAGCTGAGCATGCGCATTCCGGAACCCGGTCCTTTTGCGCGAAACCTTCTTCGGGGCCAACGATCGGGCGATGGTGGACGGGTCCTTCGTAAAGAGTCTTTTTGGGCGGATGAGTCGAGTCGGTCTTCACCTTTGCGACCCAGCGCGTGCCACTCTTTCGTACCCCTAGGCGTCGCGGCGCCTGATCTCTTTGCTGCCATGGCCATTTCTCTCCCTTGCGACGTCGAGAATTGAAGAACGATTGGTTACGCAACGCTGTCGATTAAAGACGCTGCGATGCGGTAAAGACGGTATTGTCTTGGGTGTCCTTGGTGCGACAAGATGCGATCAGGAGAAGAACTAATGCATACCCATGAGCATCAATCGGACAAGAGAGGACAATTCAATTTTCGCTGCGCTGACGCAGGTCGCAAGAGTTGGGATTGGCAGGTTAACGGCAATAGTGAGGAAGAGATCATGCCGAAGATCGAGCAGCATGGTCGCGAAAAGCACAACATGAAAATCGACGACGAAACCAAGCGCAGAGCGACGGGCCTTTCAGCGCAAAGCTGCTTAGAAGTGATGGACCGAACTTCAAATCCATTGCACCAATTTATCCGGCGTCTTGGCGCGCACCGTCTTACTTCTCCGTCAGCCGACTGAATTTAACCGCGTTCTCTTGTTTGCCAGAATTCCCCCGCGCTGCTTTTTGCTTCGGAACTTTGGCACCTCTCTTGCCTGCCTCCGAGAGACCAATCGCTATTGCTCGTTTGCGACTTCTAACTTCTCCGTTCTACAGCTTTTGCCTGAGCCAACCGAACCGCGCTTCATCGTTGGACCTTCCTTTGGGTTGGCTCGAGATTGGCTTCAGGCCACAAACCGCATTCACTTCACCCCAGGCTCCGTTGAATTCACCTCTAGATCTTTAGTTTTCAAGGAGATTGCATTTGCAATCCCTAGGAAACCCTCCCGCTCGATTCGCTATCGAATACCAAGACGAAAGGAGTGTTTATGCCAAAAACACTGATGCTTGCGCTGGCCCTCCTGCTCTCGACGGCGTGGTTGGCAGCGCAGAACCAATATCCGCAAACAAACCCTAGCCACTCCGGGACAGCGGGTCAAACGACGATCCAAGGTTGTTTGCAGGAATCAAATGGAAACTACACCCTCACTTCGGATTCCGGGATGACATATCAACTGCAGGGGCCAAGCTCTACCCTCAGCAAACATGTTGGACACGAGGTCCGCATTACTGGCTCAGCCTCGAGCGCAGGGAGTTCCAGCAGTGAGACAACCGGGGAGGCGTCGGGAAAATCCCAGGAAACACTTACCGTCGACAACCTAAAACACATTTCTAAGACCTGTAGCCAAAAGAGTAAGTAAAAGACAGACAACCCTCGGGTGCCTTGGCCGGGAAGCCGATCTCGCCCAGGGCTGCCTGAGGCAATTTGCTGACGCGGGAGTTGCTGGCAGCAAGCAAATTGACCTTCCGCGGACTCCTCGTAGATGTCATCACGCCCGGGGGCCCAGAATAGGAGCCGAGGTTCGCCTCTTCATCCCCAAACTACATGAATCGGATATGGTGAGCCTTTCATTTCGGACAGCCCCGATCCGCACAAAGGCCCGTTAAGCTAGATCAATTGTTGAAGACATTCCTAAGTGTCGGGACCAAGCCCGTTGCGACTCGAGCCTTGTCTAGGCAGCCGACCGCGCCCGGCTTCAAGAGAGCGAGGAAGCAATTGCTTGGGATCGTGCTGACTGATAATGAGAATCTTTGCGTCAGGAATCCTTAGCTTCAGAAGTTGTGCGGTATTCAGCCCGTTCGCTCCAGGCCTGCTCACATCCAATAAAATCAGATCGGGTTCTAGCTCGCTGGCTTTCTGAAGAGTTTCGCTTGCATCGGAGCTTTGTCCGCAAACTTCCCAGTCTTTCTCAGACGAGAGGAGCCCGGCTATGCCACTCCGGATCAGTGGATTGTCATCGGCGATTAGAACTTTCATAGGCTGGATAGCGCGATTCCAGGGGTTAGATTGCTACTTGCAGCGGCACAACCTCACTCTTCAGTGTTGCTTTTGGAACGGGGATGGTGACCAATATTCGGGTTCCCGAGTCACTCGACTCGATATTCATGATCCCTCCGAATTGTCGCAGGCGCTCTCTCATACCCCGGATTCCTACACCCGAACGTCCCGCTCGGACCTCCTCTAGGCGTGGGGGTGACATGCCTTTGCCTTGGTCCCGGATATCCAACGAGATCTGGGTTGACTCCCGAGCCATTCGGATCGAAGCTGTCTTGCTCTCTGAATGGCGATGGATGTTGGTCAGACATTCCTGCACCAGTCTGAAGATAACGAGTTCCATATCACGCGGTAACCTCCCAAACTCCTGCGGAATGTCGAGGTGAATGTCCAGACCACTACGGTCGAGGAGGCCTTGTACGTACCAGGTGATGGCAGAATACAACCCGTTCTCATCCAGTAAGGGGGGATGCAACAGATAAGAGGCCGCGCGGATCTCGCGATGCAGTTGCTGAACTCTTTCTTGGATCGGTTCGATCTCCGCAGCAATGTTGGGGGCGTTGCGCTCCGCCTTTTGAATGACTCGCGCCAGATCCATGCCAAGCACAGTCAATGTCTGACCAGCACTGTCGTGCAGTTCGCGGGCAATGTGCCGGCGTTCTTCATCTTGACTTCGCAACAAGCGCCAGGAGAGTTCGCGAAGCTGATCAGATTGCCAGAGCACATCCGCATTGCGCTCCTCCAACTCTCGAGTGCGACTACGGACCTCAGCCTCCAGCGTCTCCGAGAGCTGACGGAATTGTTCTTCGCTTTTGCGCAGTGCCTCCTCCGACCGCTTGCGTTGAATGGCAAACCCTAACTGCCGTGCAATCGTCATGCTGAGCTCCAGCTCGGTCGTAGTGAAATTATGGGGCTCGGCAAAATAAGTCATGAACTTCCCGATAAGCTTTTGGTTGACCAGGAGAGGGATGAAGGATAGCGCCCTGATCCCCTCCATGCTCACTGTATGTTTCAGGGAATCTTCCAAATCAGCGGTTTCGATATCGCTAATGCACCTCGGTTGGGCATTCCTTTCATCGGGCTTCCATGGCGAATGACCCTCGACAGCCTTTCGATAGTTTTCTGACAACCCACGCCAGCTTACAAATCGCATGACACCAGTATCGTCGAACAGCAGGATCGATGCGCGACCGCAGCCAACGGCCCCACAAATGCCTTCCAAGGCCGCAGCATAAATCTCCTCCGACGATTGGGCGTGATTGAGATTCCCCGCGAGTTGGATCAGGACTTTCTGTACGCGTTCCAGCGCTCTTCTCTGGGTGATATCACGCGCGGTCTTTGACGCTCCAATCACCCGGCCGGCAGAGTCCCGGATGGGAGAAATTGTCAATGCAACATCGAGCAGCGTGCCATCTTTATGCCTGCGCACGGTTTCGAAGTGATCCACCCGCTCTCCGCGCCGCAAGCGACTGATAATGTCGTCTTCCTCCGACCGTCGTTCCCGAGGGATGATGAGCATAACATGCTTACCAATTGCTTCTTGTGCGGTGTAGCCGAACATCCGCTCAGCGCTCTGGTTCCAACTGGTGATGATGCCATCGAGATTCTTGCTGACAATAGCATCGTCGGATGAATCGACAATGGCTGCAAGAAGGCTGGTTGTGCGTTCTGCTTCCTTGCGCTCGCTAGTGTCGAGCAGCATGTTAATTCCGCCGACAATTGTTCCCCTGCTGTCGCGCAGAAGCGTGGGAAAGGGCGTGAACCAGCGGCGGGTTCCGTCAGGCCGTTCGGCAATGGCTTCCACCCCTTCCATGATGCGTCCCTCCTTCAACGCGATTGCCATCGGACAGTCCTCGTGCAACATCGGGGTTCCGTCGGGATAAAACAGTTTCCAACTCACGCACCATTGATCGGTTCCCAGTTCCGGGGTTCTTCCTGAGAACTTGACTGCTGCTGTATTGAAGTGTGTAAGCCGTCCTTGGGCATCCGTCGTATAGATCGCGGCAGGTAACGCGTCAATCATCTCGCGGAACCGCTGTTCGCCCTCGTGCAACCGCTGTTTTGCGAGTACTTGTTCGGTTACGTCGATGGCAATGAGCATGATTTGTTCCACCTTACCGGCCATACCCCGCAAGGGTTGACAGGCAATGTTGAAATACGCCTCCTCGGGCGTTCCGCCCCGACCTCTATTGAGGGTAACTTTCGACTCGTAGCCTAGGTATGGAACAGCCGTTCGGTAGACCTCTTCCAACCGTTGCACGAAATCCTGAGCTTCCAATACTGGAAAAGTCTCGCGTACTGTTTTTCCAATGAGGTCGGCGATCTGCGTCCGGCCCGTGATTCTTAGGCACTCGGAGTTTGCGAACTCCCAGCGGTGCTCCGGACCCGCGAAGACTGCTATTCCCGCCGGTGCTTGCGTGAACAGTTCGCGTATTCGGTTCCGCTCGAATTCAGCTTCGTCCCGAAGCTTGCGCTCCCGTTCGACGCCTTCACGACGAAGGCGGGCCATATTTAACTGTGACTTCACGCGGGCCATTAGTTCGCGAGTGGAGAACGGTTTCGTGAGGTAGTCGTCGGCTCCGGCGCCCAGCCCTTCGACGCGCGATTCTTCTCCCGCCCTCGCCGAAAGCAATATCATCGGAATAGCCGCAGTGAGTACGTCTGCGCGTAGCCGCTTCAGTAACCCGAAGCCGTCGAGCTTTGGCATCATTACGTCAGCGAGGATGAGGTCAGGAGGACGTTCTCGGACTGCATTTAGGGCCGCCTCGCCGTCGGGAACAGCTTGCACCTCGCAAACTGGAGATAGCAGTGTGCGCAGGTATTCGCGCATGTCGACGTTATCATCGGCCAGCAAGATGCGGGGACGCTCCCCCACAGCGGGGAAGTCAGGAAGCTCCGAAGGCCAAGGTGCCGTAGCCGATGTCAACGCCGGTTCGAGGCTCGGAAGCCAATGCAGAGCTTCCTCCACATATGCCTCTCTTCCTAAAGCGGTGGACGACGCCGTACGCGGCGCACCGATACGATCGGCGGGCAAATGATCTTTCCCCAAAGGAATGGTTACTATGAAGGTGCTGCCTTGCCCAACCTGGCTCTCGACACGTACGGCTCCGGCGTGTAGCTTCGCAAGTTCCTGTACGAGCGCAAGCCCGATTCCGCTGCCCTCGAACGTTCTCCCGTGTATGTTGTTGCCTCGATAGAATCGGTCGAATAGGTGTGGCAAGTCTTCTGCCGGAATGCCTATGCCCGTGTCTCTGACTGCAAGTTCCACGCCAGCATGGCCTCTGCGTATCGAAACCTCGATCTCCCCCTCGAAAGTGAACTTGAATGCGTTCGATAAGAGGTTAAAAACAATCTTCTCCCACAACTCCCGATCCACATAAACGGGTTCACCGGGGCTAGGGCAATCGATGATGAATTGCAGACCCGCTCGCTCGATCGCCGACCGAAAGACGCTCGCAAGTTCGGAAGTCAGCTGAGCCAGATCCAGAGGTTCGTAAGATGCTTGCAAACGCCCGGCTTCGATCCGCGAGAAATCGAGCAGGGCGTTAACCAATTTCAACAAACGCAGTGCATTTCGATGAGCAACGTCCAAACGTTCGTGCTGATGGGGAGGCAGCTGCTGAGACTCAGCCAGCATGTCTTCTAACGGGGCGAGCATGAGCGTTAGCGGAGTGCGAAATTCATGACTTACGTTGCTAAAAAACATGGTCTTCGCGCGATCAATTTCCGCGAGTGCCTCGGCGCGTTTCTTCTGTTCGCTGTATGCACGGGCATTGGCTACGCTCGCCGCCAGTTGCCCAGCAATCAGACTAAGAAAGCCAGCGTAGCCGACATCCAGCGGACGGTACGGATTGAGAGCGGTGACGAGCACTCCGGCGGGAGTGCCTTGCGCCTGACCCGCGATGGGAAGAAGCAGTGCTCGGGTGGGTGATATGTCCCAGGCGCCAGTTGGAACAGAAGGGAAACGTTGGGGCAAGTCTTCGACCAGCATCGAATCCTTGCCCCTGAGGAGCACAGCGATCGGCCAGATCGGGTTGTTCTCCCTTAGCTCGATGATCTCCGGCGCAGCCGGGTGACCCGCAGGCAAACCGGTCCTGCAGCACAGCCGGGCTTGTTTACCATCGTTTGACAGCAAGTAGGTGAGGGTGAAGGGCAAATCCTGCTGGTTGTCTTCGAGGATAAGCGATATCGACTTGACCAGGTCCTCTTCGGTGATCGTCTGGCTCAACTCCGCTGCGAGAGAACGGAGTGTTCCCACGCGTCGCTCGCCAATGATGCGATCCGTTTCTTCAGTTACTACGCATAGATGTCCCGTAACCTTACCACCATCATCCAACAACGGACTGTACGAGAAAGTGTGATAAGTTTCTTCGCGGTACCCGCTCCGCTCCAAGAACAGGAGCAACCCCTCGTCCCATGTCGCCTCTCCTGTATCGAGTACCTTTTGAATTCGCGGGCTAATGTCGCCCCAAATTTCCTCCCAAACGGCGTGCGATGGTTTTCCCAGTGCCCACGGGTGCTTTTTGCCTAGTGTCATCTTCGCGTAAGCGTCGTTGTAGAGAAATGTGAGTTCCGGTCCCCAGCTCATCCACATGGCGAACCGGGATGCCAGCATGACCCGAACGATATTCTGCAGGCTTTGGGGCCAATTTTTCATAGCGCCCAGAGGGGTCTTGGCCCAATCGAAGTCATGCACAAGCTTGCCTAAGGCACCGCCGTGATGTACCCATCTCCCGGTAGGACGCGCGTCCTCTGTAGCTTGCTTGTGCATTTCGGGCCCTGCATCTGTGAACAAACGGTGGATCGTCGGAATCAAATCTCGGGTTATATCGGATTTCGCGAGAGATCCTGTTGCGTCAACAGTGCGAGCTTGCTCACGAGCAATTGTTGCGTGATTCTGAGTGATAATCAGGACCTTGCACTCAGGGACTTGACGCCGAATGATCCGAGTCGCCTCTAGTCCACCCATACGAGGCATATTGATATCCATCAGCACGACGTCGGGATGTAATTGGCGTACCTTCTCAATGGCTTCGATTCCATCCCCAGCTTCACCACAGACACAATAGGAAGGCCGCGATTCTATGAAAGATCGAACGGTGCGCCGAAACAATTCATTGTCGTCCGCAATTAGGATCTCGACGACATTCATTTTCGTGGTTGATTCTCCCAAGAATCTCCCGATGGTCACGGCGTCAGAGCGCGCCGTGCCAAGTCAGATCGGAGGGGTCAGGGGCGCGACCTCTTCCGCCCTGTTCCAAAGGGCAGACTAAAGGATGCCTGAAGGCAGAGGCCGCTTCCTATACCGAATTTACTGTATGAATGTAAGCGTTTTTCCGGAATCCCCGCAGCAGCGCTCTGCTCGCCACTGGCGCGGATCTCGGCCAACTTGATGCGCCGTGAAGCGCACCTGCCACGAAAAGAATGGCTTCCGGGCCATTGGATCAATTTTCCAAAGACGTGGTTCCGACCGGAACAAGGGCCTTACGGGCTGAAGCGAAGACAGAAACATCGTGATCCCGTTCGTTACTCTGCTCGCGATCTCTGACGAATAAAGGCATAACAAGCTTAAGAGCTTAGACGTTTCTTATATCCCGATCCTGCGCAAATCGGATTCCACTTGGCTGGGATTACGCGCCCTTCTTCGCGGCGTGATGAAACGAGCAATTTGGTCTAGTGTGCGACCGCTGTTCACTGAGCGATCCAGCCTTCGACCCTCGGGCTTCCACTTCGGAACCGCCCATTCGTCGCTTCCCTTAATTAACAGCCATCGGCTTCTTTCCCGAAGCGTGCCCGATTGATGACCCATCCCGACGAGCGCGAATGCTCCATGATGCTTCTTTCCCGTGGAGTTCCATTTTGAGTTTGCCATCAGCCAGTTGATCTTCAGCCGAGCGACCGTCTTTAGTCTCATAGATACCTTCGTCCCAGATTATGACCGTGCCGGCTCCCTAGTGGCCTTCCAGGATAGTCCCCTCGAAGACTGCATACTCGACGGGATGATCTTCGGTCATCGTGGCGAACCTTTTGCTAGCGCGGTCCACTTCTTTTCGTTCCCGCACAACTTCTTTTGCTTTCTTGTCAGATGCCAATTCCTCCGTGTCTTGATGTCTTTCAATCGGAATCAAGCCAGCGCTACAGGTTTTGGGACGATGGATCGTTTGTGCGGTCGTTGCTCGCGGATTCGATTCACCGTTTGAAATGCTACTTGGCTTCTCCGCCACCATCGCGGAGAAGAGGGTTAGCTCACGGTACCTTTGTGGCGCCTAGGTGCAGTCCCTTATTCCAGCCAACTCCCTTCCCCTGGGTTTACACCAATTACCCTATGGACGGAGCCCTCCATTTTGTTCAAGATCAAGACAATTGATTGTTCTGGAGGTTGACCGTGAAAGCAGTAAATTATGAGGGAGTTCGAAAAATGTCGGTTTCCGATCATCCGAAGCCGAGGCTGAAATCTCCAAACGACGCACTTTTAAGGGTGACGACACAGCGGCATTTGCGGCAGTGATCTTCATATGTACGACGGACGGACGCCACTTGACAAAGGAACGGTTGTGGGCCACGAAATTATGGGCGTGATCGAAGAAGTAGGTCAGGCGGTTTCGAGCATCAAAAGGGGTGACCGCGTCGTACTGCGATTCAACGTTGCATGCGGATTTTGCTACAACTGTCACCGCGGCAATACACATTCGTGTCTGACCATGAATCCCGATGGAACGGGCGCGGCCTACGGCTATGCCGGCATGGGGCCATATGCCGGCGGACAAGCGGAGTTTGTTCTGGTACCTTATGCTGATTTCAACTGCTTAAAGCTTCCGGGCACGCCCGGTGACGAGTGGGAGGACGATTTTCTCCTCCTCGCTGACGTTTTCCCTACTGGCTATCACGCGACTGAACTGGCGTGTGTTAGTCCTGGCAAAACCGTTGCCATTTTCGGAGCCGGTCCAGTCGGATTGCTGGCCGGGTACAGTTCCATCTTGAAAGGTGCTTTGGAAGTCTACGTTGTCGATAATATTCCCGAGCGCCTCGAAAAGGTGACAGAGCTTGGCGCGATTCCGGTGAATTTCAGGGATGGCGACCCGGTCGAGCAAATCTTCCAATTGCGAAAATCTAAAAAGGGAATCGAGCAAAGCCATCGGCCCGGAGAAGAAAAGCTGAAAGCGTCGATTGCGCTATCGATGCCGTCGGATATCAAGCGCGCGACGACAAAAACCCCCAGAGGGAAAGGCCAACACAAGTCATCGAAAACGTGATTCGCGTGGTCAACCCCTCTGGGGCGGTGGGATTGATCGGTGTGTACATTGCACCCGATCCCGGCGCAGAGAACAAGGACGCACAGAAAGGAATTTTTCATTTTCCGGTCGCCGATTTCTTCGACAAAGCTCTTAGTCTCGGAACCGGGCAGGCTCCGGTCAAAAAGTATAACGAGTACCTCCGGGATCTGATCGTGAACGGCCGCGCCAAGCCAAGCAAGATCGTTAGCCATCATATCGCCATTGATGACGCTCCCGAAGCTTACGAAAAATTCGATAAACGAATCGACGGCTATACCAAAGTGTTAATAAAGTTTGGCGAACAGCAAAACGCAGCCTGAAGGGTGCATCGGCATTTGCGCCGAGGCGCGCTGCCACACCAAAGGCCGCTGCCCGAGAAAGCGGCATCACCAAACTTGCAAGGGCGTTCCGAACGAAACTCAAACTGATAAATCCTACAGGCATGGAGGAGAACATGAAACCGAAGTCATTGCAGGAGCTTTACTTAGAACAACTCAGGGATCTCTATGACGCGGAGCAGCAAATCATCAAGGCGCTACCCGAAATGATCGAAGCGTCTGCGTCGGAGGACTTGAAAGAAGGATTAACCGAGCACCTAGAGGTAACTAAGGGCCAGGTGACACGCCTACAACAGATATTCACCGCTTTGGGAGAAAAAGCTAAGGGTGAAAAGTGCCTGGGGATCGAAGGAGTGATCGATGAAGGAAGCAATTTGATCGATGGAATCGACGATCCAGCCGTTCGCGACGCTGCGATCATCGCCTCGGCCCAACGTGTTGAACATTACGAGATTGCCGGTTACGGCACCACACGTACGTTCGCAACCCTTCTCGATGACGAAGGGGCCAGCAAACTGCTCCAACAGACGCTGGATGAAGAAAGGGAAGCCGATCAGACGCTGACTGCATTGGCGGAAGAGGTGAACGTGAAGGCGACCAAAGGTAAATCGGTGGCCGGCGAAAAATCCGAGAAGCCTAGGAAAGCGCGCATCGCATAGTGTAAAAATCTCCCGCGTTCAGGCCTTCGGTGGGCCTGAACGGGGAGGGCTTTTGGCGTCGCATCAATTACGGTTTGTCGTACCAGCACTAGAAATTAGGAGTATGGGGCCAAAGCAAGACCAGCACTTGAATAATATCCTCGGTGCATCGCATGTCCCGGTCGAGTAAGGTGAAGAGTGCAGACAAGCCGCTAGTCCCGCAGGCCCGATCGTTGATTGCGGCGTTGCCAAGCCCGGTCTTTTGAACCAGGACCGTTTAGCTTGCATCGCGCCTGGTTCGCCGATAGTCCTTGCGGCGCCAAAGAGACTTTAATCTACAGAATGTCCCCGATTTCCTAAGCTCTTCGTGGCTGTCTATACTTTTAGGGTAGCGACTCGTTACGGACTCCGGCGACCTTGTCCTTCGTTCAGGAGTGACTGCACACGGCGGCCCTTGTCGCGCCTTTGCAGTTTGACCGACTTGGAAGCCGTCCTAGGTCGCCGGAGCCTCATCTCGGCTTGCACAAATGTTGCTCTCCCACGGAGTCTCCGCCCCTGGTGAGGGGACCACTTGAACTCAGCAAGACATTCCGACCCGGGAGCCCGATCAAGATCCGCCACTCTGGTTCCGTCCAAGGCATCGCTTACCGACCTCCGGGGTGCCGCGCGCAATTGCAAAGCGTGTGATCTTTGGAAAATGGCCACGCAGACCGTCTTTGGAGAAGGACCTTTGAAAGCTGCGATCATGTTCGTCGGAGAACAACCCGGTGATTTGGAAGATCGTTCGGGGCGTCCCTTCGTTGGTCCGGCCGGCAAGCTCTTCGACCGGGCACTGGCCGAAGTAGGCATCAAACGATCAGAAGTCTACGTGACCAACATGGTCAAACACTTCAAGTGGTCACCGGCAGAGCGTGGTACGCGACGCATTCACAAAAAGCCTCGCTACTCCGAGATTCACGCCTGCCGGCCCTGGCTCGACGCGGAGCTGGAACTGATCAAACCGAAAGTCTTAGTTTGTTTAGGAGCGAGCGCGGCTCAGGCTTTGCTCGGAAGGGATTTTCGAGTGACTCGCGATCGCGGAAAGCCGATTGATTCGTTTCTCGCTCCGCACGTCCTGGCAACAGTGCATCCATCATCCATACTGCGGGCACAGCAGGAGCCATCCCGGCGATCGCAATTGGCGGCATTCATTGAGGACTTGCGCCAGGTCGTGCGCGTTGCCAGGAGAGGAGCAGCCTAACTAGAGGTTAAAACAAATGTGTCCTCCACCCGCGGAGAAATTGCATCCAACCCTCGACATAAGCAGGAGAAGAGAGATGAGGAAGATATCGAAGTTTACCGGGTCGAAATCCGAGCGAAGAATTCGTTACGCAGTCGTCGGCCAAGGCCACATTGCACAGGTCGCTGTTCTTCCTGCATTCCGTAACGCTCCAAATTCGAAGTTGAGTGCAATCGTTTCCGGCGATGCGGCAAAACGAGAACAACTGACCAAGAAATATCGTCTGGATCGCGCGTACTCGTACGAGGAGTATGAGCGGGCGTTGTCTGAGATTGATGCCGTGTACCTGGCTGTGCCAAACCATTTGCACCGCGAATATGCGGTTCGAGCCGCAGAGGCTGGGGTCCATGTGCTTTGCGAAAAGCCGATGGCGGTGACGGAAGAGGAATGTCAGGCAATGATCGACGCCGCAGAACGAAACGGAATAAAACTGATGGTCGCCTATCGTCTGCATTTCGAAGCCGGCAACCTCGAGGCGATCCAACTGGCGGAACGTGGCAGACTGGGAGACCTACGGATTTTTACTTCGGACTTTGCCCAGCAGATCGCGAAAGACAATGTTCGCGCAACGGAAGGTGTTGAGCGCGGAGGCGGTCCGCTCTATGACATGGGCGTGTATTGCATTAATGCAGCTCGGTATTTGCTGCGCAGCGAGCCAACTGAAGTGCTTGCCGTGACTGCCAACAACGGTGCAGCCAGATTTGAGAACATCGAAGAGATGGATTCGGTAGTCATGCGGTTTCCCGGCGAGCGGCTGGCAACGTTCACCTGTAGTTTTGGCGCGACCGACGTGAGCCGTTACTCGCTGATTGGGACAAAGGGGCGGCTCACGGCCGATCCGGCGTACGAGTACGCGATGCCGATCAAACACCAGATGACCATCGGCCAGAAGACGAAGGCAAAGACCTTTCCCAAGCGGGACCAATTTGCCGCTGAGATCAGCTATTTCTCGGACTGCATTGTCAACAATAAAAATCCGGAGCCCTCCGGGCTTGAGGGTCTGGCGGATGTGCGCATCGTGCAGGCGATATACGAATCGGCTCGAACCGGGAAAACTGCGCCAGTCTCCGAACTGCCTGCCAAAAAGAGACCGAAAATGGATCAGGAGATTAATCGGCCGGCCCATAAGAAACCCCGGGCAGTGCGTGCGAAATCTCCCTCCGGGGAGGCCGCTTAGGGGAGCCACCTGGGGGCGCCCTTGCCAAACCCGTCGTATCGCGTGAGTGTCCAGCACTACACCCCAGAATGATAGAGTTCGGGCGGTCAGTGGGAGGGAAGAATGAAAAGCGCGGCCAACCATGTTGGTTGCGTACTCACTTGGATTCTGAGTACTTAGACGGCGATGACACGAATCGCGGACCTTCCTCAGCTGGTGACATCAATCTCTAAAAAGGGCGACTGCTTCGAGTCGCCCGTTAGTTTTAAACTGAAAGTACCCGGTGAAAGAACGAACGATAGCGTTGCAGTGCCACACGTAAGTCTTCAGTCGACACACTGTGGCCGTTATCCCACTGCTGTTCCAGTTTCGATCGCTCGTTCGCGAATACATCCGCCAAACGCTGCATCGCGGAGGCAACAAGATCGTCCGCCTGCTGGACAGCGTTTCGCGGTTCATCTACGAATCCAGTTTGGATCCTATCCCAGCGGGTCCGCAGTTCCCCGAGTTCATTGCTTGGAAACAATGTGTCCGTCTCTATATCCAGGCTGCCTTGTGCCGGTCCTCTGGCATCGCCGGGTTGTTCAGAGCCCATAACCCGCGCTGTTTCTCGTTCGTTTTCGGTTACCGGATTGGCAGTTGACTTTTCCCCTGCCGTCGGATGGTCAATACGCGCATTATCTTTCTTGATGAGTGGCACGTGTCTCCTTTCTGTCAACGAGAGAATGGTTCAGAAGTTCGTCAAATAAGGAACGATAGTGAATCATGGCTTTGCGCAGGTCCTCTGTTGTAGCCTCGCCCCGGCCTTGACACAGCGCGACTTCATGGGCGGCCCGGTAGTTTTGAACTACCACCGGGTAATCTACGGAAGCGATTTCCGCGCGCCGTTCGAAACTGGCGACGGGGTAGCCGCATTCCTCCATCACCTCTGTTACCAGTTGATCGGCCTGTAAAACCGCCGCTGGCGGGTCATCCACGAACTGTCGCTGAACGGCCTCCCAACGACTCGCGAAAGCAGCCTGATCGGTGCGAGGAAGTGGCCGAATGTCGAGGGTTTCGCGCGCTTGCTCTCGAGACTCCAGCAGCTCTTCGGCTCGCCGTACGCTGTTCTCCTGGCTGACCATGCGACCGTATTCTGGACCGAAGCGCCTGCGCAGAAGCTGACTGCGCCTCTGGCGAGAATAGAAATACGCAGCAATGGCTGCCAATACCACCGCTCCTACCACAATAAGGACAACCTCTGCTAGATGAGTCATGAGTATTTCTCCAACAGCCGGGCCATCCCGCACACCTCTTGCTGTCTTGCTCCATTAATAGTCGAGTCAAAAAGCAGTGACCATCGGTGGCATAGCGTATGTCGGTGGGGGGAAGCCCTTAGTCAGCTGCATGGCCAACCCTGAATCCGTACGCTGCGTGTCATAGTGAAACGCCGAACTTCCTGATCTCCAGTCTCTTCTTCGCTTGCCTCATGGAACAGCCGTATTGACCGCACTCCCGCAGAGTCAGCAAAATGTCGACGGGGTTTCACGGCGTTCGAGTGGGAGCAAATTCGACATGTCGCAAGCTGATCGCCTGATCGAATCGCTAGAGCGAGGTAATGCATCCGAGCGCGCAACCGACCAAATCGACAATCCAGCCACGTCGATTCGAGTTACCACCATCGCACAGGTTGTCGTGGCAGCCGCTGCACTGATTGGATTGACGTACCTGTTGAAGCTTGTTTTAGTGACTATCCTCAGCTCGATCTTACTGGCTTATGCCTTAGAACCGCCCGTCAGCTGGTTGGCGGTGTTGGCAGTCCCTCGTTGGATGGGAGCCCTGATCGTAGTGCTGTTGGCGCTTTCATTGGTTGCAGGACTCTGTTATTTCTCTTACAACCGTGCCATCGAGTTCGTCGATCAAATGCCACGATA
>Ga0335077_10005913_pt1 | contig 15061 bp, 10 predicted proteins | sample Lox_Sample_31_FD_207151 | JGI IMG/M metagenome (GOLD analysis project Ga0335077, IMG submission 207151) | Soil microbial communities from Loxahatchee National Wildlife Refuge, Florida, United States - Lox_Sample_3.1 | ecosystem: Environmental > Terrestrial > Soil > Wetlands | place: USA... | reverse complement strand
CGAGCCGCTTACCGTCGCGAGCGATCGCGACCAGGTCCTCGATCGCCAGCGAATGTCCGTCCAGAACAATCGCGACCTCGGTTTGAGTGTTCGGCAATACTTCGACTATCGCGCTCATATGGTTCTCGGAGGCAAAGGTAGCTCGCGGATGGCAAATCCGGTAGGACGCGGGTCACGTGCAGAGGTGACCGGTTGCGCTAGTTGCCACCGCCGTCTTGAAGTCTATGGAGACGTAATGAAGTTTAGTGGCGCGACCGTCACAATAATCGACTACAGCTCGGGGGAGGCGAATCAATCGCGATTTACGTTTTTTTCCACGATCATGACAATCCAACGCCGAGTACGCGAAGCTGCAGTAGCTGCATTAGCCCGCTTTGCGGCACTCAAGATCAGCATCGAGAAACGGGGACAGTCCAGCTGTGGCGGACGACCAGGTGTCCTAGTGATTCGTAACCTGGCGAACAGATCAAGATTATATTTGTGCTGCTGCAACGCGGTTGGGCCGCATTCAGTCGTTGATAACTTCCTGATGCCGACGATGAGGCCAACGCCCCAGAATGCCCGGGCACCCCACAATTCCCGTTTGGGGAAGCGGTAGTCTCTACCTCACAAGAATCGGGCACAACCTGACCGGAACAGTTGTAACCTACTCACAAAACAGCAACCAGCAAGGCGAGCGGGCCCAAGCGTGGTGGATGGAAATGGTTTAGGCATTTCCACATCGTGAAATGCGGTCCACAGCCTGCAGATGTAGGTGCAGTTAGCCGTCCCCGAAGTCAGGGGTGGCCATGGACAAGCGTAGTAATGCGGGCATCGTTGCGGTGATTGTTGCAGCACTGGTGGGAATGAACTACCTGCCGCGCGCAACGCAGGAGAACACTGCCGCGCCGACCCAGCAAACGGACACGCTTGCAGAACGCGGTTCGCCTTCCGAAGCAGGAGTATTCGGGCCTTGCAAGTCCATAATTAGACTATTGTCGCCGTATTACGGCAGTGAAAATGCGGTTCCTTATCCGACCTCTTGCCATCCGCCAGTAAAAGCGCCTGCCATCTCTCGCCATTCGCCCAGAAAGGCACCTCCCGTCTCTCCAGCCAACCTTGACCTCATCGTCGCAATCCTGCCCAACCCGCTGCATACCAATCTGCCGCTGGTGTTTGATCGCGCTGTCGAAGCGATCCAACAGGCCGCGCAAGATGAGGGTTACTCCTATGACGCATCTTGGTTCCCTTGGAGTGACGAGAAACGAGAGTACGCGACGCTTCAGGACGATACGGTGTACCGAGACCGCAGACATCAACTAGAGCATCAGCCAGGAATCATCGTGTTCCGCCGCACGACGGGGGTAGAACCGGAAGAGTCGACGCGAGCGATAACGGCCCAAGCCGGCCAGAGCAAGCAGGCACCCTCGCCGGGAGAAGAGAAGGCGTCCCAGCGAATGTACGAAAAGGGCTTGGTGGTGTTCGTCGTAGGCGAACAACCGACGCACGGCATTGACGGAAGCCAATTCGAGGCAACAATAGAATGGCTGTCGAGCCTCGGGGCACCACTTGGAAAGCCATTTCGAATCGTGGGTCCGACGTTCTCCGGGTCATTACCATCTCTGGCAGGAGAACTGAAAAGCATCATCGAAGTCGGGCGCCAGCAAGCGCAGCCTAAGTGGCCCTATGGTTTCGAGCTCAAAGTTTCGAGCGGATCGGTCTCCCAGGCTTCGAATGTCTGGGATTTTTGTACGAAACTCAGAGGCCCCCTCCGTGCCCCCATCAATGTAGGAAAAAAAGAAGACCTGTGCCGGGTAGCCGGTGTAATCCAGGTTGAATTCCGCAGCTACAACCAGAGCACCGAGCTGAATACTGAGCGCTTCTGCCGCTACTTGCAAAGTGAGGGCTACGCTCTCAACCGCCTCGCCATCGTGTCCGAAGACCAAACCGATTTTGGAATCATGGGCCGCTTTGCCGGTTGCGTCAGCCAGGATAACGAAGGCCAAGCCAAAACCGGAACCCAAGCCGGCCCTGTTTATCTGAAATATCCCCGCGACATCGCCGCACTCCGCGGAGCCTATGAGCGACAGTCCAGTTTCACGGAGAAAAAGCAGGGTTCTCCGGGTGCGCCCAGCACAGCGTTGCAAGGCAAATTTGTGGAACCGACGGGCACGCAATTAGACAGTCCGCGGAACTATGCCGGGCAACTGGATCTGTTGGCGCAGGAGTCGCTGCTGCGGGCGATGGTAGAGCAGTTGAAGATGAACAGCGCGCAGTTTGTGTTGGTGAGCAGCACCAACTCGCTGGACCAGATCTTCCTGAGCGAATTTCTAAGTCGCGCCTATCCCCAAGGACGGATTGTGCTCACCGGCAGCGACCTACTGTTCTTGCGGGGCGGACAGGGTATGTCGTCCCGCGGAATCATGACACTCTCAACGTATCCATTGTTGCCCGGCTCGCAGCGCTGGAGCCCCACTTTGCGCGTACCGCACAACGGTTCTTACCGCGTCTTTGGACAGGACACGATGGAAGGCTTGTATCTGGCGACCCGAGCGTCGCTGGCAGACGATGCCGAACCTAAGAGTCCGATTCCTATCTATGATTTCTTGCCGCCGAGATGGGCTCCGGTGGACCCGAACGCGCAGTGGAGCGAAGACGACCTGCGTCCCGCAACTTGGCTGACCGTGATCGGCCATGGCAGGTTCTGGCCACTGGCAGCGCTCAACAACAGGAACTCTGAATTTGAACCACAGAGCGCGTCATTGCTGAAGCCGGCCTTTACTGATGGCAAGCCCGATAAGATCTATGAAGTGCCGTCCGATGACAGAACTCAAGGCGCTCATCTGCTGTTCCCGATCGAGATGTATGCCTTGCTGCTGCTCTGTGTGGCGATGGCGGCCTGGCACCTGTTCTGCTGCTGGCGCGGCTCGATTGCCGGTCAGTTCGAGACCCTAACCTATTTCGCTCCACAACCTCGGCGCGAGTACTCGCAACTACTGTTTCTTGGCAGCCTGATTGTGGGCTGGGTGGCAGCGATATTCGGTGTTCTCAGCGGACTGACGTATAACTCGGTATTGCCACGGTACCTATTCTGGGTTCTGTGCGGCGCCACGACATGGGTGTTTGTCTGCGCTCTCTTGTCGATTGCGGTGAATCAGAGCTTGCCGCGAATTCATTGCTACCCTAAGCAGCACGCAAGCAACCTCGAACAGCAGAGCTATTGGAAAAAATTTGGCAGCCAGGTAAGGAAGCGTCGCAGAGCCATCCTGGTGAGTGCCGGTTGGCTGGCATTCGGGATCTTAAGCTACGCAACTCTGCTGCATTTCTCTCTGATCAGCAGACTAACGCCGGCGAACCGATTGCCTGCGTTCTGGCGCGCGGTGAACCTCTTCAGCTTTGTGTCCCCCCTGCTGCCGCAGATGCTGCTGCTATTTGGGTTGCGCGGCTGGTTCTGGTGCAATCTGCACGGGCTAACGCTCTTGAGTGGCGACCGGCCCTTGCTGCCGAAGGAGAAGCAGCTGCCGCTGACGTCCGATGAAATGCGGCTCGACGCTCATGGGCGGCCGCTGATGCGCATCTTCGGACGCGAAGCAGCGCAGAGACCCATTGAGGCCGAATGTACACCACTCGGCCGAGACTGGCAGATCATGTTCTTAAAGGTCTTGGTCCCGCTGGCGGTGGTCTTCCGCCTTTCCCTCCACGACTGGTACATCGCCAGTCTTGGCGAGGAGCCCTTTGGGATCATCGTCTTCTGGTGGCTGGTGCTGGTAAGCGCATTGCTGCTGGCGGACACGATTCAACTGCTCAGGACATGGCAGAGTTTGCGCGGCTTGCTGGTGCTTCTTGACCGGATACGGTTGCGCAGGACGCTGGCTGCCATGAGAGGAATCGCCTGGGGCTCGGTGTGGAAGATGGGCGGGGGCGTGCTCGAAGAACGCTACCGGGTGATCTCGCGCCAATTCGAGTGTCTCGGTAACTTGGGAAATCTCTTGCGCAAAGAGGCCCAAATGCCATCCGTAGACAATTCGGTTTTGCAGGCTCTTGCCAGCGTGAATAAGTGTGCAGCAGCCTTCTTAGAGTTTGCAAGGTGGCACGTGGACCGGATCGAGCGGCAGAAGAAGAATGGCCGCGTCCGGCGACCGACACCTGGACGACCAGACATTCTTGCCCGGCCGGAGCCCGAAATCCGTGTGTCGGTCGCAGTTGCGGGGTCCGCGGGGAGCGTTCTGAAAGTTGCGGAGCCGTCCGCAGCTGCAGCCGAGATTAGCAACCGACCCGAGTTCGGGGTAACGGAATCGGAACGGTCGCAATGGCGTGAAAACGACATCGGCCCAGTTGCCCGGTTCCAGGAAGCCGTGGCGCACACGGCGGGCGTGGTAATGAGTGAAATCGTATTGCCAGCCTGGAAAAGCGAGAGCCATTCCCTTCTGGTGGACAAGGCCCGGCTGGAAGGGAAGGAATCGGCGACAACGGACGTGCATCGGCCCTTCGCTCCATCTGTCGAGGTCTCCGACCTGGTGCGCGCCGCCGAGGAGTTCGTCGCCATTCCCTATCTGGGTGTCATTCAGAACACCATTGGCCGGATTCGCCTGATGGCATTCGGCATGTTGTCGCTGTTTCTGGGCATGACTCTGGCTGTGGCCAGCTATCCTTTTGGTCCACAGCAGGTGCTAGGTCGCATTCTGGTCGTCCTGTTCCTGGGGTGCGGGCTTTCCGTGGCAGTGGTGTACGGTGGCATGTTTCGTGACGCCACCTTGAGCTACGTAACGGACACGAACCCGGGCCAGCTCGGCTGGCAGTTCTGGCTAAAGCTCGCGACCTTCGGAATCGGGCCTCTGGCGGCCCTGCTGGCGGCACTGTTCCCAGCGCTCACTGATGTCCTGGTGTCGTTTATCCAGCCCGGGGCGCAGGCGCTGAAGTGAAGACGGGCGCCAGAAGTCGCGCCCTTGTGTTTGCCGAGTCGATGAGCGACGGATGCAGTCTTGTACGTTGAATCGCGAAATGAATTGACAGCTGAAACGATGCTGTTATGCTTGCCTTCGAATTCCATTCACAGGTAGGCGCCGTGTCCTTCTTCGGGACATCCTCGCGTGAAGCTGAGCCGAGCGACTACCTTCTCCGCCTGCTGAAGCAGACCATCACCTATTCCCGCGACCATGATCTGCCGCGGGACCTGACGGACTGCAATGCGACAATGGCCGGTAAAGTCAAGGCCTTGGCCGAATCTGCTGCGTCCAAACTCTCTAGCGAGCTGGCCGAGCAGACTCACAATCTGGCCCTCGAGTTGTCGGTGCTTCCCCGTTTCCAGGAACGGCTTGCCTTGGCTGTCAACTACACTCCGAGCAAATGGTTGTTGGAATGGGAGCAGCCATACATCAAGGCACGGCGCGAGATGCAAGGCTTGGAAACCGCAGACGCCAAGGGCGCCGGTCCGGATGGCGAGCGTCAACATGATGTTTATGAATGGGCGGCGGACCAGGACGTGCGGGGTATCTGTCTCTCCGGGGGCGGCATTCGCAGCGCCACCTTCAACCTGGGCGTGCTGCAGGGACTGGCGCGCCTGGGCTTGCTGAAGAATTTCGATTACCTTTCCAGCGTCTCCGGCGGCGGCTACATTCACGAATTTCTGGCGGCCTGGATTAAACGCGAAGAAGGAGCGAGAATGTCGCAGCCCGGCTACACAGTCGGCGCTGGCTTTCAGGAAGTCGCGAAACAACTTGACCCCCTGCCCAACCAACAAGCGGCGCCCTTTCATCCCGAACCCATCAAGTGGCTGCGACGCTACAGCAACTATCTCACTCCCCAGATGGGCATGTTCAGTACCGATACGTGGGTGGCAATCGCCATCTGGCTGCGCAACAGCTTCCTGAATCAGATTGTGCTGCTGTCAGGGCTGATGACGCTGGTGCTGCTGGCGCGCTTCGTCACTCTGGGATTAGCCGTCCGTATTGATGCGAGGTGGCTGGCCGGAATCGCCGGTTTCTGCTTTCTCCTCGTCGCGATCTATCTCGGCATTGCCCTGCGTAGCGAGTACGCTCGTATAAGACGAAAGGACATGGAGAGAACAGGAGAGGTTGTCCTGAAACCTATCGCACAGTGGGATTGGATAGCAGGACAATCGGCCGCGGTGGCACTGGGGGTAGCGCCCTTTCTGATCACGGCATGTTTCAGTTTGCTAACCGTGCCGACAACCGGGGAATGGGTCTGGGCCGGCGTCCCCGAGGTTTTCTTAGGCCTGTTCGTGGTCGCACTGGTAACGGTCTTTGCCGGCGGGGCGGGGCGAGAGCACGCTCTCTTAGCTGAGGAGCGCATCCAGAACCGGACAGGAGTCGCGCCAGCCACATCTAAGCAAAGCCGGCTCGCCTCAGGAGGCATCTGGCTCTGCCTCTACTCATTCGGCGCGGCCCTGCTGGGAACACTGGCCTTCTTCGTCTTTTGCTGGTTGCTGCATCGTCTCTTCCTGTGGCGGATAGCAACCTACGGCTGGAAAGCCGTCGTCGTCCTCGGGCCCCCTTTGCTGCTGGCGGTCCCATTCCTCACTCTCGTCTTTGGCGCCGGTCTGGTAGGCCGCGACTTTGCCGACTGGATGCGGGAGTGGCTCGCCCGGTTACGCGCCTGGTCTCTCATTGTGGGTCTCTTCTGGATCGCGTCCTTTGCGACTGTGCTGCTGGGTCCCGTTCTGGTCAATTGGTTGGTCCCACAGACGGGCCCGTGGTTATCAACTTTAAAGTGGTCCTCGCTTGTCGTCTGGGTCGCGACGACCGCCGGATCATTAATGGCCGGGAAGAGCGCCAAGACCTCGGGCACTAAGAACGAAACCCAGGCCAGTTCCGCTCTTGACCTGCTGGCGGTGGTCGGCCCCTATGTTTATATCGTTGGTCTGCTGGTCGCGCTGGCGTGGGTCGCCGACTGGCTTTCCCGGCTCAGCGGCGCCGAAACCTGGGGTTCCAACGCAGTCGTGCTGGGCATCGCGATTGCGCTGTTCGTGATTTTTGGTTTACGAGTGGATGTCAACGAATTCTCATTGAACAGCTTCTATCGCAATCGCTTGACACGCTGTTACCTGGGAGCGAGTAACTTCTGCCGCCGCCCCAGCCCGATGACTGGCTTCGATGATCGCGATACCGCCGGCATGCAGATTTCCCGGCTGCTGCCAAAAACGCCGCCCGCGATGATGGAGCGCCGTCCTGAAAGAGATCACTTCGTCCCTTATACCGGCCCATTTCCTATCATCTGCTCCACCCTGAACCTTACCTTCGGCGAGGACCTTGCTTGGCAGGAGCGCAAGGCCGCGTCATTCGCCTTTACGCCCTTGTACTCCGGCTACACCGTAGGATGGACAGCCGCCAGGCATGATGCCTTGAGTTTCAATGGTTTCGTTCCCACCTTTAACTATGCCTTCCCCGACGGTGGTATCAACATCGGGACCGCCGTAGCTATTTCCGGCGCCGCCGCCAGTCCTAATTGGGGTTATCACACTAATCCCGCCACTGCCTTCCTGATGACCATGTTCGATGTGCGCCTGGGATGGTGGATCCGCAATCCTCGCAGGCTGACCAATTTGGCCGGCTTCCCTCCGCTGGTTCGAGAACGCATGAGCCACCGCGCATCGCCTCGGTTCGCTCCCTTCCAACTCGCCAAAGAGTTACTGGGCATGACCAACGATACCTCCGACTATGTGTATCTGAGCGATGGCGGCCACTTCGACAACATGGGTCTCTACGAGCTGGTGCGCCGACGCTGCTACAGCATCCTCATCTGCGACGGCGAAGAGGATGGGAACTACGTCTTCGACGGGTTGGCCATGGCCATCCGCAAATGCAGAATAGATTTCGGCGTAGAGATAACTTTAGGCGACCTGAACGAGCTTCGCCCCAATCCCCCGGAATTGGGTTACAGCCACGCCCACTTTGCCAGGGGAACCATACGCTATCCCGAGACCGATGGAAAAAATTTAGCCTGGAAGGAGGGCAGGATTCTATATCTGAAATCATCATTGACGGGAGCGGCCACCAGTCCCCCCTCGGACACAGCCGCGAGAAATTGGCGCGCCAAGTTCAGCAAGCTGCTCTGTTCGCAGAAAGGACAAAAACTGGAACCTGAACCCGCCGACATTCTCAACTACAAGCTGCAGCACCCCAAGTTTCCCCACGACCCCACCCTCAACCAATGGTTCACCGAATCGCAATTTGAGAGCTATCGCCGGCTGGGCTGCCATGTGGTGGAAGAGATCCAGCGCTGCGGGCAGTGGGAAGTCTTCAAGCCGCACCAGTGATGCCGAACCAGGCAGCCCAAGAACCTGGCGAAATGGAAGGGTTCGGGCGGGGCGCCCCTGCTGCATAACTTCAACCCACCTGGAACTGAATTGGTCTTGGCCCGAGCGCCGCAGGCGCGGGAACAGCGATCGCAAAGGATGCGAGAACTGTGATCGACAAGGAAGACAGGAGAGGAAGTGTCAAAGGTTCGCCTGCCAACAGGGGGTTCACTCACTGTGACGGAAATCCCAGGGGCTTCGTGGCGCGGCGACGATATGCCATGCAGTGTGATAGAGTTCTAGATAGACGCTATTGGCTACGGCCGCTCGTAAGCGACATCCGATCTGCAATTGATCCGATCTCCCGTCTTTCCGGCTTCCGTTTGATTCTCCAGCGCTAAACAAAATCGAGCGGCTTCGAAGTATCTTCGCGACTCGCCCGCCACGTTTCTCCACGAACATGAGATTCGTCGAAAAACGACAACGGCCCCCTCGCGAGACGCCTCTCTAAGAAAGAACAAATCGTTTTGACAAAATTTACCGATATGCCCCTGTCTGCTGGTCTCCAGCAGAAGCTGGCGCAACTCCATTTCACCGTTCCGACGCCGGTTCAGGCGTCCGCAATCCCTCCCGCGCTGGAAGGAAAAGACGTTCTGGCGACAGCGCAAACCGGCACCGGAAAGACCTTGGCATTCCTGATTCCGGTCATCGAAAAGATGAGGGGCCAGGAAAAAACTCCCCAGATCTCAACCCTCATTCTGGTTCCGACGCGCGAATTGGCGATGCAGGTTCATGGGGTGTACGAAAGCTTACGTGGAAAGAAGGACGCTCCCGCCGCACTGGTGATAGGGGGCGTAAGTGAGCAACGCCAAATCCAGACGCTCCGCAGCGGGGCCAACGTCGTCGTTGCGACGCCGGGCCGGCTGGAAGATTATCTGCGTCGCAAGTTGGTCGATCTGCGTAGGGTAAACACGCTGGTGCTGGACGAAGCCGATCGCATGCTCGACATGGGTTTTCTGCCCGCCCTTCGCCGCATCGTGGCGGCACTGCCCCAACGACGCCAGACGCTGTGCTTTTCAGCGACGCTGGAAGCTTCGGTGGCAAACCTGGTCAACACCTACATGAATCAGCCCGCCCGCGTTGCGCTGGGATCTACGTCGAAGCCGGCAGATACGATTGAGCTGCATGCTTTCGAGGTGCCGCAGGCGGAGAAGTCCGAGGTGCTTCGCCAGCTTCTTGATGCCGAGAAGGGCCAGACCCTGGTATTTGCGCGCACCAAGCGTGGAACCGAGCGACTCACGAAAAACCTGGTGCGCGACGGTTTTACTGCGGCCATGATTCACGGCGACCGCAGCCAGTCGCAGCGGAACGGCGCGCTTAACGGCTTCGAGCAGGGCAAGTTCCAGGTCCTGGTCGCCACCGATCTGGCGTCGCGCGGCATTCACGTTAATAATGTTGCGCATGTCATTAACTATGACCTGCCGCAGATCCCCGAGGACTTCATCCACCGCGTCGGCCGCACCGGACGCATGGGATGCACGGGCCGCGCTTCCACCCTGGTTTCCGGCGCTGAGATTGCAGAGCTGCGCAGTATCGAACAGGCGCTGAAGGTCAAGATCGCTCGAAAGCGGCTGACTGGCGCCGTGCGTGCAGGCCGCGAGGTGCGTAATACGCTGCCCACACGAACCCTGACTCGCATGCCCGGAGAAGTATTTTGCTAGCCGCATTTTCCTTCGCCGGTGGCTGCGGTTGCAGCCGTGGCGCGTGAAGCCATTAAAAATCACGCATTTAGCTCCGAACTCTTGCAGCCGGTGGTTAGAGACGTGAGCTCTAGAAATCGGCTCCGCTCCGTGCGGCGTATAATCGCTGTATCTCGCATCTTCGAGACGGATCCCTTCGCCCTTCCTGGATGGCAGGAAGAAAGCACAATTTTTCACGCCCCTTACCGGCGCTCTTCTAACCCCCACAAGAGCATTTCTCCGAACCGCAGCAGTGGACTGTTTATCAGCGAGGTAGCCATTCATGCATGGGCGACACAATCCGTCCGCACCCCGGCCCGCCGCCACAGAGTTACGAATTCTCCTCATGGACGCAAACGCCGAACGGCGGAGCCTGCGCAAGAAAATAATGGCGCTCCATGGGGCCGAGGTGATCGGCGCCGGCGACCTGGTGGAAGCGGCTTCCATTTGGCATCGCGACCGGTATGACATGGTCCTGATCGACATACGGCGCGACCACCACGGCTGCATGGCCTGGCGCGACGAAATCAAGAAGGAAGCCCCGCGACAGTTGGTGGCGTTTTTGGTCGGCAAGCCGGGTTACGTCGCGCTCGAGCCTTCGCCAACTTCCTACGTTGCGGAGGAACATGGAGCACAATGGGGAGACTCGCTCCGCAGAGCTGTACAGCAAGGCTGCGAATTGCTGCCGCAGCGCAACAGCTTTGTCGAGGCCGGCTGGCGGATCGCAATGGCGAAAAAGATGAGCGGACCGCATGCCGCGTCGTCTTCCTTGGAGGAAATACCAATCACCGTGCGCGAGGTCAGCTCCGATCAAGAACACGCCCCGGAAGCATCGCCCGCCGAATCGCCCTTGTCAACTTTCGATAACCTTTGGCGGCACGTCGCCAACTCTGAGGAAGAGTTATGAAAACCGAGATTCCCACTACGCCTTCCGCTCCGCAGCCATTAGATGACCTTTTGAACAGCGCAGTAGTGCTGAACTGGGAAGCACTCACCCAGTCATCCAGCCCCGGTCGCATCAGGGTCGAATATCACATCGGAGCCGACGGCGCGTTGGAATACCTGAAGCTGTGGAGTAGCGCGCGGGAATATTGGAGTTTGATCTGCGAGTACTCTCCACACCTCAGCTGGTCGGATGGACCGCGCTTCTGCAATGGCTATCACTCACATTCCCTAGCTCGCCTTCTGCAGTCCATTTTCATGAATCAGAGCTTGTGTACTCATGACCGGGGAGCCAATGCCAATGGGAGACTCGAAGTCGGTCCTCCCACGACTGACGAAGTCGAAGCGGCCAGGCTGCGAGTGAGTAAGACCTTCCAGCCGATAGCTGCGGTCCGCACGAGCAGGCGCGGCAATGAAGTTCGGTTGCCGCCCGCGGAATCGGGGCAATCATTCGAGGCGGTCCGACAGGGTGAGGTTGAGAGTTCCGCGACGACGGACCACATCGATGTTGCGATCACATAAACAGGCACTGGGCGAGATCAAGTCAGCCAGGCAGCGGGTCGCGAAAGCGACAGAAGAGCTCGACAAGCTGAAGGCCAAGCTGAAGAAGGCACAGGTGCGGCTGGTCGCGGAACAGGCTCGGCTCAAAGCCAGCGAAGAGAAGCTGGAAAGCTAACTCCAACCGATCCGGCCTAAGCAGGGCGCGGCCACCGGGGCCTCGGCATTGCATCCAACCAGACATGCGAAAAAGATTGATCTCCAGTCACGGCAAGATCGATTCAACCCTGGCCGATGACTGGCTGGATCTGCAAAACGCAGCTGTGGTCGAGGTCACTTCTGAAGCGAATGGCTATCCGGTAGAGGGTGCGCTGCTACCCCATCAAGAACGAGGGTGGCGTGCCGGGACTGCTGGAACGCAAATCATACGTTTGCTCTTCGATGAGCCCCAAACCATCCGCACTATTTGTCTGTTATTCAAAGAGAAGCAAGCTGCCCGCACGCAGGAGTTCCTGCTGCGCTGGCTTCCGCATGGAACCGCATTGTGGAAAGATGTCGTCCGCCAGCAGTGGAACTTCAGTCCACCTCACACCGCGGAAGAACGCGAGGAGTACAAGGTTGATCTGGCCTCGGCTGCTGCGCTGGAACTCAGCATAAACCCTGATGTTAGCCGGCAAGGAGTTCGGGCTTCTTTAGAAAACATGCGGCTTTCCGTGCGCGAACGAGCATAACTTGGCCTGCCAAGCCCCGGCATTCTGCAAGAACCGCTCGAATACGGTTAACAGAAGATGCGTCCGCAACAATAGGGAAATAGGAATGCAAAACATCTTTGTCGGCAACCTGGCGGTTGATACCTCAGAACAGATCTTGAGGACGGCGTTTGAAGTCTTCGGGCAAGTGCTGACAGTAAAGCTCGTCACTGACAGGAACAGCGGGCTACCACGCGGCTTCGCGTTCATTGAAATGAGCAGTGACGCAGAAGCCCAAGCCGCTATCGCCGCCCTGAATGGCACCCTGCTCCACGGCCGCATGGTGAGGGTCAATGCAGCACGTCCGAAGCTGAAGGACAGCAATGCCTCTGCTCCGGAGATGCGCCGTCATCGCGAACATCGATACTAGGCCGTTTTGCTTTTGATTCGATCCAATTTTCCAACAACGTACCCGCGGCACGAGAGCCTCAAAACCTTGCCACCGGGTTCTAGCCTAGGTGCTCTAGCGGTCGAGTTCGTGTACACCCTGCGCTGTGGGTCGGCGGGAGGAGGAGCGGCTGTCAGCACCAGTGGCTATTTGACCGGCAGAATTCTCTGGCGCGCAACTTCCTGATTTAGAATGTGTTGCTGGTGACAGACCCCTGCCCCTCCCGGAGTCCTCGCGACCGGCCAGGAGGTGCGCTATTCAGGAGTGCTGCTCGTATTGAAAGTGCCAGGACAGTTATCCGCCGACCTACGATCCTTAATCCTTTTCGCAAGGACATACACTCGAAATTGAGGCTCACCTATCCAGCGAACTCGTGGATCAAAGTTCTGATAGTTCTGAGCTTGTGGCTGCTGCTGTCTTCTGCCGAAGGGCAGGGCACAACCTTGATCACCCTTGATCAGGCGATCGCGCTGGCGGTCGCGCATAACCACGCCCTCAAGGCCACGCGGACGATGATTCTTCAAAACCAGGCGCAGGAAATTACGGCTAATCTGCGGCCGAATCCGACTCTTAGTTTCGATTCCCAGTTCCTGCCGATTTTTTCACCCTCCGAATTTTCCAGCAATAACTTGAGCCAGGTGCAGCAGTTCGATCTTGGCGTCGGCTATCTCTTTGAGCGGGGGCACAAACGCCAGCGTCGTCTGCAAGCTGCTAAAGACGCAACTGCCGTGACCACGGCTCAGGTTTCCGACGACGAACGTACTCTGGTCTTTGATGTGGCACAGCAGTTTGTGTCGGTTCTATTGGCCGAGTCCACTCTACAATTAGCTCTCTTGGACTTGAAAAGCTTTCAGGACACCGTGGACGTCTCCGCGTTGCAGTACAAGGCGGGCTACATCAGCGAAGGCGATTATCTTAAGATCAAACTGCAGCTCCTTCAGTTTCAAACCGACGTCTCATCAGCCAAGCTGGCGAGAGTGCAGGCGCTGATCGGTTTGCGGGAGTCTCTGGGTTACGATGCTGTTCCTGCAGATTACGATGTGGTCGGGGATTTGTCGTATGAGCCCGTCCATTTGAAGCTGGAGGACCTACAACTGAAGGCACTGCAGAACCGTCCCGATTACCACGCGGCGGAACTGGGGGTGATCGCCGCGCAGAGCCAGATCGCGCTGGCGAAAGCCAACGCCAAGCAGGATGTAAATGCCTCAGTGAGCTACACCCACGTGTCCGGGGAAAATACAGCATCGTTCTTTGCAAATATCGGAATACCGATCTTTGATCGCAATCAGGGCGAAATCCTTCGTACGCGTTATGCACTCACGCAGGCACAGGAATCGCAGGCCTCCTCCAGCGACACCGTGTTGTCAGACGTCAGCGACGCCTATGAAGCGCTTCGCAGCAACGAAGAAATAGTGCAACTCTATACCTCCGGCTATCTGAAAGAGGCACAGGATTCCCGGGACATCAGCGAGTATGCCTACAAACGCGGTGCAACCAGCGTGTTGGAATTCCTTGACGCAGAACGCAGCAATCGGGCGGCGCAAGTGGCTTATCGACAGGCTTTGGCGTCGTACATGACAGCGCTCGAGCAGCTCAGAGAGGCAGTTGGAACGAGGAACCTGCCATGAACCTCCGCTGTGGCTTCCCCAGACGCGTAATGATGCTGGCGCTGCTGAGCGCGTTCGCCCTGACTCTAACCGGATGTAGCGGAGCAGGATCGGACAATACCGAAAATCGTGGGAACCATTCCAACACCGCTGAGCTCTTTACCGTTCCGGCAGATCAAATGCCCCATGTGCAGGTTCTCACCGTGGAGCCGACCAAGCTGACGAGAACGCTGCGCCTGACCGGTGCCGTGGCGTATGACAGCTTTCACACCACCCCCGTCATCACGCAGGTCAGCGGCCCGGTGAGCCGAATCGTGGTTGTGCCGGGCCAGACCGTGCAACGCGGACAACCCTTGCTCTATGTGGCCAGCCCCGACTATTCGCAACTGCGTTCGAATTACCTGAAGGCGCGGGACGCCTACGCTCTTGCCCAGAAAATTTACGCACGTGCTCAGGACTTGTACCAGCATCATGCGCTGGCCGAGCAGGAGCTCGAGCAAGCCGAGTCGGCCCAGACACAGGCACAGAGTGATTTGATTTCCGCGGAGGCGGCCCTCAAGGTCCTGGGCATCACCGACCCCGAGTCTCTGGTGAAAGCGCCGCCTTCATTCGAGGCCTCAGTCAAGGCCCCGATCGACGGGCAGGTTGTCGAACAGAATGTCGCGGTGGGCCAATTGCTGCAGCCCGGAGCGACCCAATGCTTTGTCATTTCCAACATGAGCACGGTTTGGATTCTGGTGAACGTGTATCAGAAGGACCTGCCCTACGTGCGCGTTGGCGATCCGGTGACGATCACAACCGATTCCTATGGTGATGTGTTTCAGGGAAAAATCTCCTACGTGGCGGCCGCGCTGGACCCGAACACCCGCACATTGCAGGCACGCATCGAGACCGGTAATCCGGGG
>Ga0335077_10005912_pt1 | contig 15061 bp, 14 predicted proteins | sample Lox_Sample_31_FD_207151 | JGI IMG/M metagenome (GOLD analysis project Ga0335077, IMG submission 207151) | Soil microbial communities from Loxahatchee National Wildlife Refuge, Florida, United States - Lox_Sample_3.1 | ecosystem: Environmental > Terrestrial > Soil > Wetlands | place: USA... | reverse complement strand
TCGAGCGCTGCAGCTTGGCGCAAAGACCAAAAAACGGCCAACTTGCCACCTCGCGTTTGGCCACGAAGACGACAGGCGCCGCCGCAGAGATGATGACGATGTCGAGCCAGGACGAATGATTGGCGACAATCAACAGCGGGCGCCGTTTCTGGCATTCGCCGATCACCTTGATGCGAACGCCGATCAGGCGGCATACCATCCGGTGATACATCACCGGAATCCAGCGTCGGCTTGGCCATTTAAAGTAGACCGAAAGTGCCTGCGCCGGCATCAAAACGACGGTCAGCAGTCCGAAAAGGAAAAGCCGTAGCCATGCCCGAAACATTGTGACTCGTCATCCACAGGTCAGCGATCACGATTGAATAGCCGACATGCCGGCGAAAGGCTAGCGCGAGAGACGCTCAAGTTCGGGGAACGGCTTCATGGCGATGTCTTTGCATTGCTGGCGAATCTCGCGGGCATCGCCAGGGTTGCGGGACGGGTCGAGAATGCGATCGAGACGTCCATCGCGAAATGTCATTAAACCGTCTTTGCTGCCGGCGTATTGACCGTTGCTTTTCTTGGCGTTGTAGCGGACGCACACCGCATAACGACCGGCGCCGTCGATCGTCATGACCGCCGGATCCGAGATCAAAGCGTCGCGGACCTGAGTGGGGTCGTTCAAATAGGTGCGCAGCAGAGTCAGAATCTCGGATTTGTAATTTTGCGGGAAGGTCTTGTTCGCGGCATCGTTATAGGCGGTAACCTCACGCAACTCGTCATATCGGCTGCAGGCGCTAAACAGGAGCACGAAGACTAATAGCGAATAGCGCATGATCGTTCTCAAACGTCAGTTCTCAGATTAGTTGTGAGAAAACCTTTACGAGCAAATTCGGTGGCTTCGCGAACTGGTCAAACGGGCTGATGCACATTTGAATCACCAGCGCCGTTATTCACTAACACGATATGCTCATACGCCAGCGTCTACTGTCGTCAATCTGAGCGTTACATTTTCGCGCTAACAGGGAACTTAACAGGGAATTTCGCAAATCCTAGCATTTTCCGAGCGATTGCGGCAGCGAATTCGCCAGCAAATTCTGTGTCTTACAGCAAAAATCCCTGCGTCACAGAACAGCGAATTTTTTGACCGATAACAGGGAATTTGGAAGGCCAGTGACGTCGAGAACAGGGATTCTGGTAGTCACCCCTTAAGTCAGGTGACTTATCCCTCTTCATGGCCGGAAGCCCCAGTTGTTTTGCCGCCGCGCGAGGGGCATCGACGGCGGTTCAGCCCTGCGGACAAACGCCAGATCCTGGAGGAGGCGGCATGGCCTGGCGCGAGTGTCGCAGAAGTGGCGCGCCGCTACGGCATCGCGCTGCGCATCCTCCGTCGGTGGAGGCAGGAGATGGCGGCGGCGCCGGTATGGCTGCCGGGCGTGTGGGAGCATTCATCAGGCGCCCGGTCCGGACCGCCCCATCGCCAAGGGTTTGGACGATGTCCGTCACACTTTTCACCCGGATGACTTGTTGATCCAGGCGTTGTCCTTCGTCAGCCTCGACGCAGGCGTGCGGCCCTGCTGCTAATCAGATTGGGGTCGTAACCGTAGCTGTTATCATAATCACTTACCCCACCATAAATGGGCAAACTGACTATGATTGGCGGATCATAGCGCTCTGCCTTGGGAAACCAGTCGAGGAAGAGCAATAGTGCGTCGACCTGATCGTCATAACGACTGTTCGGAAAAGTGAGGAGCTCAGACTCGAAGTCAGCAAGCCAAGAGGCTTCTTTCGGCAGCCAGATTTGGCCGGCCTCAAAGCGACCTTCATGCCGCGACATACGAGTCTCTTTGTCCGCATCGGGTCGCCGCGCGATAACTTGGAGCGAGCTCTCTTCGCGCAGCATTTGGATCAATCCCATTCCACTGCTGGTATCTTCAATGAGGGCGAGATCGACATTCCATTCGCCCGCTAGCGCGATGATGCGGTCACGCATCCGCAATACGGTCCAATGGCCGCGCGCCACATGCAGCAGGTGGATATCCTTTTTATCAAAACCGCAGATCGTGATTGCGGTATAGTCGTTGTGGCTTCCAGCTTTGCCCGCCGGGTCACAGGACAGAACAACCCGCCGAAATTTGCGCTCCGCAGGCTTGAAATCATACCGCTTCAGCCACGCAATCTTGACTACATTGCCCTCCGGTGGGGCCGGATCTTGGTCGTATTTTGCTGCCCAATTGCGACTGCCGATCTGATTCTTTTGATCCATTAATACTTCGAGGGTATCGCGCTTGACTTGCAGCACTTCTCCGGTCTGCCGATGATAGAATTCGTCCTTGCCGATAAGATAATCGATGGGCTCCTTTGCGATCATCGGGATCGCCAGGCGCGGCCAACCCTGCTCGATCAGCATGCCGGATAAGTCGTTCGAGTGCGCCCGATGCATCGTGACGATGACAAGGCCATCGGCCAATGAATCGAGGCGGCTTAAGGCGGTGTTGCGAAACCATTCATTCGTTCCCTCAAGTAGGTGTGGGGAATTGACATCATTTTCCTTGGTCGGATCATCAATGAGCAGAGCGTTGCCGCCGCGACCAGTAAACGTGCCGCCCACTGAAGAGGCAAACCGATAGCCACCGCACGTGGTCTCGAACTCACTCTCGGTGCTCTTCTTCGGATTGAGCCGTGTGCGCGGGAACACGCGTGTATAGAAAGGCGTTTCCATTAAATCTCGACAGTCACGGGAATGTTTAATGGCAAGATCCAACGAGTAACTCGCGCAGAGAATCTTCTCTGAGGGATTGCGCCCAAGCAGCCACGCCGGCAGACACACCGATACGATGAATGACTTCAACGAGCGTGGCGGCAAATTGAGGACAAGGCGAGTGCGCGTTTCTCGGTTTACCATTTGCTCGACGGCATAACAGATGGCGTCAATGTGCCAGTTAGGTATCAGGCGCTGACCAGGATTGAGCGCCGCGTAGGCCGCATGCACAAATGCGGTAAAGCTGAAGCGGTAGATGATGTCGGCGGATTTGCGATCAATTTTCATGGCAGCATCCTTTTCTTAGTTTTCAGGGATTTCAAAAGCCGCGGCGCATAGCGAAGCAGCAACTCGAGTTCGTCGGTTTCGATGGTGTCATTGCTGTCATCGACCGGCTCGGCGCTCATCCGCGCGTTGAGCGCCAGCACGGCTGCACTTGCGCGAACGTCGCCTCCTAGCGCGCGTGCCATCAACGTCTTGATCAGGGCCCGCTGCTTGCTGAGGCGGCGCAATCGGCCATTTTCTTGCATCGTGATCTGCTCGCCGAGTTCGGCGGCGAGATCGGTCGCAAGATTGCGGCTGCCCTTTGGGCGGCCCTTTGGGTTTCCTGAGTAGCCGCGCTTAAACCGTGTTGCCATCGGCGGTTTGGCGTAACCAATTTTGTATTCGCGCATGTCAAACTCGATCGAAGATCCAGTGACGCAAGCAGAAAGCGGCATCCGACGAGCCAGGGGGCCTCATCCCGCTGGCGTCGTCTCGACGCCGCATCATTCGATCCACTCATTTGAACGCGCTGCCTTAAATGGCCTTACTATTGTTTTTTATCGGCCTTAGGCGACACGCTCGATCTTCATAGCAACTTGTGCCAAGAAATCAATGCAGCCAACTGATCGCTACTTAATAAACTCAATTAATCCGCCTAGCCAATGACTTAAGCGCATCGTGTCGGCAGTCTGACCGTGAAAAATATTCATCAGAACATCTCTCTCTTTAATTTTGCGTCAAGTCATAGCTTTCGTCACCACCGAGAGCACCGCGTACGGCACGTTCATCACCGTACGCATCGCCGTGTCCACCATCGCACCCATTTGGCGCAATAGTGAGTGGTGTTGGTCATAGAGAGAGCCCAGTACTCTCCTCAACTGATTGGTGTGATTTCGCGTAATACGATTTCGGCTATCGCAAGATCGTCGCCCTCACCTCGCCTGCCAAGACCGCTGACGACACCCTCGCGGTCTTTTGTTTCACGGTTTTGGCTCATCTTCCACTTGCCCTCGAGCCGTTCGATGGCGAAGCCAAAACCGACGATCCCACGCAACATAACATCAATGAAACTATCAGGCGCATCGGAAGGTGCCCAGGGTTTGAATTCGCCGCTTTCTTGCTGAGCTGTAAGCTCGGTGACGTGACGACGCAGCCAATCTGTGTCCTCTATGACCATGGGCCGGCCATAGGCGTGCACAACCGCATAGTTCCATGTGGGCACGACTTTGCCATGCTCAGCTTTCGATGGATACCAGTTGGGTGTGATGTAACCCTCAGGTCCTCGGAAGATCATGAGTGCCTCGTTTCCGCTGGCAAGCTCCTTCCAGTGCGGATTTGCGCGCGCGAGATGACACTCGATAAGTCCATAGGGATCATGGTCTTTGAGCACGGTCGGCAGATGCGTTGCATAGAGGCCCGTCGAACCCGCTGATACCAACGCTGCAAATGGTCGGTCGCGCATCAGCGCATGCATCCGTTTCAAATCGCAAACGCGAAAATGTTCGGGCTGGTACATGGCGACCCCCCTTAGCTTGCTATAAAGGACATATCGATTTTCGCTAGCGCTGAGTATCAAACCGAGTCAATTGCCCGCTCGGATGCGGGTTCTCCGACATGTCAAATTGGCTTCGTTTCGTAAAATCGACGCGTGCCATGACGGCGGCCTAGCCCTGGCGAGCGGCGAGGATATCCTGATCCACAAAACGAAGCCAATTTGTGCGGTGCGTTAGGCCCGCAATAACGACGGACGCGTACCGCGCCGCAAGCTCGTCGTCCCAGCGATTCAATCCCAGAGATCGGGGCCAGACGCCGCATGACAATATCGCAGGGGCGATGGAGCGCAATCGGCACTCGGGTCGGGGCCATCACCATTGAGGCGGACGCGGTGTGAAGCGGCCTCGCATTGCCGCGATACGGTGATACTTCGCTTGATCGAGCGAAAACAGCACCTGCACGAACTGCCGCCACAGGCTAGTCTCGTAGCGGCCGAGACGCTCCAATGGCAGGCTGTTCAGATTTGCAAGCCGCAGATAGTTCGTTGTAAGGGAGCGCTGTTTATCGCGGCCATGAGCTGAGCTTTCAGAATTGGCATCGTCGCAGGTTTGAGCATCGAGGTCCGGCTGGTCATGGCGGCCGTCCTGATCCGAAGCAATAGGCATTAGCTTGAGCCGTCGAATAAGGGCGTTGGACGCTTGCGCACGGTTCCCCTGCACAAAATATGACCGCTGATCGGTCTCCACGGTCATCTCCGAGAAGCTGAACAGACCAGCTTCGATCAAATTGGCGCGGCGTAGGCGCCACAACAGCGACGCCAGACGTTGCATGAGTTCACGCTCGATGACGGATTTCGGGTCATATTCCGCCACGATTTCCGCCTCGAACGCCTCATATTCAGCTGCATCTTCCAGGTCAACTACGACGGTTTCGGCGGTGAGACCATGCCGGACGGCATTTTGGCGTGAGGCGCCCTTGCCTTCATCGGTTCGTGGCCCCGTGCTGAGCAAGGCATTGCGGCGATTGGCGTCAATCTGCTTTTGCGATGTCATGAGAACGCGTTGGCAAGTTGGAGTTCGGCGGATTGTGGTGGCGGCGACCCTTGCGGCCACCGTTGGCAATTCGCTTCCGATCGATGGTCAGAGCTCGATTGGATTCGATTATAGTGCTCGGTTGAATTATTGAGTGCGTCTGTTTCCACAGCTGTACCGCAATCGATAACGGCTCAATGCCGAGTTTGGTCCACCAGGTCGGCTCGTCACTTGATCGGTGCAACTCGCGATGATGGCTACGGCAGAGCGGAACGGTGAACTCATCGCTGACTTTGCGACCGAGCGCTGAAGCTTGTGCAAAACGCACATGATGCGGGTCCGACGGCTGGCGGCCACAGACAAGGCATGGCTGTGCGGCGACATATTTCAAATGAGCCTTGTCGCGGCGCCGAGGCGGCGAGCTGAGCAAAAGTGTTGTTTTTTTGCCGTCAGCTATCCCCTGATCGCTAACTGCGCTCGCTATCGGCACCACTTCAATCGAACTTCCTTCGCCTAGTATAGCGGTCCGTGATGCAAAGGCCTGTTCGACCAGTTCTGCATCAGCGGCAGTGAGCTGATTCTTGTGGCAAAGTGCGCCACGCGCCCATTGGGTTGCCTCATTAGGCGAGGAAAGGCCGGCAATTTGCGCAATGAGCTGCTGGCGAACAAGCGCTGATTGCTCAACGCTAAGAATTGGCCCCCGAACATCTGACCCGCGTCTCTTGCCGCGAGCACGTTGCGTTGCCGCTGTGGAAACGGAATTTGTATTCGGCTTAACAGAATTTATTGTTCCACTCTCAGCAGCAGCCGATGAATCCTGCGGCCTAGTCGACTCAATATTTAGATCGGGGGCATTGAGATCATCCTCTCCGGCGATACCGATCAATGTAAAAAGAGCATATCGTCGCGCGTAGGTCAGTGCAGCACCCATGCGGTGGGGGACGGCAATATCGTTGAGCTGACATACTGGCCATTCAGACGACATCCATTCGCCAGAGCTGTGAGCAAGCACCGTGGTCATGTTTAATAAGCCACTTGCCTGATCAACGGCTGTGGTCTGGACGATAGCGAGCTCATGTTTACCAAGGGTTTTGCGGACAATATCGAGACCGCTTGCGAGCGGGGCGTAGCGAAATGTACGATCGCCCTCCCCTCGCCGTTCGCTTCGGAAAATCCCAGTAAGTGATTTCTCCGGGTTGACCAGCTCGATCTGCGCTTTGGCGAGCGCCGTTGCCAGCGCCGCAACGGAATCACTCGACCGGTGCATGCGTGGCCTCCGTCTCAAGCAGATCAAAGCTCACCGCGCCGGATTTGGAACGCTTGGCCCGGATGCCGTGGCCGATCGCCTCTTTGGTATCTTCTGGGATCAGCGACTTGAGTCCAGTCTTGGCGCGTTCATGCTCAAGATAGGCGCTGCGGGTATTACGAAAGACTGCGGCAAACTCCGCCCAGGAATTGGAGGCGCTCATATCCACGATGCGGACCGCCTCGATGCGCGCCCGCGGCGGTTCAGCCAGATACAGATGCGGTGTCTCGCCCGATTGCACACAACGCCAGAATTTCTTCTCCGCCGTCAGCAGGAGGTGCTGATAGAGCGAATCGGCCGGAATGCTGATCTCGACCCACTTGCCGCCGCCGGTGATGATCGAGAGCACGGCCTCCTTGGCATTGGTGACCCACATGTTGTGCTGCAGCTGGGCCATGTGCTTCTCGGCCGCGGCCTCCTCCGAGAACGACCAGGGCAGCATGAATTTTGCTTCGAATACGGCGCCGGTGCCGTTGACCACACCGTCGAGGGTTGCCGCCATCCAACGTATCAACGGATGCTGGACCCGGGACTGGGCATCCCGGATCACCTGCCCAGTATTGCGCTCGAACCAGAGCCGATTGAGCGGTTCGGTCACGGCGCCGAGCTGAACGATCAGGTTTCCGGAGAGGTCCTCCGGCTCGATCTCGCCCCGCTTCTCCCGCCAGAGGCGAAGAAGGGCGTTTTCGTCAGCCCCCATGATGACCCGGGCGTCCGAGCCGCCGACGAAGGCGCGTCGGCACTCATGAGAATTTTTCCACACGTCTGATTTCATATCTTTCACGGTTGTCGAAAATGGCGTCAGCTACTGTTTGATCAGCTTAAACAGTCCAGATCGTTTGATCTTTAACGTATCATCAGATCGTAAACAAGTCAATGGCCACTAAGCCACTGAAAAGTAGTCAAATAAGGGCTGCTCGTGCACTACTTCGTTGGAGTGCAGAAGATCTTGCCCGAGTAGCGGCTTTGGGATTGGCAACAATTCGTCGCGCGGAGGGCGCAGAGCATAACACTTCGATGACCATGGCGAATGACTTAGCTGTTCGCCGCGCTTTTGAATCTGCTGGCATCGAGTTTATTGACGAAAATGGCGGGGGTTTGGGGGTACGATTTAGTAAGCGTCATCGACCAAAAAATGCAAAAACTTGAGTTGAACCAGAGACGCGCATTGGAATTGGAATTGCCTGACCGGCACACGGCTTGTCTAGGACGTGTACTCATAAATCGCCTCGCACGCCGGGTGTTTTTAAGTTACACCCCGATGTCCACGCCGACCCTCAGCAAATTCGATCGTATACCCGTCCGGGTCATGAACCCTCATCGACCTCTCCCACGGTTCTTCGTGAGGCGGCTCGAAAAACTCCACCCCCCGGCCTTTCAACTGTTCATAAAGTGCATCGAGGTGATCGGTCGTTAACTCAACGTGGATGCCCGCTCGCTGACGAGGCGTCGAGCTGTTTGATCCCAAAGGATCGCTGCTATCGTGAACTAGCAGGCCAATCGTACCGCCCGTCGGCCCGCCGATGCGGATCATCGCGAACTGTGGAGCTTTGTTGATCTCAACTGTAAAGCCGAGTTTGTTGCCGTAAAATTCGATCGATCGCCGCACGTCCGCTACGCGAAGCGTCAGTCCCTCTAATCGAACTTCAATGATGCGGCCAATTTCCGAGTCGCCTTTGCGATCGACTGTCGTCATATCCGAGTCCTCCGGTAAAGCATCCAATACGGAGCCTACCTTCGGTCTCTTTTGACGATCTTCGGCTAAAGAAGAGATATTCCCGATGATGTGCGGCCGCAAGCCGAAAATCTCTTCGTCGATAGTTGGCCTTTCCGCACATCATCGGGCGTAGGCGCTCATACTATTGTGGTTACGTACCAGACCGTGATTCAAGTTTCGAAACCGGAACCTCGAATCATGCGCTACGAACTCACTGACCACGAATGGTCCGCTATCAAACCGATGCTTCCGAGCAAGGTGCGAGGTGTACCGCGTGTGAATGATCGCCGTGTTCTAAATGGCATCTTTTGGGTGTTGCGATCCGGCGCACCGTGGCGCGACCTGCCAAGCAGCTTCGGCCCATATACCACCTGCTACAACCGTTTTGTGCGCTGGCGAAGGGCTGGCGTTTGGAGCCGGATTATGGAGGCGCTCGCCGCCGCCCATGATGCCGCCGTTCAAATGATCGATACGTCCATCGTGCGCGTGCATCAACACGGTGCCTGCATCACTCGGAGCAGAAAACAATCAATGGGCCGGTCACGAGGCGGGTTGACCAGCAAGATTCATGCGGTCGTTGATACCAACGGGCTACCGATGCGGCTCGCGCTGACAGCCGGAGAGGCGCACGATAACCGGCTTGCAGGCAAACTTCTATCCCACCTGAAGCCTGGGACAATGCTGCTCGCCGACCGTGGCTATGATGCCGACTGGATCAGGGACCTCGCCACCAAGAGGCGCGCTTGGGCGAACATTCCGCCGAGAAGTAATCGTAACGATCGGATCTGCTTCAGCCCGTATCTCTACCGTGCGCGCAACATGGTCGAACGGTTCTTCAATAAGATCAAACAGTGTCGGCGGGTCGCGACGCGCTACGATAAACTCGCGGCCAACTACCTAGCCTTCATCCAGCTCGCATCAATACGGCTGTGGCTGCGCGTTAATGAGTCCGCGCCCTAGTATTCAGGCGGAAAATTTGTCGCCCCGCGATTCAGGACTTTTGCAACAGTATCCCCCTATCAGCGGGCATTAGACCGCGCTATTCAAATGTTGGTTCCGTACCAAAACTCGACATTGGCGATGAAAAGGGGCAATGGAGTCCTGGTGCGCATCGCAACTAAACAACAACTATCGAATTCGCCATTTTTCACCAAGCTTTACATCCCACAATGCTGGATTAAATCGGAAACGTCCAGCGAGTGGCGTAAACGTAAGTTCGCTAAAGAATATTTGGCCATTGACGTTATATAAATCCACGCGAACGAAATCGAAATCTTTGGAGAGTTTAGCCGCCGCCACGCGCGCTGCCCCAAAGCCACAAGCAATTTTTTCGGCGCTGCAATCTTTGGCGATTATTTTTTGTCCATGCAGGAGTTCGTCCCGGTGCGGCCCTGGAGCGGTAACAGGAGAAGGAGGACTTACTATGGATACGCAACGAATTTCTCGATTACAAAGATAGCTTTGGCAAAATAATTGTCCATGGGCACACGCCTGTCGCACTGCCGGAGATCCGCACTAATCGCATCAATATCGATACCGGCGGTTATGCAACTGGAGTGCTGACCTGCCTCATGATCGAGTCCCACCGTCTCCAATATATTTGAGGGTGTACCTCAAGGCTATTTGCTGATTCCAATCACAAATCTTGCTCGATCCATTTGCGCTGAACATCGTTGCACCAGTTGCCGACGTTCCATTCGCCCCAGGCGCCGAGTCCACCGAGCTCATGCGGTCCGCAATAGACCGGCACATGCACGACCGAGAGACCATCATGCGCATGCGCGGCGCGTAGCGCTGCCTTCAGCTCGGCCGCGTTCCAGCCGCTATGCAGGCATTTCACGCCGGCAATCGCATTCGCAAGCTGCACGTAGTCGACCGGCACACGGTCGCTGGTGCGAAAGCCCTCACCGTATTGCGCGAGTTGGAGGCCAGTAATCGCCGCCATGCGGCGGTTGTCGAAGATGACGATCATGCCGCGCAGGCCATGCTCGACCCCGTCGATCAAGATTTGCGGGTTCATCATGAACGAGCCGTCGCCGCAAAAGGCGATGCCGTAGCGCGGGTGGTCGGCGAGCGCGGAGGCAAGCAAGGCGCTCGGCGCAAAGCCCATGTAGGACGCGCCGGCCTCGGTGAAAGTATCGCCCGAGCGGTCATCCTCGACGATCTGGAAGCCGTTCGCCTGCACGTCGCCGGCATCGAAAAATTTCGCCGCTCCGATCGTTTTAGCAAAATCCGCGACGATCTTGATGGCGGCGGGTTGGGCAAGTGCCGGCCGACCCCAGACGTCGTCATGGATAGGCGCCGCGGCGAAACGGGCCTGCTTGTAGCACAACCATTCGGATTTCTTGTCCTTGCATGCGGCAAGCCATGCCGCGGCTTTGTTCTTCTTCGCCGATGCGGATACGGTTGCGGCCAATCGCTCGGCAATTTCTGTGATGTCGCCGGGTAACGCCAAAGTGTTGTTGTAGTGGGCGACATCGGCGAGATCGCCGTTGATGTTGATTACGGCCTTGGCCGATTTGTAACCGATACCGGAGCAATCGGCTTGGCAAACCGCGCGCGAACCGATGACGATGAGCAATTCCGCATTCGCCATGGCGAAATTGCCGCTGATCGAGCCTTTCGAACCGCCGACGTGCATGTTGTGCGGATCGTCGTCGCGCAGCACACCGGTCGAGCCGGGCGAAAGTACAACGGCCGCCTGAGCGGCCTCGCTGAGTTTTCTCACTGCCGTGTCGTGGCCACGCGTGCCGCCGCCGGCTTTGATCGCGATGCGCTCGGTTGAGGCGATCAATTTTGCCGCGCGCTCGATCTCGGCGTTGCCTGCCGGTGCGAGCGGCGGGAGCTGCGGACGCGCGGGCAGACTTGCGAGGTTGAGCGTGAGCGGCGCAGGCTGCGTGTTAAGCGGCAACAACAAATAGAACGGCCCGGCCCGATAGGGATGATTGACGGTCAGCGCGCCGCGGCGGAGCGCATCGCGCAAGGCCTGCGGCGTGTGCAACACGTAGGAGCGGCCCATGGTCGCGGTCATCTGGCCGAACAGATGCTGCTCCTGCTTCGGCACCTGCTGCATGTTGTAGCCTTCGCCGAAGGTCGTCTCGTCGCCATAGATGTGATAGAGGCCGACGCCGTTCGAGGCAGACGCCAACGATCCCGCGAATGCCTGCATGGCGCCAGGGCCGATCGAGGTGACCACGGCCGGGACTTCTCCGTATTGCCAGCGCAGCGCGGTGGCAGCATGCGCCATGGCGACTTCGTTCCGGCAATTGAAGGTGCGGGTTACGCCCTCTTGTTCGTAGATGCGCAGGACTTCGCCGAGATCGGTCGAGCCGTGACCGAATATGGCGAGATATTTGCGGACACCCTGCTTCAGCAAGCCGAGGACCAGCCCCTCGGACAGCGTGGTCTCGATCAGCTTGGGGAGAGTGCTCTTGGCGAGGGCTAAGTCGATGCCGCCGGCCGCGCGAATGGCACGCGCACGGGCGCGCATCTGTTCGCGGATATCGGAGTCCGCATTGGGCTTGAGCATGGAGCAGATTTTAGTTGGTCGTCGATGCCGCCTTCAAGATCGGGGCCCAGCGCGCGATCTCGGATTTGACAAAAACGTCGAAAGCTGCAGGCGAGCGCGCCTGCTTGCCCGGCACGGTGCCGCCAAGATCGGCCAATTTCTTCACCACGCCGGGATCGTCGAGCGACTTGTCGAGCGCGGCCGACAATTTGCTGACGACGTCCGGCGGAACCCCATGGGGCGCAAAGATGCCGGCCCAGATGCTCATCTGATAATCGACGCCCTGCTCTTTTGCCGTCGGCACATCGGGCAAGGAGGCAAGCCGCGTCGGCGAAGACACGGCGTAAGCCTGGATCGTGCCCGACCTGATCTGTTCGGCCACGCTCACCGCCTGCTCGCAAAAGAAATCAACGTGTCCGCCAACCAGATCGTTCATCGCGGGTCCGGTGCCGCGATAGGCCACCAGCGTCGGCTTGATGCCGGCAGCGTTCGTGAACAGCAGACAGGCCATGTGCGAGGACGATCCAATGCCGCCGTGCGCCTGTTTGACTTTGTCGCCGTTCGCCTTGAGATAGGCGATGAATTCCTTCAAGTCCTTGGCGGGAAAGCCCTTTCGCGCCACGATCACAGCAGGCGAATCGGCCGTCGGGCCGATCGCCGCAAAATCCTTGCTGGGGTCATATTTGATATTCGGCGTCAGCACGGGGGCCGAGACATGCGACCCCATGCTGCCCGCAAGCAAGGTGTAGCCATCCGGCGACGAGGTCGCCACGCGGGCACTGCCAATGGTGCCGCCAGCGCCACCGACATTTTCGATGACGATCGTATGGCCCAGGAATTTGCCCATCTGGTCGGTCACGATACGCGCCACCACGTCGCTCGGGCCGCCGGCGGGAAACGGCACGACGGCTGTGATATTCTTGTTCGGGTAATCCTCGGCATGGGCGACCAACGAAAAGCAATTCAGCGCGAGCGCCACGCTGCCAGCGATTGCGGCCGATCTCGTTGCGGGTGTCATCACAGGCTCCCTGTTTATAATTCCAATTTATCGCCCACGATGCCGTCGCGTGTCACGCGACCAAACAGCACATCATCGTGCGTGACCAGGATCGTGAGATTGGGCTCGCTGTCATACATGCGTTTGAGCCAGCGTAGCTGACCCATGATGGCCGGAACGTCTTCCTTGACCCAGGGTGCGGCCTTGCCTTTCAGCTCGAGAATATTGTCGAGGATCCAGGCGGAATCGACACTGTGAAGGATTTCCCGGCCGGATTGCAGCCGAATGAAGACCATTTGCGAGTCCGGGCTGTGGCCCGGCGATTTAATCAGGACCATCCCGGGCGCGACCGGGTAGTAGCGCGGATAGTCGAGCCGGATGAAATGATCCACCTGCACCTGCGACAGGCGCAAGTGCGGCCGGTGCGGCGTGTTCATCAGGCAGGAGGCGGTTTCGCCGGTGATGACCGTCTTGCGCGCGAGTTCCTGGAAATTCGGCGCGCAAATGACGCCGGCAACGTGATCGGCATGGAAGTGCGTGAGCACGATCAGCCGCGCGCGGTCGAGGGCACGCTGTAACTTGGCGAAAGCTTCGGGGAAATAGGGCTCAGGTTTGTCGGGGCTAAAGGAATCGTGGGTCGCTTTGTCGAGCCCTGAGTCGATCATCACCGTGCAGTCGGGATATACCACCTGAAAAGCCGTGCGCGGCATGGTGACCGGGGTTTCGTCGCCGCCCTCGACGACAAACTTGCGCGGCCGAATACTGGCCGCAACACGGATGCCGTTCACGCCGACCGGCAGCGATCCGGGGAGCAGCGCAGCCATCGCGCGCATCGCGTTGAGATCGACCGCGAATGGTTGCTCGGCGATGGGCGCAGGGCCCTTCGATACTTGCACGACGTCACTCAATACTGTTGCTCCTCGCCGCGGAATTATTCGGCTGCGACGCGTTGGCGCGCTTGCCGTTCTTTTTGTTTGATTGCCATGAGCACTTTTTCCGGCGTCGCCGGCAACTCGGTGATGCGCACGCCGACCGCATCATAGATCGCGTTCATCACAGCCGGAATGGTCGGGACCATGGCCGGCTCGCCAATGCCCTTGACGCCGAGCGGGCCGATCGGGTCGGGGTCTTCGAGAATGACGGACGTCACCTGCGGTACGTCGAGCGCGGTGGGCAGAATGTATTTGGCGAAGCCCGACGTGCTGGTGCGGCCCTTGTCGAGCTTGTAGTCCTCCATCAGGCCCTGACCGAGCGCCTGCACGATGCCGCCTTCGATCTGGCCTTCGACGCCTTGCGGGTTCACCGCGCGGCCGACGTCGTGCACCGCCCAGATGCCGAGCACCTGCACTTCGCCGGTCACGGTATCGACCTCGACCTCCGCGACCTGACAGCCGAACACATAGGCCTGCCACGGCCGACCCGAGCCATCGACCGGATCAAGCCCGGTGGTGTCGGTGCCGAATGAGGCAGAACCGACCGGAACCACGCCGTTGGCCTTGGCGATGTGTACGGCCTCGCGCATTGTGATGCGATGGTTGGTGCCTTCCGCCCAGATTTCGCCGGCGGCGGTCTGAATCAATGCGGCGAGCACATCCCAATGATCGGCCATAGCCTCGACAAGTTTTTCGCGCGCTTGCCGCGCGGCGAGCGCGACTGCATTGCCGACCATATAGGTCTGGCGCGAGGCGCCGGCATGCGCGGCCTCGGGCGCGCGCGCGGTGTCATTGTCGCCGATGGTGACATCCTGCGGGCGGATACCGATTTCCTGCGCGGCGACCTGCGCCAGGACGGTCAAAATACCCTCGCCTATCTCGGTGACGCCGGTAACGATCTTGGCGGTGCCGCCGTCGTCGATCTCGGCCCAGGCGCCAGCGCGGTCGATCACCGCGGTGCGGGCGATACCGTACCAGCAAGCTGCCATTCCGCGTCCGCGCTTTCGGGCCATTATGTCACTCCGCCGCCTCGCGGGATTCCGCCGGCTCGAACCGCGCGCCCAGCCCGCAT
>Ga0335077_10005908_pt1 | contig 15066 bp, 15 predicted proteins | sample Lox_Sample_31_FD_207151 | JGI IMG/M metagenome (GOLD analysis project Ga0335077, IMG submission 207151) | Soil microbial communities from Loxahatchee National Wildlife Refuge, Florida, United States - Lox_Sample_3.1 | ecosystem: Environmental > Terrestrial > Soil > Wetlands | place: USA... | reverse complement strand
CGCTGGGCGCGGCCGGCGTCTGGATGGGTTCGGCCTGGCTGGCCACGGAGGAATACGCCAGGACGACGAGTGCCCCCGCGGTCACCGCGGCGGTGCTCGCGGCCACCTCGTCGGACACCGTCCGGTCGCGGATCTTCAGCGGGAAGCCCGCCCGGCTGCTCAAGAACCGGTGGACCGACGCGTGGGAACAGCCCGGGGCGCCTGAGCCGCTCGGCATGCCGCTGCAGAATCTGCTGGTCAGTGAGGCACATCAGCGCCTCATCCGGTCCGGCCAGCCCGACGTGGTGCCGATGCCGGCCGGGCAGATCGTGGGCCGCGTCACCGAGGTCCGCCCGGTCGCCGAGGTGATGGCCGAGCTCGCCGAGGAGACCGGCCAGGCGCTGAACCGGCTGCACGGCCTGCGATGATGGTGCGATGAGGATCGCTGTCACGGCCGGGTACTGGGCGTCCGGCCCGCCGCCCGGCGTCGCGGAGCTCTTCGAAGCGGCCGACCGGGCCGGAATCGACCAGATCTGGACGGCGGAGGCCTACGGCAGCGATGCCTGGACCCCGCTGGCCTGGTGGGGCTCGCGCACCTCCCGGATCCAGCTCGGTACGGCGGTCTCCCAGCTGTCGGCCCGGCCGCCGGTCACCCTGGCCATGACCGCGATGACCATGGACCATCTCACCCAGGGCCGGATCCTGCTGGGCATCGGCACCAGCAATCCCCAGGTGGTCGAGGGCTGGTACGGCCAGCCCTACCGCCGGCCGCTGGAACGCACCCGGGAGTACATCGACATCGTCCGGAAGGTCATCGCCCGCCGGGAACCGGTCAGCTACGACGGCCGGCACTATCAGCTGCCGCTGCCCGCGAGTCAGCAGGCCACCGGCCTGGGCAAGCCGCTGCGTTCCATCCTGCACCCGTACCGGACCGAGATCCCCATCTACCTCGGCGCCGAGGGACCGAAGAACGTGGCGCTGGCGGCCGAGATCGCCGACGGCTGGAACGCCCTCTTCTTCTCGCCCGCGATGAACGACTTCTACGCCGCCGCCCTGGCCGAGGGCTTCGCCCGCCCCGGCGCCCGGCACACCGCCGGGACCTTCGACGTCGTCGGCGGCCCGCTGGCCGTCATCGAGGACGACGACATCGAGCGCGCGGCGGACCAGGTCCGGCCCACGCTCGCGCTCTACATCGGCGGCATGGGCGCCCGTGGGGTGAACTTCCACCACGAGGTCTTCGTCCGGATGGGCTACGAGGCCGCGGCCCGCAAGATCCAGGACCTGTACCTGGCCGGGGACAAGAACAGCGCCATCGCGGCGGTGCCCACCAAGCTGGTCGAGGACGTGGCCCTGATCGGGCCCTGGGCCAAGATCGCCGACGAGATCCAGCGCTGGAAACAGACCATCCTGACCACGTTCTCGGTCCACGGCGACCCGGGCCAGATAGCCAGGATCGCCGACCTGGTCCGCTGAGAACCCTTTTCAGGCCGAACGGGCCGTAGTGCGTGTACTGGGACGCCCCCGCTCAACGGCGCTGACCCGGGCCCGCAGGATCGGTCAGGCCCCGTCCCGGTCGCCATCCTCGTCCAGCATCTCGGCCAGCTCCGTGGCCGCATCCCGGTCGTCGGCGTCGGCCCGGGCGCGCAGGAGCCGCTCGCCCGCATCCAGGTCGCCGCGCTGGGCCAGCAGCTCGGCCAGCCGCCGGGCGGCCCACTCGTCGCCGGCGCCGGCCCGGGCGCGCAGGATCTGCTCGACCCCGTTCTGGTCGCGGCGCTGGGCCAGCAGGTCGGCCAGCCGCCGGGCGGCCCACTCGTCGTCGGCCTCGGCCCGGGCGCGCAGGATCTGCTCGGCCTCGTCCAGGTCGCCCCACCCGCTCAGCAGCCCGTTTGCCTCCCGGTTCCCGGGTACACCACCAGCAGTCCGGGCTGTGATCTCTCCCGGCCCGGAGAGCTCGCGGACCTGAGCCAGCATCGGCGTCCAGTACTCGGCCTGCGACTGGCGGCCGATGAACAGGCCGATATGCCCGCCCGGCGCGAGGTACCAGCGGACCAGCGACGAGCCGACCGCGTGCCGCATGTTGTGGACCTGCTGCCACGGCGTGATGTCGTCCTCCTCGCCGCCGAGCAGGAACACCGGGCAGGTGATGCTGCGCAGGCTCACGGGCTGCCCCGCGACCTCCAGCTCGCCCTTGAACAGCTCGTTCTTGACGAACAGGTGCTCCACGGCCCACAGGTACAGCTGGCCCGGCAGGTTGACCGGGTGGAGGTACCAGTCGTAGAAGTCGCTGAAGTGGTCGAGGTACTCGCGGTCGTGCACGTGCCCGTAGACCTTCAGGTGCTCGGCCACGTGGCTGACCGGGTGCATCGCGATGAACCCCATGACCATGTTGATGCCGGGGACGATGCCGCCGTTGAGCGCGACCATGGTCTTGTACAGCGTCATGTTGCCGCGCGGGATCAGGATGGGCATGAGCTTCTGGGCCAGGCCGTTCCCAGCTCCGGTGTCGATCGGCGCGCCGGCCACGATGAGCGTGTTGACGCGCTCGGGGTGCATGGCCGACCACAGCGCGGCCTCCCAGCCACCCTGGCAGTTGCCGACGATGTTGACCTTGCCCCCGGGCCCGGCGATGAGATCCACCGCGCGGGTGATGAACTCGAGGCGGTCGGTCTCGGCGGTGTCCTTGGCGGCCTTGGTGGCGCTCAGCCAGTCGAATGAGTAGAGCCTGGTCAGGCCCATCTTGAGGCAGAGCTGCACCTGGCTCTGGCCCTTCTTGTCGATGATGCACGAGGCGTGCCCGGCCAGCGGCGGGAACAGCAGGGTGGGAACGACGTCGTCGCCGGCGGCGGCGCTGAAGTCACGCAGCAGCGCGAACGGCGCGGCGAGCACGACCTTGTTGCGGCTGTTCCACCGCGGGGGCTTACGGTTGGTGGTCTCGTGGGCCCACAGCGCCGTGTCCACAGGAGCTGCTATGGCCTTGGCCGTAATGCGCGCACTCAGCGTGGTCGCACCGACCATCGCCTCGGTCAACTGCCTGAACATGTACTACTTCTTCTCCGATCGTTGGTGACCCGTTTGCTAGTGCCTTTCATCAGCCAAGGTCCAGGGCTTGGTGTATGGCCAGCATCGGGTCGCGGAAGCTCCGCCAGCGGGGTCGCCCGTCCCGTTCTGGTCTCACCAGACCCGGGTGTCAGGCGGTCGGCGAATGGCAATGGCATTCCCTTCACGGCAGTGCGCAAACCACTATAAGCTAACGATCGGTCGATAGGGAATAACGACAAAATGCTCTCGAGTCCAGCAAAATAACAATTTCAATGTGGCAGACTGCCTGCCGATCAATCGGTTGGAGACTGGAGCTTGGATTGGCTGAGTCGCCTCAGGTACGCAGAGTTCGCCGCAGCGGGCCGGCTCTGCCGCCCCGGCCCGCGGCAGACGGCACCCGGGGCCGGATCCTGCGTGCCGGGCTGGGGCTGTTCGCCGAGCACGGATTCCACGGGACGTCGATCCGTGACATCGCCGCCGAGGCGGCCGTCCAGTCCGCCTCGCTGTACGCCCATTTCCCGTCGAAAGAAGCGATCCTCGCCGAGCTGGTCCTGGCCGGCCATGAGGAACACCACACCCGCCTGGTGACCGCGCTGCTGGGCAGCGGCACCGATCCCCGCGACCGCCTCGCGGCGCTGGTGCGCGCCCACGTCCGGGCGCACACCGACTACCCGATGCTCGCCGTGGTGGCCAACGCCGAGATGCACGCGCTGTCACCCCCGGCCGCCGCGCCGGCCCTCGCGGTGCGCCGCCAGTCCGGGGCGCTGCTCCTGGAGGTGCTGGCCATGGGCCAGCAGCAGGGCGTGTTCGACATGGTCCACCTGGAGGCGACCGCCGCCGCGATCGGCGGCATGGGCATCCGGGTCGCCAGCTGGTACCCGGCGCCGGAGGCCGGCCTCAGCGCCGGCGATCTGGCGGACGTGTACGCCTCGCTGGCCCTGCGCATGGCCGGGGCGCGGCCACCGTAATCCGGGCCTACCTGGACGCGCCGGGCGCCCGGGCCACGGCGGTGCCGAGTTCGGCCATCCGCAGGTCGCCGATCGGGGTGCCGGTGCCGCGATTGCACACCATCGCCAGCGCCAGGTCACGCCGGGGGTCGGCCCAGCCGCCCGACCCGCCGAACCCGAAGTGGCCGAACGCGCCGGGCACCGTGCCCCGGGTGGTGAAGGCGCTGTGGTAGCCCAGCCGCCAGCCCATCGGCAGGACCAGGACCAGGTCCGGGCCGCGGGAGTGCACCACGGCGATCTTCTCCAGGGTCGGCGGCGACAGGAGCCGCACGCCGTCGATCTCGCCGCCGTGAGCCATCACCGCGTACAGCCTGGCCAGCGACCGGGCGGTGAAGAACCCGTTCGCCGCGGGGATCTCGGCGTCCATCACCTCCGGGCCCCACAGCACGTCCTCGATCCCGCGCGGCAGCAGGGCGTTCACGATCCGGCGCGGGCTGACCGGGAGCCTCAGCAGTGACGGGATCCGGCCGACCGGGCCGCCCAGCGCCTCGGCCGGCCGCAGGCCCAGCCTGCGGCCGAGCGTCCCCGCCATGGGGGCCAGCGGCGCGACCCGGCCGCGCTGCTCGGGCGGGCACCCGACGTACAGCCCGTCCAGGCCGAGCGGGCCGGCCAGCTCGCCGGCGACGAACCGGGCGACCGACCGCCCCGACACCCGGCGGATCAGCTCCCCGGCCAGCCACCCGTAGGTGAGTGCGTGGTACCCGTACCGGGTGCCCGGCTCGTAGGCCGGCTCGGCCTGTTCGAGCGCCGCCACCATGTACTCCCAGTCCAGCATCCGCTGGGCGCTGTCCACCAGGGTGCGCATCCGGTGCAGGCCGGCGGAGTGCGTGAGCACATGGCGCACGGTGATGCGCTCCTTGCCGTGCTGCGCGAACCGCGGCCAGTACTCCGCCACCGGCGCGTCGTAGCGGAGTTGCCCTCGGTCGGCCAGCAGGTGAAGGGCCGTCGAGACGACGCCCTTGGTCGTGCTGAAGCACATGGCCAGCGTGTCACGCTGCCATGGCTGCTGCCCGGCGCGCGAGCCACCCCATAGGTCCACCACCAGCTCACCGCGGTGGTAGACGGCGACCGCCGCGCCTCCCGTCGTGCGCTGCAGCTGCCGCCGGAACACCCGCTCCACACCCTTGAAGCCGGGGTGCACCCAACCATCCATGAGATCCACTCTGCCCCTGCCCCCGGCGGCCGGCTGGGGTCCGCGGTCCGCAGGCTGCGGACCAATGGTCCTGCGGCGCCGGTAACCGGGCCAGGGCGGCGCCGATGCGGCGCAGCTGGGCGGTCGCGCCGCCGAGGGCGAACTCGTTCCCCTTGGCCGCGGCAAAGTACCGGTGCACCGGGTAGGACACGTCGATGCCCAGCCCGCCGTGCACGTGGACCGCGGTGTGCGCCACCCTGTGACCCGCCTCGGCGGCCCAGAACTTGGCCGTCGCCACCTCCACCTCGGCAGGCAGGCCTTCGGAAAGCAGCCACGCGGCCTGCCACATCGTCAGCCCCACCGCCTCCACCTCGATGAAGCAGTCGGCCAGCCGCTGCGCCACCGCCTGGAACGAACCGATCGGCCGCCCGAACTGCACCCGGGTCCGCGCGTGCCCGGCGGTCAGCTCCAGCGCCCGCTCGAGCACCCCGGCCTGCGTCGCGCACACTCCCACCGTCCCCCGCGCCACCAGCCAGTCCGCCACCGGCTCGCCCGGCCCCAGCACCCGGTCATCACCCAGGGCCACGCCGTCGAGCACCAGCCGCCCGGCGGGTGCGAAGGACGTCAGCCGCTGCGGCTCCACGCTGACCCCGGCGTCCGACGGCCTGACCAGGAACACCAGCTCCCCGTCCGCCGACGCGGCGGGCACCAGGAACAGGCTGGCCCCCGGAGCATGGGGCACCGCGGTCTTCGCGCCGGACACGACCCACGAACCGTCCGGCGAGCGCCCGGCGCGGGCCGGCGTACCAGCCGGATCGTCCTCCAGCGCCGCGGTCAGCACCACCAGGCCCTGCCCCGCGGGCAGCGCCCACCGCTCCTGCTGCCGCGCCGTGCCGAACGCGGTGATGGCCCCCGCCCCGAGCACGACCGACGCCAGGTACGGTACGTCGCAGGCCGCCCGCCCCAGCTCGATCAGCACCGAGCACTGTTCGAGCAGCCCCAGCCCCGCGCCGTCCAGGACGGCGGGCAGCCCGGCCGCGAGCACGCCCGCCGCGGCCAGATCGGCCCACGGCTCCTCCCGTTCGGCCAGGATCTTCCGGGCCAGCCCGGCCAGCTCGCCGGCCGCCTCGCTCACCGTGAAGTCCATCAAGGCTCCCGACGCCGGGACAGCGGCAGACCGAGCGCCGCGGCCGCGATGATGTCCCGCTGGATCTCGTTGGTCCCGCCGCCGAAGGTCATGATGAGCGCGGCCCGGTGCGCCCGTTCGATCCGCCCGGCCAGCACCTCGCCGGGCGATCCTGCGCGTACCGGGCCGGCCGCGCCGAGCACCTCCATCAGCAGCCGGTACGCCTCGGTCGCGAACTCGGAGCCGAACACCTTCGTCGCCGACGCGTCGGCCGGGCCTATCGCCCCCGCCGCGGCCACCCGCCAGTTCATCAGCTTCAGGAACTCCACCTTGGCGTGCACCCGGGCCAGGTTGAGCTGCACCCATTCGGCGTCGATCACCCGCCGGCCGCTGGCCAGCGTGGTCGACGCCGCCCAGTCCCGGACGTCAGCCAGCGCCGACTGAACCGGCGCCGCCGAGGTCAGCGCCACCCGCTCGTGGTTGAGCTGGTTGGTGATCAGCGGCCAGCCCCGGTTCTCCTCGCCCACCAGGGCCGACAAGGGCACCCGGACCCCCGAGTAGTACGTGGCCGACGTGACGACCCCGGCGAGCGTCGGCACCGGCGTCCAGGAGAACCCCGGCGCGCCGGTCGGCACGATGATGATCGACAGGCCCCGGTGCCGTTCGGCCTGGGGATCGGTCCGGCAGGCCAGCCACACGTAGTCGGCGTACTGGATCAGGCTGGTCCACATCTTCTGCCCGTCGATCACGTACTCCTCCCCGTCCCGGACCGCGGTGGTGCGCAGCGAGGCCAGGTCGGTGCCGGCCTCCGGCTCGGAGTACCCGATCGAGAAGTGGATCTCGCCCGCGGCGATCCGCGGCAGGAAGAACGCCTTCTGCTCCGGCGTCCCGAACCGCATGATCGTCGGCCCCACCGTGTTGACGGTCAGGAACGGCACCGGCACCCGCGCCGCCGCCGCCTCGTCGGTGAAGATCAGCTGTTCGAGCATGGTCCCGCCGCGCCCGCCGAACTCGGCCGGCCAGCCCAGCGCCAGCCAGCCGTCCCGGCCCAGCTGCCGGACGACCGAGCGGTACGCCTGCCCGTCCCCGAGGTCGTCGTCCCGGCCGGCCAGCGCCGCCCGGGCCTCCGGCGTCATCAGCGCGCCGAAGTAACCGCGCAGCTCCCGCCGCAGCCGTTCCTGCTCCGCGGTGTAGGCGATCCGCATGAGGGTCCCTTAAAGTAGAACGTGTTCTAGCAGCCTGGCAGGGACATACGCCGGTGCCGGAGGCCTTCATCATCGACGCCGTGCGCACTCCTGACACGCGACGCGGCGGCAGCCGGGCCGGCGCGCACCCCGATCACGCCGGAGCCGAGCCCGGCCCGGATGGTGAGGTTCCGCAGCGGCGCGCGCAGGATGGCCCGGACCAGCGCCATCGGCTTGCGCCGCAACCCCCAGCCGCCGATCCCGATCGTCATCCCGTCGCGCAGCCCGGCGACGATCTCATCGGGGGTCACGGGCGCTTCCCGTCCATGAAGGCCTGGCGGGCCGCATCTCCGGCGCCTTCCAGGGTCAGCTCGAAGGTGAACCCCTGCTCGTACCGGTAGGAGCGCTTGACGTCGACCGGGTCGATGCCGTTCAGCGACTGCTTGGCCAGCCGGATCACGGCCGGGTCCTTGGCCGCGATCAGGTTGGCCAATTCCCGCGCGGCCCCGCGCAGGTCCGGTCCGGGCACCACGTCCAGCACGGTGCCGAAGGCCAGCAACTGGCGCGCGGTGACGGTCCGGCACGTGTAGACCATGGCCCGCATGAGCGGCTGCGGCACCAGCCGGGCCAGGTGGGTGGCCGCGCCAAGCGCACCGCGGTCCACCTCCGGCAGCCCGAACGTCGCGTCCTGCGCCGCGACCACGATGTCCGCGTTGCCGGCCAGCCCGACGCCGCCGCCCAGGCAGAAGCCGTGCACGGCGGCGATCACCGGCACCGGGCAGTCGTAGACCGCGGCGAACGCGGCGAAGCAGCCCCGGTTGGCCCCGAGCAGCGCCTCGTGCCCCCCGGCGCGCTGCAGCTCCTTGATGTCCACCCCGGCGCAGAACCCCCGGCCCTCCGCGGCGAGGATCACCGCCCGCGTCGCCGGGTCGGCGCCCGCCGCGGTGACCGCGTCCGCCAGCTCCTGCCAGCCCGCCACCGGCAGCGCGTTGACCGGCGGGAAGTCGATGACCACCTCGGCGATCCCGCCGACGCCGCGTACCCGCACGCTCATCGCGTGCCCGCCCGCGCCGCTCGCCTGCTCACCCGCACCGCCCTGGCCGTACCGTCCGCGCTCGCGCTTGACCTAGCGTTTGCTTGGGCGTGAGCCTAACATGGCGCCATGCGGCCCGTCGATGGAGCATGTCCCGGTCTGTCCGGCTGCCGGGTGGTCGTGACCGGCGGGACCCGGGGCATCGGAGCGGGCATCGCACGGGGATTCCTGCGCTCCGGTGCGCGGGTCCTGGTCTGCGGCCGGAACGACCCCGCGGACCACGCCCTGCCCGCCGAGGGCGGCCGGTCCGCCGAATTCGCCCGCGCGGACGTCAGGGACCCGGATCAGGCGGCGCGGCTGATCGCGACCGCGGCCGGCCTGTTCGGCGGCGTGGACGTGGTGGTCAGCAACGCGGGCGGCGCCCCGCCCGCACCGGCCGCCACCGCCTCCCCACGGCTGCACGCCCGGGTCATCGAGCTGAACCTTATCGCGCCGCTGCACGTCGCGCAGGCCGCCAACGAGGTCATGCAGGGCCAGCCCGCGGGCGGCTCGATCATCATGGTCGGCAGCGTCAGCGGCACCCGGCCGTCCCCGGGTACCGCCGCCTACGGGGCGGCCAAGGCCGGCCTGCACCACCTGGTGACCAGCCTGGCCGTCGAATGGGCCCCCAAGGTCCGGGTGAACACGGTCGTCCCGGGGTTGGTGGCCACCGAGTCGGCCGCCGCGCACTACGGTGACGCGGACGGGGTGGCGGCGGTCGCCGCGACCGTGCCGCTGGGCCGGATGGCCACCCCGGACGACGTGGCCGAGGCGTGCCTGTTCCTGGCCTCGCCCCGGGCCGCCTACGTCAGCGGCGCGTCTCTCACGCTGCACGGCGGCGGCGAGCCCCCGGCCTTCCTGTCGGCGCGCCGGCAGTTACCGGAGCGTGCATCTCGGCGTCATGACCCGGTGTGCCGTCGAATTTGCGGTCGTCGGTCTGTCGAGTCCTTCACCGAGCTCAAGACTGTCCTGTTGCCGTTCACCGGCGAGATGATGTGACCGGGGAGGTTCGCGAGGGAGGAGGGTCTATGCCGTACAGGGTGGTCGTCATCGGAGCGGGGTTCGCCGGGATCGGCATGGCGATCGCGCTCCAGCAGGCGGGCATCGAGGACTTCGTGGTCCTGGACCTAGCCGATGGTACCCGGCCCTGGCCCGGCCGGACGTCGACCTGGTTACCGACCGGATCGAGCGGATCGTCCCGGAGGGCGTGGTCACCGCCGACGGCACCACCCGCCCCGCCGACGTGATCGTCTACGGCACTGGCTTCCGGGCCACGCAGTTCCTCACCCCGATACAGGTGACCGGCCGCGGCGGCGCCCGGCTGCACGAGGCCTGGCGGGACGGGGCGCAGGCCTACCTCGGGATCACGGTCTGCGGGTTCCCGAACTTCTTCATGCTCTACGGGCCGAACACCAACCTCGGCGGCAACTCGATCATTTACATGCTCGAAGGCCAGATCGGCTACGTGCTCGGCGCGGTCCGGGCCCTGGAGGAGCAGCGCCTGGCCTGGCTGGACGTCCGCCCCGACGTCCAGGACGCGTTCAACTCCTGGGTCCAGTCGGCCAGCCGGAAATCGGTCTGGGGGAGCGCGTGCCACAGCTGGTACACCACGGCCTCCGGGCGCAACACGAACAACTGGCCCGACCACACGTTCCGGTACCGGTACCGGGTCCGCCGCTTCGACCTGGCCGCGTACCGGGTCATTCCGGCCCCGGCCAGCCCCGCCACGTCATGACCGGCCGCCGCGCCCGCCGGAGCCCGCGCGTGCCACCCGCCGTCGTGCGCCTGGGCGTTCGGCAGCTCGGCCGGCGCTGCCTGGACCCGGCGCTGCCCTGGCCGGTGCAGCGGGCCCGGCTGGACCAGCTCACCCGGCACTCGCTGCTGCCGCGCGGCACCTTCTACCAGGGCCTGGCGGCCGGCCCGATGAGCGTCGTCGCGCCGGTCTCGGGGCTGGTTTCCACCGTCCTGCCGGTCGCGGTGGCGCTGGCTCAGGGCGAGCGGCCCGGAGCCGGCGTCTACGCGGGGGCGCTGCTGTGCCTGGTCGCGATCGTCCTGGCCAGCTCGGCCGGTCGTGCGGAAGGCGGCACCGGCCTGGCGCGCCGCCCTGGCCGCCTGGGCCGGGCCATCGCCTACGGCACGGCGTCGGGCGTCTCGTTCGGCCTGTTCTTCGTGCTCATCCGTAACGCCGGGCAGTCTGGCGCGGTGTGGCCCGTAGCGGCCGCGCGGATCGGCGAGCTGGCGATCGTCCTGGCCGCTGCGGCCGTGTTGCGGCCCGGCCTGCGGCGCGGCGCCGCCGGCTCCGTCCCGCTGGCGGCGGCCGGTGCGGGCGCCATCGACGTCCTCGCGAACGTCTGCTACGTGGCGGCCACCCGGACCGGCATGTTCGGCCTGGCCGTGGTGCTGGCCTCGCTGTACCCCGGGGTCACCGTGCTGCTGGCCCGGGGGGTGCTCGGCGAGCGGCTGCGCTGGGTGCAGCGGGCCGGCCTGGGCCTCGCCGCGCTCGGCATCCTGCTCGTCGCCGCCTGACCGGCGCGCGGCTCCGCCGGAACGGATCGAATATGTGTGTGATCTGTGTCGTTATGGCACCGTCGGCCGCACTCAAATCCGGCTCGGGCCGGCGTGCGGTGCCGCGGCGGGCTCGTCGAACCAGAACAGCAGCGGGTCTTCAGCGCTGTATTATCCCGAACGAGCCGGGGGTGCGAGCCGCCGGATACCCTTGGGCAGATGAAGGCGGGAGGAGCCCTCGTCCTGACCGCGGATCCCGGCGTGGCCGCGACCCGCGCCGTCGCGCAGGCCAGGGAAGCGCTGGGGGATGCGCCCGTGTCGCTGGCCGTGCTGTTCGCCTCGGCCCATTTTCTCGGCTCGGCGGAGGCCCTGGCCGCGGCGGTCGCCGAGCAGACCGGTCCGCTCCCGCTCGTCGGCTGCGTGGGGGAGGCGGTGGCCGGCGGGGCGCGGGAGGTCGAGTCCGAGCCCGCGGTGTCGCTGTGGCTCGGGGCCGGCCTCGGCCCGGTGGAGAGCTTCGCGATGGACTTCGTCCGGACCTCCAGCGGGGGCGCCTACGGCGGTTACCAGTTCCCGCCGGAAGCGGCGGGCGTCCACCTGATGATCTGCGACCCGTTCACGTTCCCGGCCGACGGCCTGCTGGCCCACCTGAACGAGCAGCGGCCCGGAGCGGTGGTCATGGGCGGGATGGCCAGTGCCGCTGCGCCGTCACGGCAGAGCCGGCTGTTCCTGAACGACCGGGTGCTGTCCCGCGGCGCCGTCGGCGTTCACCTGCCGCGAGCCGAGGTCCATCCCCTGGTCGCGCAGGGCTGCCGCCCGGTGGGCGACGCCTACATCATCACCGGGGCCGAGGGCAGCGTGATCGCCGAGCTCGGCGGGCGCCCGCCGCTGACACGGCTGCGCGAGATGGCCGCGGCGCTGCCCGCCCGGGATCGGGATCTTCTGGCCGAGGGCGTCCTGCTGGGGGTGGTCATCGACGAGTACCGGGCCGAGCCGGGCCAGGGTGACTTCCTGGTCCGCGGCGTGATCGGCGCCGACCCCGACTCGGGGGCCATCGCGGTGGGCGACGAAATCCAGGTGGGCCAGACGGTCCAGTTCCACGTCCGGGACGCCGCGTCGGCCGATGAGGACCTGCGGCGGGCCCTGGCCCGCGAGTCGGCCGCCCTGGGTGGGCGCCGGCCGGCCGGGGCGCTGCTGTTCACGTGCAACGGCCGCGGCTCGCGGATGTTCGCCGAGCCCGACCACGACGCCGGGCTCATCGCGGCGATGCTGGGTGACATCCCGGTGGCCGGGTTCTTCTGCGCCGGGGAACTCGGGCCGGTGGGCGGGCAGAACTTCCTGCACACCTTCACCGCCTCGATCGCCCTGTTCCCGGATCCGGCCTGAGGCGTTCCCGGATCCGCCCCCCGGGGCCTGCCCCGGGGACGCTCAGCCGATCCGGCCGTAGTGCCGCAGTATCCGGTCGGCCAGGCGGAACACCGGCGGGTGGCGTTTGACCTGATCGCGGGCCCAGCCGACCGCGGCGCTGCGCGCCCAGTGCGCGCCGGCGACCACTGGACCGCGGGTCACGATTCCCGTCCTGACGAACTGGTCGCCGCTTTTCAGCGTCTCCTTGTACTGCTCCGGCCCGGCCCCCATATCGATCAGCTGCACACCGAGGGCGGCCGCCTGCTCGGCCATCCGCAGGTGCTGGATCATCCCCGGCGATTCCCGGCTGAAACGCAGGTCGTAAGCCGAGAACCAAGCGCCGAGCAGGCGGCCGCAGCGCAGGCCGAAGTCTGCCGCGACCACCGTCTCGCCCGCGTAAAGAACGGACAGCAGCCCGGTGAAATGGTCATTCCTGGTGTCGAAGAGCCGGTCCATGAAGTCGACCACCCACGGCCGGTCGAAAAGGTTCAGCCGTGCGCTCTGATAATACTGTCCCGCCTTCCATGCCATGAGCATGCGCAATGCGGAAATATCTCGCGAGTCGGCTACGAAACGGAGCTCGCCGGCCTCGCGTTCCAGCCGCCGCGCCTTGCGGCCCAGCTCCCGGCAGAACTTTGGTGACCTGACCCGGAGCTTTTTCTCGTACACCTCGAATCCGCCGGCCAGATCCATGAACGGCGCCGGGTATACGGTCGACGTATAGCGCTCGAAGGGCCGTTGCTCCGCCACCAGGTTGTCGAACTGCCAGGCCGACAGGCGGCACGCCCGCAGCAGCTCGCGCGGATCCCAGCCCGCCGAAGGCGCGTGCACGAGGCCCTGTCCGTAGTTCAGGCCGGCGCCGATGGGCACCCCGACGCCGAGGCTGCGCCGCTCGAAAGGAAAGAATCCGGCAATTTCCGGCCCATCGTACAGAACCGCGACACGGGCCTGCGGCCGGAAATTGCCGACGGCGATTGAGAAATCGGGACATAGGAACGGGTTGTCCAGCGACCCCGTCGTCTGCTGCATGGAGCGCCATGCGGCAATCTCGGCCGGGCCGAGTTCACCTGGGCATGCCAGCGAGATCTGCACCTTATCGATTCCCCCGTGCTGATTCAGGCCCAATAATCCGTCCAGGTCAGCCATCCTGGAGCGTATTATCTTAGCCGCCGCGGCGCCACCCGGCCGGAGGAAAATACCCGATGTCCGCGCAGCCGCCGGCGCCTTCTGGACTGGACCCCGACGACCCGGTCGGCGTCCGTTATCCCAACACCGCCCGCATCTGGAACTACCAGCTCGGCGGCAAGGACAACTTCGCGGTCGACCGGCAGGCATCCGACGCGGCCAACACGATGGTCAAGGGGCTGGGAGTGCCGGCCGGTGCCGACACCGCCGTCGAAAGCCGCCACCTGCTGCAGCGGATGGTCGACTACATGCTCGGGCAGGGTGTCCGCCAGTTCCTCGATCTCGGCTCCGGCCTGCCGAACATGGCCAATACCCACCAGATCGCCCACCGGCGGGCGCCCGAGGCGCGGGTCGTCTACGTGGACGTCGACCCGCTCGTGTCGAGCCATGCCGCCGCGCTGATGGCCGCCCCCAACGTTGTCACGCTCCGGGCGGATCTGCGCGAACCGGGGCAGGTGCTCAGCGACCCGCAGGTGCGCGGGCTGCTCGACTTCGGCCAGCCGGTCGGGATCATGTTCATGTGCGTGCTGCACTGCCTGTGGGACAACGAGGATCGGTGGGGGGTCGTCCGGCAGTTCCGGGACGCCGTGCCGGCGGGCAGCCACCTGGCCCTGAGCCACATGACCGGCGAGGCTCACCCGGAGGCGGCCGAGGGGCTGTTCCGCATGACCCAGGACCTGCACTGGAACACCCCGCTGATCTCGCGCAGCCGGGCCGGCATCGCCCGGTTCTTCGACGGGTTCACGCTGGTCGAGCCCGGCCTGGTGCGCCCCGCGCAGTGGCGGCCGGACCTGGACGACCCGCTCCGTCAGCGCGGGGATGCCGACGAAGACGAACCCGTGCTGCGGCTGCTGGTCCCCGAGTCGGCCGCCGGCGACAGCGGGGCCGCATGGCACCTGTGCGGGATCGGCGTCAAGGACCCCGCCTGACCGGGCCGGCGGGCTCCGGGTCGGCGGGCTGGGCCGCGATCCCGTCGAACAGCAGCCGGAGCAGCGCCCCGGCCACCTGGTCGGTGCTGTAGCGGCCCGCGACACGCCACTGCGGCGGGAGCCACAGCACGTCCCGCAGCAGGCGGTAGGTGAGCCGCGGGTCGAGGTCGGCGCGGAACATCCCGGAGTCCTGGCCGCGCTCGAGCTGCGTGACCCAGGTCCGCTCGATCCCGTTCAGCGCCTTGCGCAGGTAGCTGAACCGGGGATGGGCGGCGAAGTAACTCCAGTCGTTCGCCAGCATGGCCAGCGCGGCGCGGTGCCGGGGCAGGGTCCGGCTGGTCGACCGCACGATCTGCTCCAGCACGTCGCGCGGCGAGCCGCCCGCCGACACCGCGGCCCGGTAGTCGGCGAGCACGTCGTTGATGAAGCCCGACAGGATCTCGTCGCCGATCGACTCCTTGGAGTCGAAGTGGTGGTACAGGCTGCCGGACAGGATGCCCGCGG